>Ga0255751_10004855_pt1 | contig 12090 bp, 10 predicted proteins | sample 071ome_20_FD_179951 | JGI IMG/M metagenome (GOLD analysis project Ga0255751, IMG submission 179951) | Coastal salt marsh microbial communities from the Groves Creek Marsh, Skidaway Island, Georgia - 071412BT metaG (version 2) | ecosystem: Environmental > Aquatic > Marine > Intertidal zone >...
GCCAAGCGTAACGGTGAAAGAGGCACCATTCGCATTTTGTGTTTTCACCTAATCCAGAAAATTCACCAATCTGGGAGAAAGATTTGATGAAGTCGTGTTTTCGAGTAAATCACAGACATCTTCTAGCATACCACCCGGATAGCGCAGATTGCTCAAACCCAATGAAAGCGCGCTTTTCCCAAAATTCTCGGTTGGGATCCCGTCAATCGCCACATTCTTTTCATGTAGCGCATTACCGCCAAAGTGGGATTGATGGACAGAATTATCCGTTTGTGCGACTGCATTGATCGTAATTTTATCTATGACACCCATAATCACAGCTCCGCCTTTGGGCTCGTAAAAGTATAAATTTGATATTAAGAATACGGCTTGGGGATCGGTGTTAAAAGGTAGGGTAAACCGCCATTTGCGATCTGAAATCAGAGACAGATAGTTTGACTTATGCTAAAATGCCAGAAAGTAATTTTTTGGATAATCAGTTAACTAATTGAAATTAAATGTAAAATAACTGGATAAGGTGTTACGTAATATTGCTTACTAAAGTTAAATATCAAAAATCGTATATTCTGGAAATGGAGTATCGGAAATTGCTCTATCGTACTGCAGACATCATAATGATTGTTCATTGTGGATGTGTAATTGCGCGAAGGGTGTATAGATTTCAAATACGATCATTGGTAAATGCCTTTCGTATAGTTTTATATTTACGAAACCGTCGTGGCAAAATTATGCGACTGACTTGACCTTTTTGTATCTCTCCGCCTTAACTGTCGGCTCATTCGAGGAGGTGGCTTTATGCCAGAACAGGACACGCCGAAAACGCAGCAAAGCGCGTCTGGCGCAAAAATTTCCAGATTGGGGGATTTGCTGCCTTTCATGCGACCTTACTCAGGTTTGTTATTTGCTGCCGCGGTCGCGCTGGTTTTGACCGCGGGATTGTCTTTGACGTTACCAATTGCCGTACGGCGGGTCATTGACAATTTTTCAAACTCCGAAACAGGTCTATTAGATACCTATTTTGCAGCCGCACTCGGTATTGCGGGGCTATTGGCCATAGGGACGGCCCTTCGCTATATGTTGGTGACTAAATTGGGCGAACGGGTCGTGGCCGATATCCGCAAAGAAGTCTTTGCCCGCGTTATTGATATGAGCCCGTCTTTCTATGAAAATCTGCGTACCGGCGAAGTATTAAGCCGGATTACAACAGACACCACGCTTGTTCTCACGGTCATTGGATCGTCGGTTTCAATTGCGTTGCGCAACGCTTTGATATTCATCGGCGGTTTATTTTTTATGCTTTTGACATCTGCGAAACTGACCAGTTTGGTTTTGCTTATAGTGCCACTCGTTCTGGTTCCGATATTAACACTTGGTCGAAAAGTCCGCAGATTGAGCAAAGAAAATCAGGATTGGATCGCGGCGGGCTCGGCGCAGGCGTCCGAGGCATTGGGCGCGGTGCAGACCATTCAGGCGTTTACCCATGAAGTAGAAACAAAGAACGATTTTTCCAAAACGACCGAAGACAGCTTCCTTTCTGCGCGTGAACGTATTCGTGCGCGTGCTTTGATGACATTTATTGTAATCTTTCTTGTTTTTTCAGGAATTATTGGGGTGCTTTGGATTGGCGCCCATGACGTTAGTGCAGGAAAACTCAGTGCCGGTACGCTTGTACAATTTGTGATTTATTCGGTCATGGTTGGAGGATCGGTTGCTGCGCTTTCCGAAGTTTGGGGCGAACTGCAGCGTGCGGCTGGGGCGACAGATCGGTTGGCGGAGCTGTTAAAAGCCGAAGACAGTATTTCTGATCCAAGCACCGCAACACCGCCCCCGAATTTAGGCCGGGGTCGTTTAACGTTTGAAAATGTTATTTTCAATTATCCTTCACGTCCGAAGTATAGTGCGCTTGATGATGTTTCTTTTGATGTTAAACCTGGACAAACGGTGGCTATAGTGGGGCCATCGGGGGCGGGAAAGACAACAATTATCCAACTGCTTCTACGGTTTTACGATCCTCAGGGCGGCAGTATATTGTTGGATGGTGTTGATCTTCGCGATATGCGTCGGGAAGATTTTCGCAAAGCTATATCGCTTGTGCCACAGGACCCCGTGATTTTCGCCAACAGTGTGTTGGAGAATATACGTTTTGGCCGGCAAGACGCCAGCGATGCAGAGGTGATCAGCGCAGCAAATTTGGCAGCGGCGCATCAATTTATTTCGGAGCTCCCTGAGGGATATGAAACATATGTCGGTGAGCGTGGGGTCATGTTGTCTGGTGGGCAAAAACAAAGGATTGCAATCGCACGCGCAATTCTTCGCGATGCACCCGTTCTGCTTTTGGATGAAGCCACGAGCGCGCTTGACTCTGAAAGTGAACGGGCGGTTCAAAAAGCTGTCGACGCTCTGGCGCAGGATCGAACAACAATTGTTATCGCACATAGATTGGCAACTGTTAAAAAAGCGGACTGCATATTGGTCATGGATCATGGAAAAGTGGTCGCGCAAGGAACCCATGAGAGCCTCATGAAAGAAGGAGAGCTTTATGCCCGTCTTGCTCGTCTGCAGTTTGTAAGTGACGCAGAGGAAGCTGCTGCATAGGGACGTTGACCTATTAAATGGCTTGGTGCATCTTTTACTCAATAAAACTTTTGAAACAAACATAAACAAAAAGCCTGGGGAGGGAGTAACCGTGACATTTGCGTCAATCCAAGATACGCGGTCAATCGAACAAGAAATGAATTGGGAAGAGCGGGACGTTCCCAAAACACTTTATTCGATGCTTTCAGATACCGCAGATAAATACCCGAATAACAATGCAGTCTCATTTCAGCTGTTGTCCGGACCCACGGATAAGGCCGAAACGCTGAGTTGGCGGACACTGCATGAAAAGATCACGCAAACCGCAAATATGTTTCGCAGTCTTGGTATCGGGCGGGATGATGTTGTCGCCTATATTTTACCCAACTGCAATGAAACTGTTTTGACCCTTTTGGGAGGAATGGTTGCGGGTATCGTTAATCCAATCAACCCGTTGCTCGCACCTGAACAAATGGGCGCAATCCTGCGCGAAACAAATGCGCGGGTTCTGGTCACACTAAAAGGGTTTCCAAAAACCGAAGTAGGTCAAAACGCGGCCAAAGCGGTGGCGCTTGCGCCAAATGTGAAAACAGTTCTTGAGGTGGATCTAAACCGATATTTGACGCCACCAAAAAGTTGGATTGTCCCGCTTATTCGTCCAAAATATGAGGTGACCCACAGCGCTAAAGTTATGAATTTCAACGACGTGCTGAAAACCCAAAATAAATCGCTCAATTTCGAAGATGTTCAAGAAGACCGCGTCGCCGCATTGTTCCATACAGGGGGGACGACGGGAATGCCAAAGGTGGCGCAACATAAATATTCCGGCATCATTTATAATGGCTGGTTGGGTGTTGAGCTGTTGATGAATTCCGAGGAAAATGTGATTTGTCCGCTGCCGCTCTTTCACGTGATGGCGGCCCATGTGGTTCTTATGGGCTGCGTTGCTTCGGGGGCACATCTCATTCTGCCGACGCCTGCGGGGTATCGGGGCGAGGGCGTCTTCGACAATTTCTGGAAATTGGTGGAGCGCTGGAAAGTCACCTTTATCTTTACCGTTCCGACTGCCATTTCGGCGCTGATGCAGCGACCTGTGGACGCGGATATAAGTTCGGTGAAAACAGCCTTTTCAGGTTCTGCGCCCTTGCCCGTTGAGCTGTTCAATCGTTTTGAAAAAGCCACCGGGGTAAACATCATAGAAGGCTATGGTCTGACAGAGGCAACCGTTCTGGTTTCTGGAAACCCAGTCGATGGTGTGAAAAAGATCGGCTCTATTGGCATTCGCTTCCCCTATTCAGAGATTAAAATCGTAAAAACTGAGGGTGGTCAGCTTTTAGAATGCGACCCAAATGAAATTGGCGAAATTTGTGTGGCGAGTCCGGGTGTCTGGGCTGGAAATACCTATACTGAGGCAGAGAAAAACAAAGACCTCTATTTTGATGGACGATTCCTGCGCACGGGTGATCTTGGACGGCTTGATGAGGATGAATACCTTTGGATCACGGGGCGCGCCAAAGATCTGATCATCCGTGGAGGGCATAATATCGATCCTGCACTTATTGAAGAAGCTTTGCTGGGAAATGACAGCGTGGCCTTTGCCGGTGCGATCGGTCAACCCTGTCCAACTGCGGGCGAGCTTCCTTGCGTTTATGTGGAGCTCGTTGCCGGTGCAACCGTAACAGCAGAAGAGCTGAAGGCTTATTGCGAAGCAAACGTTCCAGAACGCGCCGCGCATCCCAAGCATGTCGAGATTTTGGACGAATTGCCCAAAACTGCAGTCGGGAAGGTGTTTAAGCCAGACCTGCGTAAAAGAGCAATTACCAGAGTGTTTGATGAAGCATTGAGTGAAGCGGGTTTGTCCGCTCGGGTTGTGGGCGTCATTGATGACAAAAACCGTGGATTGGTTGCACAGCTCTCTGACGCAAACAGTGACGCTGAGATTCAAGATGCCCTTGGTCAGTTCCTGTGCCAATGGGAAAGAGCATAAGGACAAACGTTAAATTGTCCTTTCTCTGATATCGATTGCCAAAGCAGCACAAATGCGCCCCTCATTTGGGGCGCATTTTCAATATAGTTGAAAGCTCTCCTGAGCGAGTTACATCACAGGGGCAACGAAAACAGCGATAGGCCTTTGACGCGTGCAAGATTTATCCGTTCTCATCCTAGGGTCTGGGCCAAATGTGCTGGAAGCACGCGAATGGACAGAGCATCCTTTCGATAAAATTGTCGCCATTAACAACGCTTGGGCTGTGCGCGAGGACTGGGATGATCTGATTTATCCGTTTGATTTTCCAGATGACCGACGCCCGAATGCCCTTCAATCTCATCAAAGATTTGTGACTCAGGAGGATTTCGTTCCCGTTCAAAACGAATTTGGCGGCTTTCTATACGCTGGAGGAACGATGGCTTTTACGGCAGGATATTGGGTCTTGGGGCATTATAAACCCGCGCATATCGCTTTTTTGGGGTGTGACATGCATTATCCAAAACAGAGTCAGACCCATTTTTATGGAACAGGTGAAGCGGATCCGTTACGAGATGACGTATCCCTGCGATCGCTGGAGGCCAAAGCAAACCGGTTTTACGTCCATGCAATGGCAGAAGGTTGCGCAGTAACAAACCTGTCGTCAGATCCTTCCCGACTCACCTTTCCCCGTTTTGTATTGGGGCGTGATCTGCCAGAAGCGCTCAAAATCGATGCCAGAAAAACGCAATCGGCAAGAAAGCGTGAGGTGGAACTGAATTATTTCACCCCCTCTGGAAAATACTGGGAAGAGATCCATCGGTTTGATCCTCAAGAAATCGCATTACTTGATCAGCTTTGGTTGCAGGCGGTTTCGGCTTGATCACTTTTTGGGTGGTGCGCCCCCTGCAAAGGCGTTCGGGGCTTGGTAATTGCAAGGATCGTCCTGCATCTGGAGGTGCAATCCTTCCCCCTCAAAAGGATGCGCGCGCGCCAGCGCTTCATCGACCTCTATTCCCAGTCCCGGAGCTTGCGGGGCGGGGATAAACCCGTTGTCTACCCGTATGGTCCCTTTAATCAGCTGGTCATGAAACGGTGTTTCTATGGTTTCTGCCATGAGCAGGTTGGGAATAGAGGCGGCGAGATGAACATTGGCGGCCCATTCTACCGGGCCTGCATAAAGATGGGGAGCCATTTGGGCGTTATAAACTTCGGCGATAGCAGATAATTTTTTCATTTCCCAAATTCCGCCAGCCCGCCCCAAGGCGGGTTGCAAAATGGATGCGCCACCCGATTTCAAAACGGCAGCAAATTCTGCTTTCGTGGTCATCCTTTCGCCGGTTGCGACGGGAATGCGAACTGCCTGCGCCACTTTTACAAATTCATCAAGATTATCTGGAGGGATGGGTTCTTCAAACCAAAGAGGACTATAAGGCTCAAGCGCCTGTCCAAGGCGTATCGCACCCGCCGTGCTAAATTGTCCGTGGGTTCCAAACAAGAGATCAGCACGATCTCCTACGGCGTCGCGGATCGATTTACAAAATTCCACAGAGGTCGTGATGTCGTGAAGCGAGGGCATATGCCCCCCGCGCATCGTATAAGGTCCCGCTGGATCAAATTTGACGGCGGTGTACCCCTGTTTAACGAACTCGATCGCACTTTCTGCGGCCAAATCGGCAGAGGTCCAGAACCTGTCAATATCGTGATTTTCCAGCGGATAGAGATAACTATAGGCCCGAATGCGTTCGTTCATCAGACCACCCAACAACGCCCATACCGGACGATCGCGGTCTTTCCCCAGAATGTCCCAGCAGGCAATTTCAAGTCCAGAAAACGCGCCCATTACGGTCAGATCTGGGCGTTGCGTAAAGCCCGAGGAATATGTGCGCCGAAACAGCTTTTCAATATTTTCAGGATGTTCTCCCAAGAAATACCGTTCAAACACATCTTGGATTACATGTTTCATCGCCTCTGGTCCAACCGAAGAGGCATAACATTCTCCCCAGCCGACAACTCCGGTATTGGTGGTCAGTTTGACCAAAATCCAATAGCGCCCCCCCCATCCCGGGGCTGGAGGCGCTGTGACAATTATATCGAGATCTGAAAGCTTCATGAGATCACATATCAAAGAGAATGACGTTTCGTCGCGCTACGCCAGATCTGGTATCTGCAAAGGCATCATTGATCTCTTCCAGCCTATATCTGCCAGAAATCAATTCATCCAGTTTGAGACGCCCCTGTTGGTAAAGATCGACCATCCATGGAATATCTCGTTTTATAACTACATCGCCCATTTTTGTTCCAATCATGCCTTGCCCCACGGCAGACATCATTACGGGTTCGTAAATTGCTTTATCGCCGGATTTGGGCATGCCAACTGCGACGACCTTTCCCCCATAGGCCAAATAGCGCGGGGCCGTGTCATAGGCAGAAATCGCACCAACCGTGACAAACACCGCGTCTGCCCCGCGACCGATAATGTCTTTGGCCTGTTTCCAAGGTTTGCCATCGCTTGCTAACACGCCATCTGTTGCCCCGAATTCTTTGGCGGCGGCAAGCTTTTCTTCGTTCATATCCACAGCAACAATGCGGCGTGCTCCGGCGATATGCGCCCCTTGGATTGTGTTCAGCCCTACGCCGCCGGCACCAATGACGACGACGTCCTGTCCGGGGCGTATTTTAGCGGCATTGACCACGGCGCCAATGCCGGTCACCACACCACAGGCCAAAAGAGAGGCGACATCATATGAGATGTCTCTGGGAACTTTGACGACTTGGCTTTGATCCACCACCACTTTCTCGGCAAAGGCGCCGCAATTCATCCCATGTTCCAAAATACCGCCGTCAGCTGTGCTTAGCGGGCCTTTGGTGGTATCAACCGAGGTTTCACAGATTGTTGGTTTTCCCGACCCGCAAGGTGTGCAATGTCCGCAGGCGCGGATCAAAGTCACGACCACCCGATCCCCGACGTTTAAGCCATTTACAGAGCTGCCAAGGGCCGTAATTTCGCCTGCGGCTTCATGCCCATAAACTGCCGGCAAGGTCCCACCCCATGCGCCATCAACATAGGATATGTCTGAATGGCAAACGGCGACGGCGCCAAGTTTGACCTCAATCTCACCTTCTTTTGGTGCGTTAAGATGAACGGTTTCAATCTTCAGCGGTTCTCCAAATGCATGGCAAACGGCAGCTTTAATCTCTGGCATAATGCGACTCCTTACTTGGGCAGAGCTTTGTCCAGCTCTGCGCCGCTTTCAAGCCCTAATTCTAGCCTGTTCTCGGCTCGGCTTGTTTTTGGATGTCACGGCCCTTTCGCACAAAGATGTAAAGGCCAAGCGCCAGCAAGAGTGCAGAGACCGCGAAAGGCGCGCCAGGATAATAGATTGCTGCGCTTTCTTCGGTAAAGGTTGAAAAAACCCATGTCATAGAAACAGGAGCGATGATCATGGAAATGGCTGAAAGGCTGGCCACGACGCCCTGCAATATGCCCTGACTGTCATCGGAGGTTCCGACCGATAAAATCGCCTGAAGGGCAGGTTGCCCAATTACCCCAAGGGCCGCGATCGGGATAAATCCCAAAAGGATCGTGCCGTTGGTCATTACTGACATTAAGAGCAGTCCAAACATTTCAAACCCAAATCCGATCACCACAGTTCTATATTCGCCAAACCGTTTGATAGCGGGTTTGACCAATGCGCCTTGCACAATGGCAAAACAGACGCCGTAAATGGTCAAGGACACTCCGATCATGGCAGGAGACCAGCCAAAACGCTCTGCAGTGAAAAAAGGCCAGACTGCGGCATAAACCGCCGTTGCGATGGCATATATCAAATAGACTACCAGCATGGACCCAAGTCCCGGAAACTGACTGATTGCCCGGATTGCACCCAATGGATTGGCGCGGCGCCATTCAAACCGTCTTCGGATACGATCCGTTACTGTTTCTGGCAAAATCAGCCACGCCATCAGAAAATTGAGAGCCGAAAGAAAGGCTGCAGCGACAAAAGGTGCGCGCGGACCCCATTCACCAAGCATTCCGCCAAGAACCGGTCCAAGCACAAATCCCATACCAAAACCGGCTCCCAATAGGCCGAAACGCGCTGCTTTGTCCTTTGGTGCAGAAACATCAGCGACAAGGGCTGTTGCCGTTGCATGGGTTGCTGCGGTGATCCCTCCGATCAACCGGCCAAGCAGTAAAAGCCAAACTGTATGTGCAAAGACCATGACAGCATAATAACCCACCATGACAAATAAAGAGACCATCAGCACAGGTTTGCGCCCAAACTGATCTGATAAGGTTCCAAGAAACGGCCCGAACAGAAATTGCATGACGCTGAATAATGAAGTCAGGATGCCCCCCCAAATCGCGGCTTCGGCCAGCGTTGCGCCGGGAAGCACATCCATCAAAAGAGCGGGCGTTACAGGAATTACAATTCCAATGCCCATAGAGTCAATCATGACGGTCAGGATGACAACCATCATCGTCCAGTTGAACGTTTTCGGCTCTGAAGAAGAACGCATGTCCGCATCCTTGGTCATATCGCTCATCTGCCTCTTCACCTCATGCGCAAACTTTGTCACCTATCTGTTTATTACTGATCTATGTCAAGGCGACCCATTTATCCAAAGGGCGCGATCTTTATGCGATTAAATATGACCGATCTCGCGCAGGAAGCCAGTGAGAACTTGCGCATATTCTTCCGGCTTCTCAACACAGGGCAAATGCCCCGCGCCGCGGATCAAATGAAACTTCGAGCCTGGAACGAGATTAACCGTTTCACGCACTAGGTCAGGAGGTGTGGACCCATCCTCAGTCCCAGCAATCCCCAAAACCGGCAGACGCAATCCTGAGGTGGGAGTAAAAAAATCTGTGCCTGAAATGGCTGCACTGCAGCCGATATAACCGTCATCTTCTTGTCGGGTGAGCATATTACGCCAGATGTGAAGCTCTGCTTTGGCGCGAAACGCATTGCTGAACCATCGTTCCATGATGCTGTCTGCTAAGGCGTTTATGCCGCCTTCTTTCACGGCGGCGATCCGTTCGTCCCACATGGCCGGCTGACCGATCTTTGCAGCGGTATTTGACAGAACCATACCGCGAATAAGGTCCAAACGTTTTACGGCCAGACCCTGCGCAATCATTCCTCCGATTGAGAGGCCGACAAAAACGCAGTTTTTGACATTTAGATGATCCAACAGGCGTTCCGCATCATTGACCAAGGCGCCCATGGAATAGGGAGGGGCAGGGCATTGGGATAAGCCATGCCCGCGCTTGTCATAACGCACGATCCTTAGCCCATTGGGCAGGAATGGAAGGATCGGGTCCCAAAGACGAAAATCCGTTCCAAGCGAATTTGCAAAGACAACACAGGGTGCTTCTTTGTCACCCATATCTGAATAATGAAGGCCAATCTGTCCTAAATCTGCGTAGTGCATATTCATCTTCTTCCTGCTGTTAGACCCCCGACATCGTATCCAGCGCGCGGGTGAAAACATCGTGATCCACATTCCCACCAGAGGCAACAACAATCACTGTATCGCCAGAGATTTCCTGAGGATGAAAGAGGGCAGTCGCAAGGGCCACCGCACCGCCCGGCTCTAAGACGAGCTTCAGGCGCAAAAAGGCAAGCGCCATAGCTTTTAAGACTTCCTGTTCGCTGACCACAAACCCTTTTGGGCAGTGGGCCTTTAGGATGGGAAAGGTCAATTGACCAGGCGTGGGAGTAACAATCGCGTCGCATATGCTGCCCGAGGACAAATCGTTGCTCACATGACGTCCAGCGGCAAGCGAGCGGGCGGTGTCATCAAAGCCTTCAGGCTCTGCTGGGAATACAGTCATTTTGGGGGCGTGTGCGGCTAGCGCAAGTGCGATCCCGCTTGTCAATCCACCTCCTCCACAGCAGACGATCACATCGGCCTGTTCAACACCAAGCTCTTTGGCCTGCTCAGCGATTTCAAGCCCAGTGGTGCCCTGTCCAGCGATCACTTCGGGTTCATCAAATGGTTTGATCAATGTCATCCCGCGCTCTTTGGCAAGCCTTTGTCCAATCTCGTCTCGGTTTTCACGATCCCTGTCGTATCCGATCACCTCTGCGCCAAGCGCTTTGGTGTTTGCAATTTTGATTGCAGGCGCGTCATGGGGCATAATGATAACCGCTGGCACGCCGTGCTGTTGCGCTGCCATGGCCACGCCCTGTGCGTGATTTCCGGATGAAAATGCCAAAACGCCAAACTTACGTTTATCCTCCGAGAGGGCTGAAATGGCTGAATATCCCCCCCGATATTTGAAGCTACCCGTATGCTGGAGGCATTCGGGTTTCACCAGAATCCGCCGGCCTGCAAGTTCATCCAAAAAAGGGGACGTTAAAAGTGGGGTGCGTCTTGCACAGCCTTGCAGCCGCCTTGCAGCTGCGTGGATCATATCAATATTCATGGTGGCTTTCTTTTTTAGACCTTCCGTAATTGCCTTTATGTTAACAGTGCAGTGATCGCACGCAAATCGGAGGCGACATGCTTTGGAGTCCATGGCAAACGGTCCAGAGGATCCCCGCCACGATTGACCCAAACCGTATCAAACCCATATCCCGCTGCCGCCGCGGCATCCCATCCATTGGAGGAAACAAAGAGCACCTCTTTTTTGGAGCAGGAAAATGCTTTGCCGACCAGATCATAGACAGTTGAATCCGGTTTGAAAATGCCGGTGCTTTCAACCGAAAGCACCGCATCCAAATAGTCTTCTAGACCTGCCGACTGCACGGCCCCGTTTAACATATCTGGGCTTCCGTTGGACAAAATCGCTGTATTGACCCCAAGCGATTTTAAATCCTTCAGCATTTGGGGCACCTCCGGGTAGGCCTGAAGTTCCCAGTAAAGCTGCAATAAGCGTTCTCTAAGCGCGTCGTCTTGATCAAGCTTCAGCGCTTCTAGCGCAAAATCCAACCCATTTTGTGTCACTTCCCAAAAATCGGTATGCGCGCCGGTGATGGCCCGTAGCCAAGTATACTGCAACTGTTTTGCACGCCAAATTTCAGCTAGTTTGGGCCAGTGTTGGGCAAAGGGGCTGTCTGGCGCCTCTTTTGCCGCTAACCTTGCAGCTGCCGCCACATCGAAAAGAGTTCCATAGGCATCGAAAACACAGGTGGTTATTTTCACGGCGTGCTCCTTAAAGACAACTCCATAAAGACATCTTTAAATGTAAAAGGCCACATAAGAAATTACTTTCAGCCGAATAAGTGATCGGGCGAATGGCGCGCGGTGTGATTTTGTTTTCCCCGAAAGACACTGCATTCATCTGCGTTCATGCTGTTTATGAAAGGCTATGGTCTTGGCAAACGAAAAATGCGTGACGTAGCGGGAATTCAAAAGAAAAACGGGCGCTCTTGGGCGCCCGTTTTCTCTTGCTGTTCTGGCAGAAAACTTAGCAACTGTAATACATCGCAAATTCAACCGGATGCGGTGTATGTTCGTAAGTTTCGATCTCTTCCATTTTCAGATCGATGTAGCCATTGATCTGATCAAGCGTGAACACATCACCCGCCAAGAGGTAATCGTGA
>Ga0255751_10004858_pt1 | contig 12086 bp, 25 predicted proteins | sample 071ome_20_FD_179951 | JGI IMG/M metagenome (GOLD analysis project Ga0255751, IMG submission 179951) | Coastal salt marsh microbial communities from the Groves Creek Marsh, Skidaway Island, Georgia - 071412BT metaG (version 2) | ecosystem: Environmental > Aquatic > Marine > Intertidal zone >...
CATACCAAGGATGAGTTACAAAAAGATGTAAAGAATGGTAAAGCTTGGGTTTTCTATGATACAAATGGTGGCGGTAATGCTCCCGTAATCATCACAACAAATTAACAAATAATCCGAAAAAAGGGTTAATAATTAACTATAATAATTCATAAAAACTTCATAGCCAATGACTTACGTCAGGGGCCCCCCTCAGCGTAACCTCTTGATAAGCAGCAGTTTATGAAAGATGCAATACAAGAATCATGCCAACTTTAGTGCAAAAAATAATTGAACTTTTTTGGGGTAGGACAGCATTTGTCCTAGGGTATATGCTATGATAATATCATGAAAAATAAGAAATACTTAGTTCTGGTTGGATTTGGAAACGCTTTTGCTTTGTGCCAAACTCATGAATTTTCAGTTGACCGTAAGGAAGGCGGTTTGGCCAAGGCTATTGAATTTGCCAAAGAACACGGTTCAAACGTCCATGTGCAAAATGTTGATGGAACGGTTGAGTCTGCTCCTGTTTGGAAAAACCCTATCTTTAAATAAAAAAACCTTGCAAATAAGTTGAAATTCAGGCACAATAATTTTATGAAAAAAGAAACATTCGACAAATTCACAAACCTGTTCGTTAAAAACGTCAAAGGTTTTATCGCACCATCTCAAGAACGGCTGATCAAATTCGCCAAGGAAGAAGGTATTGAAATGGACCAAGCCGAAAAACTGTATCAGGCTTACCACAAAATGATCCGTGACATTGTTAGCTATCGCTGCGAATAGGATATTGATATGAAAACCGAAGATTTAAACACAATCACCGCCATGAGCAGGTTCGGAGGAAGATTTGCATCAGCATTAGCCAACGCCTTTTTGAGGGCTGATGACGACAACTTCCAACGGCTTAAAAACGCTTTTCCTGAAATGTGGGAAAAATACACATCTTTAGGAGAGAAAGTAAAAGATCAGGATTTTTCTTGATTTACTTGTTGATACCGAAAACAATAAAAACAAATTATATGCACAAAGACATTAAAACCTATACAAATGAAGAAAAAGATCAGTTTGAGATCACTGCGTATATGTCCGCTATCATCGGGAGGCTTGAAGCAGATGTGGAGGGGATTGTAAAATATCAAAGTCTTGGCCCGAAATACTTTTCAGAGCAGTTGAAAAAAGTTGTTGACTCTTTGTATGCGGTTCGCGCAAAATTATCAGAGAATCAAGCTTGGGATATTCAACTTAAAAAATAACGAGCGTATCCTTTTTTTTATAGTATAATATAAATTATATTCTATAAGTTGTTCTATATCAATGAGTTACGCGATGGGGGGCCCCAATGTAACCTGTTGATTATCAACGGCTTATGCAATGTCAAGACTTTTTTTAAAAAACTTTTTTTTCACTTTTTTTGGGGTTGGACAGCTTTTGTCCCACCCTGTATGCTACATTAAACACATGAACGATGAATTGAACCACTGGCAACCCTCCTGCGAGGAAGTTTATCCTAACGACTTCAACCACGATTGCTACGCTCACTGGTTGAGCAGTAATGAACTCAGCGAGGATGACGTTGACTCTTACTACGAAAGTCGCTTTGACATGGGCGAGTAAGCCCTCTTATAATCCTTTTGTTTAAATTTTATGCGATACATTGATTCACCGAGTGTGCGCGTCGAGGAGAGTTACTCTCCCACCCACACCTACACCTTCACGGGGCCTTGCTGCGTGACGGGTCGTGACTACTCAGTCACCATCGCAGGTGCAAACCTGTTCCGTTTTCGTCAAACCGACAACATCGCAGACCTCGGTCTAGACGCTGACGGGCGCGAGTTCGTCATGACTGGAATCAGTCCCGAAGGCTGGGGGCAGCTCTTCGGCTCTGAAGAAGAATAATATAAATTATATAAACAAGTCGTTGAATATGAACGACTTATATCGGCGGGGGGCCCCAATGTAAGTCATTGTTACGCAATGACTTATGAATATATATGAAAATAATTATAAGTTGTTGATTATTAAGTATTTGCGTATTTATTATTTAACATTCATTATTTAACATTAATTATTTGCTTATTTATTGTTTGACATTGATTATTTAATCGTGTAAGTTATTTACCTATGGATCACGGTTCACAGAAAACCAAATTAATACATTATATGGACGCTAAAAACTACAAAGACCTTGTTAAACGGTGCATCAAGAAAAAGATTGTAACAAGCATGACTTCTTTTGAAATGCCCTCTCATATGAGAGTGAAATCTCCCGAAACAAAAACGAAAACAAAGAAAGAAGAATCTTTATCTCCAAAAGAAATGAAAGAAATATTCAACTCTATAATAAACTCATGAATTTAGAAATTATCACCAATAATATCCCTAGAAATCTATTGTATCCTCATGAACTCTCAGAGAAAGATTGGGAAGACACTTGTTACGATGAAGAAGACCGGCAACGAGCAGAGCAGGAGGGGGACACTTTTATTAAATACAAAAATTATGTTTATTCTCTTGCTGATTTTATGAGAGTAGATGATAATTCTCCTTTCAAGGGTTGGGATGGGTATTTATCAGACACATTCTTTTCGGGAATATTAATTAAGTATTATGAAGATACCGATCAAGTTATATTAGGAAGATATTATTCATAAAGGGAACGCTTTTGAGGGGAGTGACGAAAATTTTCATATTTATTTTTGATTGTTTGTATTAAAAAAAGTTGACAATTTTCAATTATTTGATAATGTGATTTTGTTATGAAAAAACCTCACCAAAAAAGCCTCTTTACTCACGTTTCTGAAACGATCACCATTTTAAAACAATGGCAATATGACAATAATAATGATAAATACAGAAAATTATTGAATGATTTAACTTACATTCATGACACGTATATGTATAAAGGGGAAGAATGGATGATAGAAAAAATGCAAGATTTAACCTTGTGGTGGACTGGGCAAGATGAGGAGGATTTTAACTGTTTAAAATTATTGAGAATGAAAAGTTTTGGAACAATTTGATTAAATAATAAAAAAAAACGACTATGAAAACAACTGAAAGAACATTCCTGATAGAATTAGCTTTACAAACATGCATCCAATATCCTCATTTTGTTCAAGAGGTTTTGGACATGGACGACGAATATCTAATTGAATTTTTTAATGAGGTGAATGATGAGGCGAATAGCCAAGACGAGGAATTCCATAAGGTTTTTGCAGATAGATTTAAAAAAACAATGGAAGAACTTGACAATTGAACAATCTTTTGATATATTGAGAATGAAAAGTTTTGGAACAATTTGAATAAAAAATATTATGGCTAAAATAATTGTTGAGAGTTGGGCGGCTTATAAAGTAATTAAATCTAAAAAAATTACTTTAAATACAGAAGACTTAAAGCAGAATTTTGTCACGTTTGAAAATATGACGAACGATGAAATTGCTGCCCACATTGAAGATTACGAAGGTATTATTGAGGGGGAGCATTTGAGAGAATATTGCCTTCATTCGGACGAGGAAGAAACAGAAGAGTTTATTCCTGAACCAATTGCTGCAGGAACAACTGTTCACATTAATATGGAAAAAGATTATTTCAAAGAGGGAGACTCTATAGTCGATTCTATTCTTGAAGAATGGCATACTGAAATTCGGAAAAGTAAAAATGAAAATCTTAATAAAGCATTTTATCAACTAAAAGATTCTTTTGCGAGATTTGAAGCAGAACTTGACAAACAGGGTTATAAAGGATATTTTTCAAATGACTAGAAACTTTAAAACTATTTTGTTATCCCTAAAAAGTTATGAGCAGAAAAACAGTTGTTGTAGAAAATGTTGACATGGAATTGTTATCTCAACAAAAAAATGATTTGATTGATATTATTAGCTTCCTTGAGATATCTTTGAAAGATCATCCTGAGTCGCATACGGAAACTTGGATTGAAAGTTTGGATGGATTACTTAACATGATAGATGATATACAAGACAAGGGTTGGTAAAACAACATTAATATGAAAAAATATACACTAACTGGTGAATATACTATTATATACGTCAAAGAGCAAACTATTGAAGCGAACAGTTACGAAGAAGCAGAAGAAATCTTCAATAAGATGCTATTAAGCACTTCCGTAAAAGATTGTCACCCTAATTATATGGGGTGGGAAATAACAGAAAACGAGATAGAATAAAACAATATGAAAAAACTAATATACAGTCCGACAGAAGACGATGACCAAACACTTTTTTTTAAAAATGAAGAGGAATTAGTTGATTGGGTAAATAGTCTAGAAAGAGGAACTTTATTCGCTGTTGATGATATTAATGATGTATATACAGTTATGTATATGGACGGTGATGCTCCATGGGCGATATGCCACTTAAAGAGGTTCAAATCACTAACATTTGATGTGTTAGTTAGTGAATATGAATTATCTTGGATTGATCATGATCAAATGATTCATTTGATAGAGCTATGTGAAAATTAATATTATGAGAAAATTTGATTTCACTAAACAGTTGCCTACTCATTGCAGCGACAAATACGAAAAAGAATATTTTTTAATATTCGCTATTTTTGTAGCAGGTAAAAACGCAAAGATTGCAACAGAAAAAACTTGGGAGTTAATGAAGTGGATACGTCACGACGAAACCCCATTCACTTATCTTAAAGAAGTTATTAAAGATGATGATTTGTTATCAGTTTATTTAAAAAGGATTAAGGTTGGTCAATACGCCAGAATAGAAAAGGCATTAAAAGATATTGTTAATTTAAATGTCGAAACTTGCACATTAGATGATCTTTTAGCTTGTCATGGAGTTGGTAATAAAACTGCACGATTTTTCTTGCTTAACACCAGAAAGGATGCAGAATATGCGGTATTAGATACTCATATTCTTAAATGGTTACAGAGCATGTGGACATTGCGAGTCGTTCCTAAATTTACACCCACAAGCGAATCACTATATGCGCTGTGGGAATACGAAGCTATTAAGGCGTTAAAAAAAGAATACCCTGAAAAAACATTGGCGGAAGCAGACTTTGAAGTTTGGAAAACATTTGCTAAAGTTTAATATTAAATACATATGTGCATTAAGAGTAGAAAAACAAACATCTTGGACTTGACATTTTTTCGTAAATGACTAAAAATACTTGAACATATGAAATTACTTGCTGAAACAGATCCCGGTCACGGTTGGCTTCGAGTGCCAATCAAATTACTAGAACGACTAAATATAGTTGACAAAATCTCACGTTACTCATATAAGGCAGCTGGTTATGCTTTTTTGGAAGAAGATTGTGATTGGAGTATCTTTCATTGTGCTATGGAAAAATATGGTATAGAATACACGATTGACCATAAACACGTTAATTATGATTCTCCTATTCGTGAATATCAACCTTTTAAATAAAAATACTATGCCAAATTATGTTATTGTTAAACTATCTGCACATTCCTTGACTATGATAAAGACGCATGTTATAGTAGTCTCGAAGAATTAAAACAGGACTTGACTCAAGATCAAGCCTGATTATCTTGGGCAATGCAGCGGTCATTTTAATTTAGACTGGTTATTTTCATCGCCCGTGTGGTAACTGCATAAAAGCCACACCATTTTTTAAAAAAAGGTAATGCGACGGCGTTTTTTGTCTCTAAGTTTACATGCGGCTTTAGAGAATTTTGTTCACGCTGGTTACTTCATTCGCCTGAATAGTAATCGCATAAAAGCTATTCTTTCCTGACCCTCCTCTTTAGGTTTTTTGGTTCATCTAGAGAGGAGGGTATCTCTTTGATAATAAACGACTTACGTTGGGGCCCCGCCCCGCATAACCCCTTGATACTCAAGGGGTTAGGGGGTTAAATATTAGTGTTTCTTATAATTTATATTATTGACCGATCTATCCCAGCATGAACGACATGTCAAGCATTTATTCCCTTGATCTGAAGCTGGGCAAGTGAACCCTTCTTTCGAGACTCCTGAAGTTGTCAAGCCTAATTTTTTTGCAATCGAAATCGGGGCGGGGCCTTCAATTTTAAGAGCGGACAAACGAATTGTTAAATTATCGGGAAAATCTCCATTTTGTTTTTTCCATTCTGATAAGATGCTATACTCACGGGTGGGTAACCAAAATTTAATTTTTGGTAAATTCTTCGCCACCTGAACAATGCGGTCTAAATGATCAACATCTTGAATGTCGCCGCTATCATGCCAGCGGAAATACCCGCTTGATTCTATGCCACCAATCGCAATAGTCATGGCTTGAACCCACATGGCGTCCTTGATCTTAGAAAAGCGACGATCCAAAGCGTTTTGAACATTCTTAAAAACGTAACGCCCTTTAAGCGCGTAACACACAGAGCATATAGAATTTTTGACATTGCGTAATTTGGAACCCGTTTTACAATGACGCGCCGGAATAGAAAATCCATGGCAAGGCATTTTGGACGGCTTAGAAAGCCCACCAATGAATTCGACCGCTTGCTTAACCGTGAAGGTAATCGTATTGTTCATGTAATAAATATTCCACAAATTCAAAAAAAAGTCAATAAAAAAAAACCCACTCCTTTGTGGGAGTGGGGTGCAATTACCAAGATCAATCTTGGTTTTTTTTAAGGATAACCAAGATGAAACCGGTTATCATTGCAAGCATAATATACATTTTTTTTTACTATACGCGCCGACACCATTATCGACGCAAATTCCCGGCGCTTGCTTTTCACCTTTTTAAAATAACAGAATCCAGCCAAAACACAAGCAAATAAACGCAGTAAAATAAAGCTTGACAATCTATAACTAGTTGCCTTGCAAGAGGTTACGCTGGGGCCCCCCGCCGCGTAACCCGTTGATAATCAACGAGTTACAGATGATTTTACAGCATATATAATGCCAACTTAAGCTTGGCATGATTCTTGTTTTGGACGGTCTAAAAATAATTGAAAAAATAGTTTGCATCAGCTAAAAATATGTGGTAAATTTTTTGAGTAAGTTAAATAGCTAATTCAAACTCAAAATAGAAAGTAAATATATGCCTAAATACACTAGCAAAAATACCGATCACTACATCTCCACCCTTTCTGGTTGGGTCAGCAAAAATACTGTTGATGAGATTACTTTTGAAAATGCGTTCCCATACGAGCTTGAGCGTGTGCCTCTGTTTGATGAACCAGAAGGTGGTGAACATGCCGACTTCAATGGAACTAGATACTGGGGGCTTCGATGCTCTGATACTGGTGCCTTCACTGGCAAACCTCTGCCAGATAGCTACCAACACCTGAGCAATCAACGTTTTTGGGAGATCGTCCAGAATTCCGTTGGTGGGACAGATGCTAAGGTCGAGAATGTCGGCACATTCAAGAATCGTGCGCGACGATACATCACCGTCGCTCTAGGCACTGACATGGATCAGTTCTATGTCGGACAACGCGAGTTCAAGAATCGGTTCTGCCTATTGGACAGCATCGACATGAGTTCTTCGCTTTACGGCGTGAACACCTCGATTTGCATTGTATGCCAAAACAGCTTCAACGCTGCCATGCAGGACAAGTCAGGGCTTTTCCGATTCAAGGTCCGCCACTCTAAAAACATGATTGAAGGCATCGAGAACATGGAAAAGGGTATCGAATCCTTCATTGGGGTTGCCAAGCAATTCAAACATGCAATGGAAGTTGCCGCTTCTGTTCCTGTTAACCGTGAAGAAGCTTCTGAGGCTTTTACTGGCTGGATCATGAAAGACAGTAAAGACAAGGTAATGGCTACTCGCACTCGTAATACAGTCGAGCGTCTTGGTAACTTGTTTGTAACTGGTGCAGGTAACAAAGGTGAAACCCTATTAGATGCCTTCTCAGCAGTGACAGACTACTACAGTCATGAATCCTCTGGAGGTAAAGACAAAGACGGTTTCCGCATGAAACAGAACGAATCCAGCAATTTCGGAGCTGGTAATCGCGCCAAGCAGGACTTTTTTAAGCACCTGTTCACGACTCCCAAAACTCTTGATGAGCGACCATCGTTCAATTCAACTGGATTCAAAAACCTCAGAGAAATCGGTCGCAAGGTCGAGCAGGAGACTCAAAACCAGATTGCCATGGCTAACTAGTCAAGCATAAACGCACCACAAGGCCCCCAAAAGGGGGCCTTTTTTTGTCTTAATCTTTGCTTTTTTTCTTGACAAGTCGCGAAGATTTTAGACCTGCGCTCGCGTAACTCGTTGATACTCAACGGGTTACACTCGCGGGGGCCCCAACGTAAGTTGTTGATAATCAAAGACTTAAAAATTATTTTTCAATATAATTATTTATATATAATATTACTTATTTGGCTGTATATATTTCGCGTTCTATATTTAGTTATTTATATTACGGTATTATTTGTTCATTATTTGGCTTTATTTGGTTTATAATTAAAAAACATTGAAATAAAAAAAGAAAACAATATTTATTATTTGTATATTATTTATTAGATATTAGATAATTATTTATTATTTATTTGGCCGCGCTTTATTTGCAATCAAACAAAAAAACCCACAGGTTGCCCTGTGGGTTGTGTGTCTTATCGTTGTTATTTACTAATTACTTGCTTGACTTTGTAGTTTCGCGAGCTTTACGATATTGGATCTGACCTGAACGGGCAAACACAATGCGATTAGTATCAACGCGGCGATTAACCTTGTTATTAACATCGAAGAAGGATACCATCTTTTCAGATGTTTTCATGATGCGAGCGCAATAGGTCTCTTGCCCCTTGGAACGGTTAACAACGAGGGTCGCAAAACGCCCTCCCATCTTATTTAGCGTATTTACTAGTTTATTTGTCATACAAGAGATAGAGTATCATATTCTACATATTTGTCAATACTTTATTTGACTTTTTTTCATTCGAATCCAATTTTATTTGCTTTCCAGATATTATTTAATGCATTGTTTCCATTTGTTGAGGCATTAATACATGTTAATATTAAAGTTGCTTGCCCTGATATTTCGTTTCTTTCTTTTTCATATCCATCTATAATAATCAATTCTTTTTTATCTGGGGTAATGCCAGTCCAAGGGCCGCTACAATTGCCTAATACCCATGTCTTATATTTAACAAGTTCGCCGTCAATATTTTCACTTTCTTTTTCTTGCTGGTAGTACGTAGCGATTGCCGTATAAGAAAAGTCTTCACTCACCCATTGCGCTGTAATGCCATATTTATGTTTTACTAATATTTGTTGATTAAATCTCATATACATTATATTACAGAAAAAAACAACAAAAAACATTAAAAATAAAATAAAAACAACAAAATATATTAAATATCATTAAATAATATTATTAAATATTACGCGATTATTTATTCAATATTGTCTAGTGTTTCATCTAATCTTGCTTTAGCTATTTCTAAATTTATTTCGAACCATTCATTTCGTTTATTAAGCGCAAAATACTTCATCATTTCATGTATTTGTTTTTCAGCGGCGCGGCAATCTGGATGAAATATATAATATTCTATTTTATAATCTCTATGCGGAGATGATGTTTGATATGTGCGCAATCTCTTCTTTATATCATGCGTAATACCTATCTTGTAATAACCATCAAATGCTTTATTACTTATTATGTATATATATCCTGCTTTAGTTTTTATACATAATAATACTGTTTAAATACTAATTTTCCAAAAGTGTGGCTCTATCCCATTTTTTTTTATATTTTTAAACTAGTTATACAATACTTGAAAAGTGTGGCACTATCCCATTTCGGCGGCACTATTTGTTTTTAATTGTTTCATAATTAATTATTTAAAGATTTTCCAGCCATTTTTTGAAATTTCTTATTTCGCTAATAGAGAAACGATAACTCGACATAGAAAAATCTTCATTTAATTTAATTAAATTGTTGGTAAAATCGCTCCAAAATTTAAAGTGCTTTTCTTTGCAGCCAATAACAATATGGCGATTGTCTTTATTGTATTTGGCGACCAACCCGTTTTCAAAAGTAAAGGTATTTTTTTCTTTTTCTTTCTCTTCTTTTATTAATTGGGCGAACTCTTCCAAATCGGCGAAGCCGAGGATATTTACATTGATCAGTTTATGACCTCCATACCATGATGCAATTTTTGGCCCATAATTGTCGATAGCAAAATAAATACAACTTTTATTATTAAAATTAAAAGCTTCCCCGCAAAACCCAACATCCAAGTCATTCTCTTCAAAAAATTCTTTAAGATAGATTTTGGCTGCTGCTTTTTCTTTTTTGTCCTTGAGATGAATGACCGTGTTATTGATTGTTTTTTCTGTTTTCATAGTTTTTTTGTTTTCAAATTCACTAATACCATGCAATAAAATAAAAAGTTTGTCAAGGCTATTTTTTCTTTTTTGTTCAAAGTGTTGCTCTGTCCCATTTCGGCGGCTAATTCATTTTATTATTTTCTTCTTCTTCCTTAATTTTATCCATCATTTTTTCAGCTGTTTTTTCAATTATTTTTTCTTGAAATTCAAGGAAATGATTTTGCTTACCTATGGCAAATACAACCCCTCGATGAAAAGCAAAATACATATTTAAACAAAAACAAAACAAAAACAAGTAAAAATCCACATTATTTAGCTTTATTTCATTCAATAACAACATAAAAATAAACAAACTCATAACGTAAAACAATCCATATCTATGTATAAAATTCATATTAATTAATATTTATTCCTTTCTTATTATTTATTACAGAAGAAGTAGTACCTTTTTTATCTCATATTTATTCTATTACTTTATTATTCTATTATTATTATCTTATTATTCTTATTTTGTATTATTGATCTTATTAAGTATTGAATGATATGTATATGTGTGTGAAAGGGTATTTTTTGGTAAAAATGGGGGAAAAGTTAGCATTTATGGAAAAAAAGGTAAAAATCAATTAATTGGTTGTGGTGGTTAGATATATAAGGAACAAGGTAAACATAATGGATAAACTTGGATAAAGCAAGAGAAAAAGATAAATACAAGGCAAGATATTTTATGTCTATAATATTTAATGATAATGCTTTAATATTTAATACTTATGTGACTATATTGAACAACATGTATTGCAAAATCATAAATATTTAATATGTTGGCGGCGAAATATTAATAATTATGCTCTTTTATGATATTTATTATCAGTTCTTTTATTTGAAAGAAGAGGATTGGTTTCTGTATGAAGTATATGTAAGCGAAGTCGTTTTCATTAATGATGTTGTTTTGCCGCGAGATATATAAATTTATAGAATGGATGAGATTATTTAAGACAGCTTCATTGTAATGAAGATGACTGATGATTTCATCGAAGAAATCTTTTTCATGATCGAAATATTTTTGAAAATCATCTATCCAATAATTAAGGATTTGTCTTGAAGTTGGTTGGTAGAAATTGCTGTATAAAAATTCTGCCATTTCGTTTTCTGGCAACTTCATGTCCATTGGGACTTGTAAAATATAAAGATGATTATTGCCTTCCATTTATTTGTTTAAATGTAGGAAAAGCAATTATTTGATAATTATGATATGGTTTATAATATTCGGAGTATTTATATGCTTGTTGATATGTAGGGAATTTAGCATCTATGTGCTGATCGACGCAAGCATAGTTTATTTCTATATTATTTAATAAGATGGCTAATATAATGTTCATAATCTATTGTATACTTTTACAAATCGGGGCGTATACTCGCCCATATAAGCTCCTAAGGTGTTGAACTCAAAATACTCTTCAGCTTCCTCACGGGTCATGTCAGAGGTCTGCATGAGGATATCTAAGCATTTATCAGCATCGTAAACAGCTATATAATCAAGCATATCAATTCCTAAAAGAGCATCATCGAAACCATTAGCAAATAAAGCTTGTTCATTTATGTAAGACAGTTCTTCTTTGATGATTTCAGGCCATCCATCTATTTTTCTATTTGTTTCCATTTTTGGATAAATTTTTCAGCCATTTTTATAGCTTTATCTTTTGTATCTTGTATATTGGTTTCTTGTGCTAAATTAGAAGACAACATTGTGAACATGGTGCCTAATTCTCTAATATGTAACTGAAGAATAAATCTTTCATTAGTTTCTGATGCTTTCACCCATGGTTGCTCGCTGCCTTCACATC
>Ga0255751_10004860_pt1 | contig 12086 bp, 6 predicted proteins | sample 071ome_20_FD_179951 | JGI IMG/M metagenome (GOLD analysis project Ga0255751, IMG submission 179951) | Coastal salt marsh microbial communities from the Groves Creek Marsh, Skidaway Island, Georgia - 071412BT metaG (version 2) | ecosystem: Environmental > Aquatic > Marine > Intertidal zone > Salt...
TTCGCCTGCTAAGGTGTGAACTTCGGAAGTAATTTTACGATCTTCTTCATCAACAAAAACTGATCCAACAGCACCAAAAGTAATTAAAGAGAAGATGGCATTGGTATCTCCATCGCCAAAGAGAATAACCTCAGATACAGAACTAATTGGAGATCCTACTCCTTCAACACTTTGTACTCCAAGTTTAATTAAAGTATCAACTTTACGAGCGTTTTCTTTGATTCTCTTGAAACGCCTTGCTACAACTACTTTTGGTGGTTGTGTGTAACCACTACCACCTTCAGTTAATACAACATCAAGAATCTGACCACCATAAGCAATAACCTCTGCCTTAGCACCACCACCATTTCCATCTACAGGAATGAAGTGAACTTCTGGAGTGGTGTAATATTCATAAGCAGTGGGTTGTAAAAGAATATCTTGCTCAAAGTAAAGTTGTAGGTCACGTTGGTTCCACTCAACATCAGCAACATTTAAGGTTTGAACAGCACCACCACTAATATTAGCGGTCAAACTTAAACCAACACCTTGAGTGTCTCCATTATAATCAGTTACGTTTGCCTTAGCATAAATGGCGGTCTGAACTAAATCTCCATCTCTATAGTTCATCGCCTTAGCTGTATCTGGCGTAGCAGTTACAGTACGGTACTTAGATTCTCCATCAATTAGAATTTTATCACCAGGAATCAAGTTGGCAAACATAGAATTTCTATTATTCCATGCTCGGTTGCCAGCTACTAATCCATACAACCACTGAGGTACAGATCTTTCAAGAACCCGATCACCATCTTCGTCTGTTTTATATTCATAACTTACTGTATAAGTTCCTGAAATAACAGCAGAATTATAATTTCCTGTATACAGATAATCTAGATCATTGATCGTAAGTGGAGTGTCAGAATCTAATTTAACGTTCAGTGGATTAGCAAAGTTGATAATAATCTTGTCAGCACTTTGAATTGAATACGTAGCAAGTTTACCAACTAAAGTAGAACCTTGAGTGAAATATACTCTTGGATTTACAGATCTAATATCATAGGCATCAATAATAGATTGAGTAATGCCAGTTCCTTCTAAAGTAACTTGTAGTGTATTACTAAAAGTATTAGGTTCAAATTCGTAGAAAGTAAGAGTTCTAGGAACATCTCTACCGTACATCAGAATGATATTTACATCCTGGGTGACTCTAAGACCAGTAGCGTCTTCATACGATTTAAGTGGTTCTGTGAAAGTAATATTTGGTCCTACAATTTGATAGGATTTTCCTTCTTGTTGTAAAACACCATCGATGAATACCAAGGCATATGAAGAATCATCAACCTTTCTAATCTCGTTAGTAATTTCATCTTGAATTAGATAAGGACCGCCAAATCTATACTCATAAAGCCTCGAATTAATTTTTAGACGCTGATAACTACCAATACTGTAGATGAAACACTTTTCATACGCTTTGAGTTCCTCTGGTAATTCTTCTGGAGGACCATAAAGATCTTCGTTGTCGATTGGTGGTTTGGAGAACCTAATCTTATCGGCTACACTAGAGTCTTCATCTCTAATAATAGAATACGAGTTTCCAAATGGTTCGGTTTCATTTCCTCTCGCCTTTTGAATAACACCATTTAATGCTACAATGAGATTTTCATTGGGATCGGTCTTTACAATAGTACCATCTTCCCAATAAAGATCAAATTCAAATTGTACGCCATCAAACTGATTAGCAATGCTTTGGAGTTTTCTAAAATACCTAGTGTTTAAGGTTGGGTTCTTAAATTTGATTGCCCTACCAAAAAACTTAACAGCATAAACATCTTGACCTTCAATTACTCTATCACCAAAAGGTGCTTGAGCAAATGTAATCGAAGATCCACTGATGGTGTAAGAAACTCCTGGTTCTTGAATAACACTATCTAATGTGACAAATAGTTGTTCATTTCTAGACAGTGTTAAAGCATTTCCAGATGCCTGGTCAACCATGGTAAATGTCTTAGTACCAATGACATGTCCAGTATTGGGATCAAATCTACCATCAAATGCTGGTGTTAATGACACATTATAAGTGTTAGTTTCAGTGGTATCAAAAGTATCTACAGAAACAGATCCAACACCATCTTCAATAATAGTGTTTTCAAACTTCTCTTGAATTACTGTGATTACTCTAGAAGATGATAGAGATGTTATCTGTACCGTAGGTAACTCAATTACACTAACATAATTTAAAGTGGGTTGTGAAGTAGGCATTGGTGCTTCTGCCTTACTATCAACAACCATCTCACCAAATAACTGGAATCCAGCTGGGTGAGTCGTTTCTTTAATCAGATCTCTCCATACTTCAATAGATGTTTTAGATTTTAAAACATATGAGTAATCTTGATAGAAGTAAGAATCTTGTAATCTTTGATTATTGTTGCTTAGTTTACCTCTATCTGATGTATAGAAACCAAAATTATCAACGTATGATTTAATTTCTGGGTCAAATTCTGTAGAAAGTTGGGCATAGAGAGTTGCTGTTCTAGAACCAATAGCACTCTTGATTTCTTCGCCATTCTTAAATACACCACTCAAAGAATTTACTTTTAATAAGTTACTTCCTTCTCTGTATCCATTCTCAGATACAATAGCAGTAGCGCCAGTAGCATCTTGTATAATTTTTTCACCAAAGAAAAACTTGTCAGAAATATTTCTCAGTACAAATGTAGTTGGTGACTTATAAGTGCTTAATAAAGACTCGTCAGCATTAAATCCTCTACCTGGACCGCTGATTTGAATATTCTTCGGCAATCCAATATTATTAGATTCTAAGTAAACTTTAACATCCGATTCAACAATTCTCACAGATGGTTTATATGTAAATCCTTCACCTTTCGATAAGATTCTAATTGTAGAGACTCTACCAAACTGAACATCACATTCATATTCATACCCAGATCCATCGCCATCGGTAACAATTAGTACAGGTTTTGAATAATTACTACCGCCATCAATGATATCAAATCCAGTCACAACTTGACCAATTTCATCATAAAATGGTTCAACATTTGCTTCAAATTCGGAAGACAATGAGATACCTTTAACTGTTGGAAGAAGATTATAATTTTCTCCTGTATTGACAATTTTAATGTTGGTCAGTCCACCAATTGCTTCCCTAGATGTAGTTGTGTATGAAATATCTCCAGATCCATCATAGGCAGGGACTTCTGCCATAGAATAAACAAATCTATCGGAAGTAACATAATTTACGGTGTTTATTGATGTTAATGGATCGTTGATAATTCTTAAATAAGAATTACTTGTATCCACATCAGGAGAAACTTTAATAAAGTAAAAATAGTTTTGATAGTTAATCGGTTGTTGATTTTGGAAGTTGTTGTTAGAAATAGCTGGACCAAATCCTAATTTAATACTAACAAAAGATCCAGCACTTCCTGGAGAAATATTACTAACTTCTTTTTCTTCTGTAAAGATATTATAGTTAGCACTGGCAGAAAAATCTAGATATGTATCTGCCATAGACACATGTGAAACATCAAATGTATATCTGTAATACTTTTGAATATTGATAATGGGATTTACTTCAAAGTTTGTATTATCTGTCGAAAACTCTAAATTATAAGCAGCATCTTGTACAGATCTCATTTGTACAAGTTTTCTAGGAACACTATTGTCAAAGAAGCTAGTGCTTTGAGCAATTTTCTGTGGATTTGCTACATTATAGTCATACCCAACAAAGATTTCTTGATTATCTTGATCATAATCTAACAAATACGGTTTAGTAATACCATCACCAAAAGGACGGAAGTTATCATCAAATCTATAATAAGGATTAACTAAAGATACAGATGCTCTATCATAGTGATTTGTAGGTACAGTACCTTCTTGTCCTCTCTCAACAGTAACAGTCTTTGTTTGAGTATCAACTCTAGTAATCTTGAGGATTTCTGGACCAATCTTAATCAAATCATTTTGTGAAAGGTTATTTACATTAGAAACGTATAATGTTGTGTTAGAAGAAGCAAATCCAACATGATCTACTTGTAGAGTAATCCTTTGAGTTGATGCTGCGTTAGCGGCTCTGCTGAGATCACTATCTCTAATAGTAAGAATATCGCCAGTTCTATATCCAGATCCTTTATTGGTAATGATAATAGACGTAACTGTACCAGTTCCCAATCCGCCAGGACTAGAAACAACTACTGTAGCTCTAGCATTTCCAGAATCTCCTAGCTTACCAATATTGGCACGTGCTAAATTCGAATCTTGAAAAATAAGTTCTACATCTTCATACGTATTTGATGTGTATTCTAAACCACTATTTAAAATGTCAAAACTGCCAAGACCTTTATCCTCTATAACAGAACTGTGTGATGGAGCAAGAACTGTTGCTCTTTGATATAATCTCTTTCTGACATAATATGTTGTGGTGGTAGTAGCATCATTTGGAATAACAGTGACGTTAACCTTGTCATTAATTCCTAGATTATGATCGCCATCAGTTTGAACAATAGCAATATTATCATCAATTTCAAATGGTTCTAAACCACTACTTAACGAATTTACAGAAATAATTTCTGCTCTATTAGTATCACTTAGTGTAGAACTACGTAAATAATAATCGGTAGTGGCATAAAAAGGTTTAGTGATATCGTCAACCTTAATGGTGAGTGAATTTTGTCTGGTTGTAGTTTCTAAAATTAAACCAGTCGCTACATCTTCATCATCATCATTCGTCAATCTAATCGTAGAACCAATAGTAAAGCTAGCATCAATATCTAATACCACTCTTTGGACTAAAGTTTCCGATTGGATAGTAGAACCATCTTCAATCTTAAAATCACTATCTCCAGAGACATTCCTTAAAACAAAAGTATTTTCGTTAATAACATCGCCAATAACTTCTCCACCAACAAAACTATTTCCTTCAGAATCAACCTGAATAATCTCATCTCCCTTAAAAAAGTATGCTGGTTGAACTGTGCTAATTTTAACTGCTTTAGTTTCTTGGGATTCAATAGATTGAACGGTCTTGCCAGTAACTTCATCTACTTTGACTACAGCACCAAATCCACCAGTACCATCATTATTGATGTATACATCTCCTCCAGGAGAGAAGTAATCCCTAGTGGTTTCAATATAAGCAGAAGATATATTACCACTCTTGACATCTTTAATAAAACCAAAAAATCCTCCACCATTTTGTTCTGATGTTGTGGTTCTCAAAGATTTTACTCCAAAAGGAATATCATCTTGTGAAATATTTGAATTGTAGTTAGAATCTACTGGTAGAGAATAAAAGTTGTCACCTAGAATATATGGAAACTGTGGAACCTCATTATCGTCGATAGTGATAAAATAAGCATACGTTCCGTTTGGATATTCTGGGGTTACACAATATCTTCCATTATTTTGATCTAATTCGGTCTTACCAGAATTAATGCTAGGAGTCCAAGTATAATCGTCAATAAAAGTCCCTAGTGGATACCTTCCAGTATCAGGACCTTTCGGTCTACTGCCATTAATTCTATATCCTGTACTCAGTCTTTGTACAGTAGAAGCACTATTAGTAGGAACACTGTAACCATATGGACCATAGATAGGATTGCCATCATAGGCAAAACCTAAAATTGGTGAATGTTTCTTAGTAGCATTCGCTTTGTTCTGACTATATTCTAACGGACTGCTATATGCTCTTTCTCTTAACTTATCGGGGTTAGCGAGATAAGCATATCCAAATCCCTTTCCAGGATTGTAGTTTGGTAAAATAGTGCCATTATTTGAATCTAGATTATTCTTATATCTGTTATACCTATCATAAACCCACTTCTTGATTTCACATACTCCAGAAGCATTTCTTCCAACTGCTTCCACTACTACATTAACTTGTCCAGAAGTGTAGAATCTACCACCACTAATTTTACGAGCTCCATCAAGTTTTCCATCTGGAGTTAAAATTGCTTCATATTCAGCAAAAGCACCCTTTCCTAGATTGTCAACAATTCTAATATTAGGTGGTGATGAATAGTATCTACCTGGATTAATAACATCCATACTAGTAATGACACCTTTTGTCACTACTGCTTTCAAGATAGCTCCTTCACCAGATGTAATTCTAATCGTAGGATCTTCATCAAATACTTCATTTGTTAAAATTTCAATTTGATCAACTGTAGATCCAGATAATGTACATCTTGCTAGATTAGTTCTTTCATTAATAAGGACATAAGGAGCAGCAGCATATGAGTTGCCTTTATTAGTTACTGTTACCGATACGATTTCTCCATACTTCAAAAACTCGGTATCTTTATAACCAATAGCAGGAACACCATCAATAAACACGCCAACATCTCTGTTGGTAGTTTTATACACCTCAGTAGTAGTTGATGGTCTCTTTCTGATAATTTTTAAATTTTTCTGATCAGATAATACTTCGGAATACGAGGTATTTGTTAAAACATCTTGTGATGGAAGTGATGAGGAAGCAACATAATAATACTGTTCATCTTCAAACAGGGCAGATACATCGGACGTAAAATTCTGAGCAACTGTTTTGATGGTAGCAAAAGAACCAGCAGTGTTTACCAACCACCTATTTTTCTTGTTCTCTAGATCGTAAACAATTGGATCTAGAGTTTCAAATCCAGGTTGTGAAATTTGAACACGTTCTCCAGAAGAAGAATATGGAGCAGGAACAACTGGAGACAAATTGTAAACCATTCCAAGAGAAATTAGTCGTACATCAGAACTAGTGATGTCAACATATGTGTATACATTTTTATCAGCATTGTGATTACGGATTGGTCCAATTCTTTCGCCAATAATAAATTGATTTACTGTTTTGTCCTTGTAAATAATTACTTCATCACCAATCAATAGTTTTCCACTTTGAGGGAATCCCATCGTTGACTTTACAGTAATTCTATCATCAGTGGTTGCTTGAGCAGTTAATCCCACTAACGTCTTAGTTCTTCCCGCAACGGCAAACTCACCATTTACGGATGATTTCTCTAGAATAACTTTGTAGTATCCGTCAAACTCGTCGTTACCGACATAAGTTACGTTGTCAACAACACCCGAAGCAAAAGTGATATCGGAATTAAAAGGATCTAAATTTTGAGTAATAACTTGACCGATTAAATCTTCGGCATCGCCATTAACAAGTTTTACAGCAAGATAATAATCTTGAGACCAATCAGATGTAGAAGCTTTTAATGTATAGTCTTTTGGACTGACAACTACAGGAATATCATCAGGGTCTTTATTAATGATAGAGTTAAAAATAAATTTAACAGACCTATCAGTACCTTTGCTCTTATAGAACTTGGTGATATTTTTAATAAGAATTCTTTTATCTACTTCATCTTTAAGATACGCTTCTGGGAATGAAGAAAGATAAGTTTTTTCAAACTCTTTTACAAGAGCATACAAAAATAGATTACTTACGTTATATACAACATCACTTTGATAGTGAGGAGCAGCTGCCGTTGTAACAAACGTAGATGAATGATATAGATCTCCTAGGGTAGTATTACCACTAACACCTCTAGAAACCTCTTCTAGGACATTTCCAGTTCTAGATTGATAGAATAAAATTTCGTCGCCAATCTTAATATAACCATTCTCTTCTGGGAATGATGTTGCATTTGCTATTTCAAATGTAGTAGAGTCGGCAGCAATATTACTTACAAGCGTGGATGATTGCTCAAGAAGATGCTTCTCATAAGTATCAATATCTCTATACTTACCAAGATTAGAAATGATGTCAATTGGCTGACCAACAGACTCCTGTTGCTCGTAGTATTTTTCTACGAACTTAGAGAAATTTTCATACTCGTATCGGATAAACCCTGGGAGTTGTGACTCAACTAGGGATGATAATCTTCTCTTCTTAGGAGCCATCTAATTACTCTGGGTATGCCGTGAACTTACTCTTAGTCAAATCAACATCTAGATACACTTCTCTCAAAGCAACAATATCTAAGTTTTTGGGTCTTACACGAACTTCAATCTTATTGTCACCAAAACTACCTTGAACGATAGTTAAATCGTATAACTTAATTTCGCCTTTTTCATAATCTACTGTACCCAAAGAGTCGTTGAGTGTAATCTTTTCACCTGTCAAATTGTCTATTCTATATAGGACGATTACGCCATCCCTATCCTCAAAATACACGGTGTACGTTGGGAACTCAGATACCTTAAACCCAGTTGAGGCAACGGTCGATCCCTCACAATCTTTGTCAAAAATGTTCTGATAACACAACTCATAATATGAAGTTGAATTAATTTGTGGAACGAAATCTTTTCTCAATGTAATACTACTAGTATTAGAACTAATACTGGCATCAGCATTATCAATTGTAGATACAAATTTACTGTATCTAAATTTACCATTGAACTGCTCTACCTCTGCCTGTTTCAAATAGTTTTCCACAGATGTGACAACCTTTGCTCTAATTTGCTCAGGTCTTTGAGTAGTTTTTGTTAATGAGTAATAAATTTGACTGGTAACCTCAACATAAAGAATAGATGGATCAACAATCTCTGGTGTTACCGAAGCAACCATGTACTTCTTAAGTTTTGCTGTTAAATCTCTCTTAGTTGTTGTAGATAAAGTAGCAGCGTTCTCTGGTTTGACAACAATTTTTACTTTGCCATACTCGGGTGGTTCATCCTCTTCCCCGCCAAATGTAATGATGTCAGAAATAGCAGGATACAAGTTTCTGATAATAGCACCATAGTCAGCAGCAGTTACCGCTCTGTCCTGAGTGGCAAAAAACTTAGGAGCATTAAATTTAATCTTAGAAATGCTTTCAATTCCAGCACCACCATTTGAAGGTTCGGTGCTAGTAATAGAAACAACAGTGGGATATCCAGTGCCACCAAATAAATCTTGTAAAACACCATTGTAAGTGAAATTCCTAGCACCATTGGTGTCTTCACCATTAGTAACAAGATACGATACTTCAATTTTTTCGCCGTTCTCTAACTTTCTTCCAAGAACACCATCACCGAAGAATAATTCGTAGCGTTCATCTTCAATTTCTTCTAAAAAGAATGCTTTGGAGTTTGGTTCTACATTAAGAATATTGTCGGCATACTCATACCAAGAAAAAGCTGTCGATTGGTTGCTATTGTAAACTTTTACTCTAATTGAATCAATATCGACACCACTATTTTGTAAGATAAATCTTTGTGGTCTGTCTGTCGTTACAATAAAGTTATTTGTAATTAATGTGCCTTCGTAAATTTCGATGTCATTAAAATAAGCAGTGCCATTCTCTACAGGTGCCGTTTGATCCTCAATAGCGACGTATGTATAGAGAGTGTCATCAAATACTGTCGTAAACCCCGTTCCCTTCCTCAGTACGGCGGTTTCGGGGGCACTTTGGGGATAATCTACCTCAAAGGTAATCTTTGCCTTAGGGGCGGTTTTTGACTTGGGTTTATATCCTAACTGCTTAGCAAGTGCTACAACGTTATCACGAAGGGTAGCAGAGTCAAGAAACAACTCATTAACTACCATGTTAGCGTTAAACGCTGTATAGTAAGTATTATAAGCAAGAACGTCCAAAAGGACATTCATCGCTGACCCTTCAAAATCATATGAAGTAAAGTCTGATTGTGCCCTTAGATAATCTTTGAGAGCGGTTTTGATGTCTTGAAAGTCTAAATTAGCGACTTGTACGTATGAAGGCATGGTTATCTAGCACTCTCTAGGAAGAATTCTACGTTTACAGGGGTATCATAACGACCAACAATCTCATAAGACAAACGAATATCATAACCATTGTCTTCATAATTAACATCGACCGTTAGTTCTTTAATGACAATTCTTTTTTCAAAATTAGAAATTACAACGATCATTTCATCACGAATAAGTGATGCTGTAGAATAATCGGCAAGTTCAAATAATAAACTGGTCAGATTTGTTCCAATATCATAGTTAAACAGTCGCTCACCCTTTTTTGTCAATAAAAGACTTTTAAGTGACTGCTTAATATCTGCATTGTCTTTCACCACCATTAAATCCTCAGTTACAGGATGGGGTTTAAAACTGAGATTGAAATCTTTATATGATACGATCTCTGGCATAAAGGCAGCTTTATTGATTATTTATCTCACTTCCCAACAAAACCATCTGCCCATTCCATATCACCTGGAAGGTATTCCATACCATACTCCCAAGTGTCATAATCTTCATCGTTACGAGGATCTACTGGTTTTTTTGCTTTCGCTGCCTTCTCTAACCAATAATCAGCTGCTGGATCTGTTATGAGTGTCATTCCAGAGTCTACGAACTGTTTGCTCTTGTCTACTGGTGAATTTGCCATTGATAATCCTCTCGTACATTTCTTGGTGCCAATAGGTATAATAATCCGTCTTGTGAAGATTTTCTCTCGCCTGTAGTAATTTATCACGGCGTTGACACAAAATTAAATTATGTTTACCAAAGTTTGACTGAACCCCATTAATAAACGTGGGTTCGTCTTTATGATCGTCCAGGAACAAATAATCCCTATGACACATATTAAGACGATCTACCGTTGCCATCATAGCAGCAACACTACAATCTTCAACAATAAAAATAATAACATCCGCGCCCGCTTCTATCAGAGTCACATCCTTCAGAGCGCGTTCCTCTATATGTACAGACGCAGAAAAAGCGTAGGGACAGATGGCAAAACCACCCAGTTCCCCACGCTTCAACGAAACATGCTTAATCCATTCTCTTACTTCACTTACCTTGTCCACGATATGGTTTCCTTGCTTTATTTCTGCTAGTAGCAGCATACTTCGTGTTCTTCCCATTTCCCTGACGGGTGTTCTTGGGTTGGGACTCGATCATCTGCTGACCACTCAGTCCAATCTTTGCTCTTGCCATAATTACCTCAGTTGACTTTAATATTATATCATGACTTGGTGCCGATCACAACCGTGCTCGGTCCAAATGGTCCTACCAATGGTCTCTCAATGCCTGTTAGCGTTTGACAGACATCTCCGACAACAATCGGTAACTGTCCATTGAAAAACACATTCGTGTTGTTCTTTGGTATTAACACTCTTACTCCTGGTACACATGGAGCAGGAATGAGAGGATTTACTTTAGTACCATCCACATTCTCAGGTGGCGTGGCACTAGTGTAGAACTTTACCTGCTTCTTGTCAATCTTAATGTTAGGTGATTCAATCGGTGAACCTCCTAATGCTTTCGGAGGATACAAACAATTGCCGTCTGTATGCCCTGTATCGACGGTTTCAGGGATTACTAGTTGACTCACCCTCTAACCTCCTTAATCGCTCTTCTACGGTGTTCAGATAGTCTGTCAGAAGCATATAGTCCCCACCAGGGGGTTTATACATCAGCTTCATTTTCCTCAGATAGGAATCCAGATCTGCCATCGAATGAAACTTTCTCTCCTCTTGTGGTTCCATCGTCTAATACTGATTCAATGTTAACATCTCCAGGTTCTTTCAGTCCCTGGTAATATTGTGCTGCTACGTCCTCCATGCTGTCACAAAATTCATCAAATTGATCAAACATGGTTTCCTGTAATACGCCGTTAGGCGTCCTGTAAGTTACTTTGTGTTTCATGATCGACTTTTGAGGGCGTTTTATACCTGGGAAATTTTTTATTTTCGAGTTGTTTTGAGATCTCGATTTCCCTTTAATATTTATCGGGCGCTGGGAAACGTTTGTAGGTTAGAAAGAAGGTACTTTTTTGGGGATCGCTTGGCGCGGGGGCGCTAGGGGGGCAAGGGGCAAACAACAGTCCCCCCGCCCCTGTGTGGTAGACTGCCCTACCCGTTGCCCATCACGACAGCGTAGGCGCTAGGCGAGGCGATGTGCTCACGGTCCTTCCATTGCTGACTGCCTCGCTTGGTTTTGAATCCAACCCGCTGGCAGATCAACTCACCCTTGCGTGGGCGACGTGGGCGGATGGTCTTCATGGTGAAACCTGCTGCCATGAGTTCTGCTTTGGTGGCGGTGGCGAAGTTCATGCTGTGCTGTGTGTGTTGTGAGAATTGTAGGCGATGGGGGCGCTGCCTGTCAATCGAACAGCAGGGAAGCGATTGCCTCAATGCCTGCCTCC
>Ga0255751_10004871_pt1 | contig 12074 bp, 10 predicted proteins | sample 071ome_20_FD_179951 | JGI IMG/M metagenome (GOLD analysis project Ga0255751, IMG submission 179951) | Coastal salt marsh microbial communities from the Groves Creek Marsh, Skidaway Island, Georgia - 071412BT metaG (version 2) | ecosystem: Environmental > Aquatic > Marine > Intertidal zone >...
TGACCAGGCAGCACTTCTTGAATCGTGTACTTCATTGTATATTGTAAAATATAAAAATATTTATCCTATTCTACCAGCTCTTGTACCATTTGCAAGCCAGGTAACGTTTCCATTATTGACAATATAAAATCCAGCCTGACCACCACCATTACCGGAAGAACCAGAAGATCCGCCACTACCAGCAGAACCAGCAGAACCTACTGTGCGGTTTCCATTTCCTCCACTGTTTCCAGTAGCACCGGTGTTTCCAGAATTTCCTGATGAACCTGAGGATCCATCTTGTCCCCAATCTCCACCAGATCCACCATTTCCACCAGATCCACCATTTCCACCCGTTCCACCCTGTCCACCAGATCCTGCATTAGTTCCTCCACTAGTACCATTAGCACCAGCGGATCCAGAACCACCAGAGGAACCAGATGATCCATTTAACGAAGAATTATTATATCCTCTTCCAGCACCACCATCACCACCAGTGCCTGCACCACCACCAGAACCACCATTTCCACCAGTACCGCCAGAGGTATAGTAAGTATTGGTTCCACTGCAAGTTCTACGATAGCAGCAAGTGCAGTTACAGCACGCCCATAAGGGACCACTAAATCCATAGTTTGGATTGGTACAATTGCAACTGTAAGCACTTGGGTTTTGGCAAGAACATGCTCCACTATAACTTCCACAATAGTGAAATCCACTACCACCACCAGCGTTGCAATAATCGCAGTTATATGAATAAGATGTTTGATAATATCCACCGCCACCATCACCACCGCGACCACCACTTCCACCATTACCACCATTACCGCCGCGGCCACCACCGCCTCCGCCAGCGTAAATATAACCACGATTATCAATGAAGATATTTGAGGAACCAGCATTGATAGCATTTCCACCAGTCCCACCGTTTGCAGCACCACCTGCTGCGAGGATAGAACCCTCATTCACTAAGACAAGTCTTCCACCTAGTCCAGATGGCATATTCAAAGCATAATTTCCAGTGCTAGTAGCACCAATCGTCACACCACTAGCAATGATAACTCTTTTATTAATACTTGATGAGTATTTACTTGCTCCAAATAATGTTTGGAGATTTAAATTTTCCTGATTGGTAGTGATATGATGTACCAATTCAGAAGACAATAAATGAGGAATGGATGCAATAGACATAAAATTATAATAATCCAGTACCAGTGATTAGGAATTCATCACTTGCTAAACATAAAACTGTAACTAAACCTCTTTGCTGTATTGTTCTATTTCCAGTTTCAGAAGTTCCAGGAAGTCGTAAAGTTACATTACTTCCTTGAGTAATAGTTTGTGATGATGTGGAATTGTTGTATATTAGTATAGTATCACCAGAAGTAAATACTGCTGTTGGTACAGTAACTCCTCCTGTAGTTATACTTATAATAGATCCAACATCCCCAACCGCCAAAGTATAAGCAGAAGTTTTAGATACAATATCGAAGGTTTGTTTAACTTCTTGCCAAGTATTATCACCTCTTAAAAATGTGGTACTGTCTCTGGTGCCATCTGTTCCAAGACGATTGACGTTTACAGTGCCAGAAGAAAGATTAGTAGCATTTAAATTGGTTAAGTTAGTGCCAGATGATGCGGGAAGTGTTGCTGGAAGTCTATCAGCTGGCACTGTTCCAGAAGAAAGATTGGAAGCATTTAAAGAACTTAAAGATTCTCCGGATCCACTGAATGTTCCAGCAGAAAGTGTATTGGATGAAGGATTATAAGTAAATCCAGTATCTACTCTAATTGGATTAGTGCCACTACTTTCACCAACAAACGCAACAAACTGATTACTATCAGTAGAGTCTAGATTGACACCAACACTAGTAGCAGATCCAACATTAGCATCGCTAGTATTAATCCAAACTAAATCTGTACCATCGGATGCTAATACTTGTCCAGAAAGACCTGGATCATTATCACCATCGTATAGTTGTCCTGTTATGCGAATATCTTTAACCGTTGAGATTCCAAGAGAATTTAAACTACCACTTACACTTCCAGATACGTCGCCTATAACATTGCCAGTTAGATTTCCAGTTACATCGCCACTGAAAGATCCAATTATATCTTTTGTACGAATTACTCCATTGATAGTAACATCTTCTTGAAAAATTGCATTTTTGAAGAATGTTACTTTGTTGTTAAAGTAGACATCTTCGTTAAAGTTTCTCAGACCAGAAAGAGTATTTGGATCAAATACCATTAGAGTAGACCGCCAGTGAGAGATTTACCTACAAGACTCATCGCTTCATCTTGAACATAAGTTCCTTCAAATGCTTTACCCATAAACGAAACTTCTTTGTCAACCATATTTCCTTCCTTTGCATCCAAGTTGGCAATACTTGCTTTCATATCTAGTTTATTGCCTGCCTCAATCTTAATGTTGTTTCCTGCTCTTAATGTAAGATTTTCATCAGCATCAACAACAACGTTTGCTCCACGGATTCTTACTTGACCGTTTTTCATGGCAGTAATCCAAACATCACCATTCTTTCCGGTGATACAGATGTCTACACCAGTTTCTTCTGACTTCTGTCCACCAATAATCTCAATGGTTCTATCATTATAGATGTGTAAAATTCCACCTTCGGACATTCCAATAAGAGAAACGTCACCTTCTTCATTGGTGGCATAAAAATCATAAACCTCAGAACCATTATATCCCATAGAAGGATTGCTAGTGTCAATCCTGAAATTGGGACTGAACGCTTCGAACTGCCTTTTTTGCCAATTCTGTGTTGCCATATTGCTTTTTGATTATTTATTCTATACAATCAATAACCTGCTTGACCTCACCTTGTGGTTCAATTGGTCTCTTGATCAGTCTTGGTTTCAGTCTTGCACCATAACCAGTCTCTGTATTGATGTCGTAGGTAATAGTATCGTTGATTGAATCAAACTCAATAGCACCAGTTGTTGGATTGGTTGTTCTATTAACTTTGATGATTCCACCATCATTATCAACTTCGATGGTATAATGATTGTCATTATCATCTACAATGGTGTCATTTGGATCATATCCAGTTCCAGGATCTACAATGACAGGTCCATTTGCATCATCTCTTACATAATCATCTTGCTCATTTCCAGGAACGTAACCTTCGCCCTCAGATACAACATAAATGTTAGTGATTTGACCATAGGTTGGTGAAGTTTCATCATAATCGATTTCAGATCTAGCGATAGCACCATATCCACTACCACATTCATCAACAATCTCTACAAATGGTGGGAATGTATATCCTCCACCACCATTGACAAGATCAACACCAATCAGACTTCCAGTAATACCTCTTCCACCATTTGCAACCTGTTTGATTGCACCAATGATTGCATTTGCTGTTCCACCTTTACCAAATCCACCAAAGATCTTGATTTTTGTTCCACCACACCCACCAAGTTGTGGAGGACCAGCATAACACTTGCCAAGAGCACTTTGGAATCCAGGAACAGAAACACTTGGATTCATAAAGTCAAACACTCCAAGTGAACCAGCAATCTCTGAGATATCTTGTCCGGCATTGATGATTGTTTCTGCAATACTATTTGCATTGTTTGCAGCATCTAAAATTTCATTGATTGGAACACCAGTGTTGTCACTTGCACCCTTACCGATAACCCACTCATTAGTTGGTGAATTAAACTCTGGTGCAACTTCTTCGCAAGATAAAGAACTTGCTAGGTTCAAGATTGCATCTGCTGTTGATCTCAACCAGTTCAGTGGACTGAATCCCATCAGAATCTTATCAACTGCACCAAGAAGTGGTTGAATAAACTTAGTGATTCCACCGATGATGTGATTCATCAGAGCACCGACAACTTGATCACCAATACATGAAACAAAGTTTGTGATATTTTCTGCTACGTTTGATAATACTCCCTTAATTGTATTGGCAAGACCTCCAATGATTGAGTTGGCAATACAAGGCAAAGCATCTGCAATTGCTTTTACTGGGTTGATCATTGCCTTTTGTGCTGCTACTCCTGCTAAGTGTGCAGAAACTGGATTTCCAGTGAGTGCAAGAACAATTTGATATACTGTATTATAGAGTAATTTAAGACCAGCACTAAAAACTGGTTCTAATGCAGTATAAAGATTCTTCACCATATTGTTGACAAGACCAGAAGTTACTTTCTGAATCTTTGCAGTGATCTTACTAATCTCACCATTGATCCACTGCTTTGCCTTTCCAACAGCATTAGTTACATCACTTGTGATTGATTGAATTTTATTAACAAAGTTTTCAACTTCTGTTTTAATCTTAGTGATAACTCCTGCCTCTGATGCACTTGCTGCTACTACCTTGTCACCAATACCATTATAGGCAGAACGTTCTCCTGCACTTGGTCCACCAGTTCCACTTAATCTTTTTGCATCTTGTGGAGATACTGATCTTGGTGACTTCTGTGACTGAGTGTTCTGTTCGTTTGCTTCATTCTTTACAAAATATTTCCCATCATTTTTGATTTTACCAGTGTATCCAGTAAAAGGAACGAATGGACTCTTAAATTCTGTTGATGGAACAGAACTTGTTCTACCAAATACACCAGATATAACAGGGATCTGAGCGTTGTCTCCGTCCAGGAAGAATCCAAATACAGTATCACTTGGTGATAATCTTACAGTCTTACCTCTATTGGCAGCACCAGATCCATCGGTTGGTGAAAGAAGTACATTTGCCCAAGGTAGATCTTCATCGGGAAGTTCTGCTGTACTATAAGGATGATATCCAAGAATACGAACCTTAAAACGATTTCCCCATCCGCCGCCATCGTTCTGACTACCTTGTGAGGAATCCTGTGCAATTTGACCGATCCACCAACGGAATCCGTCTCTGCCAATAAAATTAGTTTTAAGTAAAGACTCTTCTAGCATCAGCCTTCTTTGTTATTTTTGCCGTATTGACCAAATGTATCTCTAATCAACTTCATAGAGGTATAAGAACCCTCCGTATCAAAATGATGACACAGTTCTTTAATCATATATAGACCGCTTTGGTCCTGATCATATTCTTTGTTTTTCGATGTCGTTGTCTTTGGAAAGAGACATTCAATGATATTACCTGCCTTCAAGTTTGTGTTTAAGGGGACAGTCATTGTCAATGTCTGAGTGAACAGAACATTATATCTCATCAGTGCTTGTGACTGATACTTAAATGGGTCAGCATTTTCATCAACAGATACATCCTTTTCCAATGTACCAATATCAATGATACCAGTAATCATTCTAGTGGGGATATCACCAAGAGTCTGATTAGATCCTTCACTCACTTTTGGTAGTGTTATCTTACTACCAAGATTCTTTGATTTTCCAGCATAGTCTTCCAATTTAAATAATCCCTTTGCTGGATCAGTAAATTCGAAAGTATTTGGGTTAAAGAACATTCTTTGACTTGCAAAGGCACCCAACCTCAACTTCTCCAACATGTTTTGGTTGCGGTTAGTAATATAAGATAAAATCTCGAAGTCTTTGTTTGGAGAATCTGGCGTTACAACTTCTATTGAGTTATATGTTGCTGACTTCTCCTGTGTAATCAATTTATCTAATGCACGGAAATTATATCCATCCTGAGTCTCATAAAAAACATAACCAGCACTTGCATCACCTTTACTATCTGGGACACCCTTTGATGCCAACCAAGTCAAGACCGTAAAAGGTTTTCTCATGTTACCAATGAATCCATACTTATTAGAAGTTGGATCAATAGTTGATTTTTTAGATGTTTGAAGATATGATTTGATTATGTCCTCAGCAGAAGCAGAGATTGGGGAAGAAGTTGGATACTTCTTTACAACTCTTGCAGTCTCATTCGTGATCGCTTCTCGTGAGCAAAGATTTAATACGAATGTTTCTAGTTGATCGCCACTAATTACATTGGAGATACTAGAAACATAGAAAGAGAAATTTAATCCAGGATTAGATGCAGTATTTCCTGCAATTTTCATAGAAACTCTTTCTCCACCCCTCAATGGCAATCCCTGATAGATTGATTGACCATTGACAGTGTTACCTGTATTTGTAACAACCATCTTGGCAGTGATTGTTGGAGAAAAAATATCCTCATAATAATCGATTGATTGAATACCAAGTCTTAAATCAACACTATTAGATTGATCGTTAGATTCAATCAGAATCTCTTCATATATTGAACTATCTACTGCTGGCATTACACATACTCCAATTCTTTCAGGAGCGTTTTAGTTACAAAACTATTTAACTGATCACCACCCAATGATATTTTAGTCTTACCACCACCTTCGCCTTGTGGTGCTGATGCCGATGGTTGTGCTCCTCCACCCATAGGCATTGGAACTGTTACTGTTTTTCCTCTTCTTTCTGGTGTAACTTTTTCTGCAACACCAGTTTGAGTTGGTATACTTTCCAAACTTGGTCCACCAGCTCCTGTCTTAGATTCTGGTGCTCCTGATTTTTTTCCTTCAATCTTTGCATTAGTCAAACGAATCAGTGAAACATAAGGTGCTGGTGAAGTGCTACCACCATATGTCGTTCCACCTCTCTTAGAATCTGCTTCCAAGTGAATGTGCGAACCTTGTGGTCCTTTTGGTCTTACGTTTCCAGTATATCCAGTGGTTGCAAAAGAAGTTCCAGCAGGTATTTTTCCAGAACTAATCAGGATTCTGGTATTGTGTGCAAATCTCAGTTGGATTCCTAACGATGGAATCCAAACATCAATCAGATTACCATATCCACCACCACGTTGAGTAGCAACTACTTCTGCATCTACTCTCAATGAAATATAAAGATTCGGATCACAAGCAATATCAAGACCTCCGTGTGGTTTTGATCTGAAAGATTCTCTTGATCCCTTCAAAGAAGTGATTCTTGCAGAAGCACCAAGAGTTGATGAAACATCATCACCTACTTTATACCTTTTACTGGTGTCTATTCTTGGTGCTGGTCCTGTGGTTTGTTGTGTTTGTCTTGTTGGTTGTGTTTTTACCTTTTTATTGTAAAAACTAATGAGAGTACTTTGTTTTTTAGTAGGTTGTCCGTAGTTATTGCCAGGAAATGATGCCCACTCTCCGCTAAGACGGGAGATAATTCTAGATGAAAGACCTTCTTTCTCTAATAATTTTTCCAACTCTCCGGCACTACTTAATCCCAATCTTCTGTTTATAAGAATGACCGCTCCTTTATCCTGATTAGCGGGCGACATATCCATGCCACCTCCTGAGTATGGACCACTTTTAACAGCACCACCAAGACTCTTCCAAGTTGGAGATAAAAATTGATATCTACCAAAAGCATCACTTCTAAGTTTACCAGTACCCTTAATAATTCCTGGATGAGCACTTAGGTCTTCAGTTTGATCAAAACCAAAGTGTGTATTATATCCACTATTTTGTTGTCCAATTGTACCCTCGGCCATTGCGAGAGTATCAAGAAGTGCTAAAGTACGTGGTCCAAAGTTTCCTCTTGCACCACTACCACTGGAACTTCCCGAATCGCCAGAATCACCAGAATCACCATAAGTTCCACCACCTGGTGCTTCCGATCCTGCACTAGGTGGTTTTGTTGAATCTATTTCTTTTTTATCTGTCTTTAATCCAAGTATTTTTAGAAGATCAAATCTAAGAAGAGATGTGACCATCTGTTCCATATTTTGAATCATTTTATTCACCCCACCTTCAAGATCTTTTTCCGCATTGTCGGCATCTCTTTTATCCTTATCAATGGATAAATTATTATTTCTACCCAATACTCCATCAAGTTGTGCCGTAAAATCGACGAAGAAGTTCCCCAATCCATTTGTCCAAGAACTTAAAACCCCTATCAGATTTTGAATTCTTCCAATTAAATCTTCTGCACCTTTGATAATTCTTGGGAGATTGTTGACCAACCATCCAAGCATGATATTACCAACAAAATCCATAATTCTACCAAGAAATCCCTTGGTACTACCGGATATTACCTTTCCAGTTCTTCTGAATACCGAACCTACTTTTCCTGCTTCAACTACATCCTCTTGCTCTCTTCTTTGAACTGCTTCTCTTCTTTTTTGAAACAGTTCTCTCTGCTTTATCATTGCACGCTTCTTGTCTCTATTTCCTTTATAGAGACTCTTAACAATGTTAGATGATGTTGAGTTTGCTTTCCTCAGACTTGTACCGAAAGCATTCAGAGAATCCTTAATATTTTCAATACTAGAACTATTTTTTAGGAGTGACTGTTGTGCTTTTGCCATTATGCCATTACTACGTTAAAGTTTGACATTGCTCCAAGAATATAGATGTTATCACTGTTGCTCGTTGCAAATGATGGTGCATTATTAATTGGACCCATTCCAGCAGGAACTGGTTCTGGTTTTGCTGCTCCCTGACCAGTAGGAACAGGAACTACATTCACTGGTGGTTCTGGTGCAGGACCAACCTTTTCTGCAACTTCTTTATCCTTCTTCATGGGAGTAAACATGTCGGATGGAAGTTTTCCAAGTTTACCAATATACTTCTCAGCATCGACAAACGATTCAACTTCACCAACAGTGAATCCCATTTCAAGAAGTGTTTTATCACCAGGAGTAATCTGACCTGGTTTCAATCCTTTTGAAGGATCTCCTTGCAATGGAACGTTTGCTGGATCTGTATTCGTCTCTGCTGTCGATTCTGCTTGAAGTGAACTCTCACCAAACTTTGCAGGTTTACTTGCATCTAGTTCTTTACTCTCACCACCTTCGGCAACCTTTTGCCCCATTGCCGTTTCTGTTGGTTCTAATTTTGCTTCTGAACCAACAGGTTTTGATAGATCCACTGTTGGACCACCAAACATATTGAATGTGAACTTAGATTCAGATCCTTCACCAAATACACTATCGCCTAATAAAGATTCGGTGGGCATTGTTAAGGAAGGTCCACCAGTTCCTTCTAAGTTTGCTTGATTGGAACTTGCGGGTGGACTAGAAGAAGAATTATTACTATTATTGGAAGCAGAAGGTGCTTCTGTTGGTGCTTGACCTGCCTCAATATTTGCTGCTGTTGGTGGAGCACCAGGATCTATTTCTGGTTCTTCTTTGGGTATAATACCACCAAGACCTGCTTTATCTAATACACTCTCTGCTGCTGATGTGATAAACTTGATGAAGTCCGTGAATGGTTTTACAAACAAACCAGCAGCAGCAACTGCAAGAAGTCTTCCACCAATTCTAGAAAATGCAGTAGTCAATAATGCAAGACCACCTTTATATCCAACAAAGATACCAGTGATTAATGCAAGATTTTTTAGAACATTGTTTTTGATATCATTTAACTTCTCATTATTACCTTCACCCAATGCTTTGAGTGTTTCTACACCTTTAACAAGTAACCATCCACCAAGTAAACTTGTGAAGAATTGCCCCAGTCTTCCAAGAGTGAACTGTGCCTTTCCAGCAAGTTTTTGTGCAGGAGCAATTGCTGCTGCCTGTATTTTCCTTTCTATTACACTCTCTTTTCCTTCACGCAGTTTTTGCTCTGCAAGTCTTCTTTCTAATTCTTGCTCTTGTGCTTCTCTCTGCCTTTCTATCGACTGTGTAGTTGCTATACTACTTGCGATGACTTGCAATGAACCTGCAAGAGAGTTCATCTGAGCAGCCATTCCTTGTATCTGATTAGATACGACTGCTAACTGTAATGAGTTCTTGTTAATGAGACCAGTTGTCACTGGATCTGGTTGAGCAGGAGGAACCGCTCTGCCAGTGTAGGCAGCAGCGGATACTCTTGGTGTTCTACCGACTAATGGAGATACTTCAACCATTCATTTGTTGTGCTTTTAGGTTTTCTTCCTCAATGTACTGTTGGAGGAAAGCAAGGTATACTTCTTTCTCCCAAGGTATCATATTTTCTAACTCTGTCAAGCTATATTTATGGTGTTGCATCAAGGCAAAATTGACACGAAAGTATGACTCAAGGTCAGTATGAGCCATACTCACGCGAAAAAACTTCCTAGACCCTCCAAAACAACTTCATTTTCAACACCAGTGTTTGGATTCTTTACAATAATTGTATGAGACAACTTAGGCATTGTAGCAAAGAAATTCTCAATTTCTTTAAATTGTTTTGAACTCAGTTGCTCTACAAAGTCTCTCAGTTCTTTCTTAGTGCAGTCTTTTGCTGACCAGGATTCTTCTTCATTATAAACTTGTTCGATACAAGACATGACAATATCAAAAGTATCATCAACTGATACATCACCAAGGACAAAGTTATTTTTAACAAACTCTTCCATTGATGGATACTTCATTCTCAGAATCAAAGTATCATCAAGTCTAATATCTTTGGAATGGTTATCATCAATTTGAACTTCAATTTCGTCCAAGTTGATTGTCATTGGAACCTTTGTAACTCCATCATCAGGACAGGTTACAAGAACTTCAACTTCTTCACCAACAGACTTACCACGAATGTTGAGGAACAAATATTCAATATCAAATGTAGAGAGTTCTTCTACTTTTATACCACGAGTGATGATACAACTTTTAATAACATCTTTCACTGCATTACCAATCTGAGCGGTATCCTCAGACTCCATTGCAATGATCAGAACCTTCTCTTCCTTGACTAGAAATGGTCTGTACTTAATCTTTTTTCCAGACGAAGGAATAACCAACTCATAGATTGGCGTAGAAATTTTTGGTAAAGGCATTACAATCCTTACAAATCAGTAAAAATATTTAGATGGTCAGATGAGACGTTCTCCTATGAACGCTTGTCTAATCTGATTATCACTCAGAACACTCGAATTAGATCCAAAGTAATTTGAACCACTTCCAACAAAGTTAGAATAGTTTCCAAGTGCTTGCTTACTAAACGAACTTGCACCACCAAAGATATCAATGTTCATAGCATCTTCAAATGATATATTTCCACCAAATCCATTTATAGAACTTCCACTACCATTACTACCTGGATTATCTTTATTATTATTTTCACCTTTGAATACATCATACGAATATGACTTTCCAGCAATGTATCTGTCGTAGTTGAATGATGCAGATGCTCTTAGAATTTGAGATCCCTCATATGATACAGTTGTTGAATTGAGAGAAATTGGATACAGTCCGAAGAATCTATACTCCACATACCTATTATAATCTCTTTCAAACTTGATAATTCTAGTTTCGTCACACTTATACTCATAAGGATATCTCATCCTAAAATAATAACCCTTATCAGTTGGATCTGCACCATCACCAGCAGTTGTACTTCCACTAGCAATAAACTCAATCCAGTGCTCTAAAAACTTCAAGGAGTTATACTTATTATCAACATAGAACTCTAAGTCCATTTGAACAAATGTTCTAGTGTGTGCCATCTTTTCGGCAACACCCATGTAGTTCCCGACAACATCTGCTGTTGCAAGTGAACTTCCAGGAAGGACTGCTCTATTGCATAACAGTCCAATACTTTCTGTAATATATCTACTATCCATTCCTCTGATCTTAAGATGCTGTCTAAGATCAGATTTTAAACCGCCAAACTCAATCAAATAATGAGATGTCTGTGCCAGATTTGTGAGTGTTGGTTTGATTTGAGATATTTTTTTCGGGAATGGTCTAGGCACTCTAAATATCTTATAAGTGATTGTTTAGTTATTTAGATGTCATATAAGGGAAAATACAAACCTTCATATCCTAAAAAATACAAGGGCGACCCTACCAATATCATCTATCGTTCTTTGTGGGAACGTAAGTTTATGGTCTATTGTGACACCAATGAAAATATATTAGAGTGGCAGTCGGAAGAGTTTTGTATTCCATATCGTTCCCCAATTGACAATAAAGTCCATAGATACTTTCCAGACTTCTTTATTAAGTATAGAGATTCTAATGGTAAAATCAAAAGTTCTCTGATTGAAGTTAAACCATTAAAACAATGCTCACCTCCACCTAAACCCAAGAGACAAACAAAAAAGTATCTTGGTGAGGCATATGAATATGCCAAGAATCAGGCAAAGTGGGAAGCAGCAAGAGAGTTTTGTAAAGACCGCATGTGGGAGTTTAAAGTCCTAACAGAAAAAGAACTTGGTATCAAGTAATGGCAGAAGCAAGAAACAT
>Ga0255751_10004873_pt1 | contig 12071 bp, 12 predicted proteins | sample 071ome_20_FD_179951 | JGI IMG/M metagenome (GOLD analysis project Ga0255751, IMG submission 179951) | Coastal salt marsh microbial communities from the Groves Creek Marsh, Skidaway Island, Georgia - 071412BT metaG (version 2) | ecosystem: Environmental > Aquatic > Marine > Intertidal zone >...
CGAAATCCTGGTTCCCTCTGCCCCTTATGAGTCCGAGTCCGTCCTGGACCTGGACCGTGCCTACGACCTGATGTATGACCTGGCAGAGGAGTTCGGGTACGCTGAGATCCGCCATGATGGAGTCCACATTGCAGACCATGGCAGCATCATGGAGCAGATCGCAGACATGCTGTTCTGATGTGACAGTTGGGGGACTGTCCACCAAACCGCCACAGGTCCCCCATTTCCTGTATTGTTATCTCAAGTCAAACAACCCCACTTCTCATGCGTAAGATTGAACGCCAAATGAACGCCGCCATTTCTAACGGCATCAACTGGCAATCTGCTAACACTGAGGTTACTTTCGACCCTGAAACTGAGACCTCTACTGTATACCTTCACGGCAACAAAATTGCAGAGGTTGGTGACTTCGGTGTGCGTCTTTGGGACGGTGGTTATCAGTCTGTGACCACCAAGTCCCGCATCAATGCTATTCTCAGTGAGCACGCAATCGCTGGTGAAGGTGTATTTCAAAAGGACTGGAAATGGTTCATTCGCCTCTACAATGGCACTGAATTCTTCACCACTGAATTCCGCAACGCCATGAAGTTGGGCACTCTTTCTAACGAACTGCTGCTCGCATGAGTTATACTTAAGGGGGGCGATTGCCTCCCTTTCTTTATACCGCGAAGCGGCCGCCCGACCAGTTGGCAGAATGTCCACCAAACCCCCCAAACCGCCAGACCCCGTGCCTATAATGACAGCATGAACAAAACACCCGACCTCAACGCCATCATGGCAGACTACACTCAGCAGGTCATCGCTGAGAATCGCCGCCGTCAGGCAATCCGCAACGCTGCCGCTGCTGGCACTCAGGAGTGGTTCAGCAAGTGGGAAGCAACCCGCCCTCAGGGACAGTGGGGACGCTGGCACATCTCCGACCGCGACTGAGCGCGGCGACCCTGTAGAATACTCTCAACCACAAACGACCCATGCGAATCGAAGTCCGTTACCAGACCCCCTACAATGCTTGCGACTGGCGCTCTCAGTGGTTCCCCACTCTGGAGGAAGCGCAAAGCATGGTAGAGTTCTACCGTTCCTGTGGTTCCCCTGCTCACATCGCTCCCTCATCCCTGGCACAGTTCGCCCGCTGACCTTCTACAATACTCTCAACAACAACGGACCCCGATGCGCTACCCCATCAACTGCAACGACTCCCAAAGCGTCTGGACCCTGCGCCTGAACCCCATCACGGGGACTGCACGGGTCCGCTGGTTCAACTCCCCTCTCACTGAGTACCGCCACACTGGGGTGTCGCGTCGCGCCATCCTGGGTATGCTCTGGTATTCTGGCAAAACCAGCAAAGGGGGATGGGTCAACCGCCACTGTCTGGAGAAGTCCGACTCTAAGCGTCTGAACTGGCGTCCCATCATGGAGCAGATGGCAATCCGTGAACTGTCCACTGCCCAACCGATGGGGCGCTTCTCCACCCTATAATGACTTCAGTTCAAACGAAACCGATGAGCACCGCTACCTACAACGGTTGGGCAAACTGGGAGACCTGGAATGTCGCCCTGTGGATCAGCAACGATGAGACGACCTACAAGGTCGCCCAGCGTTATGATTCCTATGACCGCCTCATCCCTCGCCTGGAGATGATGTGGGGGCAGATGACCCCCGACGGTGCCCGCTGGATGGATGGCACGATCGACACCGATGCCCTGGATGAAATGCTGGCGGACCTCTGAGGGTTCGCCCCCCATCCGTGCTACAATACTCTCAAGTCAACCGACCCCACATCATGACCGCCAAACTCACCACCCTGCAGGTCGCCGCCAAACTCAAGACCACCGACTTCTCCGCCTTCCACAAACCCGCTCAGAACAAAGGGGCACGGGGTCAACTGTTGGAGGTCGCCCTGGGCGTGCCTAACTCCTCTGACCTCACCGACCTGGCAGACGGTGAGATTAAAACTTTCACCGTTGGAGAGTCCATCGCTGTAACTCAACTTAAGCACTGTCTAACAGAAATCATTGAAGATGAGGCAGACTTTGATACCTCCAAAGTTGGTGAGAAACTAAAGCAAACCATCTACGTTGGTTTCACCCGCTCCAACGATTACGTGGGCACTGAGGTACTCAACGAGGAAACTCACCCTGAGCACTATCAGGAACTTCGTGAAGATTACGATTATATTTGTGAGCAGATTCGTGATTCGTTCTATAACGACATGGAACTTTCTACGTTCACTGGTCCTAACGGTCTGCTTCAAATTCGTACAAAAGCGAGTAAGACTAACGGTGCATATGTCCCCCTTACGTTTGCAGGTATTCAACTCAAAGATAAGGGCATGGCATTCTACCTCTGTGGCAAGTTCGGGCGCAATCTGATGTGAATAGGTGGGGGCACTAAGTATAAAACAGTGCCCCCCTTACCTTATATCATTGTGCGTTCGTTCGTTATACACAGTTGGGGCGATTGGCGCCCTTATGTATATAAAACCCATGGGTCCCCATAAGCTATAAAGTCTTGCTTTCGCTAGCTCTTTATAAGACTCACAACTTTTCGTTATAAGATTCACAACTTTTCTATATAAAATCAAGGAACGAAAACATGGAAATGCAAAAAAATCCGCAGGAAAATTTTACGACTGTAGAGGTCGATCCAATTACTGGGGAGTATTTTATTAATTTGCCCGAGTGGGTATTAAACGAATACGGATGGTATGAGGGGACCGAAGTGAATATGGAAGTCGATGGAGACGCGATTGTAATTACCGAGGTCGGTAAAGACTTAGAGCGTAGACCTTGACTTCACATAGATAATACTGTATGATCAATGATGTAATTACACTCTATTATGGCTAAAGGATTTACACTAAAAGCAAAAACGCCACTAGCGCCAAAAGTCGATACTACTTCCAAGAAGAAGGAAGAATTCGACTATGATCTTGCAAAAGAAATGATTAAAGGCAAGACCATAGTATTCTGTCTTCCAGGACGTGGAGTATCGTACACATATTTGAAAAATTTTGTACAATTGTGTTTTGACCTTGTACAGTGCGGAGCTGCGATTCAAATTTCTCAAGATTATTCATCAATGGTGAATTTCGCACGCTGCAAGTGTCTTGGGGCGAATGTACTGAGAGGTCCCGATCAATTGCCATGGGACGGTAAACTGCCTTATGATTATCAATTGTGGATTGACAGTGATATTATTTTCAACACTGCCAAGTTTTTACAATTGGTATTGATGGATAAGGACATTGCAGCAGGATGGTATTGTACTGAGGATGGTATAACAACTTCTGTTGCACACTGGTTGGAGGAAGAGGACTTCCGTAGCAATGGTGGTGTCATGAATCACGAAAATCTTGAGACAATTTCAAAGCGTAAGAAGCCTTTTACAGTTGACTACACAGGATTTGGATGGTTATTGATTAAGAACGGAGTCTTTGAGCACGAAGAGATGAAGTATCCATGGTTTGCACCGAAGATGCAAATCTTTGAATCTGGAGAGGTTCAGGATATGTGTGGAGAAGATGTCTCATTCTGCCTGGATGCAAAGGCAGCAGGTTTTGAGATTTGGTGCGATCCTCGTGTTCGAGTTGGTCACGAGAAGACAAGAGTTATCTGATTTATCTGGCAGACGATGACAGAAAGTTATCAAATTCTTTTAGATGGTAAAGTACTTTATAAGAACTTGACCGAGGAAGAGTACTTTGATATAATGGAGAACCTGTCGATAGAGTATTATCAGACAGGCTCTCCAAATCCAAACAAACTTGAAACTAAGATTATTAAGTATTAATTATGGCAAAAGCAAAGACTGGTGCATACGGCAAGACTTCTTATAGTCCTGGACCGCCGAAGAAGACTCGTCAAGGAGCAGGGGGAGGTACGAAATACGCAGCTACGTCTCGTAATCCTGCTCGTAAGAAATATAGGGGTCAGGGTAAGTAATATTACAAGAGGGGTTCTTAAGGGACCTCTTTTTTTATTTTGAAAATAAATACTACTAGGGATAGCAACCCCTTTAAAAGTTCTGTTTTGATTATCAAAACAGGAGCGCAACCATGTCGAACTTAAAGACAGATAGGAACCAATCTTACATGAAAGAAATGTGGGGCACCACAACTCTTATAACTGATTATGGGTCATTAAGATTTTTGGATAAACCAAAGAAGCACGACCTTAAGACTCAAAATCAACTTCATGAAACGATTCGAAATGATGATGATTATGACGACTGGGAATATGGAACAGAGCCTACATATGGAAATCCTTGGTATTAAATATAAATAAATCAAGAAAAAAATCTCCAATTATTAATGGCGTCTAGAGTATCACAAGCATTTAAGGATATTAGTTTGTCTTTTGATCGCCATCCAGTGACGAATGATATTACAGTGCTTACAAATGAGCGTGCAATCATAAGGTCCGTAAGAAACATTGTTGAAACGATTCCAACGGAAAAGTTCTTCAATTCTTTATTCGGATCTGATGTACGCTCTTCTTTATTTGATTTTGTTGATTATTCAACCGCCCTGGTAATTGCAGATCAAATTAAGACTGCCATTGAGAATTTTGAACCAAGAGTTGATAATTTAATTGTAGAAGTCATTCCAAATCCAGACCTCAATACCTTTGAGGCGACGGTTACATTCGATATTGTGGGACAAGATTTACCAACGCAGCAGTTTAATTTCTTACTCGAAGCTACTAGATAATCCAAATGCCATTTACGCAATTTACCAACCTAGATTACGACCAGATTCGAACTTCTATAAAGGATTATTTACGTGCGAATTCGAATTTTACTGACTTCGATTTCGAAGGATCTAACTTTTCAATCCTAATTGATACGTTAGCATACAATACTTACATTAATGCATTCAATGCCAATATGGTTGCCAATGAATCCTTCTTGGATTCAGCGACACTGAGAGAAAATGTAGTCTCTCTGGCACGTAATATTGGTTATGTACCCCGCTCAAAACGTGCTGCAAGGGCAGCAATTACCTTTTCTATACCAACGGAAAGCACAGACTCTAATATGACCTTATTAGCGGGTCTGGTTTGTGTAGGAGTATCGGATAATTCATCATATATCTTCTCAGTTGCTGAAAATATTACAGCTTCAATTGTAGATAACACTGATTCAAGTATTGCATCGACACGTGTTGCACATTTTGGAACGGAAAGTGCTCCAATTTATGTGTATCAGGGATCATTACTGACTAAGAAGTGGACTGTTGACCTCTCACAGGACCAAAAATTCGTAATTAATAACTCAGATGTCGATACTGAGAACCTGGTTGTCTATGTTTCTGATGATGGAAGTGATTTAGGACGTGAAATTAGGAGAGTTGACAATATTTTAAACATTGATAAGGACTCAGATGTCTATTTCTTACAAGAAGTCCAAGATGAGAAGTATGAAATAATCTTTGGTGATGGTGTTTTTGGCAGAAAACTACAAACTGGGTCAGTAATTACCGCAAAATACATCGTAACGGACGGTGAAACTGGTAATGGTGCCGCAAGATTCAATTTCCAGGGCACTTTAACGACAAATCCTGAAGCAAATAGCATTACAAAGTTAGTTCCTTCAGATACTGTCTCAGTTACAACCCTAGAATCATCAAAAAATGGCGCAGAAATTGAAAATTTATCGTCAATTAAGTATTTTGCACCTCGTGTTTACTCATCTCAACACAGAGCAGTGACATCAACTGATTATGAAGCAATAATTAACCAAATTTACCCTAAGGCAGAGAGTGTTTCGGTCGTTGGTGGCGAAGAATTGTCCCCACCAAGATATGGAACAGTGCTTTTGAGCATAAAACCAGTTAATGGAACGTATGTTTCGGACTTTGATAAGCAAAATATACTGTCGAAACTCAAAAATTACACTGTCGCTGGTATAAATCAGGAAATTGTTGATCTCAAGATTCTTTATGTTGAGATTGATTCGTCTGTTTACTACAATAGCAACCAAGTTTCTTCATCATCAGACCTCAAATCAACAATTACTACTAATTTAAGCAATTATGCCAAGACTGTTAAGATGAATAGTTTTGGTGGAAGGTTCAAATATAGTAAAATATGTCAATTAATCGACCGTGTTGATGATGGAATCACCTCAAACATCACTAGAGTCATCATTCGTAGAAATTTAAACTGCATTTTTGAGAATCCAACACAGTACGAACTGTGTTTTGGTAATAGATTCCATGTAAAACCAGAGGGATTTAACATCAAGAGCACGGCGTTTAACATCAGTGGATTTGATGACAAGTGCTACTTCACAGATGTGCCAAATAAGACCTCTACAGGGGCACTGGATGGCAGTGGAAAGGGTATTTTATCGGTTGTCTCTAAGAATTTAACCACTGATAATCAGTATACAGTCTTACTCAAGTCAGTTGGTACTGTTGATTATGTTAAAGGTGAAATTTTGATCAATACAATCGAAATTACTGGGACAGAAAAACCAAATAATGTTGTGGAAATTCAAGCATTCCCAGAATCAAACGATGTTATCGGACTAAAAGATTTGTATTTAAACTTTGACGTTTCGAATAGTCGGATAAATATGCTTAAGGATGTTATTGCTTCTGGAGAAGACATCTCTGGAGTTGTATTCTCAAATAATTACTTCACTTCAAGTTATTCAAACGGGGTCTTAGAGAGGAAATAAAATATGTCTCATTTTGAGAAAAGAATAAAAGTACACCAGATTGTTAAGAATCAGGTACCAGAGTTTGTTCTCGCAGATTTTCCTAAGGCGATAGAGTTTTTAAAACAATATTATATCTCACAAGAGTATCAAGGTGGAAATATTGACTTAATTGATAATTTTGATCAATATTTGAACGTTAAGAGTCTTGTACCAGACGCATTGAATAGTTCTGCAGTTCTGTCTGCAGATGTAAGTGAAGATGATACAACGATTACTGTATCCAATACAAAAGCATTTCCAGATGAATATGGTTTATTGAAGATTGATGATGAAATTATCACTTACACAGGTAAAACATCCACTTCCTTCACTGGATGCATTCGTGGATTTAGTGGGATAACAGAATATAAAGATAGATCAGTCATTTCGAACAGAAATAATAATTTAATATTCAAATCTACCGAAGCTGCAGTACATAGTTCTGGAAAGACTGTAGAAAATCTGTCTTCCTTGTTCTTGAATGAATTTTACAAGAAGATTAAATATCTTATTGCTCCAGGACTTGAGAATTTAGATTTATCCAATGATATTGATGTAAGTCTTTTTCTTTCGAATGCCAGAAGTTTCTTCCAGTCAAAGGGCATTGAAGAATCAATCAATATCCTATTTAAAGTATTATATGGAACTTCTGCAAAAGTTGTTGATACAGAAAAATTCTTAATAAAACCATCAAGTACAGATTACGTTCGTAGACAAGTTCTTGTTTGTGAAAAATTAGATGGAGATAATCCATCCCTCTTGGTTGGGGAGAGTTTATTCAGTCAAAAGAATCCAGATATAGCAGGATCAATATCATCCGTTGATGTTATCACAAGAAATGCTAAGGTTTACTACAGAATTGGTCTGTTTATTGGATATAGTGATGATATTTTATTAGAAAATAATTTTACTCTTCCAGGAAAATCGAGAGTAATTGGTGACGTTTATGTCGGCAGTACTGTAATTACAGTAGATACGACTATTGGATACCCAGATTCTGGACAATTATCATGTGGAAATAATACGATTACATATACATCAAAATCAATCAACCAATTCTTTGGATGCTCTGGTGTATCTGAAAATATTATTGATGGAGATTTGATTATTGAGGATGATATAGTATTTGGTTATGTTGGTGGAGATATTAATAAAAAAGTTGATTTAAGACTCTCCGCAATAGTATCGTCATACAAGCAAATTGATGAGATTATATCTTCAGAAAAGGGAGATCAAATTTTTATAAGAAATTCTGGATATAAAATTCAAAATCCTGAGACTGATAAGACATATGCCGAAATTTTTGGCAATTCTTGGATTTACAACACTTCTACAAGATATAGAGTAAGTGAGATAGACAATAATACTATTTTTAAACTTTCAAGTAAAATTGATAAGTCTAGTTTAAAAGTAAATGATACTGTAAACATCTATCAAAGAAATGATAATGTTCCATATGCATCAAACGGAACTATAGTAGCAGTTGATGTAGAAAATAATACTATAGAAATTAATATTCCTGGATTTGTATCCGAAACTGGAATTTTATATGATGTAAAGCGTGTATTAGAAAAATCTAACAGTACTGGTGTACTTCTTGATAGTGGTAATAATGTTTATACTGCAAATGTAACTAATCTCTACGTTGACGATGAGTTAGAATCTTCATATGTAGCATCAAACTCATTACCAGAATATAATATCCAAAAGAATATAATTTCATACCAAATCCCAAATGGAACTACGACATATTTGGGTGGATATGATCAAAATACAGATAGATATACGACTATAGTATTCCCAACTACTGTTCCAGAATTTATTGACGGTGATAAGATAACATATAAAGCAGAATCTCCACTTGTTGGTTTAGAAAATGGAAGAGAATATTTTATACGTATAGTATCTCCTAACAGCATCAGACTTTATGCATCTTATGTAATAACAGGTGCGGAAGATTCATATCTGAGATTCAATGCTATAGAAGCTTCTGGTATTCACAAGTTTATTATTTCTAGACATGCTGGGGAAACTCTTTCATATAATCCAATTCTTCGCAAATTCCCATTATCTCAAAATTTGAGTGGAAAAACTCAATCCAAAAATGATATCGGAGAATCTGGATTATTGATAAATGGATTAGAAATAAGTTCTCCAGTTTCTAGAGATAAAATCTATTATGGTCCTTTGAGTTCTATTGATATATTAAATCCTGGACAGGAATATGATGTTATTAATCCTCCAGAAGTAATCTTATCTGCAGGAGCTGGTACAACTGCACTGTTTCAACCAGTTATTAGTGGATCTGTAGATGAAGTTTTAGTAGATCCTCAAGAATTTGGTATCGATAAAGTATTTTCATTAACTTTGAGTGGTGGTAATGGAACTGGATGTGTTTTAGAACCAATTTTCACAGAAAAAGTAAATCAATTAAATTTCGATGCTAGGTCCATTGAGAACGGCGGTGGACTCGATCCAATAGATGAAACGCTTACATTTTTAGATGTTCATAACTTATCGAATGGTGATGAACTAGTATATGACCAACTAAGTAATCTATCTCCTGTTATTACTGATGGTCCAAACAATCTTATAGACAGTTCTTCGTATTTTGTTAGGGTTATCAACACTAGTACAGTCAAATTATTCAATACAAAAAATGATTCTATTTTAGGTATAAACACAATTGGAATTTCCACAACCCCTAGTGCTGGAATTCATGCATTAAAAACACTTCCTCTGAAGAACATTGGGAGAATTAGAGTTGTAAATTCTGGCAGTGAATATCAAAACAGAAAACTTATCGTAAAACCAACTGGAATTTCTACAGTTGAGAATACAATAAATTGGAATAATCACGGTTTTAATACTGGTGATATTGTAGAATACTTAAATGATCAAACTCCAATTTCTGGTCTTTCAACTTCAAACCAATACTCAATTAAAAAAGTAAATGATAATTCATTTAAATTATATGATGTTGGAGTTGGTGCAACAATAAAAGAAAATATTGAAAGGGATATAATTACAAACTTAGTAGATTTTGGTTCTGGATACCATATTTTCAAGTATCCTGATATTGTTGTATCCGCTTCAGTTGGATATGCTGGAACTGTTCAGGGAAGTTTGACGTTTACTCCCATCATTACTGGAGGAATAGTCGATGGTTATATGTATGAATCTGGTGTTGGATATGGAAGTAGTACATTAAATTTCCATAAAAAACCAAGAATTACCATATCTAAAGGTTCGAATTGTCAGTTAAGACCAATTATAGAAAATGGATCTATCAGAACTGTCCAAGTTCTTAGTACTGGTTCTGGATATGATACAAATCCAAAAATTTCCGTAGTTGATAGTAAAAATATTGGAACAGGTGCTATTTTAAGACCGATAGTTTCTGATGGAAAGGTTAGCAGTGTATTAGTAATACAGGGTGGAATTGGATATGATGAAAACACAACGACAATCAATATTGCTGATAGAGGTATTAATGCAGTTATAGATGCAAATGTAAGGTCAATAGAACTGAATGATATTCCAAGATTCGGACAATATAAGTTAAGTGATAGAAGAAATAGAGATGTACTAACACTGAGTGCATATCATTATGGTCAAGACTTATCTTCCAATTTCTTAGATGATGGAACTAAGCACTCTCCTATAATTGGATGGGCATATGATGGAAATCCAATATATGGTCCATATGGATTTGAAGATCCAAATACGTTTGGAACAAGTATTAAGCAGTTGTCTCCAAGTTATGTAATTGATCAATCAAATATTGAAAATAGACCAATAGATTCGGATTTTGCATTTGGAACATTTATAGAAGACTACAAGTATGTTAAGGGTAGTGGTGATTTAGATGAGCATAATGGAAGATACTGTAGAACACCAGAATTCCCAAGTGGAATATATGCATATTTTGCAACAGTTCAAATTAATGCCCAAAGTGGTCAATTGTCAGGAAAATATCCATACTTTATTGGAAAAACTTTTAGGAATGAAGTTCTTTCGGAAAATAATTTCTTAGATCATTCTTTTGACTTCAATTCTTCAAATCTTGTTAGAAACGTTTTCCCACATAAACTTGGAGATCCAAATGCAGAAAATGATTACATTGATGAATCATATGAAACTTACAGACAAGTTAGTGAAGTAGTATCAACATCTATTGGTAAAATTGATAATATTAAGATAATCAATCCTGGTGATGATTATAAAGTAAATGAAAATTTAGTTTTAGACCAAGGAGAGGGAACAGGATTTAGTGCCTTCATCTCTAAAGTTTCTGGAAAAAATATCCTCAATGTAAATACATCTATTGAAGAGTATTCTAATCTATCTTTTGAATGGAATTCTGACAAATCAATTACAATAGCAAATATTCCCTATACCAATCTTGACATAGATAATGGCGATTATATTACTGTATCTGGATTAAGTACTAATGTATCAAAGTTAAATAATTTATCTTTCCAGTGTTCCGTAGAGAAACAATCTGGACCTATCTCAATTGCAAAGACTATTCCAGAGAATTTAGATCCAAATGGAAGTTTTGAGAATGCTTATGTCACAACGATACCTTCATTTGTATCTGCTGGTTCTTCTTGCACAATTAATGGAGAATCATTTAGAATTTTGAATGTTTATAAAGACTTCAATTTACTAAAACTAAGAAGATTTGCGGTAGGATCTGCACATTCTGAGACATCTTCAATAACTTTTATTCCAGATAGAATAAAAATTAATACAAAAGTATCTGAAGATTTCATTTCTAAGCATAATACCTTCACATATTTTAATGCCGAACGTTCTGTTGGTGTAGGAACAACTGCTGGATTATTTGAAGAGAAAATATATTCTGTTGGTATAAAGACAGAAGCAATAGGAGTTCCTATTAGAACTATATACATCCCAAATCACGGATTTACCACTGGTCAAGAGTTAATTTTTACAAAAGATAGTACAGTAGGTGTAGCAGCATTAGTTGTAGGTAATGATGAAACTGCTCTTAATACTTTCAGTTTACCAAACTTGATAACTAATTCTGATACTGTCTATGCAATCAATAAGGGTCCAAATCATATTGGATTGACAACTCAGGTTGGATTAACAACTGGAAATGGATTGTATTTCTATACTGATGGAAGTGATAATTATGAATATGGTCTGAGAACTAACTATGACCAACTTACAGGTTCTATTTCAAAAATTGTTTCCGAAATAGAAACTGAATTTGAGCACGGTTTAGTTGAAGGTGATGAAATAACCTTGAGTGTAGTTCCAGAAGTAAATGCTGGAGTTGGAATCGGATCTACACAGGTACGTCTTCATATTGATGGAAGTAGATTGTTGGTCAATAA
>Ga0255751_10004876_pt1 | contig 12068 bp, 11 predicted proteins | sample 071ome_20_FD_179951 | JGI IMG/M metagenome (GOLD analysis project Ga0255751, IMG submission 179951) | Coastal salt marsh microbial communities from the Groves Creek Marsh, Skidaway Island, Georgia - 071412BT metaG (version 2) | ecosystem: Environmental > Aquatic > Marine > Intertidal zone >...
TTCCTCCAAAAGTTAAACAACGAAACTGTCACGATCGAATTAAAGAACGGGACGACGTGTTCGGGGACTATTTTAGGTACGCGTTCGGTCGTTTTCGAATTTGTGCGCGAAGAGTTATAAAATTTTCGTCTCGTTGTAGTTTGCGCGCAAACGAGTAGTGTACTAATACTGACTTCTTCTTCTCCTAAATCTTCTTCTTTTCCTTCACGTGATGATAAAACAGGCGTAGACATTAGCATGAACACGCACTTAAAATCGGTCAAACTCACCGTCAAAGGCCGAAACCCGCAAACGTTAGACCACTTGTCCATTCGAGGGAACACCATTCGGTATTACATTTTACCGGAATCGTTAAATTTAGACGCGCTGTTAGTCGACGACGCGCCGACGAGGCGGGTGAATAAACTTCCCAAGGAGGACGGCGCCGGAGGTGGGGCGGCTGGTGGTGGTGGTGCGGCTGGAAGAGGCAGAGGCAGAGGCAGAGGCAGAGGGAAGAAGTAGAGAAAAGTTCTCTGCCGGGAGAGAGAGAGAGAGTGTTGTATAGGTTTAGAATTTAGTTTTTTAGTAGTCGTTTGTATTTGTAAAAGTCGTTAAATACCGAGATTTGGAAAAAAACGCGCGCTACTTCGCGCGTCAAAAGCATTGCCCGCGCGAGAAAAGGAAGCGAAAGTGGATAAGTTAAGGTGTCTGCTTCGTATTCGAACAGAGTTTGTAGCGTTTCACGTCGCCAGAGCTTGTCCGTGATAAGAACTTGTGTACACCAGGATTTAAATTTTGGAAGAACTGACGGCATAAAAATATCAACATCAATCATGAACAAAACGAGATGCGAAATAGCGCTGGATTTGAGCTTGCGGGCGGTGGAGAAGGATTTAGAAGGCGATCACGCGCTCGCGTGTAAGCTCTATAAGGACGCGGCGCGAGCGCTGGAAGACGCCATCGCGCACGCGAAGCGAGAGAAGTCGATGGACGCGAAGGATATTTTACAAATGGAAGCGAAAGTGAAGGAGTACTTGGAACGCGCGGAGACGCTGCTAAGGAATAACGCGAGTGAAGATAACGACACGCCGAGAAAATCAAACGTCGCCGCGGGTGCCGCAGCGGCGGGCGCGATGCTTGGCTATGCAGCCATGGGACCGCTCGCGGCAGTTGTGGGCGCCGGTTCGATGGCGTACGCGTCGACCAAGAAGTCTGGTTTAATGTCGAGCGTTTCGAGAGTGAGCGGCACCGCGGTGCTGAAAACGATGGACGTGACAAAATCGCTGAATAGGAAGTATAAGATAGATGAGCGGGTGAAAGAGAACTCTCGGATGGCGCTCGAGAAAGCGAAGGAGTTGGACGAGAAGTATAAGATTCGCGAAACGGCGAAAACGCAAGGTGAGAAAATAGGAAAGATGATCGAGGAGAAGTTTTTGAGCAACAAAGAGAGCGTGTCAAAGTTACCGGCCACGCCTGGAAAGCGGTAGGATAGTGTTTCGCCGTGAAAGCTCTTCGCGTCGCCGCCGCCGCCGCTGCTGCTGCTGCTGCTAGTACTGTTATTTTTTATTTCTTTTTGTGTATTTCTACTTAAAACTTTACAGCCGCGCTTCGTTGCCTCTACTAACAATTAATCTAACTCTTGTCGAACTTCGTTCTCACCCTCCTTCGATTGTAACACGTACTCTAAACATTTCAAACTCCCGTCCGTCCCAGCCTCTCGGCACAAACGAATCACTTGCTCTCTGTCCCACTTCGTCTTCGGCACCTCTCTCAACCAGCGCAAACAATCCAAGTGTCCTAGTCTCGCGGCGTATTCGCAATGTTGCGGCCAAAAATCCGTCGTTTCGCACACCTCTTTCTCTAATATCCACTCCAACGCGTCCAGTCTACCTTTAGTTAACGCCGCGCCCACTAAAACCTCCTCAAACAGACAATCGTCGTCCCATTGACATCCTCGTTGCAAGAGAAAATCGATGGCGTCCAAGTGCAAGTTTCGGCACGCTCGCGCCAGCGCTCTCGGCGACCATCTCTCCGGTTTCACGATTTCTTTCCTCTCTAAAAACTCTAAAATGTTTACTCGCCCATTCTGCGCGGCTGCGATCGACGCGAAATCGTTGATTGGACATCCTCGTTCCAACAACCACTCCAAGAGTTCAAGGTGGCCATATTCCGACGCTTTTTGCGTCGTTCGCCAATCCCACTCGCATAACTTCTTCTCTAAAACTAAATATCGAACGACATCCACGGACCCGAATCTCGCGGCAAACGTCGCGAATCGCGTGCGGTCGATCGGACACCCGTTCTCGATCGCGTATTCAATCATAGCGATCGAAGATGCAAACTCCGACGGTTTGAATTTATGACCAAGAGCAGCAGCGGCAGTTTCTTCTTCCCCGCGAGAAGTTGTCGTCGGTGCGTTTTTATCCACGAACTCTCTCACGCATCGACTCGTTCTCCGTAACAATCGCGAGGAGGTTTCGTCCAGTTTCGAGAGCACGTGTTTGTGCGTCACCTCCGGGTACGATTTGATCAGTTGTTCCAGCATTCTTCTTCTTCTTCTTCTTATGAGGAGAAATGTCGACACTTTTTTTATGCATCAACGAACACGAATGAAAACGATGATGAATTCCTCGTCGTCGGAGGAGTCAGACGACGACGACGATAACGACGACGACGATAACGACGACGACAAGAACGCTCGCTCTCCTCTGGTTGGTTTCAGAGTGGCAAACGATGACGACGACGAGAACGAAGGGAGCAGCACGAAGACGACGACGAAGAAGAAGAAACAGATTGGATTCGCTCCGGCAACGTTCGACGAGTGGAACGACAGCGCGTTGGTGAACGCGTACAACGTCGCGATTAAGAGTTACACGGACGCCGCGTCGTCGTCGAAGAAAAAGAACGAGACGACGAAGAAGAGCGGCGACGCGGCGGGAGAGTACTTGAAGGTTCCCGCGGCGGCGGCGGTGGCGCGAGAAGAAGGAGAAGGCGAAGAGAGGAAGAAGAGAGAAAAGAAGAAGAAGAAGAAGACAGTTACGGCGAACGCGGCGGAAGAGGATGATGAAGAAGAAGTAGTAGAAGAAGAACGACGATGCAGAAACGAGTACGATCACAACACCGGCTACGGTCCGAGCGCTGCTACCGGTGGTGGGCACTACCCTTCTCAGTACTACGGCGGCAACGTTCCGCGCGACGACGACGGTTGGCGCTCGCGAGAGCGATACCCTCCTCCTCCTCCTCACTATCCTCACTATCCTCCTCGTCCGCCGTCTGATTATTACGCGTACCCGCAACAACACTATTACCAGCACAATCCGTATTATCCTCCGCCCGCTCTTCCTGGACAGTACTATTCGAATCCGTACGAGTACGCAACGTACACCACGGAAGATCGAAAGGCGTCCAACAGAACGAGGAGCGGCGAGGAAAAGAAAACCAGAAACGAGGGGGACCGGAGAGGCTCAAATCCATTCCATCCTCCAGACATGCGAGATTCGGCATTACGTGCGGCTGGAAACGACGAGGAGCTCGCGAATTTACTGTTAGCGTGGTATTACGCCGGGTATTACACCGGTCAGTTTCGAAGAAACAGAGCGTCATCGAATAGAAAGTCTGGCGCAAAGGAGGAGGGTACGAGCGCTCGCACTTCTTCGAGCGAAGACGATGACGAGTCGTAGAACCACACGTAGTGTTATATTAATTATATATTAGATATTATATATTAGATAATGAATAAATGGATAATTTAGTGGTGCATCGCATCGTTAATTACTGGGCAGCAGCACCTCCATTAGCAGCCGCAGCCGCCGCAGCCTCCGCTTTCTTCGCCTTTGCCTTTTCTCTCTTCTTCGCGTTCCTCTTTTGCGACTTGGTTCTAGTGTCCTCGCCCATCTGTTGCGGCGGTCTGTTCGGGTTCGTGTCGTTGCTGCTATTTTGCTTCGGCGCTGATCTCGGTTTCGGCGCCGGAGGGGTCGGCGCAGGTGCCGCTGCCGCCGGTTTCGGCGCAGGAGCCGGGGCCGGCGCCGGTTTCGGCTTCTCCGCTTCCTTTTTCGGAGCAGGGGCTGCTTTGGCTGCCGCAGGCGGTGCAGCAGCATCAGCTGCAGGTTTTGGTTCAACTTTCTTCGGTTCCTCTTTCTTCACCGCCGGCGCTGGCGCCGCAGCCGCCGGAGCCGCCGTGACAGCGGCAGGTTTAGTGGTAGTTTCTTCTGGTTTGGAAGGTCCGCAGCCCATGAGTGATGCTAACTTTGTGAATATGGATTGATTTTCGGACGAAATCTTGCCCGGCTTTCTTCTCTCTCTCTCTCGATTTGTTAAATTGGACGATGAGCGCCGATCGAATTTCGAAGTTTATATATTATTTACCCGTACGTAAATATATAAACCAAAAGAGAAATAATCTTCTCTCCTCTGCGAGTCTTCTGTACCGCTGTCTGCGCGTGTATATCTGAGACGTGCGTGTTTTATTTTTAACCTGCGCGCGCCGCCGTATCACTCTGTAAAGGGGGTGATACTGATACCGCGTGGGAGTTTTAATGCCGTTTTTTTGAGAGAGGGTCAGGTTTTTACTAGGATTTTTACTTTTAGGATTTTTTAAGTTTTGGAACGACACCAATAAAATACGCGGGTACGTACGAACTTGTCTCTCTCTCTCTCTCTCTCTCTCTCTCGAATTATGGCAATTATTTCGGGTACACCATCCCTCCTTCGCGTCGCCAACCGGCTGGTAATGGACAGTTATTGTCGAGGAGGTATTTTACGCACTCGGGTTGGTTGTACACGTGCGCGTCGCGAAGAGTTCTCTTTCCCCAAGGCGCTTTGGCAACCTCGTGTAAGAATTTCAAGCAGTCCAAGTGACCACAAACGGCCGCACACGCGCACGCTTCTTTGTAATATTTTTTATATTTACGTTCCACAAGGTATTCGAGTATATGGAGATGACCATTTGAAGCCGCGCGTGTGGCAGTTAGATGGTCCCATGGCGCTTTCGCTTCTTGGTGTAAGTATTTCAGGCACTCGAGATGACCATTTTCGGCAGCATATGCACACGAAAACTCATCCATAAAACACTCATTTGCAACACAATACTTAAGCATTTCAAGATTACCTTGTTCTGCGGCTATTCTCATCGTCGCTACACCCCACTCACACTTTTTCTCTTCTCGCGCCCACTTGAGCAACTCGAGTTTATTCGTTCGAGCAACTCTCCAGCAGAAGTTATTTTTGTTCAACCGATTCTCCCAAGCAATCTCCAGCGTAGATATCGACGACATCAGACACACTTGAAACTTCCGTTTCAACTCATGTTTTCGAGACGATCTCTTTATCAAAGCTCTCGTTTCACTGTTCACTTCAAACAAAAACTTCACGTCAGTTGGATTCAGTCTCGGAAGAATATGAGTGAAACAAATATCGTCGTTGTTCACAATCACATCCCACAAATCTCTCTCCCCGATCCGTCGCTTGCGCTTCTCCGCTCGTGGCGGCATTTTTGCAACGCTCGTTCGATTGCTTTGTGCGTGTGTGTGTGTGCGCGCGCGTGCACGCCGCTGCCGAGATACGAAAAGACGTGTGAAGAAGTTTCTTCTTTTTTTTTTCGTCTCGAAGCGAAAAATAGACGTTTTTCACAAATTATAAAAATACAAAACTCAACTTGATAATGTTACAAAAACTCTACTTTCTACTAACCAACGGCGGCGGCGATTTGAGCACGGGAGAAGAAAACGAAGGGATGATCTCGTCGTCGTCGGACTCTTCCGCGTCGAATTTATCCGCGTGGTGTTGCTTCTTTTCCGTTTGCTTCGCACCGTTCGGTTCGTCGTTGTTGAGCGTTCGCGTTTGCAACGCGACGGGCCCGGGCGGTCTCGATTCCATCATTTTGAGCAAAGCTTCTTTGGACTTCAACTCGGATTGTAATCGCACGCACGTGGCTTCGCTAATTTCCGCTCTCTCCTCCGCTTCTCTCCGTTTATTTCGCTCGATTTCTAGGCTATTTTGAAACGAACGCGCGGCGTCGGCGTTTCGCGTGAGCAGCTCTTGGATTTCGCCTCTCAGCGTTTCTACTATTCGTTCGTCGTTGTTTTCTACGTTTTTCTTCTCGTCTTCTTTTTCTTCTTCTTCGTCATCTTCGTCGTCGTTATTCACGGCTCCTAAACTCGACGAGCTCTCTTCTTTATCGTTCTTTAAAATCGTCTTCTTCTTAAGTTTCAATCCTTCCTCGTCTTCCATCTGTTGTTGCCTCTCGATGCGCAATATCTTCTCTTGCAGCGATAAGTTCGACGGCGTCATTTTCCGCTCCACTTTTCCCGACGACGACGACGGCGACGGACCATCGTTCTCGTTCGCTTCAGCGTTATTCTTTCCAGCGCTATTCTCTCTCAAAGCCTCGGAAATCTTCGCGTTCGCTCTTTGCATGAACACCTTCGCGCTCCTCTCCGCCTCTTTCAACTTTTTATTCGCCGTTTCCAACGCGTTCGTTCGTTCCAACGCTAATTTCTCCGCCTTGGCGCACCTCGCCTCTAACTCTTCCCGTTTCTCCTCGATCGAATCCACTCTCGTTCGCGCGTTCACGATGTCCAACTTCGCCTGCGATTGCACCGCTTCGAGCATGTCGTCTTTCGCCTTCAACTCTTGCTTCAACAGGTGCAGCTTTTGCTTCATTTTTTCCATTTCTTTTTCTCGTTGTTCTTCGACAACGTTATTAAAATGAGAAGAAGCCAAAGGAGGAGATCCGCTCGCGCTCAGCGAATCCGCGCGTTCCGTCACCGGGTCTTTCTCTACCATCGCGACAGGCACCCCTCCTCCAGACAAAGACTGTTGTTGCTTTCGCCCTCGCGCGTTAAACATATTATATGTCTGTCTGTGCGTGTGTGTATAAAAATTTTAATTTTGATTTCAAAAGAAGTGAAGAGAAAGTGGAAAAAAAAGTCTAGAATTTTCTAAAACAACCGCGTTTTGTCCTATGTGCTATCGCTCGCGCTAAAACCAAACCATTTCCTCCTCCTATCTCCTCCTTTCTTCTTCTTCTCGTCTTTGTTGTTATTACTACTTTTCATCCTGTTTTGCTCGACGATTCTTTTCATCTCCGCGTCCGACGGCGGGTCCGGCGCCGAGGCTGGGTACACGACGTACATGCGTTTTCGTATGATGTCTTCTAAATTGGATGGATTCATCGCGAAGAATACGGTCATCGCGATCGGGATGGAGAGGTAGACGGAGAATTTGAACGCTTCCAAGGAGAAGGATTTAGCCATTGTTGTTGTTGCTGCTGCTGTTGTTGTGTGTGTGCGCGTGTGTGTGTGTGAGCGTGATGATGTATCTCCGTTTGTTTCTTCTTGCGCGTGCGCTGTGGCGTTTAGACTTTTTTGTGCGTGTCAAAACAACAGCAAATTTTTAGGGTTTTAAAAATATGATAATAGTGATTAAAAACGTCCAAAATAAGCACGTTGAACAGTAGTTCAAAAGCTTAGCGAATGGCCATGGGTTCGATCCCCATACGCGGTATCTCGTGTACAATGTTTCGTCGTAGATTCTCGCCTCGTTAGCTCAGTAGGTAGAGCGTTCGCCTTTTAAAAGAGACTCCTCGCGAGTTTTATTTTTTGTTGGATGTGGCTTTTCTCTTGCGCGTGTGGATGTGCATCACGCGCGGTGTGCTTTCTTTTCCTTCCTCTCGGGGCGGAGACGGGTGTATATTCTCAAGTATTGTATCTATCAACTTCACGACCATCGTATTACTACTACTGCTACTACTACATCTACCATTACGACATCACGAATCAACATTCATTTTCAAAACCAACTCGCAAAACTTTCTGTGCTTTCCTCGAAACTGTCTCAGCGGCATCTGGTCCAAACCGTAGCATCTGTCGTCGTCGCCGCAGTTTGCGCACGTCGAATTCCATCCGCCGTCGCCGATCCACCACGGAGAACCACACGTTAAACACGGCATTTTCGGAAAATAATGTCCCGTTCGTGTGATTTTGTTTTCGGAGGAGGTAAAAACTTTCGTTTCGCCTTGTTGTTTGGTCGGTCGCAAAAACGCTTCAGGAACGAGAACGCCAATCTTACCGCCGAAAGACTTCTCTTCTTCTACATCTACTTCGTCTTCTTTTTCTCGCGGGGTTGAAAAAGAAGAAGTGTTACTAGTTTTCATCGTAACCTTTTCTTTCTGTTGCATCAACGCGACGCAACCAGCGCCGCCTCGACCTTCGGCAATGACGCCGCAGCGCTCCATCGTATACGAAACCGACTCCCACACTTGTTGACACATCGTCATGAAAGAATCTTCCTTCGCGTCATCGTTCTCTTCAGCGACGTCGTAATCGCACAAGCAACTGTCCAGCATCTCGCGAAGTTTCTCGGCATCTTTGACGCCTTCAAAGACCAAATGGTTCCTTCGATCGCCGCACGAAAACTTCAACTTTCTTTGAAACAACGAAAGCAACGCCTGTTTCTCTTGTTCTTCATCCTTTTCATCATCTTCATAATGCTCATTAAACCACGGCTTTTCGTCCACGGCGTACACGCGAACGGGTTCCGAGCGTTTATGAAGCCACTGGAGAGGAGTCGTCAAGCGCGAGTTTACCCAAACGACGCCTTGTGAACGCAAACTGGATGCTAACAACGATTCGTTAGCGTCTTCTTCACCGTTTTCATCGTCATCATTCAAATCCTCCGTGAACGAAACGTTTCCGTACTCTTGTTTGAGCATCAAAAACAACTTTCTGGAATCGAAAGGTCGTCTCGCGAGGTACACAACCGGTGGCGGCTCCTCTTCGTAGTCCACTTCTTCGTCTATCTCTTCAACGCCTTCTTCTTGCTTTTCCTTATTCCCGAGCGTCTCTGAGTACTTCTCCGTGCACTCCACGCAAATTTGCTCAATTTGCTTGTCGTACTTGTTGTGTTCGAACGTAATTTTGGAGACGAACAACTCGGCGTAGTTATCCGCTGCTTTTTCTGTTTCTAATATCCACTCATCGACTCTGTTGCTCAAACCTTCGATTGTATTTTCGGACGAAGAGTCCCTCTCTCGCACCGCGTCGGCTACAGCTTCGCCTAACTTTGCGCCTTCACTTTTGACGAGCACAGAAACACAGTTCTCGTCGTTTTTTCTGCTATCACTACTATTCGTCTCACTAAACGAGCACTCGATGATCTCCTTCTCGCGATTGTACTCTTCGCCTCTCGCCGAAAGCACGACGAAGACTTTCACCTCTCCAATCGCTTCTTCCCGAATTTCCTGGCACGCTTTCATAAACTCTCTGCCGCTAAAGCCGCTCGCCACACCATCCGACGACGACGACGATAAATCCACTGGATTCATCAGAACAACGCTCACGACGGACTCCATCTTATCGTGCTGCATCAACGCGCGCAAAACGACCAGACTCTCTTTACTTCCAAACGCAATCGCAATCGCGCGGTCCTTCACGTTGACTCTCTTCAGAATGTTATGCAACTGTTTACTCGTCTTTTCGTCGTTCTCGTTCTTGCCTTTGATGCCGCTAAAATCAATCGCGTGCACGCAACTCGCGCACAGCGAGGAACTGAATATGTGCCTGAACAAAGGTTGAAACGTTTTCATCAGTCGCATCGTTTTTCTCTCCTCCTCGTCGTCGTCGTTCGCGCTCTCGACGGTAAACAGCGCGTTTCGGTGAAACAACAGAATCAACTCCGACGGCGCGAACTGTTTTTTGTATCTTCGGCCGCGAGATACGGCGTGGATTAAAATAGGCTCTCTGTCTCTCGAATCCAGAGAAGAAGAAGAGAAACCGCGTCTCTCTTTATATTTTCGACTCATGATTGATGAGTTTGTGATTGATGACGACGATGCAAACGATGATGCCAGCGCGCGCGCGCGTTTGGTGTTTTTTGTCTTCATTGAGAGAAAAAAATGTTTAGGGTTTATGTATGTAACACCAAACAAATTTTAATTACTTTTGCCGAAAGAAGGAGCGAACAAAGCCGCACAACAGAGAGAGACACACACAGAGAGAGAGAGATACGTTCGAGCGCACGAATCAGAGACGTTTTTTTCTTGGATACGAAAGAAGTTGCAGACGCATAAGCGCGCGCATCGACGCTCTGATTTCAAAAAGAGGACACACCCGAGAATTTTTTATTTGGCTTTTGGATTTTTCTCTCGTATCATCGTCGCCTTTGCTGCGAAGAACACGCATAAATGATACCGCCGTCATCGTCGTCAACGCCGGTCGACGACGTCGAGAGCTCCTTCGCGCGACGGCCGACGATGGGCAACGAAAATGACGACGAAACCGCGTCCACGACGTCGAGTTACTCGACGGCTTCAAACAACAACAACATCAGCAATCCAGAACAAGAAATCTATCGAATCTTGGCCAACAGAAGAAACTATTACAAGGTGTTGAATCTCACGCCGCAGACGACGACGAACGCGAGCGTGAAGAAATCGTACCACAGAATCGCGCGAGCGATACATCCAGATAAATGCAAACATCCAGACGCGTCGGCGGCGATGAGCGTAGTGACTTCGGCGAATAGCACGCTGACGACGCCAAAGTTAAAACAGAGCTACGACTTGTATTACAACACGCAAGACGTCTCCGAAAACGCAAAATCGGGGTCAAACTTTGACGAGTGGCATTCAAAATCTGGAGCAGCCGTCGCTGGTTTACCTCTGTGGTTAGTCAAGGCGTTATCGACGCCAGTTTTAGGCGCTTTCGTGATGCTTCTAATGATTTTATTCGGCTTAGTCTTTGGCGCGGTGTTAATCGTCCTCTTCCTGGCGTACATGTGCGTCCACATGGTCTTCTGGGTCCTCTGCTGCTGCGGCTGCGGCGGCCACTGCTGGCCGAGATACGGCGAAGGCGCTCGCATACACGAAATCCGCCAGCGTCGCTTCTTCGCCATGCTCCGAGATTACGAAGAGGCGCAAATGTTCGCCGCGCAGCGAGGCGACCCGGACCCGGATCCAGGCGCTTTTTTCCAGCGGTGGAACGCGTTGCACCCGGAAGACTTATCCTTCCCAGATGGGTACGATCGAGAGTTTACCAAAGGAGGAGGAGGAGGTTACGGTGCCACCGACGACGCGCATTACGGGTCGTACGTGTAGAAGAGAGAGAGAGAGTTTAGTTTTGTAGTCGTATTTGTGCGTTTTGCCTCTTTTTTAGATTTCAAAAAACGTCGCGAGCTGTTTTTTTCCTATTATCCATCGCCACAAAAAGAAAGACCACGCGACGAACCGCGCGCGATAACGAGATGGCGACGACGACGACGACGACGCGAGGAAGAAGAAGAAGAAGAGAGAAGTCGATTTGTCGTCGCATTCTCCTCTCTTCGTTTTTCGCGGCGGTCTTTTTTACGACCACGGCGTTGTTCTCGTCTTCATCTTCATCTCGTGCCGGCATCGTCGTCGAGGCTCGCGAACCGGCGTCGCAAGAATCCATCGATAAGTTTTTCGAAGCGTTCGACGAGGAGGACGAGGACGATGCCAACGACGACGATAAAGCCGCCGCGGATTCCTCTTCTTCTTCGTTTCAATCTTTAGAAAACTTGGTTAAACTCGCACAAAAAGTCGCGGACGAATCGGAAAACTATTACTCTTCTCAAAGCGAAGAAGACGATTTTGCGATGACGAGTCGAGCGACGGATGGGAAATCCGGACCGTCCGTGGACGTTTCCGACGACGATTTGGACGAGGTTGACTTTTCGGACGATTTCGAAAGCGAGACGGACGAGAAGAATTTGTGGGAATCCATCAGCCAATCCGGGACGATCACGAACGAGTGCGGATACGGGCAGTCAAAGGAGTACAGCTTGTGCTTTAAGAACTTTGACGAGGAGGAGGAGGAGGAGAGCGGCGGAAGAAGAGGAGAGCGGAGCGGAGGCGGATTCGTGGCGTCGAGACAGGCGACGACGGTTCCGGTGAACGTCATCGGCGGCGCGCTCGTTTGGTTTGAGATTGCGGTGGATGGGTTGGCATCTCTGAGCGATGCTGGTATTAGTAATAGAGAGTCAAGTAGCAGAGGTAATAGTAAGATTGTGCTAGAGGCGAAACCGTTGGGGAAGCCGTGGAGAGTTTTAGAGAGTTACGATTCGGAAACATACGC
>Ga0255751_10004879_pt1 | contig 12064 bp, 7 predicted proteins | sample 071ome_20_FD_179951 | JGI IMG/M metagenome (GOLD analysis project Ga0255751, IMG submission 179951) | Coastal salt marsh microbial communities from the Groves Creek Marsh, Skidaway Island, Georgia - 071412BT metaG (version 2) | ecosystem: Environmental > Aquatic > Marine > Intertidal zone > Salt...
ATGAGCGAAGAGGATAAGAAAGAACGTAAGAAGAAGAGTAAGAAGGAGAAGAAGAAGAAGGATAAGAAAGAAAAGAAGAGAAAAGAGCGGGAGGAAGAGAAGGAGAAGAGCACGAAGAGTAAAAAGCTGAAAGAAGAGGTTGGAGGAACGACGACGACGACGCCTAATGCCAAAATAGTTGGCGACTTTGGATTGGCAAAGAGCGGCGCTCCGTTCCAAAAGAAGTTCTACACCCCGTGCGAATCTATCCTCCGTTTGACTGAGAAAGATGTCGAGGAACGACGCGATTCTTTGGCCATTACGATCGAGAATGATAACAAGAAAAATAATTTTGCGCCGCTCGCTACTTTCCAAGAGGCCGGGTTTCCAAAGGAAATTTTAGCCGTGTGCAAAAATTTCCAAAAACCTTCTCCCATTCAAGCGCAGTCGTGGCCAATCATCATGTCTGGTCACGACATGGTTGGAATTGCCGCAACTGGGTCTGGCAAGACGTTAGCCTTTGGATTACCGGCTTTGACACAAATCAAAGCACAGCCACCCTGTAAACCTGGGCAACCAGCGTGCCTCGTTCTCGCTCCTACAAGAGAACTGGCACAACAAACAGCAAAAGTTTTTGATGATGCTGGAGATGCGACGGGTATAAGATGCGTGTGCGTTTACGGTGGCGGACCAAAATATTTACAGAAGCAAGAGATGAAACAGAGTGGATTTGCCGTAATTGTTGCAACACCCGGGCGTTTGCGCGATTTCATGAACGATGGGGACGTACGTTTAGATAGAGTTACAATCTTAATTTTAGATGAAGCGGATCGAATGTTAGATTTAGGCTTTGAGCCTGAGATTCGAGCAATTGCAGGAGCAACGAGAGCAGACAGGCAAACGGTGATGTTCAGTGCGACTTGGCCGAACTCAGTCCAAGGATTGGCGTCTGAGTTCATGACAAATCCCATCAAGTGCAGAATAGGTGCGGAAGGTTTGAAAGCCTCTCACAGCATCAAACAAATCGTTGAAGTCGTAGAGCCGCACGAAAAAGATCAGCACTTACACCGTCTTTTGAATAAATACTTAGGATCGGAAAAAGTTACGCCTCGTTGCCTAGTTTTTGCGCTGTATAAGAAAGAATGTGCCCGAATCCACGATTTGCTGCGGAGGAACTGGAAATCTGCATCTATTCACGGCGACATGTCTCAGCATGACAGGGAGCTATCTGTTGCTTCATTTAAAAGTGGAGAAACTCCAATATTAGTTGCCACTGACGTTGCAGCTCGAGGTTTGGACATACCAGGTGTCGAATATGTGATAAACTATACTTTTCCGTTGACCACCGAAGACTATGTACATAGAATCGGGCGAACCGGGCGCGCTGGGGCGACAGGTGTTGCACACACATTGTTCACTGTGCACGACAAATCTAGAGCCGGAGAACTGGCAAACGTACTTCGAGAAGCTGGTGAAACAGTTCCTGAGAGCTTGTCAAAATTTGGGACACACGTTAAAAAGAAAGAATCTAAATTATACGGCGCACATTTCAAAGATATTGATATGAGTGCAAAAGCCACAAAAATTACTTTTGATTGATTTTTTATCATGAACACTGACGAAATTCGAGCTAGTAGAAACAGCAACGTAGATTAGTTAGTTGTCAAATTTATACTAAAAAGTACTATCAAGCTATTACGCTAAATGAAGTTCTTTGAGTAAATGGGATGAATTGGGGTAGACACCTCCATCAAATGATTCTTGCAGAGTGTTTGGACCCAAGACATTTTCTACTATGTGAGCTGGATCACGACTTCCACCGTATTTTAACATCTCATCTCGCAGAATCGAGCACCCTTCTCGCTCAATTTGATCGTTTGTGAACTCTTTGTGCCATATCTCAGCGGACAAGCACTTCGCATATAAATAGCTGTAGTAAGAGGATCCATAGCCAACGGTGTGACCGAATCGGAGTTCCCATGACGTCCCAGGCTCGCTCGGGATAAAGCTATGTTCCGACTGAATCTCCGAAGCTAATTTACTGATTTCCGACGGATTTTCCACATTTATTCGGTTACTATGAAGCTCAAGATCAAGTAGCGCGTATACTATCTGTTGCTGCAAATCCATTGCCGCGAAAGCACGCTTTGATTGCTTCAGTTTTCTCAAGAGAGCTGTTGGTATCACTTCGCCAGTTCTATAGTGGCGCCCCAAAAAATGAAGCGCATTTTCGTCCCATGCAAAGTATTCAAACACATGGCTGGGAACCTCAACATAATCCATAGCACCCCTCGTTCCAGAAAGATGCTGAAATTCCGTATCAGACAGGACAGAATGCATTGCATGCCCAAATTCGTGCAAGAATGTTTCTAGTTCTTGGTGCGTCAATAAAGTTTCTCGAGAGAAAGATTTTGCAGCAAAGTTACAGACTAAGGCAACAGAAGCTGTTTGACGAGATCCACCGTTTTTTTGCCGATGTCCGCATCGAATCACAAAATGCGCTGCGTGGGGAAACTTTCCTTGCCTTGGAAAGAGATCTAAATATATAATCCCTTCTATATCGGTTCCTGGCACAATTACCCGAAGTTTTTTTATTGCCTCACCACACCACGATTCCCCTGGAATTAGACTATCTACTTTGATTTCTACGCCTAGAACTTTTCCAAAGAATTCATTCATACCCTTAAGGACACCATCGAGAGAAAAATACTGTGCTACTGTGTTTATGTCTGGATAATCATCCTTTGACCGGACTTGTCGCATCAAGTGTAGAACATCCCAACCGCGAATTTTTTCTTCTCTTCCTCCATTTGCTATCTGCTTTTGTAGTTTTTCCAACATTTTGAATTCACATTCTGCTATATCTCTTACTCGCGAGCTCAAATCATTCAAGAAGACTTTTACGCCATTTGGAGTCTTCGACAACATAGAAGCTGTCATAAAATCCGCGTGAGAGGGGAACCCAAGAATCTCAGCGGCGTCGTTTCGTGACTTAAGTAAGTTACTCAGTGCCAGTCTGTTTCCTTCTGGGCTTGAGTTTCCAGCCTCATACATTTGCCGACGCACTTCACGATTATCGCATGAGCGCAGAATAGAATTCATCGTGTTGTGATCCGCTGGAATTAATGCACGATTTCCTTTTTTGCCACCGGAATAAATCCATGTTGGAATCGCTTCAATCTCTTCGCGCTTCTTCAACTCGACCTGTCTGATTTGCAACGGATCTATCAAGTTTTGCTGGAATTGGAACCCATGACGCAACGCATCGTCTGAATGAGCTTCTAGTCTTTTTTTTTCTTCATCCGATAAATGAATACCGCCCCGTTCAAAGTCTTGTCTGAGCGTTTGGGCAACCCTTCTTAACTCCTCCGTTCGCGACTCATCTTCTTCCAGGTTTGCGTCAATAAGACTTTGGTATAAGTGCACGTTTCCGTTCAAAGTTTGCACAAAATTTTGCAATTTCAAGTACGTTCTTTCCGCAGCTTGTACGAACTCTCGATCAGGATGTGTATTGCGGCACAGTTCAGCGACATCTACTACGGCACATATGGTGTCTGAAATCTCATCCAGTTGGTGGACGATATTTTTCTCTCTCCACGTCCCAATTTTGTCTTTAATAACAGTAACGTCCCCTTTAGCATTGCCGCGGCACCCCTGAACAACCTTTTCGTTTTGCGTTCTTTTAATATCACTGATGATATCATTTACTCTATCAATGGCATCTACGGCCAATCGTTCGAAATCCCTTGGTGCTTGCAAGCCAACTAAGCCGTATAGTCCACTTTTTTTTTGGTCGTTAGCAGAACGTTTCAGCTGCGTCTGCTCTTGCTGAGGGCGATAAAGTCGAGAAGAAGAGGAAGAGGAAGAGGAAGAAGAAGGAGACGAAGTTGAAGTCGAGATGGATGAAAGAGATCGCAAGAAACGTCGATGACGATAACGATTCATGCTTCTTTCTTCGTTCTGTCGCTTTTTTTTCGACAAATTACAAGTATGCTAGATGCTAGTTTGCTAGACTGCTACCTAGGTCGCTATGTACTCGCTAGATAGTACTGTTCGTAAAAAAATTTTTAATCGCTATCTGGGAATATCAATCGATCCGGGCTCTTCCAGAACTGACTGAAAAATATAGTTTTGAAACTCCAACATATTAAGCTAATCTCGCCTGTTGTTTCACGCGCTTAGTAGTGAAATACAAGTCGTCGTAGGACCTCAAAAGTAAATCGTTCCGCGCAGGGGAAAACCAGCTTGGCTCCCGAAAAGTTTGTTGCAACCAAAACATATCTTCATCCAAAACGAACAAGCCAACGTTTGAATGAGGAAGCGAAATAGAAGATTTCATGGCTAAAATCTCCGCCACACACTCTTCTGCAAAGCATTCTGGATAGTCGATGAATTCGTTCACGAATTCCGTAGCTATCCCTCGCGAAACGATGATTGGCCACAAGTCTTCATAGAAACGCTTTCGTATAAATTTTCCTCCCTGAGAAACTCTGACGACAGCTTTCATTAAATTAAGATGAACAGTATTGTGATAATGCAGTCGAAACGACTGGACGAGATGTGGCCAAAGATTGTGCACGGATGGCAGCACGTTTTCCTCTTTTATTGAAGAAATATTCGACAGAGCCTTTGCAATAATCTCCGCCGCAAGCGAACGTACTTTAAACTCAAAGCTCTCCAACAGTGCAGAACTATACAGAAGTATATCCCGAGCAATGGAAGCATTGTCACTTTTGCAAACGAATAAAATCTGTTTGAAACAATTCAACAGGACAACTGCGTGTTGCGAGAATAACTTTCTACTTCTCTTCGTCAGTCTCAACGTTTGTTGCAGAGAAACGCTCAAAGGTTCCTCGATGAGTGCATCGATTGCATTTTTGTTCTTTGAACTCAATCGCAATACCGTGCCAAACAACTGAGGAGCGCGCGGATATTCATCTAGATGTCGTAACTGGCGAACAAGGAGATCAATAACAAAGTCACAGTTCTCGGAAATGAGCTCTGCGGCACTGTCATAATTTGCAGTAGCAGCAACAGATTCCAGGGCACGTCGTGCAACTTCTGATGTGGTTTTCTCGCTGCCTTTGTCTGTAACATGACCAGAGTATTCCAAGAGCACGCGGAGTACTTTCGTAAAAAACGTCGTGTTTTCAATATGATTAGGTCCGAGGATATCAGCGGCGATGGTGAGTCCTTCGAGAAGTAATTCTTTCTGTCGTTGAAGTTCGCGACTATCGTTTGAGGAGAGTGAGTCCAATCTTGAGACATACTCATCGATAATCAGACTGAGCGCAACTTTTTTAGACGACACGTTTTGGGACGCCGCAGCGCCACGTAAAATTTCGTTTGCAACGAAAATATAGGTCGCAATAGCTCCATCCTGGAAACTCGATATTGAAGTCATGACATCGCTCATTAAAAGTTCGAAAAATTTTGGATTTGAGACTGCACCAATCTTTCTCAGAAGAATTTTACTAGAACCACCCTGTGCTAACGCATGTATAAGCCCCCGTCTTGTTGACGTGCTCGACAAAAGTAAAAGCGAAGTTTCGTCTCCGCCTAGTAAGTTAATCGTTGCTAAAGCTCTCATTTCCTTTTTTTGATGAAAGGAGCTAGGGCAGGATTCTGAAGTGCTAGAATCGACTCCTAAGTCTGCTTTCAATATGACTTTTACCATTTCAAGCGGGATGAGTTTCTTCTCTTTCAAATGTACGATCTCACCTTTTGCAAACATGGATACTAATTCCCAGGAATCATGCGATAAACTCAAAAGCGTCTCCAGGAGTATTCTTTGACTTTCTGGAAGGGTTTCTTTACAGTGTTCGAGAACTGTAGCGGAAAAAGCCGCGCAGGCTTTCCTCACCGTTGGATTAGCGTGGTTTGCAAAGATTGGTATGGTAGAGTTCAGAACAGAAGTCACCTTGGAAACCGTATCTTCGAACCATTCTTTTGAGTATTTGATCGCAAAAGGCGTCGTAGTATCAACGTTAGAAGATGGATAATTTGTCACTTCACTTTGAATCCAATCTTCTCGTCGACTAGCATCTCGTGATAAAACGCAGCAAATAATCTCACTCAAACAATATAAACACTGCTCAACTGCCAAGTCGTCTATCCACTCGTTTCTACTGCTGTGTAATAGTTTAATCAGGGCACTGACAATACCAGGTAAGAAAAACGCTAGCGTTGAAACCTTATGTTTCGCGCAGCGCACGAGCTCAAATACTACTCTCAGGGAGGACTGGCGAACTTTCTGACAGTTGGTGTTTTTTTTCCGCCAGATGCCAACTCGAGCAAACTACTAAACGCGAATCCCAAAAACGACGGATCAATACCCGTCTTCCTCGTAGCGTGAGGAACAGCATTCACCTGCTTCAAAACCGTTAAGATGGCACCATTTGCTGCTAACAGAAGTTCTTCTGTATCCTTCACTTTGGGAACCTGGAGAAGCGAAATCAAGTTTTGTAGAAGCAGATATTTTTCTTCCTCTTCCTCCTCCGATGGACAAGAAGCGCACGAGGGCGACGTGACGTTCTTGCCGAAGGACTTCAAAACGTTCTCTAGAACTCGTTTCCGTTGCGCTAGAGCTTTGTTGCTGATGTTGATGTTTTCATCGTTGTAAAATTCTTGAAGCTCTGACTGTATTATAACGAGCGCCACATCCATGTCAATTTGATTCTCCTCGTTCTCTTCGTCTTCGTCTTCGTCTTCTCCTCCTCCTCCTCCTCCTCCTCCTCGTTCTCGTTGTTGTCCCGTGTAAAGCGAGGAGCTCATCTCGCTCCTCTGTGCATGCGCGAACCGCGCTGCGTTGTATATAAAAAAAGAACAAGCGCCTCTCTTCTTTTGGACTCTTTTCTCTCTTTTGCGTGAAGCGTGAAAAAGATGAAGTTACGAGTACTCGTATACTCATCACTGATGTGTGTGCGACACATCATCATGAGTCTGCAAATGCGAAAATTTAGGGCACAGGGGAGGGCGAAAGAAAAGAAACAAAAAAGAAAGTAAAAACAGAAAGTAGCGTTTCGAAGTCGTGTAATGGGTTTATGAGAAGATAAAGAAAAGATGCGTCGTTCATGTAGTACACAACAACACGGTTCTCTGTCAAGGCTTCCTCCTTTTTCCTCCTTCTACTTGCTCTCACTTTATATCAGTTGAACGGCGGCGATGGAAGGAATCTTCTCGCGAAGCTTTTGCGTGACCGCGACGCGTACGGTCATGACTTTCGCAGCTGGTCCCGTGAGTTTCACCTTCACAATCGGTGCATCGACTTCGACCAACTCGAGCTCTCCACCTCCTGTGCCGGCTAAGTACGGCCTTATTTCATCTAAAGTTGCTTCGATGTTTTCCTCCGTCAACTCTAATCCTTCCTCCTCGTCCACGATTTGCACGACTTCCTGAATCTCTGGGATTTTTTCCATCAAGCGGCGCTCGATACCCATTCTCATCGTCACCGTGGAGCTCGGGCAGCTTCCGCAGGCACCTTGCAATCTCAATTTAACCACTAATCCGTCTATTTCAACCAGCTCAACGTTTCCGCCATCCGAGATTAAATACGGTCGAACTTCATCTAAAACTTTTTCTACGTTATCGCCTGTCAACTCCAAGGTTTCACTGACGGAAGAAGCGGATTCTCCTCCGGCTCTCGTCGTCCGCTTCTTACCTTCTCCTGTTCCTCCAAATTTTACGCTTTGCAAAAGCGATACTTTTTGTTGTCGATGCAAAACGTTCGCGCTGCGATGGTACGAGGTGCTCGCGGAGGAGAGAAGGCACCCGCGAGAAGAAAACGTGGCCGTGTTCATATCCCCTTCTTCCTATAGTTTTTTTTCTTCTTTTTTTTTGTGTGGCGGTGTTTGGTTCTTTCCGGAAGGGCGCGCAAGTCCGCGTTCCACGTCCCGTATACGTACTCCTCGACTGTCCTGAGTTTATGTACTGCTTTTCCCTCGCGTTAAAAAAAAGAAGGAGATAAAATTCATGTTGAACACGTTTTGTGCGCGAGCGGCGAATAGGACGGTCTGCGTCGGTAAGAATGTGAGCAGCAGCGGCGGCGGCGGTGGGAGAACAACGCGCTCAACGACAACGACGACGACATCATCGTCATCATCATCTTTGACGTCGTCGTCGTCGTCCTCCTCCTCCTCCTCCTCCTCCTCCTCTTCGCGACTCTTCTACGATGGTTCCTCCTCCTCTTCAACATCGCTTTCTCCTTCTTTTTCTCGTGCTTGTGGTAGTGCGGTTTGGGTGAGGACGAGACAGCGAATTTCTTCGTCTTCTTGGTCGTCGAGAAAAGGGAACACTTTTTGCCGGTTTTCGACGGTCGCGGCTCGCACGAGCTCGACAAGCAACAACGACGAGGAGAGCGACACTAGGAAGCAATCTTCTCAGATAGCACCCGCGATATTACAAAATCGCCTGGTTCGACCTGAGCGCTTTGCGGTGCAAAGAAACTTCTCCTCCTCTGGTGCTGCTACCGTGCCTCCACCACCTTCTACGAATTCCGCGAAAGATGAAAACGGACAGACGACACCGACGCTGGTGCTACACAATACCATGTCAAGGAAGAAGGAAATTTTCAAACCTCGCGCGGAGAATGGAAACAAAGTTCAAATGTATGTCTGCGGCGTGACCGTGTATGATTATTCTCACATTGGTCACGCTCGCGTCTACGTAGCTTTTGATGTCTTGTATCGCACGTTACTACAGCTCGGGTACGATGTAACTTATTGCAGGAACTTTACAGATATAGATGACAAAATTATTAATCGTGCGAATGAATCTGGCACATCTTGTGAGGAGTTGACGGAAAAGTTCATACGTGCGTTTCACGAGGACATGGAAGCACTCGGGTGTTTACGACCAGACTTGGAGCCTCGGGCAACGCAGCACGTTGATGATATAATAGATTTAATTACACGGCTTATTAGAAAGAATCACGCGTATGCAGTCGATGGTGACGTATACTTTTCGGTCGACTCGTTATCAAATTATGGATCTTTATCTGGTAGAAATCAAGAAGATAATCGTGCGGGAGAGCGGGTGGTGGTTGACGGCAGGAAGAAAAACCCGGCTGATTTTGCTTTGTGGAAAACAGCAAAGCCAAATGAACCTGTTTGGGAATCTCCTTGGGGTAACGGACGTCCGGGATGGCACATTGAGTGCTCTGCTATGATAGAAAAACTTCTCGGCCCAGTAATTGATATTCATGGAGGCGGTCAAGATCTCGTGTTTCCACATCACGAAAACGAACTCGCTCAATCGAGTGCTGCATGCGATTGCGAAATACACAAATCCGAAGATAAAAAGTTTGTGAGGTATTGGGTTCATAATGGTTTTGTAAAAGTTGACTCTGAGAAGATGTCAAAGTCGCTTGGCAACTTTTTCACAATTCGTGAGGTTTTGTCGCGATATCATCCGATGGTTCTACGTTTCATGCTCTTAGGTGCTCACTATCGAGCGCCGATAAATTACACACAAAAAGCTCTCGAGGAATCCTCTGATCGGTTATACTATATTTATCAGACACTTTTGGATGCTCACGCTGCTTTGGAGCTCAAAGATGAGGAGTTTCGAGCTGAACTGGAAAATTCCAAGCTTAAGTTATCTCCACTAGCAGCAGATGCGAAGAAACTGGCAGAGGAAACGAAAGTCAGCGTTGTGCAAGCTCTTTACGACGACTTAAATACGCCGCTTGCAATAGCTTCATTATCGGGACCATTAAAGACTACGAATGATTTTTTGACGACAAAAGCCGGGAAAAAAGCTGTTGGCCGGCTTTCTGCTTTAAGCTCCCTTGTGAAGGAGTTGGAAAACACTTTGTCAATTCTTGGTTTACCAATAGGTGTCGATAAGAGCACTTCCATTTTAGCTGGACTTAAATCCCTGGCCCTCACGCGTGCTGGATTAGAAGAGGAAGACTTAGAAGCGCTAATGGTCCAAAGAGCAAATGCTCGCGCGGAGAAGAATTTCGAGGAGTCCGATAGAATAAGAGAAGATTTAGCTTCGAGAGGAATAGGCTTGATGGATGGCGGTGGCGATGCGTGGAGACCAATTGTTCCAGCGAACATGTGATATTATCATTCTAGTTAGTATACAACACTACAAAAAAACAAAATCTTCTACGTCTTTTGCGAGTGTGCATTTCCCACTCTCATATTTCACTAGCTTGTTAGGGTCAAACGCGTTTAATGCCTGCAATAATTCCTCTGGCCTCGTCCACGCAACGTGTCCCAAAGATGCCAACGTTTCCGCCAACTCTACCTGATGGTTATCCATCAGGGATTCATTCACGACGACTAGCGTAGGTTTTCCCAACGATAACGACTCGAAAACGCTACCAGCGCCGGCGTGTGAAATGACCAAAGATGCGTCCTTCAAAACGCCATCTAAAGAAGGAAGAAACTCAACTACGTCAACCTTAAAAAAAGTTCTCCGAGCAGAAGTAGAGCTTCTTGATGAAGTTGAAGTAGCAGAAACTACGTGCTTAGGCACGTACGCACCTCTTCCGCGTTGGATTGTGAGAGAATCGTACCCTTTCTCGATGAGCGTTTGGATCAACTCCTCGGAGTCCATAGCTTCGACGAGCGCATCGAACGATGTCGTGCCCACGGTGACAAAAACGTTCCTCTTCTTCCTCTTTTGTCCAACAGTGTCTTGCGATTCGTCCATTTTCGTGCCCATTCCCGCGCGCGTGGGAATTTCTTCTCTAGCACCAATACCAGGGAAAAGAGGAAGTAAATAAGGACGCCAGCTCCTGTTCTATGCTATCGCTCTTCTCGCGCCATGAAGTTCGCAAGCTCTTGTTTTGGCACTTTTTTGAAGAAACTCTCTCACTATGCATAATCAATCAGAGTCAGGAGTGTCGAACTTTCGTTTTTTTTTTCCATCACGCAGAATCCAGTTTCTGTGTGGGTGCACAACACCCATCGCTCGTTCGTTCCATCACCGCATAAAAAAAAGCGCAACGATGTCATGGCAAACAACAGCTAATGACCGTCTCTCTGATTTTAAAGAAAATGCGCTAGAGAAAATGAGCAGCAGCAGCAGCAGCAGAAAGGGCGACAAAGCGAGGAATGATGAAAACGACGCCGAGGAAGATGGCAAAGTCGAATCGTTGTTGTTAAAAAATCTGTCTCCTCCACCGAACGATGACGATGAAGAGAACGGTGCGAATGAAAACATCTTCAACAGTTGTTGCAGAGTGTTGAGGGGAGAGAGTTGCAAGAAATTTGGGCTCTGCTGGCTCTTACTTCTTTTCTCCTTCTTCATGGTTGGAACCGTGCTTCTATTTTGGGAAGATATGCACGCGAATAACGGAGCAGCAACGATGGGAAGGCCTCTTGTGAGCGACGCTGCTGACGAAAATTTGGCCGAGGAAGCCGAGGAGTTTGGCACTACTATCACAGAACTAGCAGAAGAACTGAAAGATGAAGCTTTAGAAGCAGAAGTAGTGGATCCGGCAGCGTTCCAAAGGTAAGCAACGTTGATACCAAAGGAGTAGAAGAATAGCGCCTATATTCGTGTACCATACAAATTCTTATTCTTATACAAACTGTGTACTTATTCCCTACACGCGACTTATGAGAAAGAGCTGAAGTGGAAGTTGCACACAGGCGGCAATTAAAAACACATAATTTGCTCCTTTCGAGTGACTGTAACCACCGTTTGAATTGTACCCGCTACCGCTGTTATTTTGACTAGCTCGATTCCTCGCTTCGCTAAACGTTATTCTCTTCATCGTTTTGACTATAAATATCGAGCTTGCTAACGATCCCCACGCTATGGATGTCCAACCAAACCATCCTTTTATGCTTTTCAGAAACAAACCGCACGATGCGAGAAGAAAAGTGTAACCTGTGTAACTTAATACGTCTAAACTAGAAGCAGTATTCCCAGCTCCACAACTCCGGAGGGATATCACGAGAAATACCCAATGGCAAAACCATGCTAGACTCGCCCACCATGCATGTTTCGCGACAGAATCCGGGGTGAAATTTGAAAAGATGAAAGATTGACGGAAGCAGCAGAGCAACACGTACGTCCAATACGAACAGAAAGGAATGAACAAGTCTGGGGCATGTACATCCGCTCG
>Ga0255751_10004882_pt1 | contig 12062 bp, 19 predicted proteins | sample 071ome_20_FD_179951 | JGI IMG/M metagenome (GOLD analysis project Ga0255751, IMG submission 179951) | Coastal salt marsh microbial communities from the Groves Creek Marsh, Skidaway Island, Georgia - 071412BT metaG (version 2) | ecosystem: Environmental > Aquatic > Marine > Intertidal zone >...
CCATTTTTCCTCCAAACAGCATATATCCTATTACCTGTATCCCATCTACAGGTTTCTAAAGAACACTTGTATTTTCTAGCCCAATATCCATTATCTTCAAATGTCCATGGAAAAAATTGTATTTCTTCTACACCTTTCCACGGATGATCTCCAACACCAGGATTTTGTCTCCATATAATTAGTCCATCTTTTTTACACAAGCTCACAGCCTTTTCAACTTGTGCTTCTACAACTTCTCTAGTTCCAAAATTTAAACTACCTAGGCATAACACAATATCCCATTGGTTACCTGAGCTATTAAAATCTTCAATACTTACTACTTCATCTGCTGCCTCATTAGCCGGATCAATACCATAAAGATTTGGAAAATGTTCTTTGAATAAATTATATCCACACCCTATGTCTAGTATGGTTGCATCTTTTTCTATTTCGTCCAGCAATGCCCAGCCAGAATATTTAAATTTGTCGTAATTTGGCTTCCAGCTCTTTTCAAAATAATTTATTGTAGTTTTATCCATTTTTGTTTTCCTAAAAAAATGTCTTTAGTTTTATCTGTTATTGTTCCAGTGAGTTGTATCAAGCATCTTGGTTCCCATCCTGCATTAGCACTTGCATGGGGAATATTTTTCCAATCAAAATGAACTAGATCACCTTTCCGCCATTGTATATAACTGGTACCCATTTGTAAAAAATGTCCTGGTTTCCAATCCTCTAAAAAAATAAAAAATCTTGCAACTAGACTTGCATCGTCATTCATTTCATATTGCTTGTCAATATGTAAATTTAACATCTCTCCTGGATATTGAATATGAAACGCTTGCTTTGTATTTTCTAATCCCAAGCTGTCAATTACACGTTTCCAAATACCTTCAAATTCAAAGTGTTTCCTAAAAATTACGGTGTTGGTATCCATTCCTGCATTACGCAAATCATTTTCTTCAGCTTCTAATCTTGGATGATCAGGATGATATTTTTTACCTCTAGTTGCCCACGTTTTTGGTTGGGCAACGTGTTTAATTTGTTCTAACTCTTGATCCCAGTTGCAGTCAAATCTAGCTAACCATTTGTAATCAAAACCTTGTGTTTCTTGGCGTTGCCAATCAAAATGATAGTCACTTTGTGCTATACCCTGCTTCCAATTACTATTCATGAATTCTGACATGCGTTATATACTTCCTGATCAAGTGGTTGTTCTTCTATTACTTGTATATATTTTGTGTTAGCATCTTCGTATATTTCTTGTGGTTGTATAGGAAAATCTAATTGCTTACTCAAACCTTGTAAATAATAATTTCCATATAGCTGGTACAACTCCTGACTTACAAAGACAGGGTTATATTCGAGCAGAGTTTCTAATCCCTCTATGAAGTATTTTATTGTACTTTTGCCTCTTACACGTTCTTGTTGATGTTTTAATATATTAGCATCTCTACCAATTATTGCAACTTTAACGTCTGCAAACTTTTTTGCTTCTGTAATAAATTTTTTGTAATTTGGTATATGAGGAACTTTGTCTTTGATATAAGGACAACTAATACTAGTAAAAATAAATTTGTATTTTTGCCATTGGAACTGATCTAATAACTCAGGATAACGCCAATAATTACTAAACGGTTCTTCATGATGACCTTCCCAGTAAGATTTCATCTGCCAACCATATACCTCAGGATGCTTAGATAAAATTTTACTAAAAAGGTGATTACCGGACCCTTGAGGCCCGGTAATTATTAGTAGTTTAGGATTCTGCAACTTGCATATTCCCTTTGGCACTAAAGATAACGGTTAATACTGGTGCGCCAAAGATTGCAAGCAAAGTGCCTACAAACGTAATGGTACTACCGCCGTCAAACAATCTACCATAAATGTATAATGCTTCTCCTGGCACTGCTGCACAAATTATGCCCCAGAACATTCCTGCTTCACTTACCCAATTAGGACGTAGCAATGCAATCATGCTTGGTAACCAAACTGCTGCTCTAAGTATTGCAAAGAACAAGAACAAATAAACCATACTCATTCCTGGCAAGTTTGCAACAATCAGTGCTGTGATAACCAATGCTATCATACCTGCACGAGCATACTTAATAGCACCTTCGTCGCTATTATCGTTTTTAAACTTGTTGTAAATATCATGTCCTGTCATGTTTGCAACACTTGCAAACTGACTATCTAAGATTGCAACTAAGCCTGCAAATACCATAAATGCAAATACAATACTTGCCCAAGCAGGTAAGAATGTACCAATTGTAATAGCATTAGTTGTTCCTACCATACTATTAGGAATTTCTAATCCTGCACCTGCTGCAACAAAACCAAGCAGTCCCATCATTATAGGAACAACAATGAACACCACACTTGCTAATACAAAGCTAGGAACAATACTGCCTTCCTTGATGCTAAATGCTCTTTGATAGAAGCTGTTGTCTCCCCATGGTCCACCCATATGTCCAAGGAAAGCTGCTGCACCAAAACCTGTAAATACACCCCAGGCAAACGATGTACCAAATATATCAGCACCTTCGCCTGTGCGTCCACCTAGTCCTGCAACAACGGTATCCCAACCGCCTGCACTGCTAATTACCCACGGAACAAGTAACAAGACACCAATCCATACAACACAAATTTTAATAATTTCAGTTACAACGGTTGCTTTTAATCCTGTTCTAAAACTATACAAAATAGCAATACCTGCCATTAAGAACGTTGCGAGTGTGTAATCAATACCAGTAAGTGTTGATACGGTTGAAGAACCAGCAATTAGGTTAATAGCAAACGCACACACTGCCAGTATCATCATTTCAACAACAAAAAGCCATTGCACTCTTGAACTTAATCTTGTTTTTAAATAACTACTAAAGGTAAATCCATTTGGTTCTCTAGTCCTAATTAGTTTTGCAAAATAAGCAAATGCACCTAGTGTTAGGAAATTGCCTAAACAAAACCAAAACAATCCAACAAGACCATTTACATATGCTTGCTGTGTACTAATAAACAATCCAGGTGCCCATAACCATGCAGCGGCTACACTTAGACTCCCTTGAAACGTATTAAGTTCTCTACGTGCTACTAGAAAACTTGTTTTATTATCATTGTATCCTCTGCTATACCAATAAGTCATAGCAAAAGCAAATAATCCATATACAAGTAAAATTAATAAACCTGTAGATGAATTAAATAATGGAAATCCAATTAATTCCATTTAACTTTCTCCTTGTTTGTTTTGTAGTAGTGAGCTATCTTATCTTTAACCACGTTTAAATCGGCTACTACTTTCCAATTCCGTGCATTACAATAATCAATTAATGGTTGAATGTTTTGATTTTCGTAAAAATCATCAAAATCAATAATTATAGGACATGCTGCTTTTTTCCATCTTTCCGTAAGTTCTTTACGCAATTCAAGTCTATCCCATCTAAAATTTGCCTTACTAGTATCATCACGTTTGTATATCGCAAGCTCGGCACACCATTGTATTCTGTCATCGTTTGCATCTAACATAAGTTGTACGTTAGATTTGTAATCGATATTATCAAAAATTGCAGGCGGTGTATGCACAGCTATATTTCCTAAACTAGTATCAGGTGCTGATTTTGCAAAGGTAGCAGTAATCTTTTCATTCATATTGCTAAATTCGTATTCATTCCAATACCTGTTATTCCATATTATAACATCTTCGTCAATGCTAGTCAAGTTAGAATTTAATCTCGCTCCACAAAAAAATTCATTTGTTTCTAGACTAAAGTCGTAACCATTATTATACCCTAGCAAATCTCTAATACAACTTCTTATAAAAATTCCTCCGCCGCCCATCGGATAAAGAAGTAAGTGTGGAAATTTTATCATTTAAATGTTTTATACAATTTTTTTACGTTAGGTAAATCTTTTATTTCGTGATATGTATCATAAATGGTTGTAGGACCATCATCTGCAAATGCATTAGGAAAAAATGCATGAACTATACTTTTTAGACTTAATGCGCCCATTCTAACAGCCAGCTTCATACTATGTTTCCAATGTTCCCAATAACCAAATTGATGTTCTGCTAAATGTTTAATTTTAGACATTATTTTTCCTTTCGATCAACTCAAAATCTTCTGCATAATAATCAATGATAAAACTTTCAATCTTATCATCTACCTGCTGAATCTTATTTGATTTGTTTTTGTGTAATGTGCTTCCTTTAAAATTAAATTCTGTGATTAATTTTTTAAACACATCATCTATATTTTTCATATTGTAGTACATATTTATTTTGTCTTGTGGTTCAACGTATTCACTCTGAGTGCAGAACATTCTGTAAAGTTTATCATTCTTATTTTTTATTTTTATAAAATCATCTACAAAATTTAAAGGATGTTGATAAAATTGATGAAGTTCCATAAAGTTGTATGCACTTATAAATCTTTGCACAGGATCTCGTAATATTGTAAATTTCCAATAACTATCTACATCCTCAATTTTCATAAAATTATTATTGTAATACTCAGAAAGAAACATGTGGTGATAATGACTAGGACCTAGAGACGATAAGTCTTTGTTTAATTTTAATCCATATTCTATGTTGTTGTCTATATCTACATTACTTGAAACATTTTTTAGTATAAATTCAAGTATCGATTGTCCACCAGTTTTTGGAATATGTACAAATAATATTTTTTTGTCTTTTACAAACATTATTGATCCCTACACGCTAATCTTACATCAAACGGATCAAATTTTATACCATTGTAAAACTTGTCTCTCAGTTGATTAATTTGTTTTGTAATTTTATAATAAGGCAATCCAGTTAGTTCAACTATTTTGCTGTTTAATTTTTCTAAATCTATATATGTATCGCTTCTTATATAAATTGCATGATATTCTGCGTCAAATACTATGTCAAAATCTTTTGTATTTTTTTGATCTAATATTTCTTGCACAACTTCTATTAAAACATCTAAGTACAATGTATTTCCATTTATACGATAAAGGTTGTTTCTTCCTTTGTGTATAAATTCGTCATTGATTATTTCAAACATATCTCCCGAAGTGGTTATCCTACCGTCAGGCATTTGAACACTTATTATACCATCTTGAATAGAAATATCGTAAAAATTGTCCAGTGGTTTACCAAAGTTTTTTGTTTCTATTTGCTGTTTTGTAACTTGTGGTAAAAACAAAGGTCCACAAGTTTCGCCACTACCGAATACACTAAAAATTTTACTTTTGTCTTCAAAGTAACTTAAAAACGCATCATCAACTGGAGACAATACAAAGTATTCTGCACCTATGTCATTTATAATTTCTTTATCAGCATGTTCTACAAATGTTTTTGTCATGTCATAAAAAAACAATGCTCTATTAATATTATTGTTTTGTATTTGATCTACCCAAATACTAGTTTCAGGGTACTCGCATATGTGATGTTCATTACAATAACGCAATGTAGGTAAGAAATAAACTCCACAAACACTGCCATGATGTAAATTACGTGTATGCAAACATCTATCAGTTTTTTCTAATTTATATAAGTTAGCATTTCTTTCTGCTAATTTATAAAAAAATTCATGTGTATAAGCATCAACGGTAGGAGTTCCTGTAGTACCACTACTGGTTGCATAAACTAAAACGTCAGTAGGTTGCGCCCAAATTGTATTATTGTCTTCATACTTGTAATTCTCATATGCCCTGTGGTCTACAATTTTATCTTTCCAAAAACTATTTTGGTCATCATTAAAAAAATCATGTAGCTCTTTGTTGTCGCCTTTTATAACGTGTTGAATTTCACCATACAGAGATAACTTTTTGTTTACCGACTTTGATCTATATAGTAAAGGAAAATCACTAACAACAAAACCCATACCTAATTCGCTTGCTGCTATAAACCAACATAAGTAATTTGGCCACATAGTAGTAGCCATAAAAATCTTGTCACCACGTTTTGCTTTACGTTCATTTATAAGATAGTTTTTAGCAAGGCCAACACCTAGCATAATTCTATTGTAATCAAACTCGTCATCTTGTTTAATTATTTTTATATCAGGATTAAAAAAATCTCTAGTGATAAGATTCATTTTAACACTAATTTCCTAAACTCATCTGTGTATGTGCCATGTACCATTAAACTCCATGCTGGATGCATAGGAGCATCTGCACCGTGCCAGTCTGCAAAGTTCCATATACTTGCTTTAGAATTAATTGTATGTTTAGTATCAGTATCAGGATCCCAAACATAAAACTTTTTCCAATCAAACGGATTAAAATATATAGACTCTTTAATTTTTGGAATAGTGCCATTTTGCTTACATCTTTCCAAATAAGGTAAATCATAATCTGTATGCATTAATGTTTTTACACCAGGTTCGTTTACTATAAGTCTTATGACCTTTATATGTTCAAATGGCAAAGTTTGAGCCCATTCTTTTATAAATGGAAAATTTTCTCCATCATCGTGATCCATCATAGCCACCCATTCACTTACATCTGTTATACAAATATAATTAATAGTCGGATAAAGTTTATAAAACATTTTATAAAATATTTGCTGTTCACGTTTGCTCAAATGACTAATTTTTTCTTCTATGTCATCCGACGGATTAAAATTACTAATGCGTTCATAGACATCCATGCCTTCAAACTCTTTAGGATATACATAATCTTGAAAGTTTTTGTATTCATCAATACCTGTTTTTTTAGCTAAAGATTTTGCTATACCAACTGCTACATCAAACTTTAGTTTATCTAATTCTTCTAACTGGGGAGTTATGTATTGATCTAAATCAACATACGGCTTTCCATTAATACCAAACATCACATTTCACCTTTATATTTTAAATTACTTTTTTCTAGCAATTGCTTGTGTTTATCTATATCTAGTTTACCAATTGCAAAAAGTAGTAGTCTATTATCATCATTTTCTATGTAATCTACACCGTGCGGACTATCATTTGTACGTAATACAAAACAATCAGTATCATCAGGAATGACACAATATTTTTTTTGTAAATGATCCCAATTATGATTTTTATAAGTTGGATCATACTCATCGCAAAGATATAAACTATTTCTTGCACCATTAATTATCATTCTATATCCACACGGTTCAGTTTCTAATTGGTGATCTAAATAGTTTTGGGTGATAGTATTATAATTACCTGCTGGTCCTTTATTGTCTACAAAGTTTCCATCTACATGCGGTTCTACATCCTTGTTAGCTCTTATTAATTTTACATAAACAAAATATTCAAAAGGCCAATGTTTTTTAATATATGATATAAGCTCTGGGTACTTATCCATTGCTTCTTTTGTAAATGACATTTCTTTTTCAAAAGGATTTTGTCTGTCTCTTTCAGTCAATTCTTCTTCGTGCCAATATCCAAAATTAATGTCACCAGTAAATGTTTTTAAAACTTTTTCTTTATGTTCAAATAAAGGTAAATCTAAAGGCAAAAATCTAAACATATCTGTCTATCCTTGAGCATAATTCAGTATAGTCTAAATCATTGTCAAACATAATTGTAAATAAAAATCTATCATTATTTGTATTTTCTACCATGTGTTCTTGTGTTGTATCAAGTATGTAAAAATAGTTTTTTTCATATGGAACAATTTTATCTATTTTTTTAAAACGTGTAAAACTTTCATGATCATGCGACAATAACATATTTACTTTACATTTTTTATAATTGTCAACATGATATGGATAAACTTGATACGGTTGCATTTTTAATAAAGCTATATTTTTTATTAAAGATATATTATTTAACATTGCAACAACAGATGAATTGTTAATAAAAAAATCCTTATCTAGTTTGTGTCCTTCAAACCCTGACCAGTTTTCATAACTACTAGGATTATAATTTTCAAACCAATCTGTAATAAAACTTTCTTTATAAGGAATTTTTTTAAACAATTAAATCTCCACTAATTTTAATAGCGTAATTTGCAAAAGGCATAGTGTCTGTACCGTGATAATCATCCCAACTCCATTCTGCTGCAAGACTATTAACATAATGTTTTGTATCATTATTTTCATCATAGATAAAAAACTTTTTGTCTAAGTTTGGTCTGAAGTAAATAAAGTTGTATGCAGGAGGATCTCTATGTATTAAAGTTTGTGTGCCTGCTGGCAAAACCATCACAATTATTTTGTCAATATAACTAAAAGGCAATGTGGAAATCCATTTGTCCATGAATGACCAATGATGATAATACTCGTTGATATATTTGCCGTTCAATTTCAAACAAATATAACTTCCTACATTGTAAATTTTAAAATGCAGTTGTTCAAACATTTGTTTATCTTTTACACTGCTTAAATCAAATTTAACTCCTTTATGAGCAAGTAATTTTTTATGGACTTCGTCATACGGCCAGATGTCTAAACGACCACCTGTTAATGCCCATGTTTCCATTTTACTATTTGCTATTGCAGTATGTACATTCAGTTCATTGTTTGAAAGAAAATCTATATCAACAATATTATCATAAGACTTATAAGGTTTACCTTCAATACCTATCATTATACCACTCCAATAAACTATCTTTGTTATCAAACATATTTAATAATTCATCTAACGATTGTGTATGTTGTTTTACTGGTAGCACACCGTTTATGGGTAAATTCTTTATATCTTCATACCAATAGTGTTTTTCTATGTTGAGTTTAGATTTTCTTTTATCTAAGTCATCTAATCTATAGCATAGATCATCAAACCATTCTTTTTTATAAAATCCTTTAATAGGATTATATTCGTTTTTGTAAACGGTCCAAACATCAGACAAATAACTCAAACCTAAACTTACAAATTGTGCTAATTTGTCTTTACGTTCGATTAATATTACTTTGTTCTTATATATTGTTTCCCATACTAGTTCACTTGTTTCTTTTCCTGGATGCACTTTAAAAACTACTTGGTTATGCAATGCATCAATACGTGCTTTTGTAATAGCATTTTTATCACCATCAGGATACCATAATGGCTGAAAATGTTCTTTTAGATATGTATAATTAGGATATTGATTATGAGTATACCTAGTTATAAATGTTGTTCCTGATTTAGGAGTGCCGACAATAATTTTCATAGATATATACAAATGTACCTTTTGTTATTTGGCACATATTCCCATTTTTCATTAATTTGATCAAGAAACTCTTGTGGCGTCATTTCAAAATTATCATAAGATTGTGGATGATATATTCCCATAAGCATCACACTTCCAGGTTTACCATAATTACGCCAAAATTTATATTGTTTAAGTTGCTCTGCTGGATCTCTACTGATGTCATATGTCCATAAATCAAACGTATAATTAAAAGGAACGGTAGGAGGACTATGATGTAGTAGCTGTAGAACATTATCATGTGGCTCAATTAATTCAGCAAGATAATCAAAACTATAATAAGTTTGGTGTTCTGGTGGAAGTTTTTCTCTCATAATTTCTTTCCACCTTAAACCTTCTTCACTAAATTCACCTTCTTCACTTCCTACATTGTTCAATTTGTGTTTTTTAGGAGTTTGAAATGATATTACGTAATCAAATTTTTCAGCAAGATATTTTGTCCAGCCTGCATAATAGGTACCTAATTCTATAGCAATTTTTTTTGTAGATAGTTTGTTCAAGGCATGATCAATGCCGTCAAGTTGACACATTCTTGTCATTTAATTCTCCTATGTTGTATTATATAGTCATTTTATTATGTTGTCAAGCTAAATACAATATAGCAGAGCGTGAGGGCGCACACACATGGATTTTTTAACTTTAGTAGGGGATGTAGGTTTTCCAATTGCAGGGGCATTAGCAGCTGGTGGATTTGTATTCCTAACTCTTAAATTCATACTTGCTGGTGTCACAGGGTCAGTTACGACCCTTAAAAATATCATAGGGCAACTAGATAATCGTGTTCAAACGATGAACAACGATCTTGTTAAAATTGATGCATTACTGAGTTATGCTCTTAATGTAAAACCTAACATAGATCGTATTGCAGCAAATGAAGGAAAGAACGATGCAAGAAGAGATTAAACCAGTAGATATGCCAGAAGGCAAAATGGAAATGAGTATCCGTGTGCTAGGAAACGAACTAGTAGGATTTAAAATTGTAGTAGATGATTTTAAAATGAAATGGGTTGTGGTTGCTATGTTAGCAATGGTTGCTATATTATGGGCCGGTAGTGCATTTGGTCCAACTTTAGTTGAAACCTTCCAAGGAGGATAAATGGAATTTGATTTAGCTCAAGCAGTTAGCGAATATGGTTTTCCAATTATTGCAGCAATGGGCATGGGCTATTTTATATTCTTTATATGGAAATGGGTTACAGAAACTATAGATCCTGTGCTAGGCGAAACAATGGGCACACTGATTAAACTTGTTGATCGTGTGCGTATGTTGGACAATGATATGATACGACTTAACAGCAAGTTGAGCATGGTATTAGAACACAGAGCACAACTTGACAAAGAGCAACAAGAAGAACTTGATAATGTTGTAGCAAAATATCAAAGCACTAGCCAAGCATTTAACAGCACAGGAAAAGAAGATGCACCTAAAACAGAAACACCAAAGGCGGCACCACTAAAGAAAAGGACAAGTAGATGAAATGTGAAAATTGTAAATGTGATAGTCATTGTGGATGTGAATGTAAGCAATGTCGCAATGATGTATGTCAAAACTGCAAATGCGAGAAGTGTAGTTAACTAAGTAACTACATGAGATACTACTTAGGACAATGCGAGTACAAGTGGTCGCATACTGCCGAACACGGCAACAAGCATATGGAAAATCTTTGGATACGTAGAGAACTAGGCGAAGAACTTTTCAAAGAAATAAATCAACAAGATTACAAACTGGTATTACACAGGAGCAATGGCATTGTTCCTGATATTTATTGTAGGTGTGATATTTTTGTAGACATTGACAACAAAGATCAAGCATTGTTATTTGAAATCAAGTATGGAAAGCAAAGGATCGAACGAGTATGACCATATGGATAGATTACGCAATTGAACAAGGTGTAAACCGATTTCGTGTTAAAGGTGACTGGGATGGCGAAGTTATGGGCCTTGATTCTAATGGCAAACCAGGATATAAACATCGTCCATTGTATTCTCCGGGTGAAGTTTATATTGTTGGTGAAGATGGCTGGCTATACAAAACTGACGAAGTCAACGCACTCTTGATAAAGCACGAGAGTAACAAGTTAAAACAATCTCAGCAACACGATCCGAACACATAACTTCATAATGTGTATGTGGCACATCAATATGAGTCATATCAGTTCTGTGTTTCATACTTGCAATAGTACACACGCCGTCGTTAGGACCGTTGTGATAAGGCACTGATCCGGCAGTACTTACTATCTGTGTCCAAGGTACATTCAACTTGATTTCATTTGCTTGTTTTATAGGATCACTTTTGCGTCCAATATCTTTGAACAGCGGATAACTTGGCACAATATATTTTGCCCAGTCTGCTGTACTACTACCACGAAATGGTGTGCTGATGCTTACTCCTCCAACAACTCTCACATAGTGCGTCAAATGTAGTGCATATAATCCACCCATGCTGTGTCCAATAACAAAGTGCGGACCTTTACCCTGCACTTGTTCAACTATCATTTCTAAATTGTCTTGGAATCTATTCATACTGGTATAGTTAATGAATATTTCATTAGAAAAGTTGGTTTTGTGTCTTAGATATTCAAAACTCAAACTGGTTTGATTGGCGCCGTGTAACCAGATAACATTGATGTCATCTGTGGTGCGTTTTTCTTCTGTGTTGTTGGCAAATAAATTTCGTATGTAGTTTAGCATACTATTACTTACTTGTTGCGATAAACACACCGTTCCAATCTTGAGGCAAGTTTTGTGTTTTCATATACTCGCAGCGTTCAATCCACATGTCGTAATACTTTTCCATTTTACCATCAAATCCACGCTTGATTAAATTACATTGCTGTATAGCTTCGTCAAACATTTGAGCACGATATAGATTGTGCATTTGTTCGTGATGCTTTTGTGTTGCAGTCCAGCTTGGTTTAGCATCATCTAACACGGTGTATATACTCAATCCTACACTCTTA
>Ga0255751_10004893_pt1 | contig 12051 bp, 21 predicted proteins | sample 071ome_20_FD_179951 | JGI IMG/M metagenome (GOLD analysis project Ga0255751, IMG submission 179951) | Coastal salt marsh microbial communities from the Groves Creek Marsh, Skidaway Island, Georgia - 071412BT metaG (version 2) | ecosystem: Environmental > Aquatic > Marine > Intertidal zone >...
GTCTGCTTATCCTACAGCTATAGGTAATCAAGCAGAGATGGACCAATGTAAGAAGATACAAAGACTACATCAAGTTGACAGAGGTTGGAATGATGTAGCATATAACTTTTTAGTAGGAGATACAGGTCAGATTTATGAAGGAAGAGGATTTGGAAACAGAAGTGCAGCACAAGGTGGTAACAGTAGGCAAGAGATTAATTACAATAACAAGCATTATGTTGCTGTGTGTTGGCTTGGTGGCTCAAAACCTACCGACAAACCTTCAGATAAAGCTATTGAATCTGTTAAGTGGCTCTACGAACAAGTCGGTGGAGAGCTAAGACCTCACTCCTCGTTCAAACAAACTGCTTGTCCTGGTGATGCTTGGCGACAAAATATCATAGAAGGCTTAGCTATTAGCACAGTTAGTAATGAAAGTCCACCTGATATGGTGCATCCTAGTACTATACAAAAGAAATTAGATACAATTATTGCTAAACTAGAGAACATTGAAAATAAATTAAAGTTAGGAAATTTAATAAGATGAGTGAAGAATATAAAGACTTATTAGAGAGATGTCTTTGGACATTTGTTGAAACATTTGCTTCTACATTAGTAATCACACCAGCATTAGGTGTTGATATTAGTACATTAGAAGTTGCTGCTTTATCTGGTGGTGCTGCAGTACTTTCTGTATTGAAATCTTTTGCGAAGAATAAAGTTTCACCTACTCCAAAGAAAGCAAGTAGATAATCTTATAGCAAAGCCGAGGGTGTTATCCTTTCTACCTCGGCTCTTGCTGTTATACGGCTATTAATGTTCACCATAGTAATCTGATACTTCCCATTGTTTTTGGCAAGTATGACAGGCTACTAAGTCTTCATCTTTATCACCATTACGCCACCCTGTTGATAGCTTATTACCACATCTTTTACACATTAGAAAGGTGCCTCACCTTCCTTAACATCATCCATTGATTTAATCTCTGGCATTACAATACCATTCTGTACACCTGCGTAGTCATTCCAGGACTTAGGAGTTATTTTGTTATCAACCCACCAAGACTTAGAGAATACCTTACCATCTACGGTATCACCTGCTGTACACTTAGATGCCATAATACATCTAAAGTCTGGTGACTTATCAGATTTCTTTTCTGCTACTGGTACATACTTAACTGCACCACCACAAGGACACCATAGACCTACTTCATCTATAGCAAGTTCTCCTGTTGGGTGGTTTCTATCTGCAACCTTATACCCTGCATCTTGTAGTTCTTTAATAGGACCACGAGCAGAGGTTGAAGGAGCAGTAGATGAGGCGGCTACCACTCCTTCTTTTGCTGGTTGCGTTGCGTTAGTCTTCTGCTTTACAGTGGTTTTACCCTGCGTGTTTGAGCCACTACTCTTTGACATTTCTTCTTTACTAGGTCTAGCTTTGTCAGTACCTTGATACTTCCAGTTAGCCAATGCACGCCCAATGCTAGAGGTTTCACAATTTTCTAACCAAGCCTCGTTGTTAGCAAATCCACCTTGACCTTTGTATTCTTGTGCATACCCTGTTGCTACGGCTTTCTCATCATCAAAGTCTTTATATACTAAAGCCTTAACAATTACCATAGTTCCCTCATCATTAATCTTTGCAACGTGAGTTTCTATCCTACCATTAGGATAATCAGACCAAAATTTCTTTAGCCTATCTTCTACTGTTTCGTAGTTATCTAAATTAAAAGCCATATAGCCTCCTTCTTAATTGTATTTATATACTAGCTGGGTCTAGATTTAATGTGAATTGTTTTACTTTAAACCTATGGCAAGTAGGGTTTAAGCATTGCAAAAACCCTTCCTTACTATATAAAGGTTTACCACAACTCATACATATGTGTGACATACTACTCCTCTAAGTTAACTAGATACTCAGCAGTTACTCCCTTATTAGGTTTTACAAACAAACAATGCTGTGATGGTCTACCCATACTAGCTAGTTGTTCCAACGCATACCCATTGTGGCTTTCAGTACTACCATTTACCCATACTCTTGTATCGTTAATGTACAAGTTTGTTGGTGTATGATAGTGACCACATACTGCGTGAGTAAAGTCTTCCATTAAGTTATTAGCGGCTAAGGATTTCCAACCTAGAATTTTTTTGTTATATCCATAGAAAGGTAATCCCATACTACCCCTAATATTATCTCCGTGAAAACAAAGGAACTTTGCTTTCTCTCCCAAGTCTGCTACTAGATACCAAGTCTTGTCAGGTACTATAAACTTTATTCTCTTTTCATTAGCGAACATAGTTTCTAGTATCTTACCTAACATACGGTCAGCGTTGCTTTCAGGATTATAATCTCTACGAGAACGACCCCCTAAAGCACCGTGATTACCTATTACCCAGTAGACTTCTACTTCTTCAAACTCTGTTAGCAGTAAGCTAAAGAATTTATGAAGTATTCGTGGACCATCAACAGTAACCTGCTTGTATAGGGAACTGTCAATTTCGTGGGCTTGTCCTGGGAATATGAGTTCACCCTCCACGATGTCGCCAAGACAAAGAACTGCACACTTCTTTACTGTATGGCTTGCTCTCTGTATGCGTGCTAATTTAATTATCTTTTCTGCATAACGAACTACTCTTTCTTCAGCAATCTCGCTGTTATAAGTAGAAGTTCTTTTTGCTAATTGAATATCGCTTAATAGAGGTACACATATTTCTTCTCCTTTACCTCTGGTTTTAGCTGGTGCTTTTACTGTTGGTAAATCAAGAGTTGATATACCATCTTTTGCACCCTTATATACTGCTTCAACAAGGTCAGCTTTCTTATCTTTGAGCTTGTCGATTTGTTTCAGTAAGCGTTGATTAGTTTCTTTTAGTTCCTTAATCTTATCGCTTTCAGCTTCGGCTAATAACTTAGCTAGTTCTTTGTTCATCATCTAACTTTGTTAACCATACTGCGACACGACTTCTTGATACTGGAATATTAAATTCATCATTCAGTATTCTAGTAACGCTAGTAGCTACTGGTTTTTTACCAGCTTTTACCATATCAGTTATGCCTTTTATAAAAGGTTTTGCTTCTTCTGGTACATCTTCATACCAAGCAGAAACACCACCTTGTTTCTTTTCTAGTGCTTTTTTAAGCAACGTGTTTATATCTATGTTTGTACTCATAGTTATATTCTATCACACAAGTATGCATATGCATATGCATAAGAAAAAAATAAAAAAATTATATGCATATGCATAAGGGATTTAAAAAATTATATGCATATGCATAAGAGATTTAAAAAAAGGGGGAGGGATAGTAGGTAACGAAAGGGAAACCCTACTACCCCTCTTACAAATTAATTACTTAGCTAATTGTTTAGCTACTTTCTTTACATCTTCCACTACTCTAATAGGGATAATGTTATTTCGTTTCATAAATCTAGCAATCTCATTTCTAGCTTCTTTGTTAAGATTACTTGCGTGTCCAGTTTCAGCATCTACACCTACGACTTGTTGGTCGCTAATCCAGATACGTGGCTCTGGTTGTTGTGCTAACCACTTCAAACCATCAAAGTCTACAGAGTTAGCACCATAGTATCCTAGTTCTTCTATAGCATTTGTGTCTATACGACCATCTAAAGCAATGATTTTAATCATACCATCATAGCCATCTATCTTATCGTGATAGCCTACATAACCTGCTATGTTAGCAGCAGGTAAGTCATCAATGATTTCTCGTACATCATCATCATTAAATCCCATAGAACCACTAAAGTCTACTAACATACTGCCACCTGCGACAGTTGATTTGTTAGTAAATACTTTCTTATCAGTAGTCATACGATACATATTCTTAGGAACTACACCCCTATCACTATTACGTTTAGCAATTTCTCTAACTGCTTTGTGTATTGTATTAGTAGGTGTAAACCTCTTGATAATAGCTTTGCCGTGAACACCACTAGGATTAGACCAGTAATCTACTAGGTGTCTTTGGAATTGTTTATCAGCATCTTCCATAATACGTTCAGCTAACTCATCACTAATATTGTCTGGTAGTGTTAAGGTTTCATCATACTCATCTGCTATAGTGTCATACTTAGCAAGTTCCTCTAAGTACTCATCACTATTAAGTGCGATTGTTCCATCATCTAGTACTAGACTATCTAATCTCCACGATTGCCAGTAATCAGAATTGTTAACTAGACTACTAAGCATACTTGTAATCTTGTTAATTCTACGCCTAATCTGGCTAGTAGAAAGTTTCTTAAACCTATAGCCACCAGTATAAGTTTCTGTATTATCCCAATTACTATGAACATAGTCTTTGTCATAGTACATACCACCATCTAATTTCATATAGTTTGCATATCGTTTAGCATAATATACACCATCTTTGAATTGAGATAGTATTGACAATACGTGTTCAACGTCTTTCTTTATGATAGTTTCTGGTATTCGTGTACCTACTGGATATCTATTACTCAAACGTTGCCTAATGTATCTTTCCAAATTATCTCTACTACCACTGGTATTTGCTGTATCAGTAAAGCCTGTTGCAACAACATACTTTCTGTAGCAAGTATCAATATCAACGTTGTTAAGAATATCTCTAACAATACTCTCGTGTAAACTAACAGTTGTAGAAAAGTCTACAGGTGCAAGTGCGTGTCGTAAAGACATAAACTTGCGTTCATTCTTATCAATAGGAATGTTGTCGTCCATTTTCTTTTCTATTGCTAACTCATACTCGTGAGGACTTTCGTATCCTAAAGAACGTGAAATACTTCTAGCCAAATCCATATTCTGTTTTTGAACTATTCTATTAGCATAGATAAACTGTGCTATGTGTAGTATTTCTGGATACTTAGAACGAAACTTCATACCACGAAATATTTTCATTTTCTTTATAGCAATCTTAACTAGCAACTGTTCGTTCCAATCGCTGTCTTTGTAGTCATAGAGTGGTATCACTAATTCATTCCTATTAGTAGGTACTAAATTCTTTCTCCTAACTACAAAGAACTTCATTACTTTGTTACCTCTAAGTGCAAGATTAACTAGAGTAGGTGGCACGTAACCACCTACATTAGCTTTCTTTCTAAATAGACTATTCATCTGTATCTTGCTCACTTAAAGCGTCAATAATATCTGCACAGTTGTCAGTAAATACTACGTTAGCAGCAGTAGTTAACTCGCAACCTTTGTCTAGTAGTTCTGCAAAAGCAGACCACTTACGTACAGAGAAGTTGCCTTCGTTGTAATCTTGATATACAGATTGCAATTTCTTAGGCAGACTTTCTAGTGCAGATGGGTGTACTTCGTTAATGGCTAGATTAACTGGAAACCTATCTCTAAGTGCATCAGGCAAGTCAGCAGGTACACCATTCATAGTGGCTACTACTTGAAAGCCTTCCTTAGGTCTAACAGTTTCCTTTGCTCTGTTGGGAAGTGTGAACTTTGCAAACTTAGGGTCGTCTAACAAAGCGTGTAAGAATGTCATAACATCTACACCAGCGTGGTCTATCTCGTTAATAACAAGTCTTGCACCTTCTTTCCAAGCACGAACACCTACACCATCAAGCCACTCAAAGCCACCATTGTCAGTAGCTACATAGTGACCCATAAGTTCTGCTGCAGTACTATCGTGTGTAAGTGTAATGTTGTACACTTCTTGATTTTCTCTTAGTCCAAGAGTATTTGCTTGATAGGTTTTACCTGTACCAGGCTTACCATAAAGCAATATTCTTGGTGTATAAGGAACAACTTCTTCAAGTAATTCCCATATCCTTCCTTCTTTCATTTATTCCTCCTCGTTTTTTAATAACTTCTCTACATCTTGTATGAAGTTGTTTGTCATTTCTTCTGTCGCTATGTTATCCCATACCTCTACTACATCATCATCTATAGATGTAACAGTAGGTACTTCTGGTAGCATATCGAAGGCTTCTTGTGGTATATCTACAATGACAGTAGTTGTACTGTCATCTGCATTTCCCATCATTACTACTTCCCATATAGTTCTGTAGTGCATATCAGTACGCACACCTTCTTTGTGATAGTGTGGCATTGACAGTTTTAAGAACACAGGAAATCTAGCGTCAATACAATCTAGTTCTCCCATAGGTGTAGCAGAAAATATCCACTCTGCTAGTTGCCTATTGTATCCGTTCTTAATTGCTAGAGTATTGAGATACTCTAGTATTGACTTAGTAATAGCAACGTGTCGTTTTACTTTAACGAACTCTGTATTATCAGCCATATCTATTCCTCCTCATCTTTCATTACTTCATTAAGAAACTTCTCAATGTCTTTGTCAGTAACTTTTTGTTTCATTCCTTCAAGTACTTCTTCTTTACTAATTGTGTCGCTAGTGTAACCACCTTGTATGATTGAACTCACAGTACGAGGGTCGCCAATAGTAATTAATTCTGGTTCCTCGTGTTCTACGACTTGTTCATACATCTTACGAAAAGCATTTTGATTTGTCATAATCAACTCTAAGCAAGTTACTATAGTGTATGAAGCTATAGCAAAATCATCTGGCTTTTCATTAGGGTGTTCTTCTTTATAAGCACCAATAGCATCTGCTTTTAAGGTAGTGTGTTCTCCTGAACTCATTTCCATAAGTAGATTTGCTGCGAACATAATAACTCCAGTAGCAAAGTCTTTCATACGATTTTGCCACAGATGTTCCTCTACCCACTGCATAGCTTTTACTACATCATTAGCAGGTAAATGATACTTACCATTCTTAGTGTTAGGCTCTGTGTTGTCATTTTCATCTACTAACCCAGGATAGAACATACCAATACCTTGAACTTTCATACTTGATAACGCTAACTTGCTAGTAAAGTCCTCAAGTCCTAGTTCTTGTGCTCTATTAATTAGCTTCTCCATACCTTCTTTGAACTCATCATACTGGTCACCACTAGGCATAGTGAAGTCGTCTTTATTTCCCATTACTTTCCTTTCCACTACAACCACATCTGCAATCGTAGGTTTCATCATCATCAGTAGATACTTGTGATTTCCACTTTGTTAAGCATCTTTCACATAATGCTCTACTGTTATTCCATATCGTTATAGAAAGATTGTTTCCTTCGTTATCTTTTACTGGTATTTGTTCGTTACAAAAATCACATACCCATAGGTCGTGTGATAATCCAGTATCTAATAGTGTGTCAATAACAAAGACACCTTCCTGTTCTGTCTGTACTTTTCTGTACTCTAGTGCTATTTGTGTAGCGATTTCTCTGTGCTTGATAGGGTCTTTTACTATTATCCAATCGTTGCACTCATCATCATAAATACCACTCATTATTCCTCCTCTTTTTCTTTATTAATAACATCAGCTACTTTGTTAAAGTCAATAGCTACTATGTTAGTTTCGTGTCTATTGCACCATACTTGTAAGCCGTATGCTGTCCAACCTGCTTGTTGGCTAGACCACTCAGCAGGGGATACCCCTTTAGGTAGTTCTGATAGACACTTCTTACAATGAAAGTAAGATACAATGTCGCTAGTATCAGGCATTATTCCTCCTATGGTATTTACAAAATAATTGATAAACTACTTTATCGTTTTCACGTTTACCCCAATCTTCAAAAGTAACGCCTTCAAAATTACAATCTTTTACAGCACACATTATTCCTCCTAAATTATTCCTTTAATTTTCCATCTAATGTAAGTTCTTATTCTTACGCCATAACAAAACTTATCTAAGAATATTTGATATAGTCTTATAAATTTATATTTCATTATTCCTCCTCACTAGACCACCTACTCTTTGTAAAGAATGTAGGCTTATGGTCTATAAGTTCTAACGCAATACTATCGGTGCTTTCATCTAGTAGTGTTACTAAATAGTCAATCAATATGATTGCATCATCTTTACTTACTTCACTACTGAAGGTGTAATCTACTGTTAGTACATTGACATCTTCGTTAGTAGTGCTTGTCATTTCGTATACTTCACTCATATACTCTCCAATCTCCTTTTACTATTCTGTTTCTTTATAGTTTGATAGCCACATCTAAAGCACTGTACAATAACGTGAACACTACTCTTAACGTTGCTATGAATTGCAACTTGGGTATAAGTACCCTGCCTACAATTATCACATTCCATTAGATAAGTCCTTCCTTTATCTTGTGTAATCCGTACCATAAGGTATTGCCTACCATACAGCAATCAGTACCTTCACAATCAGTAGTAGGTAGTTCACCATCTATAAATAGTGAGTATGCTTTGGTTGTATTAGGAAAATACTGTATGTGAAACATACTCACTACATCATTTTCTACCCAAGCATTACTATCTTCTTTTAATTGTTTTGCTTTTATTATGGGATAGCCCATAAATCCTTTCATATCTTTTCCTTTCATATTAAATAACATAGGGTGATACCTTAGCTTTCGGTGGTAGGGTATGAACAGGGTTATGTAAGAACCTACTCCTACTCACTAAGGTTTCACCACACGTACAAGTATCCGATTATATATCGTATACTTACTATCTCCCCAGATAGCACGATAGGTACAAGTTGTAGTTGTAGTAAATACTAGAACACTTATACATATCGTGCTACCTACTGTACTTATTCCTATACGTACTATATATAGGGGGTCGGACAAGTGAGATGTACAGTAGATAGCAATTAAATATTAATTACAATACTCACAAGCCTTTAGTTTAGGTGCGATATTAATACCACAACTCTTACAAAAGTTATCTATAGTTTCTAAGACACTAGCTTTCTCTATGGTATTGTTCGCCATATCATCTTGTCTTATAACACTTTCGTTAGCACGTATCTCTGCTAATAAGCGTAAGCCTTCCTCTATAGCAAGTCTTTCTTCTATAGTCTTTCGTTTTATAGGGGCTTCTAACTCCCTGCAATCGTAGCATATATAGCCACGAACTAAGTTCTTGCTACAGTACTTGCATACTGAAGTCTTATCCTTAGCGTTATGTACTGGTTGTATATACTCACGTACTCCGTTTAGATTAGGAATACCTGTATCTACAATAGTTTTATCTTTCTCGTTATATACTCTCTTGTTACGTGGAACACTAGAGTGCTTGTATTTCTTAGGCATATATAATCACCTGTCCTTTCATAGTCTAAATATATAAGCTAAAGAAAAGTCAAAGAATTGACTTGAGAAAAATTTAACACATCTCAGTAATATTACTTCAGTATATATTGAGTCGATTTGACAATCCCAATGCATAACTCCAGTAGACGCGGCAAGGATATATATTTAAATATATATCAAGAAAAAAAATTAAAAAAAAATTTTAATTCAAGTGTAAGAGAATAAACATACTAGCAGTATATAGAGAAACTAAATAGGAACAGATTATGGTGTAAATGACTTCACTACCATAGGGAATATATATAAAAAAAAAGCAGTAGCCGACAATTAAGCCGACTACTGCAATTAAATTAGGACATATAGTCCTGTACACTACCTTTGAAACGTGCATTCATAAATGCTTTACATTCTTGCAAAGATGGTACTTCCTCAAATCTATCTGCGATAGCGTTGGTACCAACTTCTGCGATGAACTCTGCACTCATAGAACCATCTTTGTTAGGCTTAAAGGCTTTACGTGAAAGAACTTTGGGATATGCTTTGAACAATTCTTGCAATTGAATAACTGCCTCATATTGTTTGAGTATCCCTAAGTTCTTGAATTTTCCATCATTAGTTTGAGTAGCTATCATATAGCGTGTTTTACCCTCACTTTCGGGGGAAAATTCAAAAGAGGAAAATCCTCTAAGTTTAACTAATACCATACCAGTAGGTAGATACTTTTTAGAGGATGGATATACTTGACATATATTTTCCTCTTGTTTCACATAGTATTTATGTGTATGTTTACTTTTAGCCATTATAATCACTTATCCTTTCTATCGATATATATAGCTTGACACCAACATACTATGATAAGTCAAGTTAAACCGCCTATTAGAAGTACTTTCTTATTGAAGTTGAGTAAGCTAGTTGAGAGTTGTAATGTAGTACTTCTATAGGAATTTAACTTTACTATTATAGTAAAAGGTTATTTGCAACTGCAAATGTTCTTGTTGGGGGTGTCAAACTATATATATAACGTCCAGTAAATAGATAATAGCAAAATAATAACGAAAAAAACACAACACTATAAAGTAGCGGTGGTGGTTGGGTTGTGGCTACGTAAATACCTATTGTGTTTTTTTTGGCTATATATTTTTCATTAGCTATTGGTTAGCTACTTACAATTATGTATGGTGTAAATCAAAGGGTATCGTTTCTAAGGAAAGGTAGGACAAATTAAGTATATAGTAAGTTATGTCTGTGCAGTATTACATATTAGTTAGTATATAGTACCCTATCGTACTTGCACTGTGCGTTACTTACGCTTGTATGTTAAGTGGGGGGATTTAACCTAGCCTCCCCTATATATCATTACGTAAGTAGAGAAAAGATTGCTGGTAAATGTGGAAGGAAAAGAACTGTGGTGTAGTTTGTTACAGGCATTGTGAACAATCAAGAAGGTATAGATTGATAATCTACACCACCGTTCCTATTGTCCAATGTTACCACACTATTGCTAGTAAGAGAAAGAAAAAAGAACTTTTTTCTATAGTACGCTTGGGGTGTGTGTGAGTACGCAACTAACCCTGTGTCACTCCCTCCCAACCAGAATGAACTAAAGTTTAGTAACAAATAAATGTGTGAAGTAATAGCCTATAACGCTAGTTACCACCGTGTAGCTAGTCGGCTTAATCCTTCTGAATATGTTCTTTGAAACCATTCCTATGAGCTACTGATTTCAAATGCCTATGTATAAAACTATAGTACTACTAGAATTATAATACAAGTTACAGGAAGGTAATTATGTTTGATTTTAAAGAACAATTAGCTATAGGCGAAAAAGGTGAAAGATTAGTTAAGTTATTTTACGAAAGCCAAACAGATGACGGTAAGACAAAGTTTGTAGTACGTAAAACAAGAATGGAGGAACAGCTAAAGGGTGCGGACCTATTCATACTTAATAATGAACTAGGTATGAAGTATATAGAAGTTAAAACTGACACACAAACTAAAGACACAGGTAACGTAGCATTAGAGATACAGATTGTACAAGATGACGGCACAATGCAAGCAGGGTGCCAGTTCAAGACCTTTACTGACTATATGTTTTACTGGGCTTACCCTTCTAACCAGCTTTATTACTGGAAACCAGAGGAACTAATACCTTTTATTGTTAACTGGATTATGGAAGGTAAATACAGAATTGTAGATGCTGAAAATAAAAATTTTTTTTCACGCAACTTGCTCGTGCCTGTGGAGGACCTGCTCGCTACGAAAGTCGTAAGTACGATTAATTTGAGTTATCATCTTTTAGATAAGGTAGAAGTGGGGTAAGGAGGCAAACCCCACAACCACCTTAATTCTATTATAATAAGTAAATGAAAAAATTAACACATTGTAAGAAGTGTAAAAAAGAGTTTCAAATATGGCGTAGTTATAGAATGTGTACTAATCTTGGATGTATAGAATATAACAAACCAGTAGGAGCTAAAATTGTACGGAAAAAAAATGTCCAAGAAGAAGAATAAAAAATCTTATGGGAAAAAGAAAAAAAAATAAAAACATATTTGAAAATCCTAATATCTTAAAATCGTGGGGTATGGATTTAGTAGAAAACTGCGGTAGTATGATTACACAGACACCGCCTAATATGGAAAATTTAGATAAATTAATTAAAGAGTTTGTACACGATTATAACGAACAAATGGAAAATGTAGATGCCACACAGTAAAGGTTGGAAGTAATGCCGTACTATACAAAAGCAGGTAAGTTGTACAAAGGTAAGTATCATAAAATGAAAGATGGTACTATACACACAGGTGCTAAACACACAAAAAATTCTAAAAAATTATATAAAAGGAAACCAAAATAATGGCTGTCACATATAGAGGAGAAAAGTTTTCAGGTTACAACAAACCTAAACGTACACCTAAAGCTAGTAAGTCACACGCTGTATTAGCTAAAAAAGGTAACAAAGTTAAATTAGTAAGATTTGGAC
>Ga0255751_10004900_pt1 | contig 12043 bp, 19 predicted proteins | sample 071ome_20_FD_179951 | JGI IMG/M metagenome (GOLD analysis project Ga0255751, IMG submission 179951) | Coastal salt marsh microbial communities from the Groves Creek Marsh, Skidaway Island, Georgia - 071412BT metaG (version 2) | ecosystem: Environmental > Aquatic > Marine > Intertidal zone >...
TGTGGTAACACCAGAAACACTTAAGGAAGTAAGAGACCCAATACCTCCAATAACATTAGTAGCAGTAACTGCAGTAGCAACATTAAACTCACTTTCGACTCTATCATTTAATGTAAATGCAGTGGTAGCAAATGATGCAGTAGAAGCAGTACCAGTTAAGTTTCCTACAAATCCACCAATAGATGTGGTAACACCAGAAACATAAAGATTTGAGACTGTAGTAAATCCTAATGTTGTGATTCCAGATATAGAAAGAGAAGAACCTACAATTGTGCTACCAGATACTGCTCCAGTAAATTCACCATAAACATCACTATAAATTCTTTCTGCTGTCAATATCCCAACAATATCAACATCTCCCCCAACATTTAAATCATCTAAAAATGTTCCAATACCTGTAAAAGTAGATAAACCAGAAACACTCAAAGAAGTAAGAGACCCAATACCACCAACAACATTAGTAGCAGTAACGGCAGTAGCAACATTAAACTCACTTTCAACTCTATCATTCAATGTAAATGCAGTGGTAGCAAATGATGCAGTAGAAGCAGTACCAGCATTACCAGTGATATCAATAACATAAGAACCAGATAATCTATCACTACTAATAGTTCCTGTAGTGATATTAGCAGCATTAGCTAAGTTAGTAGCAGTAACGGCAGTTGCGACATTAAGATCTGATTCTACAACACCATCAAGAGTGAATGCAGTGGTAGCAAATGATGCCGTTGATGCAGTACCAGTTAAGTTACCAACAAAAGTTGGTGCGGTTATTTGAGTTTCAGTAAATTGAATCTGATCACCAACAGTAAAAAGTTGGCCATCAACAATACTACTCGTAGCAATACTTATTGGTTGATTTGATATAAATGCATCTGTCCCAAGTCCAGTGAGAGTACCAGACTTAAACCACTTAATTTGTTTATAAGTATTAGGTGAAGTGTTGATTCCAGGAACTTGTAAATCTATATAAACTTTACCTTCAGTAGATGCAACTGCAATACCGGCAGCATTTGCAGTCGTATCATTTGGAGTAATTGTTGTGGTGAAACCAATTAATAATTCTTTACCTTCAATACGAATAGTTTCCGTATCTAATGTAACTCCAGTTCCTCCAACAGAAATATTACCAGAAACAAATAAATCGTCAAATATATTTACCGAATTATCAAACCTTGCAACGTTTCCAAATGTAGAAAAACCAGATACATTTAGATTCTCTAATTCAAGATTTACAAAATCTCCGGTGGTAGCACTTACAGTACCATTACCAATAGTAACTGCACTACCAACTTGTAAAGTCTGACCAATACTTACATTCTTTTCAATTCCAACTCCACCATCAATTTGAACAGCACCAGTATTTACATTCCCTAAAATATTATCTTCAGTTCCAGAAAATGTTGCAATACCAGTTACCTCTAAATCTTGAGTCTCAACATCAAATTCACCTACAAAAGATGATGCACTTACAATACCCGAGAATATTGCATCACCAATGACATCTAATTTTACATCAGTGAGAACTCCAAAAGCACCAAGTCTAGGTTGTGTGCTACCAATTCCTACTGTTCCTGTAGTATAAATTCCTCCCCCACCACCAGGAGTTCTATCTCTGAACCATCTAGGATCAATACTAATATCAGCAAAGTTTGGATTGGTTGTATTTGTAGTGACTCCAAGTAACTGATCACTTATAATATTAAGTCCTGTAAAAGAACTAACACCTAAAATATTGCCATTATCTGCAACAAAAATTGAATTAGAAGTAATCGGAGAAACTTCAGTCCAGATTAATCCATCAGAATCTTTTGTGAGAAAATATCCAAGTTCTCCACTAAATCCATTAGCATCAACAACAGTATCTCTAACTCTTAAAGTATTAGTATCAACGTTTGCTGTTGCAGTAGTTCCAATCCCTACCGCAATCCTTCCGTCTACATTAACTACTGTATCGTTTGTAGTAATACCAGGAACACCGAAATCCTGGTTAATTCTTCTTCCTGATATGTACTGCATTTTTTAAATCAACCCTTTGCTGTTTCTAATACACTCATAGTAAGTTGAAGAACTCCGTTCTCATTCGCACTAACCCTAATCTCATCATCTGTTTCTAAAACCAAACGTCCTGCAAGAGGACTTAATGCATCTTTTACTGGTATTCCTGCATTTTTAACCAAGTCAAACTCTCCTCCATCAGAACGATAGTGAGAAAATGTAGTTAAATAAGTCGTTGTTCCAGTTGATACATTTGCAATTTGTGCTGAAACAATAATGCTCGCAACACCGATCGGAGCAGTATAAATTCCAACAGTAGAAGTTGTAAGATTGTGTCGTATTGTCTTAAAAGTATTAAGTGCTACTGCTGCCATTTTCTTATCCTAGTGCAATGATTAGGGGATTTACTTTATTTAGGATACTCTGATCGAATGATCTTCCAGAGATAGTTCCTGTTAACTGGTTTGCAACAAGACCATCACCAATTCTGAAGTTTCCTGCCTGATCAGTACTCGTATAAACAACTTGACCACCACCTTCTTCTACAACTTCATTCTCTTGAATAACCACACCACCAAGAGCTGGTTTTGCAGGATTAATTGTGTTTCCAGAACCAACCCATTCAAATGAATGTGAAGATGTAATTTGCAAACTTACACGACTAAAGAATATAGTAGTGCCTGCACCTATAGTATTATTCAATCTCTGATTTAATACAATCGTAGAAATACCTGCAACTGGTTTCGTTGCACTTTCAATTGAATAATAAATTGGGAACATTTCTACTTGTCCAGTTGCAGTTGTACCACCACCAGGAGGTGCGGCAAATGTTACCTGAGTATTATCAGATAATCTATATTGACTTCCATCAGCAATAATATCCACAGAAGTAACACGACCTGCAGTGTCAATATTAGAAGAACCTTCAGCAGTGATACCTTGTGGTCCTGATGGAGAATCAATGGTCAATCTTGGTGGAGTTACATATCCTGATCCAGGATTAGTAATCTTAATTCCTTTAACAAAATAGAAGAGTTCACCAAAGTATAATGCCTGTCCATCATATGGTCTCTGATCTGCAAGTCCAGAAACTACTAAAACATCACTATCAATTACAGATTCTGTATTTGCAATTCCAGTATAACGATAAATTGATTTAGAAGTTTCATCACCAACACCTTTGGAGAATAATCCAAAAGTACCAAACGATGCATTAGAGTTGGTCAAATCACACTGTCCACCAGATTCAGTATAAATTGCAATCTGATCACAAATAGTAAAGATAGAAACTAACTGTGCATAAGCACCATTCGTAATAGAAACTCCAATTCCACCCTGATTAAATTGAGTGAAGGAGTCAACACTCATTGAACCAGTAACACCAATATCTTCCTTATCTGCTGGTTCTGCATCAAATCCATCAATCCTCATTCCAACACTCTTTGGAATAAAGTTAGTACAGTTTCTTACATAAGGACCCTGTGTAATAGGACCAACTCCAGGAGAATATGGAGGTCTTACAATACCACCAGAAGTGTATGTATGTGTAATCGTTGATGTTCCAACATTTACAGAGAAAGTATTTCCGGCACCTGCAATAACTCTAAAGTCATATCCATTTGTTCCATCTGGAAATATTGTGGTCGTTAATCCTGCATAAGAAGAGTCGCAAGAAAACTCCAAGTTTCTTAATGTTACGACATCATTAGTTTTTAAGTATGCTCCAGGTGCGGTAAACGTAAGAATTCCACTTACATTATTATATGATGCCGTTGTTATACCAATAGATCTATCAACAATTATTCCACCAGAAACATATGTATGTGGAAGAGTTGATGTTCCGACATTAACAACGAATGAATTATCAGAATTTACTCTATCAACATAAAACTCATTACCATATTTTCCTGATGGGAATAATTGAGTGGTTGTTCCAACACCTGCTCCAGAATCACAAGAGAATTTTAAATCACGAATCTCAAATCTATCACCCTTAACTACTGAAATACCTGGTGCCTCAAGATAAAGATTTCCAGTTCTTTCATTATATAATGCACTAGTAATTCCAATGGTATTGGTAAATCCAATTCCAGAGTTTCCGGGATATGTTGTTGTTAATCCAGTTGTTGCGGGATTACCATCAATACCATTTTGAATAATACTAGTTACAATCCCTACACAAACTTTAATTGCAGAATGAACGTTTGCACATGAACCAAAATCATTATTAGAACCAGTTTCACTATCCGACTGAATACTTAAATCTCTTAATTGAGTAACTTCAGATTGATAGTTTCCAACAAGAGTTCCCTGCCACAAAAGATTATTTACACAGGAACGAGCAATGCCAACCGAAAAATTAAGAGCATCAATAGTTTCTGACCCAAGTCCGACAATATGATCTAGATTTCCATTAATATCAAAATACTTTTTACCAGCATCAATACATTTAGAATTACCACCTCTAGTAATATCGTGACAAACCGCACGGTAAACATCTTTAATATCATCAGCACAACTATCAGTTGCCTCAGAGTCCATAGTAAATCCTGGATAATCAGGACTATTCAAGTATGCTACTGTTTCTTTTGCAATAAAATCTAAATTATAACGAATCATTCTTGAGGCATCAAAAAACCTATCTGCTGTTACTCCAGATAGTGGTTCAAATGCAATAACAGCAGCATTATCGGTCATGTCACGACCATCATCCAATCTAAAACTTAAATCAGTGACATGAACACTATTGTTCACATAGAATAAATCACGATCAACATTTTTTGGAGTTACAATACAGTTGCGAAGTTCTGTACCTTCAATAGAAACACTTCTAGCAAGAACAATTGGATTGTCCTCAAGATAAATTCCAGGATAAACTTTAATCGTATCTCCAGGAAGTGCAATTGCAGCTGCTGCTTTGATTGTTGCTTTAGAATCAATCTCATTCAAACCACTATTTTCATCATCACCAGTAGCCGTGACAAATATAGTTTTTCCCAATACAGAACCAGCACCAACTTCAATAACACGAGTGCTAATCCCAAGTTTTCCTTGATCTTGTTTTAAGAAAACTCTTCCATCAAAAGTATTTAAACCTAACTCAGCAAATAATAAATCATTATTTGTTGGAGATTTTGCTGGAACTGCAGACCTTTTAATTCTAATGGGTGTTGCCATTTACTTTATTCCAGATTCTTTACATTTCTCTTCAAAGTATTTATAAAAATATCAAGAAGCATTATTTTTTCTTGATCCATAACGATATAATTTTGTTAATGAAGATTCTGGTTTTATGTGCTCTTTGATTTTTTCATATCTATCCATACTAAAAAACTCCTGTGAAAGATACCATTCTTCCATAGGAGTATGACCTTTATCTTGATTGCATTCGTGACAGGCACAGACAACATTCTTTGAGAAGTCTGACCCACCTTTTGCTCTTGGAACTACATGATCAATGGTGAGTTCTTTATCAGACCCGCAGTATGCACATCGGTATTTCCATTGCTCTTTTATATGCTTTCTCCATAATCTCTTTGCCTCCCCAGAACTTGTTGTATACAGATTGAACAAGTATTCTTTTGGAGAGTGTAGAGGAGTCATAAGCAACTGCAACTTACTATGTGATTATTTAGATAAACTCACCCATATCATAAATGTACTGCCTACCAACACCAATCCAGTACGATGTAAACAGATCCTCAAAGTGTTCGGTCAAAAACTCAAACTTCTCATCAATTCTTTTCTTGCCCAATACCTGAAAGTGTGCTTTTGATAATGCATAAAATTCTTCTAGTGCATCATCATCTCCTTGCTTGAATCCACTAATATACAAATCCCTTGCCGTGTCCATAATTTTATGACACTCTTTCGGTAATGGCATATCAGTTCCATCTGGCAGTGGAAGGACTTTTGTTTTCATTGTTCCCATTGACAGTTTCATACAATCTCTAGTTTGTTCCAATGGCAATGCACTTGATGCACCATCTCTAAATGCATATTGCACACAACCATTAGTGCATTCCAGAACACGAATGAGTGCTGTTGCATCTAAAACTATTTCAGATTGAGAACTCCAAATATCTTTCCAATACTTATAATATTGCTTATTAACTTCCATAAAAAAGAGGGTCTTGCGACCCCCATTATATCAAAATTTTATTCGTCAGTCAAGTGATCGCTACATTGTAGCGTATCACAAGGAGGACATTCTTTCTGACTCTCCAGTGCTTCTTTGAGTGCTTCTGTTACATTCTCTTTGAAACTACGATAAGGAATGAAGATCTCATCATCATCAGTTTTGTAGTCCTGGTGTGTTTCTTTGAACTGACGCTCTACCTCATACACAAGATTGGATACAATGTCATTGATAACTTCCAAGGTCTTAGGTTGAAGTTGATCCCATGATTTATATTCAGGGAACAGATCATTCTTGACACGATTTAGCATTGCTAGCTTACATTGCCATTGATCATCAAAGATGTTGAGAAACTCTTGCCAATCGTCTTGGGATTTAAAATTAGGGATACTCATTTGTTCTTCTCACAATACATGAAATACTTGTACGTTGCTGCCTGATTGGGAGCATATCTTACTATATCACACTCTTTGTATTTGTCAACCACTTCAAATGATGACTCATCAATTGGTGCGTCGTTCATTGATAATGCTCCAATGATTAGCATAGCAATACCTACAACACCAAGAGTAAGTGCTACACCATTACGAAACTCTTTGAGAGCATACTTGTCTTCTTCAGTCATTCCGATTGCTCCCAAAGTTTCTCACGAATCATTCTAACACATTTATTCCATTCATAGGAGTTTGTATCGTGTTCTTTCGGCAACCATTCCTCAACAGCATCTACAATTTCATCACACAGATCAATAGAGAAACCAAGTTGATGCCTCACCACATTCCATAAGGATGGAGGGCGATTGTTAAACTTTTCAAGCAGTTTGTCAAGGTCAGTCATAGTCTTTCATCAATTCCTCAAGTGTTTTCATATCTTGCTTAAGGTCTTCTTCATCATAATCCAACTCAACACCTTCTGTCAAGTCCTTAAGACAATTCATTTGAACTTCATCCATTGGAATGAGTTTTTCTTTCCCAGTTTCAATGTTATCTACTATTTGAAGTAAACTATCCAAAAAATCCTTGGAATAAATTTCGTCTTCTAAACTATCCCAAAAATATATAATACATTGCTCCAATGGGTCATCAGAAATAAGGAGAGCATATTCCTGATAATTTTCACCCATCAAATCAGCCCAATTCTTAAAAGAATACCAACAATTATACCATCCTTGAATAATACAACCATTCCAAATATAATTCAACCAAGACATCTTTGGTGATTTAATATTAGTTCCTAAAAGTGGTTTTGAAAACATAAAACCTCAAGCAAAACATAATACATTTAGACCATTTTCAATATGAGTTTGTCTCATATTCAAGAAATCAGTTAGATTATCAAATTCTTGGTAAAGAGTAAAAGGAACTTTTTTAGGGACATATCCCTTTCCAGCAAAAAGGATATACTTTTCTGGAATATGACCACTATTCAGTTTTTGGATGAGTTGTTCTCTTGTATATGTTTTAATCATTTGTCTTCACCTTTGAGTTTTCTAACTTTTTCAAGATAATCTTTTCCTTGTTGATATAAACCATCAATCAAATCATTAAGGTCTGCCGTCTGAATAGTATCAAACTCATGGTCGAGATTCTCACAACGTAGGGCATCAAGCATACATTCTAGTGTCATTGCTTGTTGAAACTCAGGTGTGATGGGTGTGCCATGTGCAAGACCAGAGCATTCAATGTTATAGAAGTTGTTGTAACGTTCTAAGACACGCTCTTTACGATAACCACGCTCGATCTCTTTATCGAGTTCTATTGTACGTTCAATGTTTTCTTGAACTTCACGTTCACGACGTTCTGCTTCTTCAAACATTTCATCAGGGTAAGTCATTGAAACTCTCCCGAAATGCTTTCCAACCTTCATCAAGTTGTTTCTCTGCCCATCCCCATTGTCCGTGCTCCATACCATCAATCTGGGCACATTCAATCTCATCTTTAATGAGACGACGGAGCATTGTAATTTGTTCTTCAGTCATGATCGTCCTCATAAATTCCATGGGTCAACACCTTCTGGGATTGGGGAATTCCAAAATCCTTCATCAGCATACATCTCATACCAACCATAGTTTAGTTCTCCAAAAAAGGCAAGTCGGTCAATGTCATCGTTGTACTCACTGAATCTGAAGTAAAACACATTACGCCAGTGCCAATAAGCATCACTAAACCATTCAGTCATAAGTCGTAAAGAGAAATACTTTGAGTGTTTGTCCGTCATCCTGAAGTGATACTTGAACATTAGAGCATTCGTATCTCACAAACTCTCTTCCTTCACCAGTAATCACTTCCACACGGGTGACATCAGGATAGTTCTTTAGAAAATCTCCATTTGGTTGTTGAATGTCTTCAGTCATCGATAATCTCCTGATTTGTAACGGCGATAGGTTGCTAGATTGCGTGGAGCAAAGTCCAGCACATCAAAACGAAGTTCAAACCATTTCCAACGGAATGAGAATCCAATATCACGGGGACCAATACCAACAATTAGAAATGGAAACCATTCAGTAGCAGGATATTCATCCCATTGAATACACATATCAATGAGAGCAAACTTAGGATAGCATGAGAGTAGTTGGAAATACCACTCATGTCCAAAGTCCTCGTAATGAACGTAATCAAAGAGTTTCATTAATGTTGCCCTCATAACTGTAGTTTACATAAAGATTGTCACCACCGATGTTTAGGTGATACATCTTACCATTAGCAAGATAGATTCCCAACCATACAGCACGACCTTCTTCCATCACCTCATAGTGTAGAGTTCTCACATCTTTGAGAACAATCTCATCTGGGTTCTTTACAAACCTAGTCATTTTTTACAACCTCATTCCATGCTTCTTTAAACTTACGGTCCCAGTTGTCAGTATAAACTGGCATGAAAGCATTCAGTGCATGTGCAATATCATGGGCAGCATCCATACGGTTGTTATCCATTGCTTCAGTCAGTTCTTCTAACATGAAACTGATTGAGTTGATGTTAGAGAATGCCTCCTCCAACTTATTCATTACATCCCAGTTCTTACTCATCGTAGTTCTCCTTTAGTTAAGATTTCATAGTTCTGTACTATACCATTTTTAAAATGGATACGGCAATCTGGCCAATCTTCCCACTTTCCTTCCCAGTTTTCTGGATGGATTGTAACATATTTGCTAATGAAATATGGTCTTACTTTACCATGAGTTCCGTTTGGAATCCATTGAAAGTTTAAGAGTGCTAACTTATCATTATATCCATCATCACCTTCTTTGAGTTCCACAAAGTCAGCAGTACGAGTATAATCGACAATATAAAGTTGTCCATCGGGAGAGATCCAGAATTGAGACATTGTGCCACCAATACCATCTTCAATGTCTTTTGTTTGACAGTTGCCAGAGAAGTGTTCACCTAAAGGATAAGAACTTCTCACATAATCAAACATCCCCATTATGCTACTCCATCAAGTTTAGATTGCTCATACGCATCAACCATTTCATTCAGTTGGTCATCAGTATACTTAGCAAAACGTTGGAAACGACGATAGATTGCCCAGTAACGTTCTTCCCATGAAGGATCGTTCTTGTTTTCTTCGTCAGTCAGAATTTCCCAATCACCTTTAATCTTTGGTTCACTATCAAAGTTCTTCTCATATTGAGCATTGATCTTTGCCCATTGAGCATCACGCTCTTTGAAATCCTGGTATTTCTTCTCCAGGTCCTCATCCATGGTCAGTTCATACTCATTACATACCTTACGCTGCTCTTCTTCTTTTACCATATCATTGAAGACCAATGACATAGCACCAGAACGAATAGAACTGGGGCACATACCAACACAGAGCATGAACTTTTCAAACAGTTTGAAATACTGTTTGGCATTTAGATCTGCTGCTGGTGCTGTGATCACATAATGCTCTTCAGGGATGAAGTCATCATCACCAATAGTAGAACCAAACCCACGACTATAATCATGAGTGTAGGTAGCGTCGAATTTGAACTGGACGGTGGCTTCGTACATTGTCGGAGATTTGAATCAATGAGTTCAGTATAGTAGAATTTGCTTGGTATGTCAATTTAGAGTGTGCCAGTTTTACCAGTGTCTTATTCTACCCAAAATCCACCCGTTACCAGGACATTCTAAACAGAATTTACTGTTAGTACCATCGTTCCACCACCTTTTACCTTTGTTTTTTATTCCACATTTTATCTTAGTTTCTTCAGAATGTTTTTGTCCTAATTTTGATTGACTCACCTTTAATTTGTGCTCTTCAGTCAATTTTTTTCCTCTAAAAAAATCGCCAACTTTTCTTTTATGTTCTTCAGAAAGATTTCTACCTTTTAATCCATCACTTATCTTTTTTCTTTGCTCTGTCGTCATTTTTTTACCTTTAAATGGGCTGACTCTACCCTTTCTGGCAACACTCATTTTTTTTCTTTGAATCTTCAGTGTGTGATTTCCCTTCAAATCCACAACTTCCAATCTTTCCTTTTTGAGATTCGCTCATTTTCTTTTTTGTTTCTTCACTATGAGAAAATCCACCAATACCATCACCACCATTGGTCTTATTGTAGAGAATACCAGTCCCCAAATCTTTTCTACCAAACACGAAAATCATATATTTTTCGTGTTTAAATGCTTCCTCTTCTGTAATGTTTTGTTTTAGAAAAATGATTCTATTTTTATCATTTGGAGGACTAAAATGTTTTGTATTGCGCCTTCTATGTTTACGATTTATTCTATTTCCCTTACCCTTACCAATGTAATAAGGTGTGCCGTCTTCACGCAAATATGCGTAAGTGTAGTATTCCATCTGCTTTGTTTGTGGTTACAATTATTTATACAAGTTTACATTAAAAAAGGGGTCTTTGGACCCCTTCGTTTGCTTGAATAACCACAAACAAGCATTATTATTTAGAGGGCATTTCCACGAGGGAGAACCTCTTCAGGTAGCACCAGATTCATTTGAGGCTGATCGACTGGTGCCATCCATGCTCGGATGCCTTCATTGAGAAGCTGATTCTTTGTATAGAAAGTTTCGTATGAAGCGTCTTCTGCCGCACGAATCTCTTGACTCACAAAATCATAAGCACGAAGATTAAGACCCAATCCAATAATACCAATAGACGCCATCCAGAGACCTGTGACAGGCACGAAAAGCATCAGAAAATGTAGGAATCTTTTATTGGAGAATGCAATACCAAAAATTTGAGACCAGTATCTATTAGCAGTGACCATCGAGTAAGTTTCCTCCTCTTGCGTAGGTTCAAAAGCCTTAAAAGTATTACTCTGCTCACCATCTTCGTAGAGAGTGTTTTCTACAGTCGCACCGTGAATTGCACAAAGAAGTGCTCCTCCTAAGATACCTGCAACACCCATCATGTGGAAGGGGTTGAGTGTCCAGTTATGGAAACCTTGGAGGAACAAGAGGAATCGGAAGATCGCCGCAACCCCGAACGAGGGGGCAAAGAACCAACTAGATTGCCCGAGAGGGTACATAAGGAAAACGCTGACAAAGACAGCAATCGGGCCAGAGAACGCAATAGCATTATACGGACGGATACCTACAAGACGTGCAATTTCAAACTGCCGAAGCATGAAACCTATGAGAGCAAATGCTCCGTGGAGTGCCACAAAAGCCCAGAGTCCCCCAAGTTGGCACCATCGGACGAAATCTCCCTGAGCTTCTGGACCCCAAAGAAGAAGGAGGCTATGTCCGAGAGCATCAGCAGGAGTAGAAACAGCAGCAGTGAGAAAGTTAGCACCCTCAAGGTATGAACTCGCCAAGCCATGGGTGTACCAACTGGTAACAAAGGTGGTTCCTGTAAGCCAACCGCCAAGAGCGAGATAAGCTGTAGGGAAAAGGAGAAGGCCAGACCAACCGACAAAAACAAACCGATCACGCTTAAGCCAATCATCGAGAACATCGAACCA
>Ga0255751_10004909_pt1 | contig 12033 bp, 13 predicted proteins | sample 071ome_20_FD_179951 | JGI IMG/M metagenome (GOLD analysis project Ga0255751, IMG submission 179951) | Coastal salt marsh microbial communities from the Groves Creek Marsh, Skidaway Island, Georgia - 071412BT metaG (version 2) | ecosystem: Environmental > Aquatic > Marine > Intertidal zone >...
GCGACGATTTTTTAGCCAAATGCCGGGAACAGGAACGGTATTTAGATATGATACAGAACGAACACGATCACAGCATCGGAAGCCATGAGCCGGAAGATGAGCTGGGTTTAGATATCGACAGCGAACTGGACCGACTGCATGAGGAGGGCAAGGAATGAAACTAACCAATGACATAGCCCGTTGCGACGGCGTAGGAAGCGACGACGAAGGATGGCGGGAGGGGTGCGAGTTCTGCCTGCGTCGGACGGCAGACAGGTCGGAAGCTACGAATGCAATGCTTCCGCCAGAGATTATCGCTTTTCAATGCGAGTATTTGATTGAACCTACAAGCCTAACTAATCATGAGTGAAACAAAGAAACTTCGGGCCATCATTGACATCGAATATGAAATCGATGGTGAAGATCCCGGCATTAAGACAGTACTCAAGATACTAGAATCGGAGTTGTGTATAAACCGCTACATTGGATCTGAGGCAGTTGATGGCACCGATAAATGGGGTATTGATGTTGTGGACTCGAAGGTAACTTTTAGCGATTTACTTTCTCGTAGCCGCCGAAGCCCTCAAATCCCCAGTAAATAGGATCAAGGATTGTGCCTTGGAGAGCATGCCCTTTTAAGTCTTCGCCCTGCACAAAAGCACCAATGTCTTTTGATACGCGGTCAATAGTTGTTGTGGCAGGCATAGCAAAATCCAGAAGAGCCTTGCCGACGCCATCCCGTTCCATTCGGTACATGTGGTAACGATTGATAAGGGCAAGCCTTACAAGGTTATTTTTGACGGTATCACCAAGCTCTACAGGCCGGCCATACATCGCGTCTTTAATCATGTCCGTAGTTGCTCCTGCTGCTGCAAGCATAAATCCATAAAGCGCAAGGCCACGAACTGCGGGTTCTGCGACTTCTGCGGCTTCCTTGTACTTTTTTTGCCCAAGCAATCGCACAGCCTTCTGAATCTGCCCTTGATTGATTTCCCGGTAGATATCGATTTGCTTAACAGTGTAAGCTTTCAACTGGTAGAACAGCGGAGCAAACTTGCCCTCTGCGGCTCCCGGCATTTCAGATCGCGACAATGGCAGGAAGTCTGACGCTTTCGCAAATAGTAGTTGCTGGATCTCTGGAGGTGTCGGCGTTACCCCATCAATTCCCCCCGGCCACTCCTGTAGCTGCTTCACAATAGCCTGCGCTCGGTCTGCGCCAAACTCTCCAGTTAGGTCAGCCGTTAATTGTCCGGGATCAATCCGTGCCTCATTCTTGTACTTTTTGTACAGAGCTTCCAGTGATACGTTTTTAGCCCACTTGTCTACCTGGTTGAAGCCGGTAAGTGTCAAAATATTATCGAGCACACGATTGACCCCTCCTGCTGTTGCGCCAAAATCTACTCCATTGCTACGATCCAACCCCATCTCATTGAACCAGTCACGCTTGCCTTTACGCATGAGACTTTTGAATGTGTTGTTGCCACCAGCAAAATAGAACGTGTTCACCAAGTCCATCAACTGAGTGATAGTTGTGCCGATGTTAGCAATCGTGGTGAAGTAGTTGGAGTTTTTCCACATCTGCACCAAGGGGTCAGAGGGTTCACTATTGAATCGCTTTTGAATGATGTACTGCAACTCTCGCAACTGATCGGGCGTCTCAATTCCATACTCCTTGCCAAGGTTCTGCGCCAACTGCCCAGCTAAAGAATCGTCAATTTTCTGCATCCCGGTGTCATAGCGACCGGTCAATCCTTTACCAAGGAACTTGCGAGCTTCTACCTTTTCAACGACTTGATCGTAATATGAGGACAGTGAGTGCCCGGGCTCATCGTAGGCATCAATAATATTTTCATCCAGTTCTGTAAACACACGGCCTTTCGTAAAGCCAGCTTCCGCTTCACGGCGACGGGTTTCCGCAAACAGTCGGCTGACAATCTGGGCTTCCTCAAACTCTGAAATGTCATCCACTTGAATCTTGTGCTTTTTCGCGTAATCCTGCAAAGCTGCATCTATCACGCTTTTGTATTCTGCACCCTGGCTTTCCAGGTATTCCCTAAGTTGCTTGTAATCTCGGACATTTCTAGGATTAAATTCTTCGCGGTACCCAACATCCATGCCAGCTTCACCCATCATTGTGTGCGATTCATCCAAAGCATTTCTGTACATTGAATAGGTGTAGTCGCCAGAGCCTTCGCCGAAGCCTATGGTAATGCTGTCTGCGTTTTTGATTCCTTGTCGCTTTGCCAGCTTACGTGCTGCGTCAATCACAGCCTTTTTGTTTTGTGTAAACAATTCCTGCATTGCTTGGGAACTGGCTGCACCTTCTTTCCCGTAGGCTAATCGGTATGCGTCAAACCAGTCTCCGCTTTTTGCGGCATCCTGCATAGCGTACATAAAAAGCGATCTGATTTTAAGATCCCGCTTTTTTACATTAATCTTGCGGTCCACATCTTGAAGCCCTCTGGCAAAAATCATTTCAAGGTTTTTAGCCCGGCGAGACAATGGCGAAAGTATATGCCCTGTAAATTCCTTAATGTTACCTTTTGTAGTCTTCCAGTTACTGTGTTGATAGGGGCGTGTATAACTGCTGGCCACTTTTGATTCATGCCAGTCACGAGGCTGATCTGGCGTATCCACCTTTACTTCCCCTGACTTGCCTTGTTGCACTTTAGGTTTTTTTAAATCTTTAGTAATCCGACGAATGCTGGCTGCTACATTTTTCCCCGACCGACCCAAGGCCACCATCATCAATAACCCAGTAAGCCCGGCAGCAATAGTGAATCCACTGGCCATGCTGTACTCCCCATCTTCATCCTCGAAATAGGCAGCAGGTAAACCTGCCATCAGCCCACCGCTGGCCACATACTTTGCAAACTTGTTTGCCGGGTAAAACTGTCGCGCCATTTCCTCTTCTTTGGAAAGCTGGTTCCGGGCTTGTGCTAACTCTTGCTTGAGCTTGCGTGCGGAGGCTTTGTATTTGCCACGTTCTGACGGCATTGCGTTTGCCTGTAGGGTTTCTACTTGGCTGATCGCCGCCTCCAGCTCAGTGATCTTTTTGTATTCCTGTGTGTAACCTTCAGACAGTCCGGCATCTTTTGGCAACGCGTTGACTTGCTTTTGTTCTTCGGCGCGAAGTTCTGCACGTTTCGCTTTCTCTCCTTTGACCAATGCGCCTGCCTTGCCTCCCATGCGAGCCTCCTTGTCGTCGATAGCTTTTATCCCTTGCTGAACAAGCTTTAGGCTATCAAATTGAGGATTGCTTGATAGCCCGGTCATAGATGCTTTCAAATCTGCAATGGATTGCTGTGAAAGATCGGCGGGCTTTGTGCCCAAAACATCTCGCTGATAGTCAAGAAGTTGGTTGGCAGGCTTTGACCAGGCTGAAGTTTTACCACGGGCCTCCATCAACACATGCTGGGGAAGATTGTTTACCGGCACACTATCCAGTGCCTTCATCATTTGATTTGTCGTGGCGTCAATCAGGTTCTTTGCCTTCTCTTGTGAAGTGCTTCCAGTGATATCGTTTAAAAATTCCGGGGAATCGATTGCCCCTTTTTCTGCGTCGTCAATTTGCTTTGCGACTTTTGCCTCAACAGAAGCACGGGTATCCCCCTCCTTGATTGCCTGATTACCCGTGGCGGTTCGAAGTAATCGCGCTTCTACGTTTCCAAGAACGCCGCCTATTGTTCCGCCAAAGAGAAGTGACATCCGTAACTCTTCACCAGTAGGCAGTCGCTGTTCGTCAATTGCCGTGCGAGTTGCTAAGTCGAGTGCAGCCATACCTGAACCCTGCCCTGCACGAATGGCTGTCTTTGCTGCAACGCCTGATTTGGCTAGTTGCCCTAATGGGATTGCTCCGGTTGCTGTGGCTGCAATAAGTTCGCCGGGCCTTAATTCATCCTGAAAACCCATGTCGCGCCGCAAGTTTTGCGACCACACGTTGCCCAAAGCACTACCTCCTGCACCGCCAGCAGCTCCCCCGGGTAGACCCCCGACTGCTGCCCCGACAATCGCACCTGCCATCGAGGGCACAAGTTCTGCCGCAACCATTTGTGTTGTCTCCAACCATGTCGGAGGTGCTACACGAACCGGATCTTGATTGGCTGTTGTAAACGTGTAGGTGTATTTTTCAAAGTCGAGTGCCATTTTATTTAAGATCCCAATGGGTGCCAAATGTCAAAATCTGTGCTAATGCTTGCATCTTTTTGTCTTCGAATTTTGGCCTTTTCTTTCTTTTCTTCACGCCATTGTTTCTGTGATTTGGGTTGTTCTTTCTTTTTTGTTTCCGCTGCTATTTTATGCAAGTCGTTCTCAAGCTTATCTGCCATAGTGCCTTCTACAACCTCAGTTTCTCCAGTTTCATTATTGGTCCTAAGGAACTTTATAGGAATCTGTTCATAGAGCTGCAATTGTTTCTCAATCAAGCCTTCATGGATTGTTTTCCACTTAGTGAATGCTTCTGACTGAGACTTTGAGTCAATGTCTTCAACCTTACCTTCGACAATTTCACGGAAAGTACGCTGCACGTTGTCGCCGTTTGTGAGCCTGACTGTAATAGGGTTATCTTGAATGTTATCCAGTTGCTTTTGGATGCCGTCAATTTTCTTGGAGACATCTGTGCTTGCAGATTGCTCTTTTAAGAGAGCAGCTTGCTGAGATAATACGTTTGCTTGTGCGCTTAGCTTGCGATACTGAATCAAGCTTTCCTGATTAGCAATCTCTGACTTAACCTTTTGGCTAGCAAGCTGTTGTTCCTGCCTCTTTTGCAGTGCCTTCTTGCCCAATGGGTTGTTTTTCAAATATGCGGGTATTTCAAAGCCACCATCTGCCTTAGGCACCATCTGTGTAGCCAGATTGGAGATTTCCCGCTCCTCTTCAGCTTGTTTCAATGCCAGCTTGCCGGTTTCCAGTTGTTGGCGAGTGGCCTGCTCAAGCAAAGGCGCAAGCTTTTTTTGGCGGATGGCTTCCTCTTGCTCACGCTTCATGCGCTGGCTCTGTACCTGCATCTGCTGTAAACCCATAGCAACGCTCATGGCGTGTGGGTTATCCGCAGCAGCCATTCCCCCTTGTGCCAACGATTTAGGATCATTTACATCAATGCCCATTTTTGCGGCCTGCTCGGGGTGTGCAGCAAATTGACCTTCATAGAATTTAGCCAATTGCTGCTTCTTTTCTTTCTGCTCTTTTTTTGCCTGGTAGTCTTTCATCGCTGTGGCTACCGACTGCCCGACATTTTGAAATGCTTGCCCCAGTGCTTGACCTCGCTGTGCGGCGAGTTGCCCAGCCATGCCATAGTTGCCTAATCCAGATCCGTAGTTTCCTGTAAATAGTTGTCGTGCCATAATATGCCTTTAGCTAAAAAAGTTTGTGATTAAACTGCCGCCTCCTGTCGCCGGAGCTGCCATAAGGCTTCCAACCCCACTGAGGAGTCCTCCAGTCATGCTGCCTTGCCCTGCTGCCTGCCCTGCCGCCATGGTTGCCTGATTGGCGGCACGGTTGCTAATGTAGCCTAAGCCAGCCTCTGGGTTTATCATCTGTGGCCCTGATTGTTGTTGCATTGCAGCCCCTGTGGTGAGTAGCCCCTCTGCTGCTGGGGCTGCACTGGAAGGTCTGCCGATTATTGCCATCATAGGGTCTGCTGCGGTTGATTGTTCTGCACCAAGTAATTGCAATGCTTGCCCTAATTCTTGGCTCTGCATACCCATTTCCCCGCTAAGCAAAGATTGTGCGGCACCCAGGTTCTGCATCCTTCGATTCCTGTCTTCTGACATTAATGTTCCCACTTCTGAAGAGATGCGACCAACGTCTCTCGCTCTTCCTGCCGCCGTGCCTGCTGCTCTTGAAAACTCCTGAATATCTCGCATTTCCCTAGAACTTAGCCCTTCTGACAAAAGACCCCGTGCACGTTCCAGCATTTGTGACCGAACGTCTCCCGTGCTTTCACGCCCTTGCTGCTGGATGTCACCAACCTGTTCTAATGCGCCAGCAATATTACCTTGTGAGCGGATTGCATCTGTGGCCCTGCCGCCAAGTAGTTCAACATCGGCAATATCCCCCTCTCGCTGCACAGTGTTAAGATAGCCTTGCGCTTGTGCCTGCATCGGCACCAACCCCTGAAACTCACCAGTGTCTGGATCAAAGCCTGCTGTGCCGTATTTTGTAGCGGCGGCTTGTGCTTCCTCCTCCGACTTGCCTTCACTAATGGCTTGCTCATAAGCAGCAGGATCGTACTGCCTGACTTTTGTGTCGCCGCCATAGACATCGAGAAGACCTCCAGTGCGATCTACAATTGCACCTTCGCCGCCTTCGTGGATTGAATATACATCCTCTTGTGATAATACCTGGGGCGCTGCATCTGTGGTAACGCTTGCAGGGTCATAGTAGTCTCCGACGCTTGGTAACTGTTGCGCTAATTCTTTTTTGCCCTGATAGTATCCCTTGAGAGCCTGCTTGCGGTGCCACTTTGCAAAATCCTCTACCGTACCTCCGTCGTTTTTGATTTTTTTGAGTATTTCTCTTTCAAAATCACGCTTCCCTCCAGTATCAAATTTCTGCTGAATGTCTGGATTTTGCTGCATCCACAAACGAAGCTGATCATCTTCATTCTTAATCTGCTTTGCACCTGCAATTTCAGTGCCAGATTGATCAATAAATCGCTGGCCGGACACATATCTTCCTCCCTCTCCAGCTCTGGTAATATCACCGAGTAGCCGTCCCTCAAGAAGGTCTACTTCAGATTTGCCGTATTGATCACGTATGCGTGTATCAATGTTTGCCAGTGCCTCTCCAAGCAATTGATCACCTTGCAGTAAGCCTGCGTCTTTCAGGCTTTGTGTAAGGTCAGAAAAGGTTGTGTCATCGCCTATTTGCTGGCCTGTAGCCATTCCGATTTGCGCCAGCAAAGCTTCTTTTAAGCCTTCGCCGTAAGTTGGTTGATCGGGGTAATTAATATCATTTCCCATTTTGTATCTTCCGTGTTAAAGTTTCTGTTTCAAAATATTGTACTGGTCTTTTTTTCTCCCATCGTGCCCAGCCAATATAAGGGAGATGGTAGGGGGTGAGCCTAAAAAAGTGCTGCATCCAATTTATGCCGCAAGCAAACCGAATATACCAGGCGTCAGGATTCTTTACATCCTGTTGATTTTCAGGAAGTCCAGCATCTCGACACACAGCATGCCCCCACAAAACATACTCTGGTGTAATGTGTATATATCCGTGTTTCATGTGGTGAGCGATGTCATTATAAAAACTTGCACCAGTTTTTGCGTAGAATTGTTCTGCCTGTTCGATTGCGGTCATTGTACAAAAAAAAGCCACAGAAGAGGTGGTTCTAGTGGCTGTTCGGTTCGCAGGTGCGAAGATCGTATATGCAGTATGCGTGTATAATGTGCAGGATGTCAAGATGTTAGGTAATCATTAAAACGCTCAGGAGGCATGTAATCAGCACAAAGGGGAACGGAATCCATGTCTATTATATCACACAAAACCCACTGGCCATTAAATCCATCCCCCCTTTTTGCGCTAGAGTATTCGTATTGCACTAGCTTCATTTTCTGTTTAATAGGCATTAAGATTTCTTGGATTGGATGTGATAACGACATCGCTACACCTTCTAGTGGGCCATCTACACACAAGGAAATATTATTACATTTGTGATTTAGCTTGCTACTAAATGGTGGGATTTCTCCACCCACCCCATATATCCGTTCTATCTCTGCCTTAACCTCTTCCCTTGTAAGATTTTTATCATGTATATAATGGTTCCAGTCGTGTGTTTCCATAATTACACAAGTCTTTCTACCACATACAGGGTGTCAAGTGTTAGGTTGCAGAGATAGCTGCCCCAAGAGCAATGACTTGCCAGGTGGACCCATCGCTAAACGCCACACAAGGGCTCCCGGCATCCCCATTGGACACATAAATCAGTCGATTGTTGTTTGATGTGGGCGAAGGTGCGCTGGCTACAGTGTACTCTTCTAAACCAATCAAGCCTCGAATCACACCATCGGTAATAACAACGCTATCCGAATCTTGTGTAGCCATTGTGCCAAGCCCAAGATTGTCTCTTGCGTCTGAAGCATTACTGGCTCCCGTGCCTCCGTCTCCTACTGACAAATCCGATCCAGACCAATCACTTCCATTGATATCATCTTTTATTGCAAGGCCACCAAGCCCAAGGTTTGTTCGGGCACCAGCCGCTGTGCTTGAGCCTGTCCCTCCATTGGCTACCGATAAATCTGTGCCAGACCAGTCGCCATTGTTGACTGTATCTTTGGAGGCCAAGTCACCAATATTACGGGGGTCAAGTGGAGATCCTATTTGATTAGCCATTATTCAACAGTTTGGTTGCTAAGTCCACCAAAAGGCAATGCCTTGACTTCTATCCATCGAAACTGCGGTGAACCTGCGGTGACATCAATTTCCACGTTGGCCGTATGCCCCCGCACCCTGGATCTAAGCTTGTAAACTGTATCCTCAGTTCCTGAAGCCGTGACAGATTTAAGCGTAGTTGTTCGGTCTGGGTCCGTAGTGTTGAGCTTAATTGTAAAAGCGTCTCCGTTTGACACGTCGGCTCCGACTCGGATTTGTGGGAATTTTTTAACAAGGCTTGAGGCACCATGATAATCTCTGGTTTTGAGTTTTGCAGTAATAGCGGTTGTGTCGCTTTCTGAGTCGCTGCCAATCTCCCTTCCACTGTCGTCAGCCCCAGTATTTTCTTCCATGAGATACCAGCCGGTGTTGGCCACAGCAAACAGTCGGTAGGCACCGCTGTGCGGCATCACAACAAAATCAATAATTCCTTCCGGGTAAGTGTCCTTGCTGACCCATGCCTGATTCAGCATGTCGTAGATGAATACAGTCAGGTTTTCTGTGTCGTTACCGGTCGGAACCGCCAGGTAATAGCGATTATCGAACACGGCTGAACATGAATTGTACACGGCATCGCTGGCATAGTTGATTGTGCTAATCTGGTCTTCAATACTTTGCGACAATGGAAGGCTTGCTCCCTGAACCTTGCTGATCGTCAACCCCATACCTGTTGTGGCATCACGGGCGGTTGACAAGGTAAACACCCCTTCGTCGGATAAAAAGAAGATGTACCCGCCGCCCTGAGCGATAGACTTCCGGGCAATGCAACCATACCTGTCGTCTATCGTTTGCCGTTCTGCGATCGAAGTGGCATGCGTATTGAGGATCATGTGGATGCTGCGCCGATTGAGCACAACCAATTGGAATTCCTGATAGGTGGCAAAGCCTATTGTCCAATCTGCTGCACCCTGGTTCATGTAGAATTCACCGCCGCCATTCCCATCAACAGGGGTGACGTTGTTTTCCGTTAAAAGGTCTGTCATGACAACCGTTTGCGCCCCGGTTACAGACTGGGTTGGTGTTGCGATGTCTTCGGGCTGAATCCCGATCAAGCGGTTGGAGTAGTAAATTGCTGTTTTCGTGGAGGGGAATGGGTCGCCACCACCGGACGCGGCACTATCAAGGCTGGAGAACTCGCTGGTTACAACGTCTCCAGTTGCTGCGGTATTGCCATCCCATACCAAGGGTCGCTGCTTGTACCGCATGATGTACACCTTATTGAATGCCTGAACAACCATCGGGTCCATGCTGGTATCCACGATACTTTGAATGGTGTGACTTCCAGATGGAGATCCTGTGAGGTCAATTTGTGTGCCTGCTAAAGCATTGGGGTAAGTGCTAGCAAGCTGCACTTTGTCTGAGTCAGTATCAATGACATAGTATGTTGTGTCCTCACTAATGCCTGTTGGTAATGTTCCACCATTTGTAACTTGTACCGCATCACCAACTTGAAAGGAATGTGCTCCGCTGAAAGTAAACTTATCTGTCCCCGCATCTGCGGTCGCAGTGTCGCTGTGGTAGTTTACATAATAGGTTGTGTCTGCGTTGTAGATGATCGCTTTTTTCTTCGTGACAGCCACCAACCAATCTTTGTTGCCGTCATCTGGATCGCTATAAAGGCCACCAGCAAAGACTTGCTCATTGCCAGCATCGTATGTGTACCCCGGAGAGATGCCTGTTAAGCCTGCAAGAAAGTCCCACCCATTGCGGACCTTAGCCCGATTGCCTTCCATGCGAAAATCCTGTGCGTCCTGCACCAACCCAGCAGGCAAGACTCTGGGTTCTAGGTAGCTGTTGACACCCTGGAAGCCATGGTCTCCGTCGGTATTAGCCGGAGTGTTGAGCCTGTCTATGAATTCAGCCATTTTCTTGATGTCAGGAAATTGGTAGCAGGAGAGGGATTTGAACCCCCGACCTCCAGATTATGAGACTGGCGAGCTGCCGCTGCTCTATCCTGCTGTGTTACCATTTTACTTTGTCCGCCCAATATGCCGCAGACAGTACGCCCTTGGCAATGTTTTTTGCATGACGTGCCTTGAAGGACTTCTGCCGCTTGGTTGGCTTCTTGTCGCCGGTAACGCCTTGCTGCCCAAATCGTATCGTCTTCACAGTGTCGCCCTTTTTGGCTACGACAACATGCGATTTCTTTGGGTGGCTTGGGGTTCGCTTAGGCTTATTGTAGCCAGACACACCAATCCTTGATAGTATGCCTGCTTTCTTTTTCACTTCTCTCCAGACTTAGGTAAATTTGCCTTGAACTCAATCTCACCGTTTGGACCAACCGCAAGATTTAGGCATCCAGAGAAAAGTACCAATAAGGTACTAAGGAGTATGTAATTTAGTAGTTTCATGGTAATTCCTTTACTTTGAGTTCGCAGTGTTTTTTGTCAAATTCAATGCGGGTGAGAGGCACCCCAAGGTGGGTAGCATACCGCTTTTGTGCAGCCCATACGATATCGTCCGAGGGTTCAGACTTAAATTTAATCAGCGTGCCAATCCTGACTCCCAGGTACACCAGGTACGCTTGAAATGCATTCATGTCCCGCAGCGTGTGCTTTGTTTCAGCCATAACTGCATCACGAAGCATTCCATCCGTTGCTGCGTTGCCGGTTGTCCATTTGACACGCAAATCATCGTGCAGATACCCCGAAAGCATGAACTTGCGCCGGGGGGTCAGCCAATTCAAGAAGGCTGGTACACTGGGCCCGTCTGTAAGCTTCCCAGCCGGGACTGTCCATGGAGGAAACGATTTGTCCGTAAACTGGTAGTCAAGAGGTTCAAGCAACACCTCCCATTGGCTCCCAGAAATCTGCACTGTGGCAGGGTTATTGAGAAATTCAGCCATTTGGTCTTTTCATTAAAGCAAGAATCCGTTGTTTTTCGGGCAGGACACGCAATTCAAGCTGAACCTCAAATAAGTACCCCTCTTTATGCTGGGCTTGTTTACATTTTGGAAATACTGCTGTCCCGGAACCTCTCTGAACCGCTTCCTTGTATTTTTTATCGTGGGCATGCACCGATTCAGCCGACATTAAGTCCTGAACCGTCATGGCTAATGCCTCGGCAGACGTGTACCCCCACCATGCCGCCGCCACTTCATCCCACGCAGTGATGTTTTGATCAAAGTCGGCCTCTATTATACTGTACTCAAAAACAGCCAGGCTTTCCCGAATGTGGTCTTTGGACTCAATAAGCTTATACACATCAGCAGCCTTGGTCTGGGTGGACATATAGAAAGCACCCGCTGCAATCGTCAAGACAATGCCTCCGAGGGTCCATGTAATGTATCTGTCAGTTTTGGTACTCATAGCTTTTCCAATGCCTCCGCTAGTTCTTTAAAAGCCTTCCTGTACTCCTCCTCATTTGCACAGGATGCGAACCGGGCAAAGAATGAGTCATACACTCTGACTCTTGCTTCCAGTTTATCTATCCGATCCTCGTTTGCTTTTGACTTGTCAGACTGCAATTTATTTAAAAAAAATACTAAACCTGCAATCACAAGTAATAGTAATCCTGTCGCTGTCAAGTCTTGCCCAGACTTGACAAGATCCATCACGTCTGTTAATTGTGCAAGCATCCTAAATTATGTCAGGATCGACATAGTAAGCAGAGTCAGGATTATTGACTTCAGATTTCCATTGCTCAGGAGTGTATGTGGTGTATCCGTACAGAGTCGTAGGTTTA
>Ga0255751_10004915_pt1 | contig 12015 bp, 19 predicted proteins | sample 071ome_20_FD_179951 | JGI IMG/M metagenome (GOLD analysis project Ga0255751, IMG submission 179951) | Coastal salt marsh microbial communities from the Groves Creek Marsh, Skidaway Island, Georgia - 071412BT metaG (version 2) | ecosystem: Environmental > Aquatic > Marine > Intertidal zone >...
AAAGGTTTTTACTTTATTACACCCAACGATGAGTATAAAGGAGTATTAACTCAACGATATACTTTACCACCGTTATTCACATTATAACTCTATTTATACAAATTGTCAAATTATATGCGAAAAAAAATGGAGACCGAAGTCCCCATCTTTTAAAGAATAGAAGATTTTTACTTAGTAAGAATCTTATAAAGGATTGCCGCAGCAACTAAACCAACTAGACCTTGTCCACCCAATTGGGCAACGATGCCAGTGATTGTTCCAATGATGTCTCCACCCACGAATGGAACTACGCTACCAAAGATAATTTGTAGCACGATTGCTAATGCGATGAGAGAGATACCAACCTCAGTTGCTTCTTTCATCCATCCTTTGATTTGGTCTAACATATATTTCTCCTATATGATTAAAAGAGTATGCTCATATTTTAAACATACACTGTAATTTATAATACAGAAATCTTCTAAAACTGCTAGAATTAGAAACTTTTTCCTAAATTATACTTAGGTTCTAAGTTCCATTCTCTCTTTTCTTTGTATGGGAGAATCTTGATTTGTGATAATGGTGCGATTGGTTCAGCACTCATTTCTGGTCTGACAAGTGTTACAAGACCCCACTCTGCTAAAAGATTCGCAATCGTATTTCTTCTTGCCATATCTTCAGCACCAAAGTTATTTGGTTTACCATCTAACGCAAATAGTTCTTTGAAGTGTGTTATGTAATACTTCTGTTGTTTATGTAGAATATGACACGACTGATATATCGTCTTGCTTTTCTGTGAGGATACACCAATGCGTGTGAGAGTTTCTCTAATTTTCAAGAAGTCATCTTCATTGTTCAATTTGACTTCAATCATTTGTTCAATCATTCTTTACCACCTTTTACTAATTTTTTCCTTATAACATCAAGTTGTTGAGCAGTTAGAATGGTGAGTGCTTGTCTTGCTTTGATATCGTTATAACCATAATATTCTTTAATAATTTCCACATCACCACTTGTTTCTTTCTTTGACCATTTAGCATATCTCTTTTTTGGTCTCACTATATTTAGTAAAAAGTGATATTGTAGTTTATTATCGAGGTGGGAGTTAGTATTCATTATGTTCGCAGCAGCAACGGTGTCGTTGTGATACGATAATGTTCTGTTAGTTAGGAAAGGAACATAATCTCTTTCTGCGAGTTTATCATTGTCTGTTCCAGTCATTAAATCTTGTTTACTACCATTGATAGAATTTAAATAATCGAATGGATTAGTCTTCGCCATACATTGTCCTTACTAAAAACTGTAGTCTATACACATCCATTGCTACATCGTGAATTGGATTGTGTGCTTTAAATGTGGTTACATCATTTGGCATGAAATTATTTCTTATCTCTGTTCCATATGTGAACCCTTCTATATATGAACGAATATCACGAATCACCCAAAACGGTGTAGGGTCTTCAATGCCCAATTGTTCAAACACAAACTGAACAAGCATAGGGTCGAATGTATTACCTCTACTCCATACTCTCTTAGCAATAGGTGTTTGTAATTCATTTATCATAAAGTTCGGTAGTTCAGAAATAGATACATCTTCATCAGAAGGATTAAGCAATGCTTTGACTTCTGGATCCTGTTTCTTCCACCACTCTAAACTACTCGGTTTAATCTTACGGTCATATACTTTGACTTGCTCTTCAACATCAAACTTCATTAACTTAGTATTGTCTACAAGTTCATCAAAGGTATATGGATTAGTTTTGAATCTCGTTTCATCAAACTGAGTTCCTGCGATGTTTACAATAACACCACGATACACATCAGTCGAAAGAGTTTCGAAGTCGTATATTACTTCCATTCTGTATCAACCATAATCTCAGTTAACAATGCCATAGTGTTAATCTCTTGGTCGGCAGCAAATGCTGACTTGTATTGATAATCGGCAAGAGTTACAACCACTTGAGGAATACTACTTGGTTTAGCATGTTCGTAAATAGTTTCATATAGTTTTCTAAAGAATGGGGCAGTATCACCATCAATATTCTGGGCAACCCACTTCCTTGCTACACTAAACTCTTTTCCTTTCAGAGCATCCATCAGAGTCTTAAAATTGGCATCTGAGGAGTTGGTTAGGATACCACTATCAATCTTACCCGTAGCAGAATATCTTTGTAGTTCGTTCAATATTCGACGATTATCGGGGAAGTGTTTATTGATTACTTGGGCAACTACCTTTTTATCGAATTCGATATTTTCTTGTGATAGAATCTTTAAGACTCTGTCGAAGAAACCTTTTGCCATCTCTGGTTTCTCTTTGTTTGATATTTTAAACTCAACGACTGAACACCTCGAATGAAGAGGAGAGATAATTTTATTAACAAAATTGCAGGTGAGAATAAAACCACAGTTAGCACTATACTCTTCCATAAAGTTTCGAAGTGCTGGCTGAACCGTTTCAGCATTGAGATAATCTGCTTCATCAAGTATGACATATTTACGACCTCCAGTCAAAGACATACTCGAAGCAAAGTTCTTAATCTTAGTTCTGAGTGTGTCGATTAATCTACCTTCATCTGAACCATTGATTGTAATGTAATCACAACCGAGTTCTTCTAACATTGCTTTTGCGATAGTTGTCTTACCAACACCTGCTGAACCAGTTAGTAGTAGATTTGGAATATCGCCATTATTGACGAATGTTTGAAATGTCCTCTTTAGTTCAAGAGGAAGTATTGTATCTGATACAGTTTTTGGTCGATACTTTTCGACCCATAAAAATTCACTCATAGTCTATCCATAATATAAAACCTTACCCATATTTTACTACGGATAAGATAAAAAGTCAAATTTAAAAGGTTCTTAGAATAGGTGATTTATTTCCGTGGAAAATTTTTTCAAAGAAAGTTATTAATGTTATTCTTTCTTCACCTTCTGGTATATTTAAACTAGACGAATGGCTGTAACGACCATCAAAATAAACACAACTATTAAATATAGAATTATGAGAAGATATTTTTTCATATCTATTTTGTCTAGCATGCCATCTATCCATATAAATTTTTTCATCCCCACCACCATTGAAAAAATCTCTTTCGTAGGGTCTATCACCTTCATATAAATCCCATTCAATTTTTGGTCTCCAAATATCTGTTCCAATTTCATTTGTATTTGGGTTAAGATATATTATAGTAGTTAGTTTTGAGAATAAGTCTTGATGAATCCAACCTTCTCCATTTACTACATCTTTTGATGTTATTTTTTGAAATGTCATTTTTGCATCATAAGATATTTCACTTATCTCTTCATCACTATAAAATAATCTTAATTGTTTTTCAGCAACATATTGAAAGAAATCTGGATTAATACCACTAAGCAAATTTGTTCTTAATCCAGGATATGCTTGACCTTCTAATCGAATATATTCTAGATTTTTAGCCATATCTAATACTTGATATGGGTCTTCAAAAAAATCTAAAGATTGGGTGATGGGGTAGTCTACTTTCATTTACTCGTTAAGTCTTCGTAAAGAGATTCCACTTCAGTCATCTCACTTCTCACTTCACCCATATTTTGTTTATAAAAGATGTTGATTACTTTACGAATATGTTTCTTGTCTAAATCATACTTATCGTGAAGACCGACAATTGCTTCTTTTACAAACTCTCTTTCACCTTCCATTCTAGTCAGTGAATCGCAACAGTCTTGAACCACTCTCATAATATTTTCTTTATCACTCTGAAGCACTATCTTCCTCCTTTGGTAAATTTGCTTTCGCAAATGCTTCTATTCTATTTCTAACAGCACCAACTGCTTCCATCTCAGCACCCTCGACTAAACCTCTTTTAGCAAGAGTATCGATAATGTTAACTGCACTAAATAAATCAGTTAACTGTAGTTCTATTTTTTGTTCTTCAACAACTTCTTCTTTCTTTGCCATTTTTTCTCCTATCGATTAATCCATCCAGTTAAAATAAATTTAGTTTCTGTTAAAGGGGGATTACCCCTATGAACATGCGTGAACCCTGCTGGCCACATAGCAAGTCTTCCAGTCTTTGGTTTCACTCTAAACTTTTGGTGTAAAAATTCAGTTTCACCACCTTCCTCAATATCATTTAAATAAACAGTCCAAGCAACATGCCTATGGTATGATTGAGGAAATCCTGCATCTATTTCTGTATGCCATACATGATATCCCTCCGATGGTTCTGTTTTTTGTATTTTCATTGCGGGGTTAGTCAAATTATAAACCATATCACTAATCATAAATTGTGATTCATATAATCTATAAACATCCCACATACGATTTGTTGCATTTGCTATAAAATTTGTTCCATCGTGAGTTAAATTATATTCTTCTGTAAACTTATTAGTAGCATCAATCATTTGATTAGTGTAGTATATTGAAGTAGCTTCATCTTGTTTGAAACTTTTACTTACACCCTCACCTTGCTGTCTGTTTGCAGTAAGACCCATTCCTTTCATATAATAGAACAAATCTACAAAACCCTTTGCTTCATCTTCATCCAAAAAGTTATCAACTTGTAATATAAAATCATTAGAATGAGTTATACTATATTCTCTTCCAGTTGGTTGGTGAGAATCTAAGGTTGTGTTATCCATCGTATGAAGAACCAGATTCAGTAGCAATCCAGTATTGAGCAACAGCACCTTTGAAGTGCGAGATACCTTTAGCAGAGATTGAAACTTGATAGTTACCACCAATCATTTTAAAATTTTCTACTTTGAACACGAAGTCAAACTTAGCAGTAGTTGAACCAACCTCAACAGCAAACTCATTTGATGTAGGGTTCTTAGTATCAGTAGCAACTAGACGAACCTTACTATTATCACCTCTTACAACAATCTCTGGAAGAGACAATTGATTAGCAGCATTCATCACTTTAGTCATTTGTTCTTTTGTCACATCGAATGTTACTTCGGTTGATGGAAGTTCAATATTCTTTTCTGGTGGTGATGTTACCATTGATGGGTCTGTGTAAGTATATCTTGACTTAGTAGAACCTTCACTTACTGTAACATTAGTTTCACCAAAATCATACTCAGCATCGTCAAATAGAGAACCTAAACCTAGAAACTGGTTTAGTTCATAGATAGCAAAGTCTTTAGGGAATGTCTCTGGAACGATTGCTTGAGCAAGAATATTCTTTTGTTCAGAAACAGTTCGAACAACATTACCAGCCTTGAAAGCAATGCTTGGATTAATGCTTGAGAAGTTTTTTAATACTTCAGTAGTTTTTTCACTTATCTTCATTTTTTAGTGGTCTCCATTATTTAAATCGTGAATGTGTAAAGCCATTATACCATAATGTAACACTTTCATCAAGTCTTTACGGGCATCATCTGGATTACCCTTCTTACCGTATCTCTGGGCATACTTTAAAATATTACCGATTGTAAACCCAAGACCGTGTCCAGCATCAACAATGAATTCAGTAGACTGAATATTATTCATTGAGTAATGTTCATCATATGTCGCATCAATGTAATCGAACAATTCATTGAGCAACGCATCTTCATTATATTTGTATTTACTCATACTATACTCCTTCAATAAAAACTGGTGCCGATAGAGAGACTCGAACTCCCGACCTACTGATTACAAATCAGTTGCACTACCAACTGTGCTATATCGGCTTTCAAATTATTTCTTCATTTGTTTAATTGAATCAGGATCCGCAGTCGCACTCGCACCAATCTGAGCAAGGTCAACCAAAGAACCACCAAAGGTGTAAGACCCAGTATGCATTAGTTTCATCCAAGGACATAACCAAACATCTACACCTACTTTCTGCATCCATTGACAAAACATATAATCTTCAGATAAGTATCTTTCTGACTCTTCGTCAATTAATGCTTGAAAATACATTGTGATATATCTTGAACCATCGAAATGTTTAGTTCGGACATGGTCTGGTTTGTATTTGTAAGTAGGATATGCTTCATCAAACTTATTGAAAGCATGCTTAGTTACCATCATAAATCCAGTTCCACCTTCTAATACTTTAACTGGTTCGTCTAATCTAACTTCTTTCTGATTACCTGCTGGATTGAATACATAATCACCAACATAGTTTTCTAAGTTGTTTGGGTTATCATCTGCAAATCCTTTATCAACGGCTGCTACAATCTTTTCCCAGGCGATAGTTTTCTTTGGATACGGTCCACACATAATATGTTTACCGTTCTTCTCATCTTCGTGGTCCATTAGAGCAGCAAGTGTAATTACATCATTAGGGTCGAAACCGATATCAGAATCGATAAACATTAAGTGAGTATAGTCAGAACGCATAAACTCATCTACGCAATAGTTTCTTGCTCTTGTGATAAGAGATTCATTGAACAGATAGAACATCTTGATATCCATCCCATATGCTTGACCAAGTTTAGCAAGGTCTGCTGTCGATTTACAATACATACCGTGACAGTTCCCACCATACATTGGTGTTGCCACGAGTATCTTTTTCTTTTTGAGTTCACTCATTGGGACTTCAATATTCATTACATACTCCTTAAGTTTATGTTATTTGCGTAAATGGTTTTTCTATCATCACTTGTATTTGGTGCTGAACGATGATATAAAAATGATGGAAATATTATGTAGTCTCCCTCGGAAACATCAATTGTAAATTCTTCACCATTATAGTCTTTGAATCTCGTTTGTGTATCTTTAGGAAGTTCTACATAATATACAGAAGAGAATTGGCAATCTGGGTGGTCGTGCCAACCGTGTTCGTCTCCTTTTTCATACTGCTGAAACCAACCCTCTTTCATATCTAATTCTGAATCCATCATTTGTGAGAATTCATTAAGTGATTCTGATAATAATTCTTGGATTATTGAAATATAGTTTTTTGGAATATCACTTCTTAAGTGATAATCTGTATTTGAAATTCTTTGATTACTTTTTGGGTTTGATACAATACAAGAATGAATACCCATATTTTGAATCGAATCTAATAATTCTTGTTTCCTAATACTATGATTAAAAACTTTGAATTTATAGATTGGTGCTTTTATTTCAATTATTTCCATTACAACAATTATATACAAAAAAGGGTCGAATGTCAATTTATCCGACCCTTTATTTATAACGATTATTTAGAAGTCAATCTCGTCTTCCTCAGTAACCCTAGTGAAACCTTCTGGAACCTCAGTCCCGTCATCAAGGACATCAGCATCGACCTTAGTGTAAAGGTCAGAGAAAGAAGTCTTAGTCTCATCGTCGAAACGATTGATACAAAGGTTAATGGCTTTCATACGGTCACCAAAGATTGAAAAGGCTTTGGCAATGTGGACAAGACGACGAGTAGAAATGATTTCGTCAACACCACCATCGTAGAAAGTCTTACGAATGATATCAGCCCAGTCAACAAGTTTCCCAACAAACTCGGTATCTTTGATATCTAGTGAATCAAACACACGACCCAGAATCTTTTTCTCAGTAGCAACAGTAGGATATTCTTGCTCAACCGTGATTGGGAATCTCTCAAGGAATGCTTCGTTCAGAATGTTAGTCCCGATAAAACGACCATCATCAGAACCTTTACCTTTAGTGTTGGCAGTAGCAACACAAGTGAAACCTTTCGAAGGAGTAATAAACTCACCAGTCTTCTTAATGAAATAACCTTTACCCTCAAGGATTGACTGTAGACACATAATCTTGGCAGGGTTGGCAAGGTCAATCTCGTCAAGTAGAAGAACCGCACCCATCTCCATCGCCTTCACAACTGGACCTTTGAAGAATTTGGTCTCACCATTCACAAGACGGAAACCACCGATTAAGTCATCTTCATCTGTTTCAGCAGTCAAGTTAACTCGAATCACTTCTCGTTTAGACTTGGCACATGCTTGTTCAATACTGAAGGTCTTACCGTTACCAGACATACCAGTCACAAACACTGGATAGAACATCTTGGCATCAAGAATCTTTTTAACAGTAGCAAAGTTACCGAACGGAACGAACAGAGGGTCAACCTCTGGAATCAGATTCTCTTTGAAACCATCAGACTCGACATTGAAGTCGTCAACCTTTACTGCCATCGCAACAGTATCGGCAGTGGCAACTGATTCGGCAACAACAGTCTTAGCAACTTTGTCAACTAAAGAGTAGACACCACGAGCAACTCGTTTGTCATCTTTGAATAGGAATCGAGGTTTATCAAACCCCAAAGATTTAGCAAAGTCAACTAAGTCTGATTTAGAGGCAGTCGAACCAAACTTGGCAACCGCATCTTTTACAAACTTTTCTCTTTCGATTTTTGTCATAGACATTTCTCCTTTATCAATCAACTATATTAATATTATAACACAATGGGATTTGAAGTCAAGGACATTTCCTGGAATAATAGACTCTTTTCCAGTGTGGTTACTCATTAAGCAACCACCTTGACAAACTCGTTTAGTAGGGCACGAGTAGAAACCCTTTGACCACTTGCTTTCTTGAAAGCAGTTCTCAATTGAGCAATGGTGGCATCGTTAGCAACCTCGAACGAACCATTCGAAGACGGTGTTGAATTCAAACCAAAGTATTTGTCATAACCTTCAGTTGGAATCGACACATAGTTATTTTTTCTAAGGTCTTTACGAATCTCATTAACTTCATTATCGTAGAGGTTTAAGTAACGCAACTCTCTCTTCAATTGTTTAGTAGGAAGTATTCTGAAACCAATCACATCTGAACCAGTTCTCTCTTTGTAGAATCTTAAGAACATTTCAGTATAGACTTCGTTACGACCGTAAGTTGAAAGTTTCTCTTTTTTCTTAGTAACTGGGTCATTGATGAAAGTAGTAACTCCACTGTTTCTAAATTCATAGTCAGTCACATCACCTGCCCATCTTTCAGTTTTAACTTTAAGTGGATGGGAGACACCATCAGTAAGAATGATTGTAGAAACTGAATCTCTTCTGTATTTCTTTTGAAACTCATTGAACAGACCAGAAGCACCAAGAATCGCAGTGTCCATTGGAGTAGCATATAATCTGTATTTACGAGGGGCATGGTCAGTGTTCTCACCGAAGGTAGCCATAAACCTTGCCATACCAACAAACTCTTTCTTACTCATCTCATTAGAGAATAACTCTAAGTATCTGAAACTATCGTGGAAGTAAGTCTCATTAACACCAACAGACTCATAACCAAGACCTTTGGCGTTCATCTTTTCGACATCACCTTCTGAAAGTGTATAACCATCAGTGAAAGCATAGACACGGAAAGGAATGTTAACTTGTCGGCAGAAGTGAACAAGGTTAAGCAACTGTGTCATTGTGTCTTTCATATATTCCCACATTGAACCAGACCAGTCGAGATACATAATCATACCGTGATTCTTACCTTCAGGAACAATCGTAGTCTTTTTGAAAATGTCATCTTCGAATAAGTAGTTGTTCATTTTAACCGAGTCAATCACACCAGTCTTTGAAAGAGAACGACGAGCATACTCTTTAGCAGACTTTTTCATTTCAAATTCTTTGACAAGGTAATTGATAGACTTTTTGTTATTGGTTAGGAACTCTCTGTAAAGTCTTTCAGACCTAGCATCCATATGGACATCTTGACTATAATACATAACTTTATCATTTGTATAATACTCAGCAAAGTCTTCGAGGATTGTTCTGTAAGGAACAATTAACTCTTTAACATTCTTAGAAGAGTGTAACATAATATTTTTAATCTCTTTATTGGATTCGTCACCAAACTCAGACTCAAGAGCATCGTAGTAAGCACTGTCAGTCAATGATGAAGGGTCTTCAGTCTCGGCAGAACCACCAGTGTTGAAACCGTCTAAACCGTCAATCTCTTCAGACTCATCTTCTTCATCACCCTCACCAGAATCATCACCGATACCTTCAATCTTTTCATCACCATCTTCTTCATTGAGGACAAACTCATCATCACCATCTGAGTCTCCAGAAACTGAATCAAACTCAGTTTCGAGTTCTTCTTTCTCTGCCTCTTCTTTTGCTTTAGTGTAAAGTTTCTCAGCAAGAGCAACAGCATCTTCGAAAGTTTCGAGACTTTCCATTTCTTTGACGAAGACAAGTTCTTCATCAGTAAACTCAATACCAACCGTAGAACCTGCTTTGAAGTAAACATTCAAACGGTCAATCAATTTCATTTCGTTGATTTCGTCGATAGTAGCACCGAACATACCGTCTTTTAACATCTTCTTATATGAAGCAATGAAAGGACGACGAAGTCCTGGATACTTTCTCTGAATTAGTTTTTCGATTCGAGCATCTTCAGTCACATTGACAAAAGAAGTGAAACCTTTAGTTTTGTTTTTAACACACTCTGCCCAACCATCAGCAGGTGTATATAAAGCATGACCAACCTCGTGACCAGTCAAGTGGTCATAAGTATCGGAAGTCATTTCTTTCCACATCGGTAATGTCAAGACTCGGTCTTTAACATTGAACGAAGCGGTCTTTGCGTTAGCATGAACGACCGTAAGGTCTTCAGTGGCAAGTAATTTAGCAAGTAGGTCTTTGTTCATAATATATCTCTCTCAATCTTTATACCCATATTATAAGGGTATTTAAAACAGAAGTCAAGGATTAATTCCATTATTTACCCTCGTTTGTTGTGGGGTTATTTTTGGTCTCAACCCAAGCATTGAACATCTCCCAAGCATCTAACCTATCGAAACCGAAACTCTCTCGAAGAAGACTTGGACCATGCATCATATTGACAGCACCACTCTCTCGAACATTATCAAGAAATTCGAAACAGTCGTCTCTAACATTTAATAACTCTGGATTCATAAACATAATTAACTCCTCATCCAAGATGGAACATTAGCAACGATATAATCTTTAACAATACCGTTATTCAAAAAACTCTTAACAACATCACGATTAACTTTATCTTCTGTAATGTTATTATCGTTTAATTCTTTAATCAACAAATCACGGACTTTAGCACAAGTCCATTTATGGAATCGACGGTCACGAGAACAAACATGGGTCATATCAGCATGAGTCTTCGCAGTAGAAGGAATGAATGTTAAGTAAGTAGAACGGTATTCAATACGGAAATTTTCTTTAGTAATCAATTTACTCTCCTTTTTAGTAGTTAAAATATTTGTTTCTCTCTCAATCTTCATACTTACAGTATACACCATTCTGCGAAAAAGTCAAGGACTTTTCCTGGAATAATCATAGTATTTTCTTATGATAATCATCAAAATTTACTATTATTGTTTTTGGAATTTTCCTTGACATTGCATTTAATTAGTATATACTATAAGTATAGTTGATTGAAAAAGGAGTAAAATGTTAGATATTAGAAGAACTGCCTGCTCTACCATTGATGGTAAACCAGTTTGTTTAGATTGTGATGATATGGCAAACTTGGTTGCTGCTGCGGCGTTAAACGGTGATGTTAAAACTGCTTGGGCTGCTGCTGTTGGATTATTACCTTTGAATAAAGTAAAAGGTAAGAATGTTGTTACTGGCACTGTCGGTGATGCCGTTGCTAGTTGGAATTGTTAAGGGGAATATTATGAAACGATATATTGATAATGACAAATACTCTGATACCATGCGATGGAAAATGAGAGGGTCGAATAATCTTTCAAAAATCATCGATGATTTGTTTTGGGCATCAGATTCTGATTGGTTTCTTGATGATGGTGATAATGTCATCTTACTTTACAATACTGGTATGCGTGATGGTTATGCTGCCACTTCTAATGACTTAGGTGGTTATACACTCGGTATGTTAAAGAAACTGATTGACAAAACTGATGTTGTTTCTAGTTATTATGGTAAAGATGGTCATCTAGGTTTGAAATTGAATAGAGATGCTTTGAAACGAAGAATGCGTGGTAGTGTTCTCGATGATATGAATCGTCGAATGGGTTATCACGATTACCGTCCTGGAGTTGATGACTGGGACAAATATGTTGCCGATATGAATAAGTTAGATTTACTATAATGGATAAAGTTGATATACTACTTGATTATCATTTAATAAGAACCTCTGACAAACAAGGTGGGACTTATGTTTTCTTTAAA
>Ga0255751_10004923_pt1 | contig 12002 bp, 12 predicted proteins | sample 071ome_20_FD_179951 | JGI IMG/M metagenome (GOLD analysis project Ga0255751, IMG submission 179951) | Coastal salt marsh microbial communities from the Groves Creek Marsh, Skidaway Island, Georgia - 071412BT metaG (version 2) | ecosystem: Environmental > Aquatic > Marine > Intertidal zone >...
GCATGATGCGGAAAGAAATAAAAATGAATATGTACCTACAGACGTTCATTGGTCAGAAGTTCCAGGTAGAGATGATGCCTGGAAAGAACAGACTATTGCAAACACTTCGGAAGCACAATTCAAAGTTGAGTTTGAGTGTGAGTTCTTAGGATCTGTTAATACCCTTATCAATCCAGCAAAACTTAGAAATCTTGTATATGAAAGTCCTATACAAAAAAATGCCGGACTTGACATTTATGAGCACCCGAAAGAAGATCACAACTACTTGATGACAGTTGACGTTGCCCGTGGTATGGGTAATGACTACTCAGCGTTCATTGTGTTTGATATCACCGAGTTTCCATACAAGGTGGTGGCAAAATATAGAAACAATGAAATCAAACCCATGTTGTTTCCAAGCGTAATCTATGAAGTTGCAAAAGGATATAATGGTGCTTGGTTACTTGTAGAAGTTAATGATATTGGCGATCAAGTTGCAAACATACTTCACTTTGACTTGGAGTATGATAACGTTCTCATGTGTGCAATGAGAGGACGTGCAGGTCAAATCGTAGGAACTGGTTTTAGTGGTAAGAAATCCCAACTTGGAGTTAGGATGACTCAAGCAGTGAAAAAGTTGGGATGTTCAAACTTAAAAACTCTGATGGAGGATGATAAGTTACTGACTGTAGATTATGAGATTATATCGGAACTTACAACATTTGCCCAAAGGCATAATTCATTTGAAGCAGAAGAGGGTTGTAATGATGACTTGGCAATGTGTCTTGTTATATTCTCTTGGTTAGTCGCTCAGGACTACTTTAAAGAAATGACGGATAATGATGTCCGTAAAAGAATCTATGAAGAGCAGAAAAATCAAATTGAACAAGATATGGCACCATTTGGTTTCATTCTTGATGGTTTAGATGAGTCTAGTTTTGTCGATCAAGATGGAGACCGCTGGCATCTTGATGAATATGGCGATCGTTCCTACATGTGGGATTATCGATAATGGATTTAGATGATAACATAGACTTAGAACATTTATTATTTTCCGATAGAAGATGTAGAACTTGTGGGGTTGTCAAAAACTTATTAGAAGACTACTATCTCATAAGAAAAAGAAGAGTTACTCTCCCATCTTCATATTCTTATGAGTGCAAAGAATGTACGATAAAAAGAGTTGTTGCTAATAGGATGATTTCTAGGGTTCTTGATAAGTGGGAATATCCTGACTGGTAATCTTGTTCATGCATTGTTTTCCCATTGAAAATGCCCCTTTTCCTAAATAATTTCAGAAATATTCTGGAATAGGAGAACAGAAAGATGCCACTTAATTTAGCATCTCCTGGAATTGTAGTTAGAGAAGTTGATCTAACTGTCGGCAGAGTTGATGCAACGTCAGCTGCTGTTGGTGCAATAGTAGCACCTTTCGTTCAGGGTCCCGTTGATTCGCCAGTATTAGTCGAAAGTGAGTCAGACCTCCTGAAGACATTTGGCGAACCATACGAAACAGATAAGCATTATGAGCATTGGCTCGTTGCTTCATCATATCTTGCATATGGCGGAAATCTGCAAGTTGTTAGAGCAGATGCTGATCAGTTGACCAACTCATTTGTTGGTGCTGCAAACAGCATTAAAATCAAGAGTGAAACTCATTATGAGCAATTAGGATATGACAATAACACTATTACAGATGTAACTTTTGCAGCAAGAAACCCAGGTTCTTGGGCAAACGGAATTAGAGTTGCTACTATCGATGGATTGGCAGACCAAATCCTCGGTGGTATCTCAACGTCAATAGCATCTGGTATCACCTCAGTAAGAGCAGGCATGGGTGTTACCCAGGCTTTCTCAGCAACTCTTCCAGGTTCTGGTTCAACCAGCACTTTGGATGGATACCTCAAGGGTGTTGTAACTGAAGCACTCGATAGCAACGGCAATGCATCAGTCAAGGTTCTCTCACATGTTTCTTCTACAGGAACTGAAACTGAGGTTGATTACCAGTCATCTGGCATCTATAGATTTGGTGCTTCTGGAGACTTGTTCTTCCATTCAACAGATGGTAACGCCACAGCTCTCGGTTCAACATCATTCACGTCACGTAAAGATTGGTTTGATCAACAATCATTAACTCTGACTAGTGTTGGGTCAACCATTTCCTGGAATACAATTGTTGATAGACCAGGAACCTCACAATATGCAGCGGATAGAAATTCTAGATTTGACGAAATCCACGTTGTCGTCATTGACGGTAAGGGTGAAGTAACAGGAAACGCTGGAACAATCCTTGAAAGACACGTAAGCCTTTCCAAGGCAAAGGATGCAGAGTTTTCACTTGGAAGCACTGCATATTGGAGAAAGTATCTTTACAACACATCAGATTATGTCTTTGGTGGATCTCAACCAGCTGGAATCACAACAACTGGATTTAGTGCAAACTTCACACTCCAGTCTGATCAAGGATGGGATCAAAACGCTGAAGGAATTATCTTCGGCGCATCTGGATCAAACACTTATTCCTTAAGTGGTGGTAAGAACTATGATGATGGAACTGATCTCACATCTTCTGGAGCACTGAGTTCGACACTCGCCAAAATCTCTAGCGGATATGCTCTGTTTGAAAATACAGAACAGTACAGTGTAGATTTCCTCCTGATGGGATCTGGAAATTATACACAATCATCAGCACAGGCACTCGCCAATAAACTGATTTCCGTTGCAGAAGCAAGAAAAGATGCAGTTGCATTTATTTCACCAAACAGAGGATCTTTCCTTTCTGATGGAACTGTTGGAACGGTAACAGTTTACAGTGATGCTGATATTACAGAAAATGTACTTTCATTCTATGCACCAGTAACTTCTTCAACATACGCAGTATTTGATAGTGGTTACAAGTACATGTATGACAGATTCAGTGACACCTTCCGTTATGTTCCACTGAACGGTGACATTGCTGGAACATGTGCAAGAAATGACATTAACCAGTTCCCATGGTTCTCACCTGCTGGAACTGCAAGAGGAACTATCCTCAATGCAGTCAAACTTGCATACAACCCAAGCAAGGTTCAAAGAGATAAGTTGTATTCCAGCAGAATCAACCCTGTTATCTTCTCGCCTGGAGATGGAATCATCCTCTTCGGTGATAAGACTGGATTTGCTAAGGCATCAGCATTCGATAGAATTAATGTTCGTCGCCTCTTTATCTATCTTGAAGATGCAATTTCTGCTGCTGCTAAAGATCAACTGTTTGAGTTTAACGATGAAATTACAAGAACAAACTTTGTAAATATCGTTGAGCCATTCCTGCGCGATGTTCAATCGAAGAGAGGAATTTTTGATTATGTCGTCATTTGTGATGAAACAAATAACACTGCGGCAGTCATCGACAACAATGAGTTTGTTGCTGACATCTTTATTAAACCAGCGAGATCGATCAACTTTATTGGTCTGACCTTCGTTGCCACCAGAACTGGTGTTTCTTTTGAAGAAGTAATTGGTAACGTTTAATTATTAATCAACTTAGAGGTAAAAAACAATGGCAACTAGAAACCAATTAAATCCACCCCCACTAAGAAAGATTACTGACTTCAAGAGCAAGCTTGCTGGTGGTGGCGCTCGCTCCAATCTGTTTGAAGTCGAACTTTCTTTCCCATCAGCAGTTAGTGTTGAGGGACTGAACGATATTCTTCAAAAAGCAAGATTCCTGGTAAAGGCGGCAAACCTGCCTGCATCAAACGTCGCTCCAATTGAAGTTCCTTTCAGAGGAAGAACTCTCAAGATTGCTGGAGACAGAACCTTTGATACCTGGTCAATCACCGTTATCAACGACACTGATTTTGCTATTCGTTCTGCTTTCGAAAAGTGGATGAATACGATTAACAAGGTTTCTGATAACACAGGTCTGACTGATCCAGCTGCATATCAAGCAGATGCTTACGTTTATCAACTTGATCGTAGTGGAGATACTCTGAGAAAGTATCACTTCTATGATGTTTTCCCAACTCAAGTTGCACCTATTGAACTTTCATATGATGCACAGGGTATTCAAGAGTTCACTGTTGAACTTCAAGTTCAGTGGTGGGAAGCAGTTAGAGGTAGTGGTGCTAATGCAGGCGGCGAAGACATCAACTAAATAGTTCATAACGAATAGACAAGTTTATACTATGGCACGACTTTTTGGTTTTTCTATTGAAAATAACCAAAAACCACCTTCCGTTATCTCCCCCGTTCCTCAAACCAATGAGGACGGGGTTGATAATTATATTGCCAGTGGTTTTTATGGTCATTACCTTGATATCGAAGGCGTATATCGCACCGAACACGATTTAATTAAAAGATATCGTGAAATGGCACTCCATCCAGAATGTGATGGTGCCATCGAAGACGTTGTAAATGAGGCAATCGTCAGTGATTTGTATGATTCACCTGTAGAGATTGAATTATCAAATCTCAATGCAAGTGACAAACTGAAAAAAATAATTAGAGAAGAATTTAAATACATCAAAGAAATCATGGACTTTGATAGAAAGTGCCATGAAATTTTTAGAAACTGGTATGTTGATGGTAGAGTTTATTACCACAAAGTTATTGACATAAAAAATCCTCAGGCTGGTATTCAGGATCTTAGATATATTGATCCAATGAGGATGAAGTATGTTAGAGAAGAAAAGAAAACTGATGCAAGAGGTTTAGCAATTAAAACTGGTGGGCTTGGTCCAACTAGAGGAGACAGTCAAAAATTCTTTGAACCAGAAATAGAAGAATATTTTGTTTATACACCAAAACCAAACTACCCATCTGGAATGTTTTCTGGTGCTGGTGCTAAAAAATCTGAAGGTGTAAAAATTGCAAAAGATGCAATTACATATTGCAGTTCTGGTTTGGTAGATAGAAACAAAGGTACAGTATTGTCTTATATGCATAAGGCAATCAAGGCACTCAATCAACTGAGAATGATTGAGGATTCATTGGTTATCTATCGTTTGTCAAGAGCACCTGAGCGTAGAATTTTTTACATTGACGTTGGTAATCTCCCTAAGGTAAAAGCGGAACAATACCTCAAAGAGGTTATGTCTCGCTACAGAAATAAACTTGCTTATGATGCAAACACGGGCGAGGTTCGTGATGATCGTAAGTTTATGTCAATGATGGAAGACTTCTGGCTTCCAAGAAGAGAAGGTGGTAGAGGAACTGAAATTACTACACTTCCTGGTGGACAAAACTTAGGTGAACTTGCTGACATTGAGTATTTCCAAAAGAAACTCTATAGAGCACTTGGAGTTCCCGAGTCAAGAATTGCTGCCGATGGTGGTTTCAACCTTGGTCGTTCTTCCGAGATTCTGAGAGACGAACTTAAGTTTGCTAAGTTTGTTGGTCGTCTGAGAAAGCGTTTTGCTCAGATGTTTAATGACATACTGAGAACGCAATTGATTCTCAAGAATATAGTAACTCCCGAAGACTGGGAAGTTATGGCAGATCATATTCAGTATGACTTCTTATATGATAATCAATTTGCAGAACTCAAAGAAGCAGAACTTACACAAAACCGTTTAGGTCTTTTGGCAACAATTGAACCTTATATTGGCAAGTTCTACTCAACAGAATATGTCCGTAAAAGAATTCTTCGCCAAACTGATTCTGAAATTATTGAAATTGATAAACAAATTGATGATGAGATTGAAAAGGGAATTATTCCAGATCCAAATGGTCAAGATCCAATAACTGGACAATCATTACCACAAGAAGCACCACAAGAAGCACCACCTGAAGAAATGGGTGGTGGTATGGATAGCATGGGACAAGATGCAATGGGTATGGGAGAAATTCCAGTTGAACCTGATATGGGACAAGATGCTACTCTTGCAGACGCTCAATTGCAAAAGGACACCAAAAAGGCTGAGATATAAATAAAAGATATACCACATTATTTTCATGGAAAATATTATCGATTTGATTGCGACAGATTCTTCTGCTTCTGATGTATCGGATGCTATCAAAAGTCATCTTTATGCAAAAGCAGCAGAAAGAGTTGAAGCTGGTAGACCTATAGTCTCCGCATCCCTCTTTAACATGGAGGATCAAGAATCACAAGAGGATCAAGAATAATGGCAAGAACCTTAATTAAGGGAAATGAGGTAAATGTACCAACAACTGCTGGTGTTGGCGTCAGTTTTTCTGAAGCTACAGTAGTTAGATTGGTAAACACAACTGCAAATGCCAGAGTAATTACAGTTCAAGAAACTGCTGGCGGAACTGGAGTTGGAACATTTACTATGTTGGGTTCCACTACAGAATACTTAGAAAAGAATGCAGCATACACAGTATTTGCAAATGCAGATGGTGTTGTTGGTGCAAAAGTAGGATTTACCGCATAAACAAATGAAACTTATCACAGAAGAAGTAACAAACGTAAAGATTATTACCGAAGGCAAAGGTGCCAACAAGAAGTTGTACATCGAAGGTGTATTTCTTCAGGGTGAAATCAAGAACCGTAATGGGAGAATGTATCCCATTGACACTCTTTCCCGTGAAGTAGGACGTTACTGCGAAAATTTTGTTGCTAAGGGTCGTGCTCTTGGAGAACTCGGTCACCCTGATGGTCCTACCGTCAACCTTGATCGTGTCTCTCACAAAATCACTTCTCTCGTTCAAGAGGGAAATAATTTCAAAGGTAAGGCACAGATTCTTTCTACCCCCATGGGTAAGATTGCATCTTCTCTTCTTGATGAAGGTGTAATGCTTGGCGTTTCTTCTCGTGGTGTTGGTTCACTCCGTATGACCAATGAAGGTCATAAAATTGTCGGTGAAGATTTCCAGTTAGCAACTGCTGCTGATATCGTTGCCGATCCTTCCGCTCCTGACGCTTTTGTCAATGGAATCATGGAAGGAAAAGAGTGGGTTTGGGAAGGTGGAATCCTTCGTGAAAAACTCGCAGAACAAACTAAAAGAAGAATAAATACCTTAGTTGATCAGAGAAGACTTGAGGAGCATAAGCTCAACCTTTTCAATGATTTTCTGTCAAATCTTTAATTTATAAATAAATATAGATTAAAACATCTAATCAAAAATGTCCGTTGGTAGCAATTTACAAGAAATGGAAAACGTAGTAACCAAAGGGGCTGCACCTGCTGAGAAAATGCCTTCTTCTGGTGTACCAGTTGAAGATCTCGGCGGTCCTACTCCCGAAAATTATCGTCCAGATGACGATTCCGCAAAACTCAAAGATCCTGCTTCCACTCTGAAGCAAGTTAAAGATGTCGTCAATGCTAAGGCAGCAGCTGCCGAAGCAGTTTCAGACGAAATCGAAGACGGTCAAGAGATCGTTAACGAGGAAGAGGAAGAGATCACTGAAACTGAAGAAGTCGTTTCTGAAGAAGAGACTTCTGAAGAAGAAGCAATGGTTGAGTACAGCATCGAAGAAGATGTTGAAGCTCTGCTTCAAGGCGAAGAGCTTTCTGAGGAATTCCAAGAGAAAGCACGCACCATTTTCGAAACTGCTATCAACGCAAAAGTTGGAGAAATCAAAGAAGAACTCCAAGTAGCATACGAGCAAGCACTCGTAGAAGAAGTCCAGGCAATCAGAGAAGGATTGACCGAAAGAGTCGATTCCTACCTTGAGTATGTTGCCGACGAATGGCTGCAAGAAAATGCACTTGCAGTTGAAGCAGGTCTTAAGACCGAAATGACCGAATCATTCCTCCAAGGAATGAAGGGTCTTTTTGAAGATCATTATGTAACCATCCCTGAAGATAGATATGATGTACTTGAGAGCATGGTAGATAAACTAGATGAAATGGAGTCAAAACTCAACGAGCAAATCGAAAGAAACGTTGCTCTTAATCGTAGATTAGCTGAGTCCACTGCAGATGTTATTTTTGCAGAGGTTGCTGAGGGTCTCGCACTTTCTCAGAAGGACAAACTCGCTTCTCTTGCCGAAAATGTTGAGTTTGGAAGTGAAGCAGACTATCGTGAGAAGCTCGTTACCCTGAGAAATTCTTATTTCCCAGTAAACGGCGCTCAAAGAGACCATACTGAGACCATTTCTGAAGGAACCGAAGTTGTTGAGCAGTCTTCTGCTTCACCACTGATGGAATCCTACATGAATACTCTGAGAAGAGTCTCCCAAAAGTGATTTTTAGATTATAGTTCAAACTAACTTTTTTAAAGAGGTAAAATTCAAATGCAGATGTACAATCAAGAGTACCTGCAGGAGAAGTGGGCACCACTCCTTAACTACGAGGGTCTTGATCCAATCAAAGATTCACACCGTAGAATGGTAACTGCCGTTCTCCTGGAGAACCAAGAAAAAGCACTTCGTGAGGAAAAGGAATTCCTGTACGAAGCTTCGACAACCAACAGTGGTGGTGGAACCCCTGGTTTCTCTGCTGGCGCATCTTCACCTGTTGCTGGTTTCGATCCCGTTCTGATCTCTCTGATCAGACGTTCAATGCCTAACCTGGTCGCTTATGACCTGGCTGGCGTTCAACCAATGAATGGTCCTACTGGACTCATCTTCGCAATGCGTTCACGCTATGCGAATCAGTCTGGCAAAGAAGCATTCTTCAATGAGCCAGAAACTTCATTCTCCTCACAGAACAACAGCGGTAACCTCACTGATGGTTTCAGTGGTGGTTCAGTTGGTTTCGGTACTACTGGTGGTACTGGACTCACCGACGCAACCAACCCTGCTGCTCTGAACCCACAAGGTTCACAAACCGCTACTACATATCCTGTTGGTCAGGGTATGAGAACCGACGACGCTGAAGCACTTGGCGACTCAACCAGCAATGCCTTCAATGAAATGGCATTCTCGATTGAGAAAGTCACTGTTACAGCAAAGTCACGTGCTCTGAAAGCTGAGTACTCACTCGAACTGGCACAAGACCTGAAGGCAATTCATGGTCTGAATGCTGAGGCTGAACTCGCCAACATTCTCTCAACCGAGATCCTGGCTGAGATCAACCGTGAAGTCATCAGAACCATCTATAAGGTTGCTGAGTCTGGTGCACAAACAAACACCGCTACCGCTGGTGCTTTCGACCTCGACGTTGATTCCAACGGTCGTTGGTCTGTTGAGAAGTTCAAAGGTCTGATTTTCCAAATCGAGCGCGATGCCAACGCAATCGCACAAAGAACTCGTAGAGGAAAGGGCAACATGATCCTCTGCTCTGCAGACGTTGCTTCCGCTCTGACCATGGCAGGCGTACTCGATTACACCCCTGCTCTGAACGCTAACCTCAACGTTGACGACACCGGTAACACCTTCGCTGGTGTTCTGAACGGTAAGTACAGAGTCTACATTGACCCATATTCGGCAAACGTTGCTGCTGACCAGTACTACGTTGTCGGTTATAAGGGTTCTTCACCTTATGACGCTGGACTCTTCTACTGCCCATACGTTCCTCTCCAGATGGTTCGTGCCGTTGGTCAGGACACCTTCCAGCCCAAGATTGGCTTTAAGACCCGTTACGGTATTGTTGCTAACCCATTCTCACAGGGTACAAGCGCACTTACCTCACCTGGTCTTGACGCTAACGCAAACCGTTACTACAGAAGAGTCAAAGTTCAGAATCTCATGTGATTCGTTGAATTTAAATTCTTCTTCAGGAGGGTCCTTCGGGACCCTCTTTTTTTATCTAAATAGAAATAAAAGTATTAGAGATGAAACCAACACCTAGACAAACGCAAGAGGCGTTTAAAAAATATGAGGCAATTGTTGAACATCTGATCTCTGAAGGATATGCTGACGACAAAGAGTCGGCTGATAAAATTATCAGTGGAATGAGTGAGCAGTGGTACAACACTATTGTTGAGTAATAATGGCATCTGCATTTGATAGTCAGATACAAAATAGAAATTTTTTATCTCCAACAGGATTTAAGTTTAGTCTTTCAAAGACTCCTAAGGCATCATTTTTCTGTACCAGTGCTACGATACCAGAGATCACACTGGAAACAGTAATTGAACCTTACTACTTAAAGAACCTTGATGTACCTGGAGAAAAACTTGCATATGGCGATTTGACCGTAAAATTCTTGGTTGATGAGAACCTTGAAAATTACATGGCAATTCACAACTGGTTGACTGGTCTTGGTTATCCAGAAACAACTGGGGACTTCAAAGACCTGGTTACAGATGCAGACGGACTAAGAGATATGTCCGAACAGTTTAGTGATGGTAGTTTGTCGATTCTCAACAGTAACTACAGAACCAGTGCAATTATAAAGTTTAAAGATCTTTTCCCATATTCCTTAACGTCCTTGGATTTTGATACCCAGAATCAGGACATCCAATACTTTACAGCACAGGCATCTTTCAAGTATACTATCTACAATATCGTAGGATCGGACGGACGAACTAAGTTATGAATCTTGATCAAATTCAGGAGATGTGGCAGAGAGATTCTGTCATTGATCCTGATAATCTACATGATGAGTCATTAAAAACTCCACAACTCCACGCAAAGTATTATACAATGTATAATACGATTACTCTGTTGCGTGAAAAGGCAAGAGATAGTTATAACCGAATCAAATTAGAAAGATACAACTACTACACTGGAAAGGCAGATCCAGAGGTTTATGAGGAAGAACCTTTCCCGTATAAAGTTAGGGAGAAAGACGCCATACAGAGGCATATGGATGCTGATGAGAAGTTAAATGCTATTGACCTCAAGATCAGGTATTATGATGTGATGCTAAAGTTTTTAGAAGAGATTATTAAGACGATTTCGAATAGAACTTTTCAAATCAAGAATGCAATTGATTGGAATAAGTTCCAGGCAGGGTTTAACTAAATAGAAATAAACTGTCTATAGAGATGAAGACGTTTATAGAATTTAAAGTTATTTGCGAAAAATATAGCGAAGAGCACGCACACAGAAAACTGTGGAATTATTTTATCTCTCATCCAGAACATGGGAAAGAAGTAAGAGATGCTCTTTTAGATAAAAATTATGATAGGGCGTTAGAGATAATGAACACAGAGGTTCAGTACTCAAAAACTGATCCAGAACATCCCCTGCACTTTGATAAAGCTAATAAAGGTTTTTCAGCAAAACATGGAAAACGTGCAAGTGATGAGGATGATTATAATAGAGAACTGGATGATGCAATATACGGAGTTCATAAATTAGCATCTCAGAAAAAATTAAGAGGTGCTGTTGAGAAAATGCATCCCGCAAGAGTTACTGGTGGATCAGATCCAAATGCAAAACTTTCAAGAACTTGGAAAGGTGCTGGTGGTAAAAATGTAACTCCAAAAGGAGACTTGGAAATTTATAATCCAGATAACCCCAAAGAGAGAAGGGGAATTAGCATGAAAAAAGGTGGTGGTGCTCAACTTGCTTCTGCAGAAGCGGGAGAACTTTTAGCAACTTACAAGGCAGCATCAAAATCTTTCGTTCAAAGATTTCATGGTGATAAATCAAAAGAAGAAAGAAATAGAATTCGTCAAGATATTATGAATAGAATTGAAAGAGTTGCTAATGCAAATACAAGCATGAAAGGTGCTGGACGTGATGAAAAACAATCATTAAAAGTTGCCGCACAAGATATTCTTGACGGTCTCCATGATGAACATCCAAATTTAACTCGTCATGTATCACAAGTATCAACTACTGGAGCACAAAAATTTGGTGGATCTAATGCACCAGGAACTGCTGGTATGGTTTTGACTGGAAGAACTGATAAAACTGCCGCTACAGCAAAATCAGCAGAACAGCAGGTTAGTGCAAGACCAAGACAAGCTTTACCAAAAGGTGAAGCAAGACCCGGTAACGTAAAAGTTGATTATAGACCTGCCCCACAACAACCACAACAAGGACCAGATCAAACTCCACAAACTCCACGTCAAGCAAAAATTGCTCAACTGAGACAAAGTATTGCTGACAGACAAGCCGCAGCACAACAACAAGCGATGGCACAACAACAAGCGATGGCGCAGCAACAAGCGATGGCGCAGCAACAGGCAGCACAACAAGCAGCTGCTCAGCAGCAAGCGGCACAACAACCAAGTCCTGA
>Ga0255751_10004927_pt1 | contig 11996 bp, 1 predicted proteins | sample 071ome_20_FD_179951 | JGI IMG/M metagenome (GOLD analysis project Ga0255751, IMG submission 179951) | Coastal salt marsh microbial communities from the Groves Creek Marsh, Skidaway Island, Georgia - 071412BT metaG (version 2) | ecosystem: Environmental > Aquatic > Marine > Intertidal zone > Salt...
GACAGAATCTACGAAGTTTCCAGCATTTAATATTCTAAACTGGTCTGTTACAATTGCCGCCATCTTAATAGCTTTTTTCTATATTTATAACTATCCTAGATCTTTTCTCAGGCTTCCACCATCTCTCAAACCATATCCCCTTCTTTGGATAGTTGGGAATGTGGTCAATCCAGAATTGATTGTTAGACCAGTTACACCGATTGAAATTGGTGAATCTGCTCTACTAAATCCTGACAATCTACCCCAGGAGAATCTACCAACTGGGTTTGCTACGGATCCAGTGGTGTCTATTCCAGTAATATCTGTGCCAGAGTCAACGTTTACAATGATGTCAGCATTAGACCCACCAGGAGTATTGAGTGTATGGATAATATAAATGTTGTCACAGAAGGTTGTGCCAACTCCTACTACTGCAGAGTTTCCACTATCAATAGAAGTTACACCAGACCCAACTCCAGTTCCAAAAATATGAATTGGATATCCATCACTGAGGTCAGTGAATGATGTTGCATTCAAGAAGAATTTGAGTGCAAGTGGATTGCTACCAGTTCCAGTTGTGGTTGTGATGCCAGTGATAATTCCAGAGAAACCTTCTACCGTATCAATCTCAACAACGTTTTCAAAGGAAACATTAGGAGTTGATGCGATAACCTGTGGTGGATTAGATCTCGTATAACCCAATCCAGGATTTGTGATGGTAGAGGACGTAATGGCACCACCAGAGATTGTCACTGTTGCAGTAGCAGTTGTGCCTACGCCGACACCAACTGATTTTGGTGCAGCGATTGAAACTGTTGCCGATCCAGAATATCCAGACCCACCACTAACAATAGAGAGTGATGATACTGTTCCAGCAGCGGAAACAACGGCAGTTATAGCAGCTGCTACTGGGTCATTACTTGAAACAATCAGACCATCAAAATCAGTAATTACAATTGAAGATTCATTTTCTTCATAATTGAAGAATTGTGCATCATCTACAAAGATTTCGGTATCCGTTGTTGAAAGGTCACCAATAATTCTTGCAGTTGGATAAACTTGTGCTTCAATAGAGTCTCTGGACTTATAGATTTGCTCACCATTGATACTGATATCAACTTTTTGCTTAGTCCAATCAAATGGTTTGTAATTTACTTCATCAATACCTAAACCAGCGTAGATACCAGTTTCAACTTTGTCAGATGATGTGATTTTATAAACTGTTCTGGGATTTTGTGTTGTTGTAATTCCAGAATTTTTTCTAACTGTCAGAATATCACCAATCTTTATAGTTTCATTGACATCAACAGAAAGACTATCAGTATCACGAGTTCCTCTATAGAAGAATATATCAATATTATCACCATCTTCTGGTGGAGTAGTGAAACTGAAGGATGTGCCTCCACTGAAGACATAATTTGCTCCAGGCTCTTGAATCACACCATTTACGAATATGAGTAATACATAACTCAAATCAATCTTCGAAGATTCTACGTCATTATTATCAACTTCAAAACTTAAGAGTTGACCATTGTAGTATAGTGGGAATCTAGTCCTTACACCATTTTGCAGTGTATCAATTGGGTCAATGTAATCCAACTCACCAAACTGCCATGCAGAGAAGGAATCTGTGAAGGTATCGAGGACTGTTACTTGGAATTGCTCAGAAGGTGAAGTGAGATGTCTGTCAGTAACAAGACCAACAGGAGTGAATACATCACCAACTTTAAATCCATAACCAGGTCTTGTAATCTTGAAGGAAGAAACCTCAAACAAGGTAGATCCAATACCAGTTCTGGAGCTAGCGCCAACATCAACAGACATCAACAATCCTGTGCCAGTATCTGTTGTTGCACCAATTCCAAGTCTTGATACTCCAGTGACACTTAGATTTTCGTAAGATGGTTCTGATACCAAGATAGATGGATTGCTATATCCAGTGCCACCTGCACCAACAGAGAATGTCAGTGTGCCACCAACTCCAACTGTTGCGGTGATTGAAGCAACGTCACCAACGTGACCACTCTCATAAACGGAGACGCCGATAGATACGATGCCATTATACCCAGACCCTGCAATATCAGTGGTGCCAAGACCAACTGATACAATAGATCCACCAGCACCAACGACTGCGGTTACTGCTGCGCCAACCAATGGTGCATATCCCAATCCAGGAGTTGACCCGAGTGAAACAATAATTCCACCTCTTGGGAGTTGATTTGTATTGACATCATAATCAGAAATTAGAAGTCCACCAGAAGTTGTAATTCCAGTAAATACGACTGTAGAAATTCCAGCACCTTCACTGAAGTTGTAGTTGTTTCCTACATTATTTTCTGTAGTTGGTGTTTGGAAGATGTCGTTTATAAACAATACGCCACTTCCAGTTTCAATTCCAGTTGTATTTGCTCCACCAACAGTCAATGTATATGAAGAGTTAATTCCAGTAAATGACTTGGAAATATTATCAAAGATTTGGTTACTAGAATAATCATCTCTGAGATATACTCTACCACTAAATGAAGACCTTGGCGTTGGAATATTGCTAGAATCTACAGCATCAGTGCTGTTTCCTTGTGGAGGTTCGGTGAAGTATGCCTTATTATTGACAATGTTAAATGACCCAAGATATACTCTTGCGGTAGTATTATCAGTATGAGATGCCGCAGAAGACCCAACATATCCTCTTGTTGTCTTGACAACATTGAAAGAACCAGTACCAGTGATAGGTCCTACGGATGTTGTGCCCAATCCAACAGAATCAACTTTGACATATTCATCATCAATCTTCAGAAGGTCTCCTGGAAGTATTGAAGAGATGCCAGATACTGCAAAGTAAGTACTTGCAGCACTAACTGTGCCACCATTATCAGTCAATGTGCAGGTGCTTGGAGTAAATGCAATTGGACTTTGGACAACGCCATCAACCAGAATAATGGATTTCTCCATTCTCTTGGACATTTCAAGAGTATGTGCATTTCCATCACCAGCAGAGCTAAATGTTACTGCAGTGCCTGCGTTAGCATTTGCTCTTGAAGTCGCCAACTTAAATTGGTCACTATTGATTTTGATTGCATAGACTTCACTTGGTAAGTCACTTGCCCCAGAAACCTGAATATCACTTGAAGATTGTCCATTAAAAGATGATGCAGAGAGGTAATTTAATTTTTCTCCAGTGCTGAAGAAGTGGTCCTTAATCGTAAATATGCCTGTACCCAGATTTAATATATCAGTATCTGATGGATTGAATGTCTTCTGGAAAATAGGAGTGCCACCAGTCTTCAATTCAAAATCTAACTTATTAACTCTATTTCCATTTCTGCCGTTGTATGCAGAAATCAGCAGAGATTCTGAAGTGGTGCCATAGGTCAAATCGAGTGGGAGATTGACTAAATCTCTGTTGGTTTGAATGATTTCATTATAAGTTTGAATATTGACTGTGCCAGTTACAGATGTATCTGGATAGAATTTAACAATTAGGTTGGACCCACTAATTTCAGACCCAAAAGTGCCAATTCCAGTAACACTATCGTTACTCAAGAATGGATATTGTGTTGAATATGTGTCAGTGCCATCGTTTACAACCAATACTTGATGTAAGGATGAAGTAGTGCCATAACCTATCTTTGCAATAGTCTTGACAGAAGTGATGTCAGTCTTGGAAAGGGTTAATATTGTTGAGACACCAACAGCATTAACAAATCTACTCTCTAGTCTTGCGGTACTTTCAGATCCGTCTGGTTGACCGGAAGTCTTAAATCTGTAAGTGCCAATACCAGCTGCTGTTGTTCCAAATCCAACAACTCTAGACCTGACGAATACATTATTTGAATCTGTATTGTTATACTTGATAGAAACAACACCCGAATTTATGTCTGCACTAAAGGTTCCAATAAATCTTCCAGTTGTCTCTACGTCAGAATCATTATCGAAATAGTATTCAGAAACATAAGTATCAGTATCATCGTGACTTACATAGATTTCAACATAATTTGTTTCACTAGTAATTGTGTTTTTAACTTCTGCATTGATATAGAATGCCTTAGTAGAAGCAGTAGAAGCACTGATGATGGTTTCAGTTGTCGCACTACCAACAGACTTGTTTGTGCCAGTTAACGCGACAAATCCTATGCTCTGTGTGCCAATTCCAGCAAGACCACTTGAGAAGTTATTCTTCAAAATCTTGATGTCATAATCTGAAGTAAACTTTTCATCTGGAATAAATCTAAGGGAAAGTTCATCAGAGTCATTGATAAATCCAGTTAATTCACCAACTTCATTGGTTGTATTGTATACAGACCCCTTCTCAACTGTAACAATGTCGCCATCGGGTGAGGGTAATGTAATGATTTCAGTGGTTTGTCTTTCACTATTGTCTGGATTGACAATTTGGACCAAGAATCTATTGTATCCATCACTAATATTGTAATCAACAATATCAGAATACAATTCTGTTTCTCCCTGATTACTGGAGAATTGTGTGTTGACATTATCAATAGGAATAACTCTATTGCTTACACACTTGATGTAGTTTGCTAACTTCTTATTCTGAAGTTTTAGATACTTAGACTTGGCAGGTGAGAATGTCTGAGTGTCAACATCAATTACTAAGTCATAGTTTTTAATTGTGTCAACTCTCTCTTCAGAGATGATATCCAACAATGCCAAACTTGAAGAAGAGATGCTTGTGCCTGCCGCAACAGTTGACTTACTTGTTACTTCAGTATCTGCAAAATTCTTAAGACCACTAGTGTGGAGCAGACGATTTACTGGATTTACAAGTTTGTCATATTCAATTGGACTCTTGACACTATAGGAAAGATTTTGATAGTAGTCGTTGTCTGGGGTTACTTGATAGTCGAGATTTAACTTACCAATATCATCAGACCAACCCAAGTCCTTTCTCAGCGAGTAATCTACTCTAAAGAATGCTCTGTTGCTGTCGATAGATTCAATAGTTGCAATAGTGCCAGAATCTCTACCAAGAATTACTTCAGAAGCACTTAGTTCGTAGGTGCCATAGACCTTTATACTATCACTGAGATTTTCGGTAACAATCAAGTCTCTATCAACATACTGAGACCCGTCAAGTGTGAGTAACTCTTCACCGATTATGAATCCAAGAGTTTCTTGAGTTACTGAGAATGTTGGATATTCAGTCTTATTGATAATCGTGGCATAGGAGTTTTGTGCAGTGATTGCTACACCAGCACTTGTCGTATACTCGGAGATATCAACAACAACCTGAGCTGGATTTGAGTTTGTATATCCAGTTACACGGAAGAAGTTATACTTGTGGTCTGCGGAGTTAAATCCATCACCAGAAGTTCCATACTTTCTGATATTCTCTAAGAATACCATGTCTCCTACAGAGAATGCATCTGTGCTAAATCCAGAAATTGGTGTAGTGAGAATGCAAGTTAAGATACCTGCGTTTGAAGATATACAACTTGTAATTCCAACACCATTGCTGTTATTGATTGAATATACTTTATTGACAGTATCTGACAAACCTTTTGGAACTTCAACAATCTCAACTTCTGCAATAGAAGTACCTTGGAGTTTTGCTTCCAGAATTCCATTGCTATATGCCGTGCCTGTCAGTGGATTGACAACAATCAAGTCTGGAGCAGACGTAAAGTTAGATCCACCTGAGGTTACTTCAACATTAGTAATCGTATTTCTATTGATGAGATTTACGATTGGAGATACAAATGCCTCTGGGCTGAGGGTCTTGTCTGCAGAGAAATCAAAACCTTGGTCCTCAATTGTTACTTCATTAATTCTACCAACGTTTGAAGATTCTGGAATGATGTCCGCACCTTCTCCATTTGTGGATGTGATTGTGACAAACTTAGGAAGTTTCTTATAATTCAATCCCTTAGATGTTATTCTCATTGAATCGACACCACCTTTCTCTGTTACTGAGGTTGTGGAGTACTTGAGAGTTTGTGTATTATCCTGCGTGTAGGACAATCTCTCTGGATTAGACCTAAGTGAAACTGTGAATGTCGTGCTTCCAATACCAGTTACATTGTATGTGCCATTATAAGCACTATCAACGAATAAGATTTCGGAATTATTATTTACATTTGTATCAGCAGTGCTAATGTATCCAGACTTTTCTAATGCATAATAAAGTTTGGTTGGAAGGTCAGTGCCATAATTTACGGTAACTGTAGCATTAGCAGAGACGCCAACCGTACCAACTCCAATTACATTGAATGATGTTGAAGACCCGATAGAAACTAATTCATTGTAGAAGTTTTTATCATTAAAGATTTTGAAGTTATATCCACTCAAAGAAGAATCAGATACGTCAAATACAAGATTGTTATTTCTTACTGATTTGACTTGTGGGTTGATTTTTGAAACTTCATGACCAGCACCACCAGTAGAAGCAAAACTTACTACCGATGGAGGAGTTGATACTGCATTGTAGTAGGTATTTGAGAGATTGATGGTATCATCATCAATTCTGTAAACATAATAAGACCCAGTTGACAATCCAGAGATTACTTCATCTGATGAATCATAGAATACTTTATCACCAGTGAATAATCCGTGTGATGTTAATGTGATTGTATTGCTGGTTGTGCTAACTCCAGTAGAAGTAAATCCGATTGGATTGATGAGGAGTTTATTGTTTGTGGAGTTATACTTGACAACAACTGCTGTGGAAGTGCCAATACCTACAGACTGATTTGGTTTTACTGTAAGAGTGACACTATCGTCAACTGCCAAGGAGTGTGCAGATGAGAGTGTCAGTGTTGACTGAATTTCTTCTATCTTTGCAGTTACTTGGGTAAAGTTGGACTCCAGTGCATACTGATAGTCATCGGCATCACCATTAGCGGTGAATGACCTGAAGTACAATCCATCGGTGCTTGTAGTTAGACCTACTTCAGTTGTCAGTCCAATATAGTCCTTAGACTTATTGATTACATAAACTGTCTGAGTATTTCCTGATGGAATGTTGAATGTGCCACTTGACTCAGTGTTGGAAACAGAAACAGGGTTAGATCCTGTTACTCTTGAGAAGACAACTGCCTGGGAAGTTTTGAATGGATGATTTGGTAAATAAATGCTCTGAGTTGGTACTGAGATACTCTTCGTCAAGTCACCAATAACATAATTCTTGGATACTGATATACCAGTCGTTGCTCCAATACCAACAGCATGTGTTGGGTTGAAGTAAACCTTATTGTTGAGTTTTGAATCGAAGTATGGTGCCTTAACTGAGAGGGAAAGTTTTCCAGTCAAGACAGATGCTTCTGTGGATGCTGTGTGTGCTGAGCCTGTAACACCTCTCAGTGCTCTTACAACCTTATTCTCAGGGAAGATATTAAGGACGGACAGCTTCTCAGTTCCAATAGCAACTGTAGACCCTACAGAGAGTGATACGGGAATTCTTGAGACATACATGTCAGTAACAACTCCCACAGTTGCGTTACTTGGGACTTGCTTTATCAAATAAGTTTTTTCTGTTGTAACACCAACAATATGAGACTTTGTAAGACCACTTACAAAGGTTGAGAGACCAGAAAGAATTACGCTGTCTCCATCACCAACAGTATTGACCTTGCTAATATGCACAGAAACTGAGTTGGTATCCTCCCATACAACTTTAGCATCTTGATAGGTAGTTACCGTAGTATCTAAGTTGGTAACAGTTTTTCCTGTCAAACTCTTAACATCGGCAGATAATCCTCCACCACCAGTGCTCGTATTATCAAACGATGCTACATCGCCAACTTTGTATCCACTTCCAGCAAGATTGACTGTCAGTTTGCCGACTTCTCCCTTTGTTACAGAATCAATATTTGCTCTCTGGACTAAGATTTCATTTGCTTCAGAGATAAAGTCATTATCAGAGTATTTGTCAGCAACTTTATATGGGAAAGTATTTCTAATCAGATTTGATGTATTGAAATTAAAATCTTGATTTACTTCTTGTGGTACAAGTAAGGACCTGTAAGAGTTGCCAACAAAGTATGGGAAGACAGATTCTGAAGTAGTAGAAGAGATGGTAGCAAAGTATGCATAAACACCATTCGGGAATTCGGGTGTCTTTCCATATCTACCATTATACTGGTCAAGGTCTCCAGAATTATCAAACTTATAATCTTCAACAAAGAAACCAGATGTAAATCCTGATGGTCTGTCAGTTACATTTGAAGTTGACTTAGTGTATCCACTTGTTAAAACTTTTACTGATGAGTTAGCATCATCTGCATCAGTGTATCCATATGACCCATAGATTGGATTTCCATCATATGCCCAACCAATGATTGGTGAGTGTTGAGTGCCAGTATCGGAGAATTCATTTCCAATAGATGTTGTATATCCAACTACACTATACTCAAGTCCCTGAAGGTTTACAGGGTTGTCTAGTAATACTTCACTACCAAATCTGTTTTGGTTATTAACGCTCAGAGACCTTACAGATGCCTCAGCAAATGCATTTATTCCTCTAGGGGTAGCAGATATTGTTGTGTTTGCATCATATCCAATTCCACCATTAATAACTACAACTCTAGTTACTTCTCCGTTGCTAACAACTGCTCTCAACTTGGCACCAACGCCAGCACCCTTGACACTTAATTCTGGAGCGGAACTGTACTCACTACCAGAGTTTGTTACTTGGACGGATGATACCTTACCACCAGTAACAATTGCCTTCAATTCAACTTCTTTACCAGTCTTAAATGTTACACTTGGTTTCTTGTGGAAGTTGAGGACATTGGAGCCATATCCAGTTCCTTCTTCATACAGATAGAGATTTGTTATTTCGCCAGTAACGATTGGTGTTGCAGTTATGATACCAGTAACACCATCATATTCGGCACTGATGTTTAATTCAATATCGGGGTAACTGAAGTTGTGATACCCAGAACCAACACTAGTAAAGTTGACATAGTTGCCACTTATGTAATTTGCATTGTCTGTTGCACCAACACCAGCGTTGGCAAGTCTAAATCTATCATCACTTTGTTTGATGATGTAGTAACTTGATGCTGCAGAGAGACCGCCAATTACAGACCCAGTTGATGAATAGTTTACAATATCACCATCAGCAAATCCATGATTTTCGAAGAAGATGTTATCTTCTACCGTAGAGACGTTTGATGTCTTAACAATGAGTTTCTTATTCTGATAATCACTACCAGGATTGATGACCTTAATAGATCTGAGTGTATTCTTACCCTCAAGAGTTCTGAACTTGTGAATACCTTGAGTATTTGATGTTGTAAAACCAACGGTGTTAATACCACTAGTATAATCTGAAAGTGTTGGATACAACTTAACAGTTGTGCTGTTTACAACCTGAGTGTAATATACTGACCCACTATTCAATGTGGTGCCCGTATCTGCATTGCTACCACCGAAAGTACCAACACCTACAGCATTGTTTCCGTTTCTGTTATAGACAACAGCATCACCATTAGAAAAATTATGCTGAGTTGAGAATGTCAGTGTGTCGTCGCTAATATTGATACCGCCACCATCAGTAGAAACTCTGGAATCAAACTCAACTTCACGGAATCTCTTTTCCAATACTGGACTGAGTATTGCTCCTGTACCGTTTCCTCCAGTCAGAGTAACTGAAGTAATCTTCTTAATATCAAAATCTTGTGGGTCAACAATTACTTCTTTGAGGGTGCCCTTCAAAGTTGGTCTAACCAGAGCAGTAGTGCCCGCACCAGAAGATACTACTACATCTGGTGGATTAATTACATCATAACCACTACCACTATTGTAAAGAGTGATACTATCTAATGGACCATAATAGATTTTATCTTCAGACTTGTAGTTAACAATCTCAACACCATTAATGAGCATTCCTGTTGATCCAGGAATTGTTGCTGCATTGTTTCCTGTCTTGATATTTTTCTTGAATGGAAACTTCTTGAGAACCTTTTGTGGTTTGATTAATTCATCCTTCTGGGTAGCCAAGGTAAGACTATGTGCCCCAGATGCCATTGAGAAAGTAAACTCAACTGGATTGTCACTAACAATCAGTGATCTTGACAAGTATAATTTTACTTGATTATTTGGAGAAAGAACTTTTACATAGTAGTATCCTTCTGGCATTCCAGAGAATGCTGTGCCAGTGGATTGGTAATATACCTCATCGCCAGTGATGAATGGTACACTGTTTGGGAATGAGATAATCGAATACTTTTCAGTCGTGCTGTTGTATCCAAGTATATTTGAAGACGTTGCCGAAGATAAGGTAGATTTCTTTATAGTCTTCGTTATGTCATATGATGGTAAAGAGTTAGATGCAACATAGAAGTATTCATCATTCTCATTATAAAGATTTTGAATATCACTTACTAAAGCATTATCACCATACAGGAGAGGTGTGCCAGAGCTAGTTGCAGTTTTTAACTTTCTTCTGATGGAGTAATCTAAGGTTGAATCGTAAGTAAATCCAACTAAGTTATTGAGAGTTACTTGCTTTCCAGATATTGTAGAAACCGTAGCATTAGCATGAGCAACATTCTCTGTAGATCCTAAAAGAATATCTACAGTATCCCCAACTCTGAGACTGGACTTGTCAATATCAGACTTCAATACAAAGTTTGACCCACTAACACTATCAACATGATATCTGCTGCTAGTATTATAAATCCAACTATTTGCAAAAAGTTGCTTGTATGTCTTATCCGTCTCTGGATTTGAAATTTTCTCACCTACATTCTTAACATAAATCTTCTGATTTTCTGTAGAGAGTTTGATATCACTAACAGTTTCAAACTTGGAGAGGACTCCAGTTACCCTGACATCAACTCTCTTTGTAATATCTCCGTCCTCATATCCATAGAATGTCTCATTTGTGCGGATTTCATCAGCAGAAGAAATGGCATTATCAATTCCACTACATCCCAAGAATTGGTTTACAGTCTTGGATGTGTAGGTGATTGTATTATCACCAGAAATGAGTGTGCCAGAAGCAGGGAAACCAATAGTGGAATCAACAATGATTGATTCTCCACCAACTGATACTGGGTTGATTGCCTTTGTTTTTGGTTGAATATTGAAAGTACCTTCAATAAGGTCTCTGTCATCATATCCAACAAAGAGACCAAGTTTGAAATATGTGCTGATACCAGCTCTAGTGAAGATTTCTACTTCAGATACAGATGCTTGTGTCTCAGAATCGGAAGACTTTCTAATAGTTTGACCAATCAGTTTCGTTGGGTCGCCAGAAATAGGCTCAACAACTACAACTTCTCTTCTTAAAAACTGAGAAGATGATGGTTTCAGCAGGCGGTCTTCTAAATCAATGACCTTTGGAGTTACGCCAAACAAAACTCTGAAAAGGATTTTGAAGGATTCTTCAGTACCTTTTGATTCGTAAAGTGACCTTGCTTCTTTGATAAAGTTATTGACATTCAAATCTGAAACAAAATCTACATTCTCAAGTCCAGGTGTCAGAGTATACTTGAGTTTCTTGTAGAATTCCTTTAAGAACTCAGAGCTCAGGTTTTTAACCGTAGTGCCAGAGGTATGTGCTGCCTGAGATGAGGTGTTAAAAACTAATTCTTCTGGATTTAATTCTGAGCGATAAGAGGTAATACCACTAAAACCTCTTACACAACCAGTAAAAGAGTTTGTCGTGATACCAGTATAAGTGAAAATCTCACTATCAATCTGAAAAAGACCATACTGCTCAGGAAATCCTTTCGTTGACGCTACATTTACAACATCTGCTGATGCTGTAATATCGGAAGACAGAGTGGTAGTGCCAGTAATAACCTCTGGTGTGAGGTTGTCAATCTTCAGATATTGGTCTAGATTGTTGGCAAGGTCTGCTGGAGCACCTTGATATTCCTGAGAGATATAATATTGCTTTAGAAAATCTACTGCCTTAGGACTTTCAGAACGTAAAAACTCTGGTAATTGGTTCTCAATAATTTGCTGAACTTTTACCCTCGTCTCAAATCCAGTTTTTATCATCTTATACCCTCTTTAGTTCTCCGTTTAAGTAGCTAGAAGTCGTCTTATAT
>Ga0255751_10004928_pt1 | contig 11996 bp, 10 predicted proteins | sample 071ome_20_FD_179951 | JGI IMG/M metagenome (GOLD analysis project Ga0255751, IMG submission 179951) | Coastal salt marsh microbial communities from the Groves Creek Marsh, Skidaway Island, Georgia - 071412BT metaG (version 2) | ecosystem: Environmental > Aquatic > Marine > Intertidal zone >...
AAGGAATACGCCTATTACTCGTTTGCCAAGGCATCACAGACGATTGGCGATGTCTCGAAACTGCCGATTTCGATGAAAGTGCTGCTTGAGAACATGCTGCGCTTTGAAGATGGTGGCTTCACTGTTGGCACGGACGATATTCAGGCGATCGCTGACTGGCAGAAGAACCCGGTTACCGGCAGTGAGATCCAGTATCGCCCGGCGCGCGTGCTGTTGCAGGACTTTACCGGCGTTCCATGCGTGGTTGACTTGGCAGCAATGCGTGACGCGATTGCCAAGCTTGGCGGTGATACTGCCAAGATCAACCCGCAGGTTCCCGTGAACCTCGTAATCGACCACTCGGTCATGGTGGACGAATTTGGCCACCCCAAGGCTTTCGAGAAGAACGTCGAGCTTGAGTATCAGCGCAATGCAGAGCGCTATGACTTTCTGAAATGGGGCTCAAAAAGCTTCCAGAACTTCAGTGCGGTTCCTCCCGGAACGGGCATTTGCCACCAGGTGAATCTAGAACACATCGGCAAGGGCGTGTGGTCAAGCCAGGATCAGGACGGCGCAACTATCGCATACCCTGACACCTGTGTCGGCACTGACAGCCACACCACCATGATCAACGGCCTTGGCGTGCTGGGCTGGGGTGTGGGCGGCATCGAAGCCGAAGCAGCCATGCTGGGTCAGCCGGTTTCCATGCTGATCCCGGAAGTTGTCGGCTTCAAGCTCACCGGCGCGATGGCTGAAGGCATTACTGCAACCGATCTGGTGCTGACCTGTGTGCAGATGCTGCGCGAAGTTGGCGTGGTAGGGCGTTTCGTAGAATTCTACGGCCCGGGCGTTTCGAACCTGTCGCTCGCAGACCGTGCAACCATCGCAAACATGGCGCCTGAATATGGCGCGACCTGCGGCTTTTTTGGCGTCGATGACAAAACGCTCGAATATCTGCGTCTGACAGGGCGCAGCGAAGAACAGATTGCGCTAGTCGAAGCCTATTCGAAGGAACAAGGCATGTGGTTCGAGCCGGACAATGTGCCGGTATTCTCGAACACGCTAGAGCTCGACATGTCATCGGTCGTCCCGTCGCTGGCAGGGCCGAAGCGTCCACAGGACAAGGTCATCCTTTCCGAAGTGGACGAGTTGTTCAATGGCGACTTGCAGAAGGTTTACAGCAAGTCTGCGCCTGCGCGTGTCGCGGTAGAGGGGAAAGATCACGATATCGGCGACGGCGATGTTGTGATCGCGGCAATCACCAGCTGCACCAACACGTCCAACCCGGACGTGCTGATCGCCGCCGGTCTGGTCGCCAAGAAGGCAGTCGAAAAGGGTTTGAAGCCAAAGCCTTGGGTCAAGACTTCGCTTGCACCAGGGTCGCAGGTCGTGACGGATTATCTCGTGAAGTCGGGCCTGCAGGCTGATCTCGATGCGATCGGTTTCGATCTGGTGGGCTATGGCTGCACCACCTGCATCGGCAACTCTGGCCCGCTCGCACCGCCAATCAGCAAGGCAATCAACGGCAATGACATCGTTGCGGCTTCAGTCCTGTCGGGCAACCGCAACTTCGAAGGCCGCGTGTCACCTGATGTGCGCGCCAACTTCCTCGCATCGCCGCCGCTGGTTGTGGCCTACGCGCTGAAGGGCACTGTAACGGAAGACATCACCACTACCCCGATCGGTCAGGATCAGGACGGCAATGACGTAATGCTCGCTGACTTGTGGCCGTCCAACAAGGAAGTCTACGAGCACCGCGTGGCAAATATTGACCGTGGTATGTTCGAGCGCCGCTATGCCGACGTCTACAAGGGCGATGAGCATTGGCAGGCAATCCAGGTGGAAGCTTCCGACACTTACCAGTGGCGTCCGGGCAGCACTTATGTTGCGAACCCGCCTTACTTTGAAAGCATGGAGATGACGCCTGCCCCGATCACAGACATCACTGACGCAAAACCGCTCGCGATCCTGGGTGACTCGGTGACCACCGACCACATTTCGCCCGCTGGCTCGATCAAACAGGACAGCCCGGCAGGCGAATATCTGATGAGCAATCAGGTCGCGAAGGCGGACTTCAACTCCTACGGCTCGCGCCGCGGCAACCATGAAGTGATGATGCGCGGCACCTTCGCCAATATCCGCATCAAGAACGAAATGGTTCCGAGTGTTGAAGGTGGCTACACTACTTACAACGGCGAACAGATGGCGATCTATGACGCCGCAATGAAGCACAAGGCCGACGGCACACCGCTGGTTGTGATTGGCGGCAAGGAATACGGCACAGGCTCTTCGCGCGACTGGGCGGCAAAGGGCACCATCCTGCTGGGTGTCCGCGCAGTGATCGTCGAAAGCTTTGAGCGTATTCACCGCTCGAACCTGGTGGGCATGGGTGTGCTGCCGCTGCAGTTCAAGGATGGCGATACCCGCGAGACGCTGGGCCTGACGGCGGATGACACATTCAGCATCAAGGGCCTTGCTGGGCTTGCCCCGCAGCAGGACGTCGAAGTTGAAGTAACCCGCGCTGACGGCACCAGCTTCAGCTTCACCGCGCGCAGCCGCATCGATACGGCGAACGAAATGGAATACTACCTGAACGGCGGTATCCTCCATTATGTTCTGCGCAAGCTGGCGTCCTAAGATGCGGTTCACACCTCTTGGGCTAGTGGCCGCCGCCATGCTGCCTCTTTCAGGCTGCATGATCGTCGACAATAGCGGTGATCGCATAGTGGCCGGCGCGCCAGGGCGATCAGTTGCACAAGTCGAAACTCTGCCAGCGTCCGAACTCACAGCTTTGATTGCCAGCGGCCAAGTGGTGCTGATCGATGTTCGTACACCTGATGAATACGAAGGTGGCCGGATTGCGAGCGCACTTAATGCGCCAGTGCAAACCTTTGATGCCGCTGCCATTCCGCGGGACGCAACCCGTGAGACGATCCTCTATTGCCGCTCTAGCGGCCGGTCAAAGCGGGCTGCAGACATGCTCGCCGCTGAATGGGGAACAAAGGTCCGTCACCTGGAAGGCGGCGTACTTGCTTGGCAGGATGGCGGGCTCGAATTGGAAATGCCAACAGGCGATTAGGCTTCTGCCGGCCACAAAAAGAGGGGTAGCGCCCTGGTTGCAAGCGCTACCCCTTTACATTTGAAGTTCACTCTTTCGATGCACGGCGGGAGACTAAGTCGCCAATCGCATCCGGAACTGCCACTTGCACGGGTCGCAATACTTGCAGCAGCACCAAATCGGGTACTGGTGGCTACGGCTCAGCCCCCAAAACCAAGAGCCGTAGCCACCGTGACGATAAGACCAGGAGCCTCATCGCTTGAGAACCTTGTGGCCCCGTTTTGTGATTCGAAACAAGCTGATTAACCAGTCTTGGAAAGGACTTGCGGCGAAAAACTTGTCAATTCGCTGCTGGATACAATACGCTGTCCCACGGCGGGACTCGTGTCGCCCGATCGTTAACGAAAGCGACATGTCGGCCAGCGATGCAGTTCGTAGATTGGTCCTGTCGCAACATTTCATGATAAGTTAGCCGACCTCGCTATAAACAAATCAACTGGAGTATTTCTTGTGCTTACATCTCTTCTAGCTTCCGCAGCTCTGGTGTTTTCTTTGCAAGCTCAGGCAGCAAGCGAACCCGAACAAGAAACTGTTGAGGAAACTGAGGTAACGCAGATTGAAGAGGCTGCACCGGAGCCCGAAGCTGAACCCGCTACAGACGAGAACACGGTCATCTGCCGACGGACACAGCTCATTGGTTCGAAGTTTTCCAAACGCATCTGTGGAACGCAGGCAGAATGGGACGAGCTTGCACGCAAGGGTCGGGTTTCGACTGCTGAATTCCAGGCCAAAGGCGCTGGTATCCGGCAGGCTGGTAACTAAGCTGGCCTAACCCTCTTCAAAAAATCCTGGCTGCCCGCCGCCCCCGGTGGCGGGCGGTTCCATTTCCAGATGCTGCCACCCGGCATCATTGAGTGCGCGGCCACGCTCCGTGCGCGCGAGCAGACCCAGCTGGATCAGATAGGGCTCGATCACATCCTCTACGGTATCGCGCGGCTCGCCCAGCCCCGCTGACAGCGCGCCCACCCCTACTGGGCCGCCCTTATAGGTGGTCGCGATCATGGCGAGATATTTGCGGTCCATCGCATCGAGACCAAGGCGATCAATCTCCAGCCGGGTCAGCGCATCGTCGGCAATCGGCTTCGTAACAGTCCCCTGCCCCGCAACATGGGCAAAGTCGCGTACCCGGCGGAGCAAGCGCCCGGCCACACGAGGCGTGCCGCGCGAACGGCGCGCAATCTCGCGCGCGCCTTGCGGATCGATATCAAGCCCAAGCAGGCGCGCGGCACGGCTTACTACAAGGTCCAGCTCATCATGCGTGTAGAAGTTAAGCCGCACCGGAATGCCGAAGCGGTCACGCAAAGGCGTGGTCAGTAGGCCCTGCCGCGTGGTTGCGCCGATCAGCGTGAACGGCGGCAGATCGATCCGCACGCTCCTGGCAGCCGGCCCTTCACCAATGATGAGGTCAAGCGCGCGGTCCTCCATCGCAGGATAGAGCACTTCTTCAACAACTGGATTAAGCCGATGGATTTCGTCGATGAAAAGCACGTCATGCGACTCAAGATTGGTGAGCAGCGCGGCGAGATCGCCCGCCTTGGCGATCACCGGGCCTGACGTGGCGCGGAAACCCACGCCCAGTTCATTTGCGACGATTTGCGCCAAAGTGGTCTTGCCCAGCCCGGGCGGGCCGAAGAACAGCGTGTGGTCCATCGCTTCGCCGCGCGATTTCGCGGACTCTATGAAGACTTTCAGATTCTCGCGTGCTCCTTCCTGCCCGATGAATTCGCGCAAACTCTTGGGACGCAGCGCCGCATCGGGATCGTCAACTTGCCGCTCGGGCGTGTGAAGAGGGACAGGATCAGTCATCTCAGAACGGGTTCATCGTGTAACCATCTTGCTGGAGCAGCGCATGCGCAGTCATGGCCGACAGCGCCATTTCCACGCCTGGCGCGAGCATGTCGTTCGAAATGCCGTAGGCTGCAGCGGACTGCCCGCACAGGATTACGCGCATGCCAGTGTCAGTCAGCGCCTTGATCAGCGCGACATTGGCATTTTCCGCACCTTCGCGGCGATTGGCGTATTCTTCTGCGCCGAGCAGGTCTTCCGACGCTTTACCATGCACGACAACCGCAACCTCGATGTTCTCTAGCGGCACGCCCGCGCGGACATGCATATTGATGAAGCGCGCGGCGCTCTCCAGCGTACTGTTGAGTTTGCCCGTCTCCGCCCTCGCGGCAACATCGAACGCTACCTTGAACTCTGCGCCTTCAGGGATATCGAAATCCGCATCGACCTGCGCATTGGGGCCGTATTCCTCAAACACCGGTCCGGTGGTGAATGCGGACAGGTCTTGGGCTGACAGTGGCGATGTCATCAGCGCCAAACTAACCAGAATTCCTGTTCTCAAAGTCATACGCTCTCCTATCCCGCCGCCCGTTTTAGCGCCACGCGGATCAGATCGGATTCCGGTGCATCTTCGCCTAATTCGGCTTGCGCGCGGGCGACAGCCTGCGCGGCTATCGCGGGTTTGAAGCCAAGGTTCTCGAGCGCGGAAACCGCGTCAGCGCTCGCGCCGCCCTTGGGCACGGCAACACCAGCCACACCAGCCATGCCTCCGCCCGGAAGCGCGCCAGCCTTGTCCTTCAGCTCGTTGACGATGCGGCCGGCCAGTTTCGGCCCCACACCATTCGCGCGCGCCACCATCGCAGCGTCACCGCCCGCGCAGGCATCACGCACTTCACCGGTCGACAGCGCAGAAAGGATTGCGAGCGCCACCTTGCTTCCCACGCCCTGAACCTGAGTAAGCAGCCTAAACCAGTCGCGCTCTGCACTTTCGGCAAAGCCGAGCAGGCGCATATCATTCTCGCTAACCTGCAGATCGGTGTGGACGGTGCATGCTTCACCCACTTCACCCAGCGCGGCAAGCGTCTTGGTACTGCAATGGACCAGATAGCCGACGCCTTGGACATCGACGATCGCCCAATCATCGCCTATTTCGTCCAGCCTGCCTGACAGTTTCGCGATCATGCGTTTCCTTCTGCGCTACCGCTTTGCTGTTTGTCGCCTTTTGTTCTTGCCCGCAAACAAATGCTTGGTCCAGAGATTATGGACACTTGCCCACTCTTGCGACATTAGGAACCCCATGAGCTGGAACACATTCGGACGCGTTTTGCGCTTTACCACCTGGGGTGAGAGCCATGGGCCTGCATTGGGCGCGGTACTGGACGGCTGCCCGCCGCGCATCACGCTGTCTGAAGAAGATGTCCAGCCGTTCATGGATGCGAGGAAGCCGGGGCAAAACCGCTTTACCACGCAACGCAAGGAAGCGGATCTTGTCCGCATCCTGTCCGGCGTATTCGAAGGCCAGACCACCGGCACACCGATTTCGCTGATGATCGAAAACACCGATCAACGCAGCAAGGACTATTCAGAAATCGCCAAGAGTTACCGTCCGGGTCATGCGGATTACAGCTATGACGCGAAGTACGGCATTCGCGACTATCGCGGCGGCGGTCGATCCAGCGCGCGCGAAACTGCGGCGCGGGTAGCGGCAGGCGCAGTCGCGCGTCTGATCATTCCGGAAGTCAAGATCACCGGCTTTGTGTGCGAGCTCGGCGGCGACAAAATCGACCGCGACAACATCGACTTTGCCGAAATCGGCAACAACCCGTTCTTCTGCCCCGATGCAGAGGCCGCAAAACGCTGGGAAGAGAAAATCGACGCCGCGCGCAAGGCGGGTTCGTCACTGGGCGCGGTGGTCGAATGCGTGGCCGAAGGTGTGCCCGCCGGATGGGGTGCGCCTGTCTATGCCAAACTCGACAGCGATCTGGCAGCGGCGATGATGACGATCAACGCCACCAAAGGCGTAGAGATCGGCGACGGCTTCGATGCTGCTCGACTAACCGGCGAGGAAAATGCCGATGCGATGCGGCCTAGCGAGAATGGCCCTGAATTTGCCGCCAACCACTCAGGCGGTACGGCAGGCGGTATCTCGACCGGACAACCGGTTGTATGCCGCGTCGCATTCAAGCCAACCAGCTCGATCCTGACCCCGGTCGATACGATTACATCGGATGGCGAAGCAACGCAGATCCGAACCAAGGGACGGCATGACCCCTGCGTGGGCATCCGCGGGACACCCGTAGTGGAAGCGATGATGGCGCTGGTGCTGGCCGATCACAAACTGCTGCATAATGCGCAATGCGGTTAGGTTATTGAGGTTTACGCCTGCTCAACCAGAACGAGCACATCTTCGTCCGCATCTTCATCATCGTGATGATTCACCGCATATTGCAGCAGCTCTACCTCGCGCTTGGCGACAGTATATGCATAGATCAGCCCGACCAGCAGGATCACCCCGCTGCCGCCGCGCATAAACGGCACGTCAAACACAACAGCCAGCACAACAAGCGCGACTGCGGCCAGCAAAGTGCCCAAACTAACTTTCGACATCGAAAACCCCAATGGCTTGTTGATCAATACGGCATGAAACGTAGCCGAAGGGTTGTAACGGGTGGTTGCTCGTCATTCTTAAGATGGGGTTGCCATGGGCTCCCGCGTAATCGATTCAGTCAATCAAACCGCTATTGATTGATTTATTCACTCAAACTTATCGGATCATCTCGCTTCGCCGGGATCGATCCGTTTGCTATACACGCTGTGTAAGCAGTGGCTGCGATGCGAGTCGCGCCAGCGCAGGAATTCAAACACCCCTATAGGAGAGCACATTATGGACGCGAAGACCGGTGAATTGAACGGTTGCCCCTTCCACGCAGAGCAAGGCACACGCCCTCTGCTGGGCCGTACCAACAAGGATTGGTGGCCAGAGACAGCCAACACGGAAATTCTGACGCAGGGTGGCCGCAATGCGGACCCGATGGGCGAGGATTTCGACTATTGCGAAGCGTTCAATGCGATCGATTATGATGCGCTGAAAGCTGACCTTACAGCCTTGATGACAGACAGCAAGGATTGGTGGCCCGCCGATTATGGTCACTATGGCCCGTTTTTCATTCGCATGACCTGGCATGCCGCCGGCACTTATCGCACCGGTGATGGCCGCGGTGGCGGTGGCAGCGGGCAGCAGCGCTTTGCACCGCTCAACAGCTGGCCAGATAATGGCAACCTCGACAAGGCACGCCGCCTGCTTTGGCCGATCAAGCAAAAATACGGCAAGAACATCAGCTGGGCTGACCTGTTCATCCTTGCCGGCAATGTCGCAATTGAAAGCATGGGTGGTCCTGTGTTCGGCTTCGGCGGCGGACGTAAGGACGTATTCGAGCCGGAAACAGTCTATTGGGGCACAGAGGAACTGTGGGTCGATACCGGTGCTGAAACCCGTATCACTCCTGACGATGGCCGCGCGTTGGAGAACCCGCTGGCTGCCATCCAGATGGGCCTGATTTACGTCAATCCCGAAGGGCCCGGTGGCAACCCGCACGATGATGCAGGTGCCGCACGTGACCTGCGCGAGACCTTTGCTCGGATGGCCATGAACGACGAGGAAACGGTCGCCCTGACCGCTGGCGGACACGCCTTTGGCAAGGCGCATGGTGCCAAGCCCTCTGACACTTTCAGCGGTGCACCCGAAGGTGAATCGCTTGAGAAACAGGCATTCGGTTGGTTGACCGATCAGGCAGAAATCGATGCGGGCAATATCACCACGTCAGGCATCGAAGGCGCATGGTCCAACAATCCGACCAAATGGAGCCACGATTATCTGCGCCTGCTGTTCAAGTATGACTACGAGCTAACGCAGAGCCCGGCTGGTGCCAACCAGTGGACGCCGATCAATCCTGATCCGGAAGACATGGCACCCGATGCTCGCGATCCTTCGAAGAAGGTTCCGACCATCATGACAACAGCTGACATGCAGCTGAAGCGCGATCCTGAGTATGCCAAGATTGCCAAGCGTTTCCTTGAGCATCCCGAACAGCTCGATGATGCATTCGCGCGGGCATGGTTCAAGCTGTGCCACCGCGACATGGGTCCAAAGGTTCGTTACCTCGGCCCTGAAGTGCCGTCGGAGGAGCTTATCTGGCAGGATCCGGTTCCGGCTGGCACCACGCCTTCAGACGCTGATGTTGCGGCGTTCAAGTCGGCTGTTCTGGATAGCGGTCTGACCGTCAGCGAGCTGGTCAAGGCGGCATGGGCTTCGGCCTCGACCTATCGCAATTCGGACCACCGCGGCGGCGCCAATGGCGCGCGTGTACGCCTTGCTCCGCAGGCAGGCTGGGCAGCAAATGACCCGGATGAACTCGGCAAGGTTCTGTCCAAGCTGGAAGAGCTGCGCGGCAATCTTTCGATGGCGGATGCTATCGTGCTGGCCGGTGCAGCAGCGGTCGAGAAAGCAGCCAAGGATGGCGGCCACGATGTTTCGGTCGATGTCACGACCGGTCGTGGCGATGCTACGGCCGAACAAACCGACGCTGAAAGCTTCGCCCCGCTGGAGCCGTTTGCAGACGGGTTCCGCAACTATCTGCGCAACAAGGCCAGCGTGAAGACCGAAGACCTGTTGATCGACAAGGCTCACCTTCTGGGGCTTTCGATCCCGGAAATGACCGCTCTGGTTGGTGGCTTGCGTGCGCTGGGCGCCGTTAGCGGCAACACCGGACATGGTGTCCTGACAGACCGTGCAGGAACGCTATCGAATGATTTCTTCGTCAATCTGTATGACATGTCGACCAAGTGGGCGGCTGCCGACACTGACGAGGAACTTTACATCGGTAGTGACCGTGCAACCGGCAATGAGAAGTTCCGCGCCACCCGCGCAGACCTGATCTTCGGTTCAAACTCACAGCTTCGCGCCGTGGGCGAGACCTATGCCGAAGCCGGTGGTGAAGAACGCCTGGTGCGTGACTTCGTAGCAGCCTGGACGAAGGTCATGGATGCCGATCGCTTCGACATCAGCCATGCAAAGTACCATGCATAAGCGCGGATAGAACCAACTCTGGAGAGCCCAAGCTTTCAGGGTCGCAGTTAACCCCCGGTCGTTTCGGCCGGGGGTTTTCTTTTGGGTGCCTTGCAAGGCCGAGACTTGCCGCTAAAGCGCACCAATGGACCAAAAGCTTTCTTCGATCTCGCGGATTTGTGCGGGCATCATCGGCATTGGCGCACTTGCCACCATCGCGTTGCAAACCACCATCAACACCGAGCCGGGTACCTCCCCCTTGGAGAACTTTGCGCTGCTGTTCCGTTTCTTCACCATATGGAGCAATTTCGCGGGCGGCGTGGTGATGTTGTGGATTGCCGCAGGCAGGCCGATCAGTCAGCGTGTTACCTTCGCACTGGCAACTGCGCTCACGATCGTCGCGCTGGTGTATCACGCACTTCTCGCCGCAGACCATCATCCGGTTGAGCTTGATTGGTGGACCAACCTAAACTTTCACACGATCATTCCCGCTGCATTTATTCTTTGGTGGACGGTGTTTTCAGATCGCGCGCACCTGACCTGGCGATCATTGCCATGGGTGATGGTGTTCCCGATCCTCTATTCCGCTTTCGCTCTGATCTACGGCGCAAACACCGGATTCTACGCCTATTTCTTCCTCGACCTCCCATCGCTTGGATGGGGGCAGATGCTGATCAATATGACTGGCTTAAGCGCATTTTTTGTCTTGATGGGCGCAGTACTTCTGGGGCTGCGCAACATTATCCCTAACGCCCGCGTCTGAGTACGAGATAGATTGCACCCGCTCCACCGTGGCGGATATGCGCTTTGCGGACCGCCGCAATGGCATCGCCATGCTCGCTCGCCGCGAGCCAATCGAGCAGCTTCGCCCTGATCGCGCCTCTGCGGTGCTGGCGATCAGCCGGATCAACCGGGCGCGCACGCCCCGCGATTAGAAGCACGACTCTCGCCCCCATTGCTCTTGCTTGCGCCATCCCGTCCATCAGCCGCGCATGCGCGCTGTCGAGATTGTGGCCATGTAGATCGAGAGTGAAATCTGGCGCAATCCCTCCAGCCTTCAGCTTGCGGTCCCAATGCCCATCGAGCCCGCCTTGATCGTGCGCTCGCACAGGACGGGAACTATTGCTGGCCGGTATTGCGGGGCGCCGCGAAGGAAGCGGTATCGGCTTTCGCTGCGCCACGGTTTGTGCCGCCTTGTGCGAAGTGCCTGGTTGAACTTGCGGCAATTTGCGCCCCTCCAGGGGTGTGACGCTGGACGCCAGTTTAGTCCATGCGGCCGCTTCCTCGGCGCTTAGACCGCGCGGAATGCTCATTCTGCGTTCGCTAGATTTAGTCGTTCGGCCGAAGCTTTCGGCACCAGTACCAAGGCTTGGCCGCGCCCGCTCATTCCACCAGCGATTTCGCCGGCGTCTTCGCCCGCGCCCCAAAATGTGTCGAACCGGTTGGCGCCCTTGATCGCGCCGCCTGTGTCCTGCGCGATCCACAGCCCGTCTGCCTCATTACGGTCCAGATCGAGCCAGACAGGCGCGCCAAGCGGCACAAACCGGGGATCAACCGCCACCGAGCTTTCGCGGCGCACCGGCACCTCCAACGCACCCAAAGGGCCCTCGCCGATCAATTCGCGAAAGAACACCCAGCTCTTGTTGAGCCGCATCAACGCGGCGCCATCTTCCGAATTTTCGCGCAGATACTGGACGATCCCTTGCATCGAAGGCGCATATTTCCCGGGTTCATCTCCGAAAAGCTCACGCTCGCGCATCACGCCACCGATGCTGACATATTCGCGCCCGTTCTGCCCCGCATAACCGATGCGGATAGTCTCTCCATCTGGCGCGATAATTTTACCGGAGCCCTGGATTTGCAGGAAAAACAGCTCGATAGGGTCGGACGCATAGGCGATTTCCAACCCTCGCCCTACCAATGCCCCCGCTTCGATTTCTGCCCGTTCGTAATAGGGTACAAATCTGCCATCGGCTGCGATTCTGCCAAGTGGCGGCTGCCCCTCGCGCTCGGATTCGGGCACCTTATCCGGCCAGGCACGAAACAAAT
>Ga0255751_10004937_pt1 | contig 11985 bp, 28 predicted proteins | sample 071ome_20_FD_179951 | JGI IMG/M metagenome (GOLD analysis project Ga0255751, IMG submission 179951) | Coastal salt marsh microbial communities from the Groves Creek Marsh, Skidaway Island, Georgia - 071412BT metaG (version 2) | ecosystem: Environmental > Aquatic > Marine > Intertidal zone >...
ATAGAGTAGTTGCAAATACCTAATGCGATCTATTCTTTCTCTTTTCGCAGTTTTATTCTTTGCTCTTCCTGCTTGGGCAGTAGATGTCCAAATGGGTGCCAATGGGCAATTAGTATTTGAACCAGCAGAGGTTAGTATCACTGCTGGTGAATCGGTACATTTCATTAATAACATGCTTCCACCTCATAATGTGATTGTTGAGAATCATCCCGAATTGTCCCATGAAGGTCTTGCTATGTTACCAGGCGAAGACTTTGAGGTTGCGTTTCCCGAAGCAGGGGACTATACTTACTGGTGTGCCCCCCACAAGGGTGCGGGCATGATCGGTACAGTACACGTTTCATGAATCACCATTTTACTCACATGATTATCTGTTGCATCGTTGGCGTAGGGGCAGGTGCCCTGGGCGTCTGGGTTTACAATAAAATTAAAGACAATAGGGACCACAATCCATGAAAATATTTCTAGACACAGCTGAGGTTGATCAGATTGCTCCAGCATATGAAACTGGATTGATTGATGGAGTTACCACAAATCCTACTCTTATTTTAAAGAGTGGAAGAAGTTTATTTGATGTTGCCAAAGAATTAATTACATCATTTCCGGAACTGAAAAGCATTTCTACTGAAGTAGTTGCTGATACCGCAGAGGAAATGATTACTCAAGCAGAGAAATTTATTCCTCTTTCTCCAAAAGTAATCACAATAAAAGTTCCTTGCACTGTGGAGGGTCTAAAGGCATGTAGAATTCTTTCAAAAGAAGGTGCAAATGTTAATGTGACTCTTGTATTTTCTACATGCCAAGCAATTTTGGCGGCAAAGGCAGGAGCAACTTATATTTCTCCTTTCCTTGGTCGTTGGCGTGACAATTCTATTGATGAAATTGAATTGATTAAGAACATTAGAACTCTATATGATAAGCATTGGTTTGATGCTTGTGACAGTAAGACTGCAATTGGATCTCCAAACATTCTTGCAGCATCTATTCGTGATGTAATGCAAGTAGAAAAATCTGCTGTATATGGAGCTGATGTATGTACGATTCCTCCATTAGTATTCTGGAAAATGTATAAAAACATTATGACAGATAAAGGACTTGATTTGTTTCAAAAAGATTGGGAAGAAGCAAATAAATGATACAATATACCATACGAACTGAGAGGAATGATGGATACAAATCTGTCTATTTAATTAGATCTCGTGCTTCAAAGTGGTTTGTATCTCAGTCATTTTTATCTCACACTGAAAACATAGAAAACTTTAGTATAGAAGAAAGGTTATGTTAGGAAAAGCACTTCTTTTTATTGCAATTCCATTTGTATTGAGTACAATTTATTTCGGGTCAAAGAAAGGACACTACTATGAATCCGAACACTATAAGGGAAATGGATGCGCCCATTAGGCAGAAATTTCATTTTGCTAATTCATCATTTTCTAGAATGTATGGACCTGACAAGGTTACCGGTGAGATGATTGATTTTTGCATTGCCTGGGCAGAATCTAATCAGCAGGCACCACTAGATGATTTGACTAATGTTGATATTTACTTTAGAAACTTGTGGAACAATCGATGGACATAAAATTAATAGCTAGATATGCAATGGAAAATCCTTTTGTTCTAGGATTTCTTTCTTTTATTTTGGTTTATGTTCCCATCATGGGCATACATTTAATACATAAATATAAATGGGAGCACTGGGAACCATTTACCAGGAAGCATAAATGAAATCACTAATTCTAATTGCATGTTTTCTACCAATAGTGATAATTTATATCATTATGAAACTTGCAGTTTGGATAGAAGCTGTTAATGCGGAGACGGATTATGTCAGAAAAGAACCTCTACGAGAACGAGGACCCTTTGTGGCAAACCCGTATGCAGACGTTGATGAGGAGGACGAAGAGTATGGAGACCGCACAGATTATCGATGAGGCAATCTGGAAGTATTATTTTAATAAGGGTCAAGAAGTTCCACAATGGAAAATGAAAAAGGATCCGCAGTGGTGGATTGATTACCTAATTAGTTTAGGTATTGATCCTAAGAATCCATGAACTTATTTCTTCGTCCGCTAACTGATATTAATGATCCTGTATGGAGTGTGATATTTAGTATCATGCTCCTTTTGGTAGGTGTAATATGGATTGTTGTCTATATATTAGGCATTGATGAGAGAGAATCAAATGGGAGCAATGACACCTCCAAGTCGGAAGAGTTGCTACAACTTCCGAGTAGTGGAAATCAACAGAGTAGTAGACGGAGACACGATTGATGTCACTATTGATTTGGGATTTGATCTCTATAAAAAAGAACGTGTTAGAGTTGCTGGAGTAGACACCCCAGAAAAAAGAACTAAAGATATTGAAGAGAAAGCATTAGGATATGACGCTACTCACTGGTTGGAAGAACGACTTAAAGGCGCTATTGAAGGGGATGATGATCTCGTTATTCGCACTGAGCTTGTTGGGGGTGTTGGGAAGTATGGGCGTCTTCTCGGATGGCTCTATGTCGGAGACGCAGAAGTGTCCCTCAATGAGCAAATGATTGAAGAGGGTTACGCTTGGGAATATGATGGTGGAACTAAGCAAAAGAACTTTGAAGAACTAAAAGAAATCAGACGTTCTAAAGGAACATTGTTTAGCGAAGAAGTACTTGACTAAATAGAAATACTGGTCTATACTAGACCTGTCGTTCATCCAGGCAACTGGACGCAAGTAAGTCGCGGAACGGAGCGTTCATCCTATGCTACTATCCTTTTTATTGTTTTCTCTTGAACCGGACTATAATCTATTATCTTGTAAAGATTATGATTGGTTGAGTCAAGGAGTCTTTGAGTCAACTTTGTTAACTCGTAATGAAAAATTAGAGTTTATTTCTATCTTTATTAGAGGAACAGATCCATCTTGTTTTAGGGTAGGAACATCGGACGCAAACGACTGAAGGAACGGGAGTTAATTCACCCATTTCTTTAGGAGTACAAAAATGAATACCCTCAATATCATTAAGAAGCAGATTCAAAAAGCATCTGCACTTCATGACGCTCAAATATCTCACACTGCATATCGTGGTGTTGAGTATAACGTTTGTGGACATGAACCGAAGGAAACCCACGGGACCTTCTGCTATCGTGGACACACTTACAACAAATAATTTAATATGTTACAGAGGGGTTGACACCCCTCATTTTTATATTATAATCTAGCAGTTACTGAGGTACTACATGGGACTATATGACACAGTTAGATCTTCTTACAATCTAGGACCTGGATTTACCGGAGACCTTCAGACTAAAGATCTTGAATGTTGTATGTGTGAATATTGGATATCACCCAATGGTGAGTTGTATGAAATTGATTACTCTGGAACCCATGATTTTGTAGAGCCTGATAGTACTGATAGTCCTTGGAGACTATTCAAGACTGTTAAAAATGGTAATCATGGTAAAGTGATTCCATACATTACAACTGCAACTGTAACTGTTTATCCTTCTAAATGGACTTGTTTTTATGCTCCATTTCCGGAAAAGAAACTAGTGTTTATTGAAGGGAAACTATATAAAGTTATTGATATTGAAAAAAGTTTATTGGAGTATAAATGTTTAAGTACTTAATTGCTTTACTGTTATTTGCACCACCAGCACTTGCAGAACCATCAAAAGGTTATTATACTATGGACTCTATGGGTTGTATGATCCTTGGAGAATGTACCGAAGATGTTAGTGAAGTTTGGGGTGTTGATATGATCAAAGAGCGTTATAATGACGCCGATTGGACACCAGTTGAATTGGAGATTCAGCGAATGCTGAATGCATTAACTCTTATTGGTGTTAATGTTTACATTGCTCCCGAACGCTACTTTCCTCCTGGACATCGTGGCGTTTATCATACTGTAACCAATAACTTTTATCTCAATGATGCTTTTATGAAGCGACCTTCTGTTTTTATGACGGTAATGCGTCATGAGGGATGGCACGCTGCACAAGATTGTATGGCTGGAACTATTGATAATAGTATGATTGCTATCATCAAACCAGAAGAAGATGTTCCTAAGATCTGGCGTGAAATGGTTGAGAAAACCTATCCAAAGTCTGCTGTTCCCTGGGAAGCAGAAGCAAAGTGGGCAGGACTTACCGAAGGAATGACCCAAAATGCATTAGAGTCCTGTGCCAATGGTACAATGTGGACTGATTACAAACCGACACCCTTAACACGTAAATGGTTGATTGAAAATGGATTCATTAAAAATTAAAATAGATGCCGACACCAAAGAATTCAAACTTGAAGTCCCGTTCGACACGATCAAAGAACTCGTCTCCGAAGAAAGAAGTATCAACATCCCGCCGGAAACCATCAAGCAAGTCTACTACTTCCAAAGTAAAAGCGAAACCCCAGAAAGTTTCTTCGTCAACGTTGCCCTCAAAGACAACTACGAGGAAGAGTACGACAAAGAATTCTGGGAAGACTACCACAAACAAAGCGAAGAAGAGTTCTCCGTCAGCAACCAAGGTATCGAAGACACTTACGATATCTACATCGAACAAACAGCAGAAGAAGTCAACCAAGACATCGACCTTGCCCGTCAATACGTCCAAGCGACGAACGAAGAAACCTACGGAGATCAAAGTACAAAACAGTCGGAAATCTGAACTGTTTCCTTATCTAAGTTTTCCATATTATTTGGAAGACTCTACTGAAAATAAGAAATGTTGGTTTCAACATTATGAACATGTTGAAAAATACATTACCAGATACCAACCAGTTTACAAACTGTACCACTACACTGGCAGGGGGGCTTGACAAATGGCGATGGATAGAGTAGTATTAAAGGCGTTGGTGAATCAGTTGAAGAAACTGGTTTCTGAACTTGAATCAGAAATTTATTCTGATGAACAAGTTTATGTCACACCATCTACAAAATCAAATTACAATGTAATCTCTGATAACGATGACGATGGATACCCGGATTAAATTCTGGAGAATTTGGGCAAAAGCACTTGGAGAAAAACAAGGGAAGGATGATAAGGAAGCAGATTATGTTGCTATTCTACGCACCTTTATTTTTGCCACTTATCTCATCACTAACATTGCAATTGTCGCCAATGCTGTAAGGCATTGGAACGACAATGTTCCTGGAGAGAGTCCGGTTGGTCGAGGACACCGCCTTGAAAGCGGCTGGGGGTAACGCCTTCGCAGGTTCGATTCCTGTTCTCTCCGTTGCCAGGTAACCGTACCTGGCATATGTGTACTTCTTGTATACATATATTACAACTGTCACATGTGACAGTTTAGCAACCTATCCAAGACTCAATTACTCTCCGAAGATTGGGTGCTACAATTTCAAAGCGATCGGGAAGTCGAATCCGATCCAACATCTGTGGGTAACCATTCCACAAGTAAAAAACTACGAGGTATTTCAAATGATTAAATCTGTTTTCGCAGCAACTGCTGCTCTCTCCATGTCCGCTGGCGCTGCGTTCGCAGGTCCTTACGTTAACATTGAGAACAATGCTGGTTTCACCGGCAGCGATTTCAATGGCAGCGTAACTGATTTCCATGTCGGTTACAGCGGTGAGGCAGGTGCTCTGGGTTACTACATCCAAGGCGGTCCTTCGCTGGTAGCAATTGATGGTGCTGACACCGAGAGCGGTTTCTCTGGTAAAGTTGGTGGTAGCGTTGCTGCAACCGAGTCGCTGAGCATCTATGGCGAAGTTTCGATGTCCACCGCTGGTCCTGGTGACAACGGTTATGGCACGAAAGCCGGTGTAACCTGGCACTTCTGATCTCTGCTGGGGGTCTTATGACCCCCTTTTTTTATGAACTTTAAAAAGAATCTACTCTGCTGTGCAAGTAGTCCTGTGTGCCACTTTGTTGCATTGATGGTTGGATGTTTAACTATGATACAACTAGTACATACACATGCTCATTATACTATGGATGTAGATACTGATTCTTACGTTCGTTCTTTTTGTAAAAACAATAAGGACAAATGTAAAACTATTATGAGTGAACTGGGGTCTTGACAGACCCCTTTTTTATTGGTAAAATTTATTTGCAACTCACTGAATCTCATGGAAGTAATTTTGTATTCAAAAGACAATTGTCAATGGTGTGATCGAGCAAAAATGTTGTTTGATAGTATTGACGTAAACTACAAAGAGTATAAGTACGAAACTGATTTTAATAAGTCTCAATTCTACGCTGAGTTTGGTGAAGGAGCTACGTTCCCTCAGATTTCAATTAATACCAAACACATTGGTGGATTTAAGGACACCCTTCATTACTTTCAAGAAAATAATTTGATTTGATGGAAGATAAATCTGAAAAAACCTCAATAAATAGAGGTGAAGAGTTTATGCGTTTACGGGGGAAGCGTAATAAAGATCCTGAACAGGATGAAAATGATATAAAACCAGAGGGAGACGAGAAGATGTCCATCGCAGCAATTTTAGTATTCTCTACACTACTAATCATTGGTGGTACTATGCTAGGATTTGTAATTGGGTGGTTTAGTAGTGCGTATTACCAATCATTTATGGATACGTTACAAATTAGTGAAGAACCCGAAGAAACTATGCAGATTACACCACACCCGGAAATGATGGATGATCAAGGTAATATGATCCCTTTTCAAATGGCAAAACTAATTAGTGTTGAATTTGAGCAACGGGATGCATTTGATTCCGATCCTTTTCCCGAAGACTAAATATTAGTAAATTTATTTTTTGTATTTCTAATGAAACTATTGATTTCTGAAGTTATTAAAAAAGCGTCCAACGCAAAAACCAAAGCAGAAAAGATTAAGATCCTTAGGGATAATAATACACAGGCACTCCGGTCTGTATTTAAATGGAATTTTGAACCAAATATTATTTCAGATATTCCTGAAGGTGAAGTTCCATTTACCCCAAACGATGCACCAATTGGCACAGAACACACTGTTCTTGAAAGAGAGTATACTAAACTTTGGAGGTTTATCAAAGGTGCAAATTCTTTGAAAGCTTCCAAACGTGAACAACTTTTTATTCAATTGCTTGAAGGATTGCACGAATCTGAAGCTGAAATTATTTGTTTAGTAAAAGACAAATCCCTTCAGTCTAAGTATCGTATTACTCATGCAGTTGTAAAGGAAGCATTTCCTGAAATTCAGTGGAGCATTTGATGGTTAGTATTGTCAACGAAGACAGAGTGATTTACATGATTGAAAAGTGCATTCAGGAGAAACATAATGAGCAAGAAACTTTCTACAGAGTCCGACTATCAAATCCAGGATTCTGTGAAGACCGAATCCGAGAACTCATCAATGCAATTCAACTTAACTGAAACTGATAGAAACTTACTGAAGAATCAGTATGGGGTGACTGTGTTCACTCACGACTGTGATCCGAGTAGCATTGATAAGAAGCAATTTCCTTCTGATGCTGCGTTAGTTACCTATGAAGTGGATGGTAAAGTGCAGAGTGATCACGTTAGAGGACCTAAAATTGTCAAGGTTTTTGATGCATATTATGATATGCTCAAACCAGTTGATGGTAAGATCTTGACAATCGAACCATGGTATGGTATGGTTAATCCGAAACTTTGGGGAAACACACCTAAGAAGAAAAAATGACACAAGATTGGCGCTACAACGACGAGCGTATGGAATTACGCCAAGAAGTTTACAACATTCTCCTTAATCGATTTGGAGGTTTGCTTGATGAAAAAGGCGAACCTATCCACAGCATGAAGAAGATTACTGAATGCTGCAATGATTGGGTTTCCCAAGGTCACGCTCTCCCTAACGGTATCGTAAAGTATTTTCAAACGTATTATGCAAGTTAAATTGATTAGTGCTACCCCTGATGCTGAAAAAACCATGGGGTACGTTGCTCGCGTTAGCAACCCCTCTAACCAGGACAATCCAAAGGTTGCTGGTCTCCTGTCCTATTGCATCAAACACGGGCACTGGAGCGTCTTTGAGCAGGCACATATGACGCTTGAGATCGAGACTACCAGGGGTCTGGCAGCTCAAATTTTACGTCACCGTAGTTTCACCTATCAAGAATTCTCACAACGGTATGCAGATTCCTCTCTGCTTGCTGAAGAGATCCCTCTCTTTGATCTTCGTCGTCAGGATACAAAGAACCGTCAGAATTCTATTGACGACATTGATGATTTTACAAAGCAGCAGTTTGAAGTTGAAATTCAGAAGCACTTTGCTTCTGCTATGGATCTCTACAAGAACATGCTTGACAAGGGAATTGCAAAGGAGTGTGCCCGTTTTGTATTGCCTTTGGCAACGCCAACCCGTATCTACATGACGGGATCTGTGCGTTCATGGATTCATTATATTGAGTTGCGTTCTGCTCACGGCACACAGAAAGAACACATGGACATTGCAAATGAATGTAAATGCATCTTTGCAGGTCAGTTTCCTATTGTTGCAGAAGCAATGGGATGGACATCACATGGAGGAGATCATGCCAACGTATCAGTTTAAAGATAAAGAGACAGGAGAAATCAGTGAGGTTCATATGAGTTTCACTGTTCTCGATAAATACAAGCAAGATAATCCACATCTTGAACAATACCATGATTCATTTCCTGGGGTTGTTGGAGATGCGGGTATCCGAAACAAAGTCCCTGACGGTTTTAGAGACGTACTAAAATCTATTAAAAAAGCAAACCGTGGTTCTACGATCGATACTCACTAATCTCCCCTATGCCAAGAAGAAGAAAGGACACTCAATTTGATTTCACCAACACAACTGCTAAGCAGATGAGAAGGAAAAAACCAATCAATATCAATCATTTAAAGGAGATTAATCCTTTAACCGATAATCAAACAAAGGTGTTTGATGCATATGATGAAGGTAAAAACTTATTCCTTTATGGATGTGCTGGTACTGGCAAGACATTTATTGCGATGTACCTTGCACTTAAAGAAATTCTTTCAGGAACTTCTGAGTATGAAAAGCTTTACATGGTACGCTCTTTAGTTCCTACTAGAGAGATAGGTTTCCTTCCTGGAGATCATGATGACAAGTCAAACTTGTATCAAATACCATACAAAAATATGGTAGAGCATATGTTTAAGATGCCAGATGATCCTGCATATGATATGCTTTATGATAATCTGAAGGCACAAGAAACTATTTCATTCTGGAGCACATCATTTCTTCGGGGCACTACCCTAGATCATGCAATCATTATTGTAGATGAATGCCAGAATCTAAACTTCCACGAATTAGATTCCATCATCACTCGTGTTGGTGAGCACTGCAAGATTATTTTTGCAGGCGATGTTCAGCAAACAGATTTGGTAAAGACAAATGAAAAGAATGGCATCTTGGATTTCATGGACATCCTTGAAGTTATGGAAGAGTTCGCTAATATTGAGTTTGATGTCAACGATATTGTTAGAAGTGGACTTGTTCGTTCTTACCTGCTCAGTAAACTTAAAGTAAAACCGGAGATTTAATGTTTAATCATGTGAAAACTGACTTGATCCTTGAAGATGTTCAGGCAAAAACTGTTAACGGTTCAAGGGTCTATGAAATTGGTGAAAATTATTATCCATCAATCTCTACCATTTGTTCTTACCGAAAGCGTCATTCTATTGCCGAATGGAGAAAGCGAGTAGGTAATGAAGAAGCAAATCGAATTTCTCATCAAGCTGCCTCTGCTGGAACTTCACTACATAGTATAGTAGAGGACTATTTGAACAACGATCTGGACCTCACTAAATACAAGGATAAGTTTCTTGCGTTGATGCTATTTAAGCAAGCAAAAAGCATGTACAATCGCATCAACAACATTCATTTCCAAGAGGCACCACTGTATAGTCATGAGTTTGGTATTGCTGGTAGAGTAGATTGTATTGCAGAATTCGATGGAGTTTTGTCTATTATTGACTTTAAAACTTCAGCAAAATTGAAACAAGAATCCTGGATTGAGAACTATTTTGTTCAAGAAACAGGGTATGCTAAAATGTATGAAGAGCGTTCTGGAATTAAGGTCGATCAGATTGCTACATTAATTACCTGTCAAACCGGAGAAACTCAAGTGTTTCTTAAAAAAACTGATGACTATGTGCCTCTGCTAATAGAATACATTGCAGAGTATAAAGATGCCCATCAAAACAGGTAAAAGTATTAATGAATTAATTGACGATAACTTTATGGATAAAAACAAGTTTTCAATGACGATTGAGACTCTTGTGAAAAACAGCAATAAGACTATCAATTACATTGAAGCTATTGTTGATTTTTGCGAGAGCAGAGATATTGAAGTTGAATCAGTTGTGAAATTAATTGCCCCTTCATTGAAGGAAAAGATTAAAGCTGAAGCAACTCGTCTTAACTACATTAAAAAAACAACAAGAGGTGTTTTGCCTATTTAATCATGGATTCTTTTGAAGTTTACACTACTTATGTTGCGTTGAAAACGCACTTTAGTAGGAAAACATATGATTATTTTAAGTATCAGGGTGAAGTAAAAGTTAGCAAAGAAAAATTTGCTACAAGAAATGATATCTATTTCTTTGAAAAGATATCACTCAAATATGATAAAGAGCAAACTATAAAATACTTTGTATCTAACTTTTTGGTTAATTCCAATTTCCATATTCTGCAAATGAATGATAATAACTTTGCAGAATGGAATCGTAAGATGCAAAGTATTTCTTATTTGTTTTTAACTGATCTTGATGCTATCATTGAACGCTCTGGAAGTTTGAATGACGCATTTCAATGCTCTAATGGACACTCAGATTTGCTAAAACTCTATCTTGGTGGTAGAATTATGATGGAAACTCTTATCATGTTAAATAGACTTACTGGGTTTATTGAACGTTATGATGACATATTAAGTACTGATGTAATTTGGAAACCACTTTCATTTACACTTAAAAAGTACGATCCTTTTTTGCAAGGAAGTCCAGAGCAAGTTAAAGAATTAGTTTTAAAAAAGTTATGAGTTTATTTACATCAGAAATTGTTCGTAAAGAACTAGAAGAGATGAACGAATTGTATAAAGAAATTTATACAAGATCTGCAATGTTTGATGAGAATACTTCTAAGGAAGAGCAACTTGAGATTGTAGATAAATTGTATCGCTTGGTTGAGATGCAGGAAATTTTGTTTACACGGGTAAATCTGTGCGATGATCCCGATAGTGAGATGATGAAAGAAAATTTCAGACTTGCTGCTAAACAAATGGGACTTCCTCCAGTCCAAATTGGACCAGAGGTTTTCCAAGTCGCAAGAGATTCATTGGACAACATGAAAAAGACTATTGAGGGGGGTTGACACCCCACACTTCATCTGGTATGATAATCCAGTTGACACCACAACACACACAACGAATTAACACGGAGAAACACGAATGTCTTTTGATGCACTGAAGTCTCAAGGTTCCCTTCTTGAGAAACTTACTTCGTCTCTTGATGCCAAGAGTGGGTATATTGACGAACGAATCTGGAAGCCTGCCATGGGTAAAGGTAATGTTGGTAGTGCAGTTATCCGATTCCTTCCACCTTCTCATGGAAACGATCTTCCTTGGGTGCAGCGATTTACTCACTCCTTTAAGGTAAATGACCGTTACTTTATTGAAGAGTGCCCAACTACTCTTGGTCGTAAGTGCCCTGTTTGTGATGCTAATAGCGAACTTTGGGCAACGAAGCAAGACAACAATCGAGCACTTGCTTCTTCTCGCAAGCGTAAACTGAACTACTATTCTAACATTTATGTGATTAGTGATCCTGCTAATCCTCAAAATGAAGGTAAGGTTTTCATCTATCGCTTTGGTCCTAAAATCTTTGAAAAAATTACTGAGGCAATGAAGCCAAAGTTTGCAGACATTGAACCAATTGATCCTACTAACTTCTGGGAAGGTGCTGACTTTAATCTTCGCATTGCAATGCGTGGTCAGTTCTGGAACTATGATGCATCTTCCTTCTCTAACAAGAGTACTCTTGGAGGTTTTAGTAATGATTCTCTTAGGGCAGTG
>Ga0255751_10004938_pt1 | contig 11985 bp, 10 predicted proteins | sample 071ome_20_FD_179951 | JGI IMG/M metagenome (GOLD analysis project Ga0255751, IMG submission 179951) | Coastal salt marsh microbial communities from the Groves Creek Marsh, Skidaway Island, Georgia - 071412BT metaG (version 2) | ecosystem: Environmental > Aquatic > Marine > Intertidal zone >...
ATAAGAGCCTTCAGCCCGATCAATAAGAGCCTTCAGCCCGATCAATAAGAGCCTTCAGCCCGATCAATAAGAGCCTTTAGCGCACCCATCGAAAGCCAGTCATGAGTTGTCGCTCGGAGCCTCGATAGCCAAAGACCTCTTCGTAGGATTCATCAAGCGAGTTTTCAACATTGGCAAACCACTCCCAATGCTCGCTGAGCGTATAGCGCACTCCTAGCGAAACGAGGGTGTAGCCCGGCAGTGAGACAAGTGCCTGGTAGGGCGGCGTTGGTGGGAAATGGAGGTCTGAAATGTCGCTTGATCGTTTGACATTGACCGCAAGTTGCCAGCCTTCGAGCGAAGCGTTTAGGCCAACAAAGCCCGTGTGCTTGGGCCGCCTTAGTTCCAATTCTCCGGACGGCGAGGTGGATCGAGTGTATTGGTAGCTCCAGCGCCAGTTGAGTAGGTCGGTCATTTGGTAGCCGCCTTCGAACTCAATGCCCTCGCGTTCGCTAATGCCGTCCTCATTGATTGCAGTAAACGCGCCGAGTGCGGGTGAAAAGCTAAAGCCGTTAATTTCGTTGTTGAGCTCCGAAGCGTAGACGTGAAGGCTGAATCTAAATGCGGATTCAGCATCGCCCACATGGAGCCCAATATCCCAGCTTTCACTGGACTCTGGATCGAGGCCAGGGTTGCCAAGAAAGCTGGTGTAGTAGCCGAAACGCTCGATAAAGCTCGGGTTTTTGATGCCTTTGCCCAGTGCTGCGGAGATCGAAAAGGGCCAGGCGACGGGTGCGATGCGAGTCTGCCACTGGAAGCTGGACGCACTGCCGAAGTCTGAATTGTCATCATTCCTGACGCTGAGCGTGCTCGTCAGGTTAGACAGCGAAAAAAGATACTCAAGGCTTATGCCAGTTTGCTCGGTGCGTCGGGATTGATTCGGGTCCCCAAAAAAGTCTGGCGCAGCCGAGAAGGCGTAGCGCTCAATTTCTCTCTCTAGTGCTGCAGATATGCCGTGTCGGCTGCTTTGCCATTGACCTAGCCACTGGAGTTTCCGTTTACTGCCTTTGCTTCGATTAGTGCCATAAGTTTGATCTTGGGTGTGATTGGTTGATTCAGATCCCTGATAGATGAGCGATTGGGCAAGTTGCTCGTTGACTTGATGTCTTAATGCCAGTGAGCCTAGCCAGCCTTCACTGTCGGTATGGTTGTCGCCATCAGTAGGTAGGCCTGTCGACGCAAAATCGATGGCATCGAAGTCAACCTTGCTTCGCGTGTGCCTCATTTGTGCATCGATTCTCAGCGCATCATGCAAATCTGATCTGATGCCGAGTGTAGCGGTGCGTTGAGACGACCCATCTTCTTCGCTGCCGAGTCGAGCGATGTTCTGTTTTGGAGAGGTCGAGTGGTTGAACCCAAGATCAAGCTGGTGACTGTTCCAGCGATTGCCCCACTCGATACCGACTCGATTTGCATCGCGATTTCCAAAGGCGGTGGCGAGGGCATTGCGAAGCTTGTTACTTGAACGCGGACGGGTTGTGATGTGAATGACACCTGTCAGCGCATCGCTGCCCCAAAGCGCGCTTTGAGGGCCACGGGTGATCTCTATACGCTCGATTTGATCGATAGGAAACTGGGCGAAATTGAATTCGCTTCCTTGGGTGACGTCATTGGCTTCGACGCCGTCGATCAGCACCAGGACATGATTTGCCTCAGCTCCGCGCATTCTCACTTGCGTTAGCGTGCCATTGGGGCCTTGCCGGCTAACGCTAATGCCAGGGTAGCCCAGCAACAAGTCAGCTAGGGTTTGCGCACCCTGATTGCGAATAGTCTCTTTATCAATCACCGTAACCGCGGCTCCTGTTTGACTTAAGGAGAGGGGAAGCCTCGAGGCAGTGACGGTTATCGTGTCTTTCACCCGGTCCTTGGCGACCGCTGCACTGCTTGCTATACAAAGAAGTGCGAGTAGGGCGACTTGGATGCGAGGGGTGCTCGGTGGTTGTTTTCCAGAGCAGTGTTGAGCATCACGCGGTTTAAAAAACGCTGGCTCGTTGTGAGCGTTTTTGATGACATGTTGATTGTCTGTGATGAGCAATGTGCGCTCGATCATGGCGGGCCCCTTATTCAAGTGTAGATTCGACTACGCGTGATTAGGGAGGGATCGAGCAGTGCTGCGCTAGTTCCCGCCTCCGCCCGCCGCAGAGTCAGTCTCCTTGTCACGGGCCGGTCTCCGGGCTTACAAGGCGAGATTCGCTGACCGGATCGCCTTCCCATACTGACCATTATCGGTCGTTACAGTGGCACATCTATCCGGTATCTTGCTTACCGTTGCGGGGGCAGCATCGGTTTTTCACCGATTTCCCGTTTCATCCCACACTGCATTGATTGGGTCAGCAAATGGCTCGGTCTGCGAGCCTCGCGACGATCAATAAGTGGAACACCTGTGACGAATGTCAAGATACCTTGGCGTGCGGTGATGTCAATGAAAACATTCTTCACTCACCAAAATCACTCGCAAAGGCGCGAAGATCGACCATGAGATATTGACGGTGCGCATAATAACTCCGATGTAAAGCAGCGCTTCAAGGTGAGCCGCTTACAAAAGTTGAGTCTCGAGAGGCTCTACCAGCTGTGCTGTTTCCAGTGATCGAGCCCTCAACCGTCATCGATTTAGGCGCCACCACGAAGACAGTGCCCCTGTCGCAATACGCTCAGTCGACAGGCTAACTGGCGAGCAGTGTTTCACAATCCGTCCCATCGGGAGTGAACCGTGTTAGCAGGGCTCGCTCGGCGTCAGAAAGCATTAACTAGGGCAATGTCTACGACTTAGTCAAATCCCGTACGCACTCCTCTTGGGCCCGATAACGCCTACAATAGGCGGCGTTAGTAGGCAGGCATAGGAGCGCCACCCATGTTGAGACTCAGCTTGTTGTGGGGCTTTGCACTGATGTTGATGCCGGCGTTGCTCATACAAGGCTGGTGGGTTAGGAAGCGAGCCATCCGAATGGGCCCTGCAAATGGACCGAGTCGCGGCTTCGCGGCGGAAGAGAAGAATCAAAGCAGAAAGAGAGATGGTGCGACCGTATCGAGCGGGACGACCAATCAGCCGCTCAAGCTATTGGGCCTTGGAGATAGTGTCATCGCGGGTGTCGGGCTTGCCTCCACTGAATTAACGGTAACTGCGCGGCTGGCCGACCGATTAAACCAATACCTCGGAAGGGCCATTGACTGGCGCATCCTAGGGGAAGATGGCGCCAAAATTAGCGATACGCAGCGCTTGCTGGCAGCAACAGAATCTGGGTCGTTTGACTGGATTGTGGTCTCTGTGGGCGTCAACGATGTGACTGGGCTAACGTCTTTGGTTCGGTGGCAGCAGGGGTTACTGGGACTCATTAGCGAGATTAGGTCGAGAAGTAGTCATGCTACCGTTGTGTTTCTTCAGCTACCGCCCATGGGACGGTTCGAGATGATCCCGCAGCCGCTTCGAGCAGTGCTCGGCATTCGGGCGGCGATGCTGCGACAAGTATTGACCTGGATTGTTGAGGCTCACCGCGGCGTTTGGATGATCGATCCGAGTCGCCTGTTTGATCCCGCTTATATGGCCGAGGATGGCTACCATCCCAACGAAACAGCGGTTGACTGGATAGCGAGCGAGATCTGCGAAACCGTCAATGTCACTGAAAGCGCAAGTTGAGGGATGATAGATCCCGCTTTATGCTGGGCGAGAATTGGCGAGGAGGGTTCAATTTTGCTGCTTGCCCCGAAAGCAAAAGGGGGAAGCCGGTTGCGATTGGACTAACCGATGAGGGAAAAAGTGAGGAACGAAGCGTATGGAAAGTAGACTGATTGAGTACGATGACGATGGAACAGTTTTAGAGGGTTATTTTGTAACGCCTGATGCTGCTCCGCGCCCGCTGGTGCTCGTAGCTCATGATTGGACGGGTCGAAGACAATATGCCCAAGACAAAGCGAACGAGATGGCTGAGCGGGGCTATGCTGCCTTTGCGCTCGACATGTATGGCAAGGGTGTGTTTGGACGGGACGGTGACGTTGAATACAACACTAGCCTAATGAGTCCGCTGGCCGGCGATCGAGCCAAATTACGGAAGCGAATACGAGCAGCGCTCGGAGCCGGACGTGCCCAACCGGAGGTTGATGCATCCAAAGTGGCCGCGATCGGATACTGTTTTGGTGGCATGTGTGTGCTTGAATTGGCTCGAGACGGGGCTGATGTACAAGGTGTCGTCAGTGTTCACGGTATTTTTAGTCCAGGGGATGTGGACAACGCATCAATCACCGCAAAGGTGCTTTGCCTACATGGTCACGACGATCCAATGGTTCCACCCGAGCAAGTGGTGGCGTTTGAGCAAGAAATGACCGAAGCCGATGTCGATTGGCAGATGCATGTTTATGGTCAAACGACTCACGCGTTCACCAATCCGGGTGCAAACAATCCAGACTTTGGCACTGTGTTCTCAGAGCGGGCCAATCGTCGTGCTGACAAAGCCACCACCGACTTCTTTAACGAACTATTTTGAGTAAGGCAGCCGGCGAGGCCTCTCTGCTGGCTGAATGCTCACGCCGCTTAGCGCTAAAAAGGTTAGGGGAGAGCGCAGCCGAGTGCTCGCGCTCCTATAACTTTGGCGGAGTGCCCTGCCCCAACGGATCAACGCGAAAGCTAACCAAGCGCTCTCCACCAAATTGGAAGTAGGCATCGACTGACTCACCACTCAGTACTTGAGGCAGCCAATATTGATCGTCCTCCCACATTTTTTCATACGGAATGTCTTGAATATCAACCCAAATCGGTTTTGCCTCTGCGGTCTCGTGCGGATCTCCGTCAAATTGGTCAGTCACAAAGGCGTAGACCAAAATATTGAGATCCTCAACATCACTGAAGAATAGTCGGGCGACAAGTTGTGGCTCAAAGGCCGTCAAGCCCACTTCCTCCCAGAGTTCTCGGAGTGCACCCGCTGCAGGCGTCTCGCCCACTTCAATCTTGCCACCAGGACCGTTGATTTTTCCTTGACCTAGCCCGGTCTTCTTCTCAATAAGCAGCAGCGCATCGTCCCGACGCACGAAAATGAGCGTCGTTCTTAAATCTGGTTGCCAGCTAATCCAGTCAGTGAGAGAGGGTGCGATTGGATTCATGGTTTCACTCGTTTCATGCGCAAAGTGTAGGCCCGTCGAAGGATGATAAGTGCGACTGGTGGTGCACGCCACTCCACTGGCACTCATCACGGGTGATCGGCATGAGGAGTTAGGTTACTCGTTGATCATGAATCACGGTCGCGCGGATCAAGCGTGTGAGCCTTTGGATCATGGCAATCGTAATGCGAATCATTCTTAATGAATTGATTTCATTGATAAAAAAAGTTCTCTATTGCCCTTGAAATTGTGGGTAAGAGCGCCTATCTATAAAAACAAGTAAGAATGTTATTGCCCAAACGCTGCTTAGTTTGGTGGCCGTAGTTGGAGTCCCGGTTAAAGGGCTGGGCTTGAAACCGGTCTCAAAAAGCAGTTTTGAAAGCAGCATTTTAAACGGGGTGAGCGAGGTTAAAGGGAGATAGTTCGCATGGAGTTAATGGTTAGGGAGCGTTTCTTGCCGGCGTTGGCATCAGACTCGTTATCCCAATACATGGACGCGGTGCACCAGATACCCAAATTGGATCGAGCAGATGAGGAAGCACTGTTTGTCCGGTTCTTCGATCACGATGACCTGGACGCAGCGCGTACGCTTGTTATGGCGCATCTGCGGTATGTCGTTTACGAGGCCCGTCGATTTTCCGGCTATGGGATTCCCCTCGAAGATTTGATCCAGCAGGGCAATATCGGCCTTATGCACTCGGTCAAACGGTTCGAGCCAAGCCGTGGACTACGATTGCTCACCTTTGCAGTGCATTGGATCCGCGCCGAGATGACGGACTATGTTCTGAAAAATTGGCGGCTAATGAAAGTCGCCACGACTAAAGCCCAGAGGAAGTTGTTTTTTAATCTAAGAAAAATGACCAACTCCCTGGAGAGCTTGCCGGAGCAAGCCGTCGCTGACGTAGCAGAGGCACTCAATGTGGATGCGTCAGATGTCCGCGAGATGGCGCTTCGGATGAGAGGGGCAGATACGCCTTTTGATGCGCAGTCAGAAGATGATTTGACCGCCCCTGAGCGATTACTAGCATTAGAGGGAGCAGATCCCGCTGAGGTGGTTGCAGCGACAGAATGGGAGGATCATCAAGCCGAGCGGCTCAAGATTGCTTTTGAAGGGTTAGATGCCCGCAGCCAGGAGATTATTCGCGCGAGGTGGATGAGCGATGACAAATCCAGTTTGGCCACGCTTGCTGAGTCATTCGGCGTCTCTATCGAGCGAGTCAGACAGATTGAGCAAGCTGCTCTTAAGAAATTAAAGCAACTGGCTAGCGAGGAATAGGGCTTTTTCTGTGAGCAATTAGGTCCTTTCGCTCGGCGCGGGAGATCGTTAAGGTGGGAGTGCGAGATAGAAAAGGAGCGCTCCATGACCGACACGCTAATTGCGTCTGATTTGTCTGAATTCAACGGGCAGCAAGTGGTCGATGACCTGAACCGACTGCTGAGGCTTCGCACGACCCCCATCGGTATGAAGATGTTTCGAACGGCCGCTGAAATGGAGGCAATCCCGAAAATCAGGCGACCCAAACAGGTTCACACCACTGATCAGATCGTGGGCCAGGCAAGCCGCAACGGCTGGACAGTGGGCATCACCATGGATGACTTGGTCGGTGCTCAATGTGGGACGGTCATTGGCCTGCACCCAAGGGACGACGAATGGCTGTCAGGGGATCGGATGGCTGGGGTTTGGTACGAAAACCAGGAGGAAGCCGCAAAGCACCAAGCCAGCATGGACGTGCTAGCTCATGGACAGTTCGAAGCGATGGCCGTATCGCCTCTCGCTGCCGGGCGCCTTAACCCGCCTGATATCTGTCTCATCTACGCGACGCCTGCTCAAATGATTTTGTTCATCAACGGGCTACAGTGGACAGGATTTAAAAAAATGGAGTGGGGCTGTGTGGGCGAGTCCTCCTGTGCCGATTCATGGGGGCGCGCGCTGAAGACGGGTGAACCCAGCTTGTCTATCCCGTGTTTTGCAGAACGACGGTACGGTGGTGTCATGGAGGACGAGCTCTTGATGGCGATTCCACCAGCCTATTTGCCGAAAGTCATCGCTGGCCTCGAAGCGCTATCGCGAAACGGACTGCGCTATCCCATTCCCGCTTACGGCGTGATGAATGATGTCCGAGCTGGAATGGGTGTCAGTTACAGCTGAGCAAATGAGAGGACAGCTCTAATGGATCGGCGAGATCTAGCCTGTTGGAATTGTGGTGAGTTAGCCGTCAATGAGCCTTTGCCCCTATCTCGTCACGCGGCCTGCCAGCACTGTTTTGAAATGCTTCATTGCTGCGTGATGTGTCGCCACTTTGACCCATCGAGCCGACCCACTTGTCAGCACGACCTAGCAGACCCCCCTCGCGAGAGCGACAGCGCGAATTTTTGTGACTATCTATCGCCGCATTTTGGGCGAGATCGTTCGAGCAGACGACAGAGCAACGGCGCGGCGGCATCGCTGGCTCAACTGTTTGGTGATGACGCGTGCGAGGATCTGGGTGGCGAGAAACATGAAGTAGAGCGGCCGAGCGACGCCGAGCGCCAGCTCAAAGACCTCTTCGGAGAGGATTAGCGAAGTCGTCAACAAATAGGCGTAGGGCCTTTAGTCGCCTCGCCGTACCTCGCTAAATCACGCCTGCCTCTCGCCATTGCTCGATTTGCGCAGACTCAAAACCCAAGGATTCAAGGATGCCGTCCGTGTCTGAGCCGAGATTGGGTGAGGGGCTCCGGATACTGGGCCCATCCGCGTCTGTGATGTAGCCGCTGGTCACAACAGTAATTTGCTCGCCATCCTTATCGATGGTTTGCACAACTTGTCGATGCTCGAGCTGAGGTTCTTCGAGCATTGCTGGAAGGTCTCTGACTTCCGCGACAGGGATGCCTTTCGCGGCGAGCGTATCAAGCCAATAGGATGTGGGTTTCAGCGATAACTGGTTCACACAAAATGCTTTCACAACGTCGGCGTTGGCCTTCCGGTCATCAGGTGTGACATAGCGGGCATCGAACAGTTGATCAGATTGGCCAAATGCGTCGAACAAGGCTTCGACCTGATTTTGTCTGAGCGCTGTAATTTGAATAAACCCGTCTTTCGTGGGGAACACATTAGCTGTGGGCTGCCCTGTTGGTGAGGCGTTGCCTTGTAACGGATTGAGCTGGCCTTGGTTTTTGAAATTGCTGATTTGAGCGGCCTGGAGTAAGAGCGCTGTGTCCATCATGGCGAGATCAATCTGCTGCCCCTGCCCAGTCTTCGCTTTGCGGTGTAATGCACTCGCGATGGCGAAAGCCGCGTGCATCGCCGTAGACATATCTACCGGCATGAAGCCCGTGCGGGTTGGTCCAGTCTCGGGGTGGCCATTTTGGGACATCATGCCTGAGGCCGCTTGAATGGCGCCGTCGTAGGCGGCCTCGCCGGCTTTGGGACCAGTTTGTCCGTATCCGCTGATCGAGCAGTAAATTAGATCTGGTTTGATCGCACGTAGCGCCTCGAACCCGAAGCCCATTTTATCCATCGTTCCTGCTTTGAAATTTTCGACCACGACATCGGCAGTTGCTACTAGGGCTTTGACGATAGTGTCGGCTTCGGGAGATTTTAGGTTGAGTGTAAGGCTCTGCTTGTTGAGATTCATCGTCAGAAAGGAGGGCGAGGCGCCGCTCGCCGAGTCTGCGTTCATCAGGCCACGGGTTTGGTCCCCGGTTCCGGGCTGCTCGACCTTGATGACTTCGGCGCCAAGAAGAGCAAGCTGCATAACGGCGAACGGACCTGCGAAGACTTGGGTGAAATCAATGATTCGAACGTCCTCGAAAGCCTGGCTCATGATGCGTTCTCCCAGTACTTGTCCTTCAAGAGGCGTTTATAGAGTTTGCCGGTTGGGTGCCTAGGGAGCGCCTCGAGAAAATCGATGGAACGAGGGCACTTGATGTGTGAAATCTGATCCCGCGCATAGGCTATGAGTTCTGCTTCGAGCGAGGCATCGGCGAGCGCCATATCAACGGGCTGAACCACAGCCTTAACCTCTTCGCCAAATTCGCTGTTTGGCACACCAAAGACGGCCACGTCCGTGACCTTTGGGTGCGTGATTAGTACGTTTTCAGCTTCCTGTGGATAGATGTTCACGCCACCAGAGATGATCATGAATGACTTACGATCGGTTAAATATAAATAACCTTCCTCGTCCAGATGACCAATATCCCCGAGCGTTGACCAACCCTCTTTACTGTAAGAACCCTTCGTTTTCTCATCATCGTTTAAGTAAACGAACTGTCCACCGCCCTCGAAGTAGACGCCTCCCGTCTCTCCTTGTGGCACCTCCTCGCCGTCATCATCAAGAATATGTACCGTGCAACCGGGGCTTGCACGCCCCACAGAACCGGGATGAGCAAGCCAATCGTCTGAGTCAATGAACGTAGAGCCGTTCCCTTCAGTGCCAGCATAGTACTCAAAAATGATCGGTCCCCACCAAGCAATCATTTGCTGCTTGATGGAAACAGGGCAGGGGGCAGCCGCATGGACTGCGCATCGATGGTGTGTCCCCAATAGTTTGGTCTTTTCATCTTCAGGAAGTTTCAGCATCCGTACAAACATCGTGGGCACCCACTGACTGTGGGTGATCTCGTACCGATCGATGTAGTCAAGGGCAAGCGCCTCATTGAATTGTTCCATAACCACGAGTTTTCCGCCGAACCTTAAGACGTTCATGGTGAAGCCAAGAGGCGCTGCGTGATAAAGCGGCGCCGGGGACAGGTAAATGGTGGACTCGTCGAACTGATAGCGTTCTTCAGCCGCCGTGAAATAAGGAATAGGATCGCCAAAGCCCTCAGGCGGTAACGGTTTTTTGACTCCCTTGGGTCGGCCCGTTGTTCCTGAACTGTAAAGAAGGCTTTGGCCGCAGGTTTCATCGGGAATCCGCGTTGTGGGTAGTTCGCTTAACGCATCGAGGAGCGAACCGGCCTTTGCTGATTGGCCATCTAACATGTAACACGCCGGCTCGTTGACAAGATTAGGGGCAAGCGCCTCGAACTGTTCGGTGAGATGAGCGGACGTGATCAGTATTTTTGCGCCTGAATCATTAACGATGTACTCGACTTCAGCAGGCTGAAGTCGGTAACTGATTGCGGTGAAATAAAGGCCTGCACGAAATGCACCCCAGCAGATGGGGAGAAAATACAGGTGGTTTTCAAGACATAAGGCAATCCCATCGCCCTGCTTTAATCCGTGGTGGCGGCAGAGACGAGCGAACTGATTCGAGAATGCCTCCACCTCTCCATAGGTCAGTTGAGACTGACTACCAGCCATGGTGATCGCGATTCGATCAGGGTCATATGCGCCGGGGAACATACGGGGTCTCCTTCGAGCGAGCGATTGGATTTGATAGGGACGACGCTTTAAGGTCGACCGTAAGTCGGGCAGGGCTGCTTGGTCGCAGGACTGCCCGTTAAGTACTAGGTCTCAATGCCCTTTACAAAGGCCGGGCGTGACTCAAGGCGGCTGATGTACGCTTTCAAATCAGCGTAATCTTCAGGCACGCACCCTAGTCGATTGGACATGAAAACCGCGTGACCGAGCATGATGTCCGCACCTGAGAAGTCGCCGGCCAAATAGTCGACCGCTCCTAGCCGTTCGTTCACCGGTGCCAGCGCACGAGTCAGTAGTTTTTGGGCTTGACCAAGCGCCTCTGCGTTTTGTCTTTCGGGAGGCAGTAAAACCGTTTGCACCACGATGGTGTTCACGGGAGGCATGACCATTCCTTCGCAGTAGTGCAGCCACTGCAGGTAGGCAGGATAGTTCGGATGATCGGGTTGAGGCTTTAATGCGCCGTCACTGTGGCGTTCGATCAAATACTCGACAATCGCCCCAGACTCCCAAAGCATGATATCTCCATCTTCAAGGACTGGAATCCTGCCCAGCGGGTGCCGTGCGCGATGCGCATCGGATTTCAGGTCCTCGGGGTGAAAACGCATGCCATTTAACGTGTAGTCAAGTCCTAGTTCTTCAAGTAGCCAAACGATACGTCCAGCCCTTGAGTTGGGTGCGTGATGCAGAGTGAGCATGTGGTTCTCCTGATCGTTGCGATGCCGTTTAATCCTCGAGTGTATCAGCTACCGGTGATCCAACAACCGTTGTTTAGCTCGCTACCTCGCCCTCTGCTCGCAGCTCTCTGCCCACAGCCTTCGCTCAAGAGCGAGTATGTTCTGTTCTCGACCTGTTCAAGTGAGCAAGGGGCTTAGGATTGGGGATCAGGTGTTGTGGAGCGAATTTGGCCAAGCGCTCTAGCAACTGCCTCCTCGCAAGAGCTCAGGCAAGATCCAGGTCTTTCGGATGCCAGGGGCAGGATCCTTTAAAAAAATTCTACGATAGCTCGACGCTGTCAGGCCCAACCTCGCGCGCGTTTCAGGAGCGCGCCACCTCTAAATGCGTATCGCCTCGATTGGAGAGCGTCGGCGGTGACCAGACTAGGAGAATGGTCTAGAAGAGCCTGTCCGCTTCGTAACAAATTGGCGCCGAAGACAAAGACATGCGCCAAACTGGGGCAGATTAATCGACTTGTCGCGAAATGGTGCACCCTGACCTCGATGTGAGCGCTGACTGGTGCGAAAGAAAAGGATTCCTGCTCATTGCTCACCTAATTCAAGCGATAACACATGAGAAAAGTCTGCGCTGCGCACTTTCGTACCGGCCAAACGCCGTCACTTAACGCAAAAAGCGTACGGTTGATCAAAGTTGGCCTGCAGATTGCTTTTACGAGTGCGAGGTCACAGCACAGTTAGTTCGCCGTGCTTTGTCCGCCTTGATAAAGCACGGGGAATACCCTAGAAAACGGAGAGATAATCATGAAGAGCTTGAAGCGAATGATGGCAGTGTTAGCAGTGGTC
>Ga0255751_10004962_pt1 | contig 11945 bp, 14 predicted proteins | sample 071ome_20_FD_179951 | JGI IMG/M metagenome (GOLD analysis project Ga0255751, IMG submission 179951) | Coastal salt marsh microbial communities from the Groves Creek Marsh, Skidaway Island, Georgia - 071412BT metaG (version 2) | ecosystem: Environmental > Aquatic > Marine > Intertidal zone >...
GATCGTCTTGACCGTGTAATCTCTACCTTTGCTTGATAATAATTTAAGGCCACTCAAATAGTTGACTGCGTGTTGTGAAAAATCTGATGCTTCCTGATATCCTGTGTCATTCATCAATAGATCTTCATCACCAAATTTTTTCTCTACATCAGACACAGCATCTGCAAACCCTTGTATATCATTTGCGTCATATGATTTCTTAAGGTATGCTTTTATTCGTGGAATAAGATTTTTATCCCCGTCTATCATGTCCGGATCGTCGCCAATATCGGCAACTCCTTCCATGGCTTTTTCGGCATAAACATCTGCTGTTTGCTTTACCCAATTTGCGAACTGCTGTCTCTCCTGTGGCGTCAAAGGAGTTTTGTCCACGTTACCATATGTCTCAACGTTGTCGGCATAGTCATCATTTTTTTCAAAATTGTTGTAGTCTGCGTCTTCGGTCATGCCCGCGTCATCGTAGGTGCCCGCCTTCTCGCCAGCAGTGTAGCCGTGTACGCTCTTGACGTAGTTTGATGCCAGGTCGATCTTCTTGGCGACCCAGGCCTCCATCTCGGCGTCATCATCTATCATGTTGTGGATCTTGACGGCGTGTGTGCCGATCTTCAGCAATTGGTTCAGTGCCATGCCCGCTTCGTACGTGTCTGGCTTTGGTTCCGGCTTCTGCATCATGTCTGATAATTCGTTGAACTTCATGTTAATTGAATCCGAAGTGTGTCACTTCAGGATATTTGGCTAGAACTTTCCTTGCTATCTCGTTGTGTGCCTTGACCATCTGGTTCATGTAACCCTCTGGCTTGCCACCTGAAATCATGTTGCCATCCCTTGTCACTGGTTCCTCTGGTGATCTCTTGCCGATGTTCTTCTGTAACCACTGCGTGGTCCTTGCTATGAATTCTTTCGCTGGAACGGGACTCTGATCCTCGAAGTCTGCGTTGTAACCCAGTGCGTCAAGGAACTGCCTCATACTGGCGTTGCTCATGTACGGACTCTCCACTTCCTCATCGTCCTTGTATGCGTCCGGGAACGTCCACAGGTTGTTGTCTTTTGGATGCTTGTGGTACGCTATCATTTCTGCACCTTCTTGTATTTCACTGTCTGATAAATCTTTCCGTGGTTTCATAAGGGAGAAGTAACCCTCTTGGTCACCATACATTTTTTCGAATGTTTCTGGATCTTTCTTTGAAATAACTTTCATCACATATTCTGCTGGTGATGTGTCTGAGTAGTATATGTGTTGTGCCAGTGATCTTAATTTTCCGGCGTCTAACAACTCAGCGGTTTTCTTGAACATGTCATAGTCCATGCTGTCTGGTCCAATTTCATCAGCGTATCTGCTGATCGTTCTCGATGCTAGTGTTGAACCTTTGTCTTCTGTGAATTCGTGTGCTCTCATAACGTCAATATTTATACTTCGCAAGCCTCACATCTACACTGCTTACACACCTCTATGGGGTACTCCATGTAGCCGTCTATGGGGTAGTGACGCTCCGTGCGTGTGCATGTGGTGTCGCAGTGCGAATCGCAACCGCAGTTCTTACACATCACTGCCCATTCGTTCTCTAAGACTAAAGTGCTCATTATCTCTTGACCAGCGGTCCGCCCATGAGGTTCACGCCCGGTAGTGCGTGTGCGCCCTTGGCCGTGCCATCTGGGTTCTTGGGTTGTACTATTTTTGGTAAATTTGGTGCTTTGGTACCAGACACACCCGGTGTGCCTGTGTAGCTCTTCTTGAATCTGTCTTTGCCTATGGCTATGTGCGGACTTACTACTGTGGCTATGTTGCCTGATGAAGTTGCGCCTGCTGTGGCCTGTTCTCTGATTATGACTTCGTTAATTCTCATTATCTATATATTTATGAAGTTTCTTTGACAGGAAAAATTCGACTAGTATGTTACTAATTACTAAAAATTTTTTTATGGATTTATCTCTATTATTACAAAACATATAGATTCCAAATTTTTTTTTAATATGAAATTCTTTCTCAACTATTTCGCCACCTATCCAATTACTAAATTTATCGTTATTATTAAAAAACTTATGAGACTTGTAAGCATCATTAATACTGTATATTTTTTTGCTTTCTGAACCTTTGTCTGACCGATAATTTACTAGACAATTATATGCCGCCGGCCAACTTGTTCTGTAAGGACCGTATGAATCATTTTTATTAAAATAGTATGGATATAAAATAGTATTTTTTTCTACAAGATCTTTATATCTTTCTAAAATTTTGAAAAAAAATTTACCTTTATTTTGTAAGTGGTTTTTTGGAATGAGAAATATTAATGGTAATTTTACTAATGCACTTTTGGTTAAAAATCCATTCGTGTAATTGCTGTCTTTTAAATCTATTGATATTTTAAATATTGAATCAATTAAATCCTTTTCGTCAACTTCATATAGTCTTACTACGCTAGGAATTTGTGACTTTTTTCGTCTGAGACTAGTATGCTCTTTGTTAGTGAACATTGGCAAAAAACGATCATCGTCATCTAGAAACTTATTTTCGATATCTTGGTCTAAGTCAAACTCATCAATTAGTCTATCATTTAAATGTAAAACAGTTCTGCATTTTTTTTTATACTTTTTGAATAAGATTCCAATTCCTATAATATACTTCATACTGAAGTAATTATTTGGATTTTTTGCGTCCTGACTTCATGTTGGCACACCAGTGATACATCTTGCCACGTTCACCGCCATACTTTTTTGCTTTGCTTCTTAGCGAAGTAACTGATCCCTTACAACTGGCTCCTGCACGTTTAACCCTGCCTGGTTTACTCTTGCCTTTTATTTTCTTGTCTGCAAAGTTTTCTAGGTTCAGTTTCTTGACATTCTTGTACTCGTCACCTGGTTTAACATCTTTGGTTGTGTTTTGTTTCGTTATTGTGCCTACTCCTGCGGCATCTTCTAGTATCTCTCGTATTTTCATTTTACCCTAAACGGATACGCCATCATGGAATGGTATCCCATACTCCTCTTGCCTTTGACTCTCTTTTGATACTTGTTTAGAATTTTATTGATGTCTGGATGGACTATCTTAGGATCTTTGGTGTAAACTATCTCTCTGATTTTCATTATTTCAGTGTGCTTTTCAGCATCCACTGATGTTTGTTATGTGCGTCAATCCTGCCGCCAACGAAATCAGCGAAGCCGTGTAGCCTATTTGACTCTAACATCTCAAACAGTTCGGTCAGTATCTCTATAACTTTGGTGTTTGATTCGATCAGTTTCGAGTACATCTCTTCCGCAGACACCACTTCGGCCTCTTGTCGGATCTGGCTTAGGTCCATGAAACGATCAAACACGCCCGGTGCATATGTGCCCAAGGTCCTGATCTCTTCTGCGAACTTGTCTAGCTCTCCGTATACTTCCTCGTATACTTTACCAAATAACTCATGATCTTGTGCGAAGTGCCTACCTTCCACGTTCCAGTGGTAGTAGTGCGCCTGCAGATAGAACAGGTAACTGTCTGCGAAAGCCTGTTTGGATTTTAGTTTGATTTCTGGGGTCATTGTGCTTATTTATTGTTTCTTCTTACGGCCCGCGCAGTGTGCCTTCTGGCTGAATCCCTTGGGGTTGGCGCAGTTGATTGAACGCTTGTACTTGGCGCTCCAGGACTCGTTGATGTCCACTGACCCGTGCCTTGCTTCTCTGCTTGGGTTGTTCCGTTGTAGCATGTCCGCCCACACGGTCATGTTGGTCACACAGTTCTTGACCTGTTCCAAGGTGTCGTCGTCCTCCACTATTTCATCTAGTCCTTGTGCCTTTGATTCTATATTGCACTGTGGTGGTATAGTAAAACCGAAGTTCGCCGCCGCTGAATACAGTACTCCATGTATGTGCTGGAATCCGTCTCCACCTCCTGACACAAGGCTACCAAACACCTTGTTGTACATCGGCTGATAATTGTTGTCCTTGGCCCATGAGTATATGGGATCCAGTCTCTCCAACATGGCCTGTATGTGGCAAGAGTGCTGTCCCCACCATATGGGTGTTGCGAATATTACCCCATCTGCCTTGAACATCTTCATCAGTTCGGGTTTCAACTCGTCATCTATGTCTGTCGTAGCGCCCTCGTAATCCAGATCTCTCAGCGTGATAATCTCACACCCGTGTCCTAGTTTCTGGAACGCCAATTGTGTCATTTTACAAACAGCGAAAGTGTTTGATTGCTCGTTAGGTTTTAGACTGCCATTAAAAATTAAGAAATTCATTTTGTAGCTCTCAAGGTTATTACCCCGCATGCGAGCCTGTTACCCGCGTTGCCTGTTTTTTTGCTTTCCTCATCTCCACCCTGGCCTAGATCATCTGCATCGGCGTGTACAACTATACCTCTGCCCACGACAGATCTTTCTCCGATTAAATCAACTCTGTCTGCTCTGATCGAAAAACTTGCAGTGCCTTTATCATCTGCTGTGATATTGCCAAGGTCGCCAACATGTCCTTCGTTCTCGTCGCCATGATCAACCCCGTCTGGGTTGTAGTGAGCGCCCATGGATTCACAGCCCTTGCTCATATCTCCGAACTCGTGTATATGGAATCCGTGATCGCCTGGTTGTAATCCTGTTATGGTGCCTTTGATCAGTGTGGGCGTGCCAGGTGCCTGCATGAATAGTATGCTTCCTTTGACTGTCTCTGAGTGTTGTAATTCACATTGTGCTATCACAGTGGTTTCGCCTTCCGTGATGCTGTTCACCCGGCTACAACTACATTCCTTCGCTCGTGTGCGTTTACAACTGCTCTCTGTGAATTCTTGTGCTCGCATATGGATATTTATCCATGTATCCAACTGTATAAAAAACGATCCACATCTACTAGTTGAAGGCTCCTATGGCTGTCTTGTTCGCATACTTCGTCTTTAAGTTTCAGGTGTAATGCTGAATCATAAGCAGAATTCTTATATTTTTCATATAGGTATTTGATTTTAGACCTAAAATTCATTGCTTGATGCACTGCAACTGGAAATTTTGATAATTTTTCTATATTATCCAAATAAGTTTTTCTATGATTTAAAGGCACCGAACATTCTGTAAAATATTTTGGACTACTTAAAATACTTAGATTTATATTTTTTGAATATTTTTTCATCCACGTACAAGTTTCATACAATTTGTGTACAGTAAGGTTACTGGCGACAAGATTAAATTGTAAAAAATTAGCATTTTTACTCACCCAATCAACATTGTTTTCAAATTCTTTCCATCCTAATGGATATCTAACATAGGTACCAAGCGTACCGGTAGCATCACAAGAACATATCACAGTAAGTTTTTTAAAATTTTTTATTATTGTTTTCCAGATATCTGGTAGTCTTTTTAGGTTAGTATTGATAACGACTTCACACATTGGATTCACTTCATAAAGTTCCTGCAGAAATACGACATAATCTTTTATATAGGTCGGTTCTCCACCCGCGAGATAAACTTTTTTTAGTTTATTTTTATCAACATTAAGTAGATAATTTTTATTTTCCTGATTAACTGAAATTTTAATATTTTTCTCTTTTTGCCATAAAGTGCTGTCACTCGGTCCACACGTTTTACACTTAAGATTACAAGTTGGGTCATATCTTACATCAAGAAACTGCACATTAGGACTATCGACCTCTGGTTCTCCAAATTTTTTAATCCAGTCTATAGTTTCGTGTATTCTAGGACTGTACCCTGATTCCTCTTCTTTAAGGTAACAACTATTACATGCCCTAGGCTTTATTCCATTAATCATCTGTCTTCTTAATAATGACATGCTTTCATCTGCTTTTAGACTACCACTATAACAACATGGTGCTGTTTTACCATCTATCGAACTGTGTTTATGCACCCATGGCAACACACAGATGGCAGAATTTTTTTTTGTGTCGAACACTTTCATAAAGATATTTACAGTTAGTTTTTATAACTTATTTTTTCTTGGGCATTGGGTTCTCGCCCGTTAGCCTAGGCTGTGCAAACCATAGTCGGAACCATTCGTCCGTGCCTGGCTTAATATTATGTTTTCTCTGGTATTGGGCCTTAGCAGTACCCACGTATGACAGGTTCTCGCCCATGGAATTATCCTGTGTGACCTTATCCACTCCTGCTAATTTTTTTATTCTTTCCAGTTCATCCATTACACTATGCCACTCCACCCCGTGTCTGGTTCTTTGGTCACAGGTTTTTTCCTCTTCTTTTTCTTATTGGTATTTACCCGCCTCTTGGATTTGAATTGTGAGTCGTTGGGTGTGTTGTTGGCCAGGTCCCGGAAGAACTTGCTGAGCCTCACCTTAGATGGTCCAGTCTCGCTCTTGCTGTTTGGTGGGTGTATGTGCTTTCACTTTCTCAACCTTACCACCCTTGGCCAGGAACTTCTTCATCTTCTCGTCAAGTTCCCTCTGCTTCTCTTGTGGCGTCTTCTCGATTTCGCCGGTCTTGTAGGCTCTATTGATCCCGCTGTATTTTGGCATATCCTTCCAGTCCTTTCTTTACTTTGTCTAGTGAATCCCTGTTGGCTTGGTACAGTATTCCGTATCCGCCCGCGGCCTGCCACTTCTGTATGTTGATTGGCCTGTCATCTATCAGGATGTTGGGCGTGCCCGTGCCCTTGTCCGTGGCATATGATTCCTTACGTCCCGTGACAACTATTTCGTCTGGTTGTTCTATATGGTTCTGTATCCATACCTTCTTGTACTTGCCAGAATTTTCATGGTCACCTCGTAATGGTGATGTGTTTATACTGAAATTGCCTCCTGTAAATTCTTTGACCATGTCTATAAGACCATCTGCTGTTGGAAATTTTGGTAAAGTAGCAAAGAAATCTGTACCTGTGATTCTGTCTATGACTTCTTTCTTAAGATCTTTTGTCTTGTCACTGGTTAATTCTTTCCAATGACTTACACCATACATCTTCTCCACTCCCCCGAAGAAATCTGCTAGTACACCGTCCATGTCTAAATATACTGTTGGCTTCATATCACCTATTGCTTCATTATACAACTTTTTGTTGTTTTCGTCAATCGTGACTCCTAGTGCGTCCTGTATCTTGTCATAGATGATCTTACCATCATCACCACCCATTATGATTTTGGAAAACTCATGCTCCTGTCCTTTTGCCGCTAGTTCTCTGGCTTTTGATCCCGAGGCACCCGAGATACCTTCCGCGTCTGGATCTCGCTGTCCGGCATTGACAACTTTGATGTCATCAAACTGGTAAAGTAAATTGCCTGCTTTGTCTGGTTTGCCGTTGTATTGGTTCAATAGTTTTTCAAATTCCTCAACTCTGTCCGAACCTGCGATCATGATGATTCTGGTCCTGCCCTCTGACTGTATCTTCTGTAATGCTTTTATGATAGTGTTGGAGTTAGCATCACCCACGGCCAGTTTGGGATAGTACTGCTGTATGTAGGCCTGCTTCTCCGCGAACGTGAGTGGGTCGGTTTTGTTATTCTGTTTGTGAGAAAGGAACAGATACGGTTTGGCATTGACTCGTTCAGATGTGCTGATCACTGTGTCGATTAATTTCTGGTGTCCTATAGTCGGTGGATTGAATCGGCCAAAGGCGAACACCGCTGTTGAGCGATCGTCCTCCTTAAGAAGGAGTTCCCTGAGTAACATCGTATTCGCCTGCCTTTATGTTTTCCAGTTCTCTGTCTGATATTATCCTTGCCACTTGCTGTCTGGTCTCTTTTGGGAACATGGTCTTAACATCATCGGCTGTTGAGCCGAATTCCTTTACGTATTCCTTTGCGGCATCGTCCACTAGGTACATCCATAACTTTTGTGCCTTCTCGTGGTCGTACACGTTTTTCTTCAATTTTCTCCGTATGTTTGATATAATGGGCATGAAACGCCTACGATACAACTCCTCGTTGTTCATTATGTAGGTGTCTAACTCGTTGACTGCATCTGAGTCTATGTTTTCTTTGATAAATTGATGTGCCCTCATACAAGCATATTTATGCTAGTAAAGGTTCTCTAACAGCCACATATAGAATGGTGAGGAAAACGTAAACTTCCATTCGCCGTTGAAACCCATTTGTGTAACGTTTTTAAATGAATCTTTAAGATCGTTACCTGATTCGCGTTGTTGCGTAGCCCATGGTTCAGGATATTCCGGAGTGTAAACTCCTTCGTATACTAAAGCATCTATATCGATCTCATCAATTTCAATTTTTTTAATATGTAAAAGTTGATCTTTTATAATTTTATTTTTTTCGTCTAAAATAGTTTGATTTTTACCTTTACCAGAACGATTAATAATCAAAGAATAATTATTGTCTTCCTCGCAGTCATAATCAAACTCTATTACATCTGGTTTTTCTTGTGTACCTGTAATTTCTTTTTTGATAAAACTTTTGTCGTTAATTAGTATTTCTGCCACCGGTGGTTTATCCCACATAGTTGCATATAGTTCTAATTTAAACTTTAATTTTTCGGTTGCCATTCAAACTCCAATCCTGCTGTGTGTCCTGTATATGGGATATTTACATCATCACGGAACATCTCGATGAATAATTGAGTTCCTGGAACTTGTACTTTCATGTACTTGTCCGTTCGTTCCAGCACCTCTGCTTCCTTAGTCCTATCATTGTTTGTGCATGTTATTGTTATTGTTTCCATTTCTTATCCTCTGGGTTGATGGGTACGAACATGTCAGTTTTCATGTCATATCGTAGCCCTAATTTGGTTGCTGGATCAACATTGTTATTACCAAACATCAGTGCGTTGCTCTCTGCAGTCAGCACCTCTTTACCATTCTCGTCCTTGGTGTAGCACTTGGGATTCTTCATCCATAAAAACTTACAACTGCCCCAGAACTTCTTGGTGTAGTTCATCGCTAGGTTGATGCCATCCTTGCCTGACTGCCCAGCAACATCCTGTCTGTACTCCGCCGTGAAGTTGTATGCGGCATCAGTGTCGTGTTCGGGCGTGTGGTTCAGGTAGAATCCTATGTTCTTCTCCTTGGTCTGCTGTGTTAGATCCGATCGTATGTTGGTGTAGTTTATGGTTCCGTCTAGGTTCACGCTCTCGGCTACCTCCAAGTCCATCGTTCCTGATGTTATGTGACTTGGAAGTGAGAACGACCAACCGAGAGTATTGTGCTTATCTTTGTGTATCTCATAAGCCAATCTGTATGATTCCGTTCGTACGTCTGAAAATGATTTGATCAGACTGTCGTCTACCGTGTTGATGTCTGTCTTACCTCTGGTGTAGTCGAAACTCAGTACGTTATTACCTATCTGGTAGTCGACACCGATGTTGCCGAAGTTGGTGTTGTTGTTATCACCCACTGCCAGCACACCGTCCGAGCTGTTGCCTAACCATGTCTCCTGTTCACTCATTGTACCAACACTTGTTTTTAACTTAAATTTGTCTGTGATGAAGAAGTTCTTGCCGATGTTGGTACTGTAGTCGCCGTTACCGCCTTCACCTGTGTAGAATCCAAAGTTGTAGTCCTTGACCAGATCCCACTGTCCACCCTGTGAGAATGAACCGTACATCTGTTGTGTTGGCAGGAACGTGTGGTTGTTGTTCACCAATAGTGAGGTGTCTGAGTACTTCCTGTTGTCCTTGACAGTGAATGTGTCACCTAGTTTGATATAGTAGTCCCTGTCATAGTCGTCCAACACCATTATCTTGACATTGCCTAGGCTAGAGAAAGCACTGCCCGTGCCAGTTGCGAAGTAGGTGCTGTTCAATCCTGATGTGGCACCATCCACCCTGCCTGTTGTTGGGATACCTATGGCACCCTGTGGTTTGGTCGCTTCGTCTAGGTCCAACATGCCCTGTCCGTGTATGTTCACATCGTAGTTGTTGATGTCTTTGTCTGCTGTGTTCAATACCAATTTTACTAGGTTCTCACCTTTCATGTGTGGCCACATCTGGTGTAGGATACCCATCGCACCCGTCACCTGCGGTGCCGCCATACTACTACCGCCCATTGTGGCGTATCCATCTCCCGGCACACTCGAGTACACCGAGTTGCCTGGTGCCAGTATGTAAAAGTCTGATACCTTGTACTGGTCATTACAGATGTTGTTGATGGTGTCTATGTCTAGACACACGTGACCGGCCTTGCTACCAACCACTTGTCCCTCTGACTTGGTGCCACCCCAGTTACCCACTATGATCATCTTGCCACCCAGTACTAGGTTACCACCATTGTCCACTTCAGTGGCGTAGATGCCTGGGTCCAGTGAGAAGTCATAGTTCATCTCACCATCCTTGTAGATTCCGTTACCCGCTGAGTTCACCAACACGATGTCGTTGTCAGTGCCCACTTTCCAATATTGTGCCCCGCCACCACTATTCATCCTGTCCGTGATCTTGGACGCGGTGTACGTGCCGTCTGACAACTGTGTAATCTCACCATAGTGGAAGTTGGCGTTGGCCCTGTTGAAACTCATGTTCACTGCCACGATGTTCATGCCCTCTCCGCCCTGTGCCTCGGTGCTCTTTAATTTTGCTATGTCCTTCAATGCCGAAGTGGCGTAACTCATGTGTGGTGATCCTGTGCCCTGGTAGTCGATGTTGGCACCAACCAGTTCGGCGTCGAACGCCACACCATGGAACTGTGTGCCATCCCGCTTACCTGCCACGATGCCCGCCACGTGTGTACCGTGTGATATGTTCTTACCACCGTTGGCCACTGTGCCCAGCTCATTGCCGTTGGCATCGGTTGTACCATCCTCGTATCTCACGTAGTCGTTGTACCACTTGTACTTGCCGTCCAGTGCCTCATGGTCTGTCTGCTGGTATGAGTCTATCACACCCAACACCGCGCCCTTGCCCGTCCATCCTCTGGCGTAGGCCTTGTCCGCGTTGATCATGCTCTTGCTGGAGTCCTTGTTGAATTCAGTTGTCTTGAAGTCGTCCGGGTCTGTGCTTAGATCAGTTGTCCTTGTGCCCAGGTCCTCATCATCATCCGTGTATGCGTTGTCCTTCAGAGTCTTAGATGCCTGTGAGACGAACTCATCTGTGATATCTGCTGGTAGGAAAATATCGCTCGATACCTCATTCTCATTCTCTGTACGACTCTCGGCTGACACCTGTACGGTTGTCCAGTTCGTATACACTTTATCCTGTGGTGTTTCGATTATCTCAGATGTGCCATCTGCGTATGTCACTTCTTTCCTTAGGGTTGTAATTGTGTAAGTTCTTTTTTGTTTTGTTTTTACATCATTGTAGGTCACTACATCGTAAGTTGTAGAAACTGCCGGTTTGGTCACAGTGGTTTTTAACCAATTGTCTACGATTATCCATACCTGGTTCTTAGTACCTGTGCTCTCTGTCCTTGTTTTTGTGTAGTTCTCTGTTGTGGTTGTCTCGGCACCTGCTACGATATCTGTTTTTGACTCTCTGGATTGTTCCTGAGGATCTGTCAATACACCATCTGTTCCGTATGCCGAATTCCATTCTGTTACAGGATCACTTGTTGTTGGAGTGAGGTCTGTGGTGCTAACAACAGGATTCTCACCATCCCGTTCTATCCAAGAGACAATTACCTTGTCATCCTCTGGATCTTCAAATGTTTCTGTGGAACAAGTTTCATTGGTTTTGACGATACCAGAACCTGTCGCAGTCAGCATTTCGACATTATCCCAAGTACACGTTTCCACCTTCCTTATTCTTTTCTGTGGTGTTGTTGTTTGTATTTTTTGTTTCTCCTTGCCGCCTCTGCCTTCTATCACTTCCCAATCTGTAAGTGGCTCGACTAAAGATGATCCAGCGTCCTCGACTTCATTGTAGATCTCCGTCACTGTGGATTTTGCTTCAGTTCCCTTGATCAACTTGTTTGAGACATAGTCGGCCGCATTATCATTCTGTTCTTTGATCAAGTCAGTCGCCTTGTCCGTTTTTGATATTTTATTGAATTCTTCTAAAGTTATGGTATCGCCATTGTTGACTTTAGTAATGATGGGTTTCACTACCACAGTAAGATATTTGTAGGTGGCGTATGCTTCT
>Ga0255751_10004967_pt1 | contig 11934 bp, 10 predicted proteins | sample 071ome_20_FD_179951 | JGI IMG/M metagenome (GOLD analysis project Ga0255751, IMG submission 179951) | Coastal salt marsh microbial communities from the Groves Creek Marsh, Skidaway Island, Georgia - 071412BT metaG (version 2) | ecosystem: Environmental > Aquatic > Marine > Intertidal zone >...
GTATCCCCCCCGATTACAGCGGTACCCTCACCCTGAGTGCAGTCCACGTCAAGCATGATAATTCCAATGGTTTGGCCGTAGTAAGGGAAATTCGACCGAGGCACTCGCAAAGAGCCTCTTTTGGCTGTTGACTGAGGGGTGTTCATGGATCCACTCCAAATAAGCCTGAGGGGAGGCAATGCTCGACCCGCTCAGGGCCGAGCAATGCCGAAATCAGCTCTACCAACGGTAGGTAGCTTGCAGGGCCAATTGTCGTGGTTGGGTTATGAACTTCACATAGGTCAGCGGAAAGTCTCCGCTGATCGGAGAATCAAAACTGTTGACACTGACCTCTTCATCGGTGAGGTTCTTACCAATCGCCGCCAACTCCCACTTGTTGTCCGCCGAGGCAATGGCAATACGAGCATTGATCTTGCTGTAGCTATCTTGGAGCACATTTCGGTCCACACCCAGCTGGGTGTAGTAGCTATCGGAATACACAATATTTAGGTTGGCTTTGAACAACAGGTTGGTCGATACAGCGGTCACGTAATCCAACCCTAAATTAGCTGACATGTCCGGAGCGAACTGGCCGTCTTTACCATCTAAATTCTGCGCGCCATTGACACAACCCTCTTCCAAACCGTTACGCTGGCGCTGGTTGCAGTTTGCCAAATAGTCGCCGAACTCAAAGTCTTGCCAGGTTGCAGTCGCGAACAATGTCAGCTCATCAGTTAATGCCTGACGATAATCGAGCTCCAATCCCATGACGGTTGCTTCCGCGGCATTGCCAAGCTCAAAGCCAGCGCCATTAAATTGTGTGACCTGCAAGTCCTCATAAAGTGTATAGAACAAGCTACCATTGAGCATTGCCGCGCCATTGAGCAGATTCAGCTTGGTGCCCACCTCGAAGTTGGTTGCCTGCTCTTCATCAAATTCGAAATCGGGCGCCGGCGTAGTCCCTTTACTGCCACCGAGACCGTTGACGTCGAACCCGCCCGCTTTATAACCACGGGTAACCAGAGCGTATGCCAAGCTGTCTTCACCAAAATCGTATTCGCCGCGAACCAGCCAGGAGAGATGTTCTTCGTCCCGACTGTCGTTGATCTCATGGGGGAAGGCGCCAAAAAACCCAATTACCTGAAAAATAGGATTCGACATGGTCAGGTCGTCAGACACGTCTTTTTGGTCGGAGCTGTATCTGACACCCAGGGTCATGCGGGCCCGATCACTGAAACTGTACGTACCCTGCCCGAACAGCGCCCAGGTATCGGTGTCCTGTTGCGAAGGCGAGAGGATCACATTGGGACCTGCCGCGCTTGCGACCAGCTCACTCGTTCGCAACTGCTCAAAATCCTGATTGTGGTAATAAAAGCCAGCCAACACGTCGAGATTGTCACCGATCTCAGTATCCAATCGCAGCTCTTGGCTCCACTGCTTGAACTGTTGGTCGGTTTGTTGGACTAACAAATCCAAATTGGTGTAGTCCGAATCGGCAATGTTTTTCCAATCGTATTGAGTGTAACCCGTCACCGACGTCAAGCTATAACCTTCACCCTCGTAATTAACTCTGACGCTTACAGTGTCAAACTGGTTACTGTCGCTGATGGGTCCGTTGGGGATGACGCTCATATTGGCAAGAACACCACCAACGTTTTTGTAGTCGAATACCCCATCATCGGCCGTCGCTATAGGCAAGAAGTTGTCGGTATAAATAACATTCTGTGCGTTGTTACCGTCCTGTTCCAAGTCGTGATGTTCGTAAGCTGCCCGCACCGAGAGTCTGTCGCTGGCGTTAAACAGCAATACCATTCGACCGCCCCAGTGATCTTCCTGGGACACACTGTCATCGCGACTTAGGTTATTCATGTAGCCATCGTAGTCGCGCTTGTAAAGTGCCAAACGTCCCATGAGACGGTCCGTGATGGGCCCAGAAACAACCACATTCCCGTCCCGTTCTCCATCCTGGCCGGCTAACACAGTGACTTGGCCCTCGAACTCGCTGGTGGGATCGTTGGAACGGATATTGATCGCCCCGGCGGTCACATTAGTTCCGAACAGTGTGGATTGAGGTCCCTTCAGTACTTCAATAGACGCGATATCAATGAATCTTGGTCTGATTTGCTGACCGCGACCATAGTAAATACCATCAACGAATGTCCCAACCGACTGCTCAAAACCCGCATTGGTCCCGGAGCCAATCCCGCGAGCCACGATACGCTGGGAATTCGCTGACCGTGCAATAGTGATCGCTGGCATATTTTCAGAAAGCAGCTCCATATCAGTAATGCCAGCTGCTGCAATGTTTTCGCCTTTGAACGCCTGTACCGTCAGCGCGACGTCCTGGAGGCTTTCAGCCTTCTTCTGGGCAGTGACCACCACTTCCTCAAGCTGGGCGCCCATCCCTACCGGAGCATAAACCGCAGTTGATGCCGCCACGCAACTCAGCACAACCGAGGGGAAACGTTTCTTAAAGCCCGCTACGCGAGGACTTGTGGCGATTTTCTTCTGAGTGTAAGTCGTCATTTTTATGGTTATCTCCGCTAGGTGATTTATCCCCAACTCGACTTTCTGGGTGGGCCGACAAGCGACGCCACCAGGCAGCTCTAGGGGCACGAGCGCCCAAAGATCCACAAAATCTGTTTTAGAGACTTACAAAATCATGATTTTAGGGCTCTAAAATCATGATTTTGTAAACCTTGACGCAGTTTTGATCAAAATTTAACCAAATAAGCGCTAAAAGCTCCCAGTCAACGCAGAATTACAGAAAGATCCAGCAACGCTTGATCGGACGCCCTGTGCCTCGAAAACATGATTTCATTAGCATCGATTATTGGACTTGGTTAAGTTGGGGAAAACTAGAAGAATCAGACCCAGCACAAGGCGGCATTTTGATGAATTCCTATCAAAACCAACCGAGTACTGATCCCAAGCTTCAACAGGCAGTACCGGTGGGTCTCATCCCTCGGCTCCGATCATTGCTCACAAGGCACGGTCTTTTAATTGCACTGACAGGGCTGTTCATGATCAATGCCCTCGACCGGCAGATACTGATCATATTATTGGAAGACATTAAGCAAGAATTCACCCTGAGCGATAGCCAACTCGGCTTGGTCAGTGGTTTTGCATTCGTCGCTATCTACATCACCATGGGCATTCCGGCAGCCTATCTAGCCGACCGTAAAAACCGCAGCAAGTTAATTAGTCTGGCACTGGCGCTATGGAGTCTAATGACTGTGCTCTGTGGCGCCGCTCAAAATTATACCCAGCTGATTCTGGCGCGATTTGGCGTGGGTATTGGAGAATCTGCCTGCACGCCTGCGGCTCACTCGATGATTGCCGACACTTACTCCCGGCGCCACCGGACCACCGCACTTGCCTTTTATGGCTCTGGCTACTTCGCGGGTGCTTTTTTAGGCTTCGCCTTAGGAGGTTGGATTGCGGAGCACTATGGCTGGCGCGCTGCTTTCTATGCCGTTGGGGCGCCCGGACTACTTTTCGCCATACTCACCTGGCGCTATCTAAAAGAGCCTGTTAGACGCTCTGTCGTCTCTACGGATACTTTGGGACTCTTCGCCAGCGTTGGAGTTCTTTGGAAAATACGCGCTTTCCGTTGGTACGTCTCTGGCAGCTCCATAGCAGTATTTGGATATGCAGGTATCATGACATGGCTACCAACTTTTATGATTCGAGAATATGCCTCTAGCAAAGCCGAGATCGGTGCAATCTTGGGTCTCATAGTGGGTGTCGGGGGCATAGCCGCAGCCATGGTATTGGGCGTCTTAACCGACAAGCTAGCCAGCAAAGACCGCCGTTGGAACCTCTGGATTCCGGCATTGATATTTAGCATCTCCGCACCCGCGACGGCGGCGGCTTTCCTTGTCCAAGATATGACGCTCACGTTATTACTATGCGCAATACCCATGGTTATTTCCTCTGCTTTTACCCCCCCTATGATCAGCATTAGCCAACAAATTGTTGCCTCCAATCTACATGCAATGGTTACCGCTTTGATTTTTCTCTGTAATAACTTGATAGGTTTTGGTCTGGGACCGCTTGCCGTTGGCATGCTCAGCGACCACCTAACCCCAGAGTTGGGAGAGGCCGCTGCACTCAGGCAGGCACTGGAGTATCTTAGCTTCTTCTTTTTCGCAGCTGCCTGCCTGGTTCTGGTCAGCATCAGGTATCTACCGCAGCCAGCAGAGGAGTAACTGCAATAGGGCATGACCGGGTGATTCTGTTGACAATGTAGAAGCAACCCCTAAGATGCAAAAGACAAAGTCCTCCACAGCTGGTGTTACTAGTGCTCTATTTTTCGCCCTCGCCCACAGATCTAACAATTTTGGCAGGTACTGCACTCGCGGGAGCGATGGGAATAGCGCAGCTTCGGCACCGCGAAAGTCCAAGGGACTGGCTAGCGGGGGGATTCTTACTTTGCTGGGCATATCTAGAGTGGTCCAGCTTCCTGTTTAGCTCCCGCGCTATATTCAGCCATCCTCATTTCTACTACACAGCCAATCCGGCGATGCTTATGTGGGGTCCGCTGCTATACCTCTTCGTTGACGCCCTACTGCACGACCATTTTGAGATGAACTGGCGCAAATGGCTGCACTTTGCACCCAGTTTCGTTGCTCTGTTGCTACTACTTCCCTTTCTCCTGACCACAGACGCGTCCAGCAAGGTAGATCTAATCCATGCAACTATCGACACTCGGCGGAATAATCTGCATGAGCTGATCTCCGAAATTGGCATGTATCACATAATTCTGTACCTGACGGCGACCCTCGTTGTTCATCTCTATCCCAGCCGCCCCGCCAGAGCGAACTACAAGGTACTTTTCATTGCCGTGGCGTTTATGGCTACGGCAATGGCGCTGCACCTGAACGCCCTTAGGGACCCAGAGGCACTGGGCTTCATGGCAGCCTCGATCGCTAGCTCGTTTCTGATCTTTTTCATCTTTATAAGCACGTTTTCTAGCTCAAAATCAGTCGAAGATGTTTCTAACATACTGCGTGAGCAACGCTATCTCCGTTCCACGCGACTGCAGCTGGTGGATCAAGACGAAATCGCGGCAAAGCTCCAACGCATTATGGAGGAGCAAGAGCCCTACTTGAACTCCAATCTACGTATCACCGATTTAGCGCGTAAGCTTAGCCTCAACGGACCACAGCTATCGGAGTTCATCAACCGGCATTTCAATAGCAATTTCAACAGCTACATTAACGACTTCAGGGTAGAAAAAGCTAAGGCGCTGCTTATCGATAAGCCCCAGCTGGATATCACCAACATTGCTTATGACAGCGGATTCAATTCCATCTCCTCCTTTAACACCGCCTTCAAGAAGAAAACCCTTCTAACACCCGGGCGTTTCCGTAAGCACCATAGTGAAAATACGGACACGTCCGCGCTTCCGGTGTGATCAGGGCTGCCTTAATAGAGCCAAGCAGTTAAATAATTTTTATTTTCACGACCAAAGCTAGCGGCCCTGCTGCGTTTGACTTCAACCTTGTCGGAGTCGGCGCAGAATGCTGTCACGAGGCAAAAGAGGGGTTACTTTCGACTATAGGCATGCTCAGCCGACAGAACAAGCAGGTGTGTCTACTCTCAACAGGGCCTTTTAATTTCCGATACCTCAGCACATGCACTGCTCTGTGCATCAAGAATCTCATGGCCCTTCCACGCTTATAAATCTTTGACCAGGCGGTGAGCCGCCTCTAGCGCTCGGCTAAACTCAGTGCTCAACAATTCCTCTGCCTGGCCACCTTTACGCTCTGGTGTATATGCTGAGGCGGTTGGCTGAATACCCTCGGCCAGTAATGCCTGCATCGTGGCTGCTGTGGTCGCTTGAGCGCGTAAGTGACGCCATACCCCTGCGACTGGGTCGAATTGGTAGAGAGATTGCAACCTCGACGCATTAGTAGCGACGAATCGAATCGCCTCTAGAATATAGGTGCACTCCTCGTCGCTGGCCACCCAGTGAAAATTAACCCTCACCCAACCGGGCTTTTGATCCAGTGGTAGCCGGCCTTTACCGGCTCGAGCCGCACGCAGCATAGATTCAGCTTTGGTTTCATCAAAACCTAATAACTGGTGGCCATAGGGACCCGCACACGAGCAGCCACCGCGGGCCTGAATACCAAAGAGATCGTTTAGCAGCGCCACAATATAATCATGAGGTAGGCAATGGTTCCCATCATAGAATCTGAGTGAAAAGATGGGCAGCCGATCTACTTCTGTACCCGGCCCCAATATTTCAAGCCCCGGCACCTGACCCAGCATCTGCCAGGCTCGCTCAAGGTGAACATGTTCGCGCTGAGCAATGATGGCGCCACCCACCTGTTCCTTCAGCGCAAATACCAGCCCACAACGAATACTCTCAACAATAGCGGGGGTGCCGCCTTCTTCTCTAGCTTCCACATCAGCGATCCAGACGTGGCTGTCTGCATTGACGTAAGCAACAGTACCCCCGCCAATAATTCCTGGCCGCTCGCGGCTCAACAGATGGCGTTTAACCGCCAGTACGCCCGGCGTCCCTGGCCCGCCCAGGAATTTGTGGGGCGAAAGGAATAGTGCATCGATTTCGGCGCCAGGAAAATTCATGTCCAGAGGCAAGTAGGGTCCGCCCGCAGCATAGTCCCAACAAGACAGGGCACCGTGCTGGCGTAACAGTTTGGTGATGCCCTGCACATCGGAAAGAATGCCCGTGACATTGGAAGCCGCTGAAAAACTGCCCACTTTCATGGGTCTATCTGCATAGCGCTGTAGCGCATCCGCAAGGTCTTGTTGATCGATCTGCCCCTCTGGGGTCAGACCAATACGAACCACCTCAGCAAGCGACTCTCTCCACGGTAATTCGTTTGAGTGATGCTCGTAGGGGCCAACAAACACCACAGGACGCATCGCCTCGGGAAGTTCATGACACACCTTGGAAGATCTGACCAATCCCAGCATGTCTACCAGGCGGTTGACCGCTGCGGTGGTGCCGCTGCCCGTAAAAATGAGTAGATCTTCGCTGCCCGCATTGATAGCCGACCGGATGCAATCTCGGGCGGCCTCGCGTAAGGCTCCAGTTTGGGCGCCATTGAAAGAGGTCTCGGAATGAGTATTGGCATAAAACGGCAATACCTGCTCGGCAATGATAGTTTCTATGCGCCCCAGCGCTCGCCCACTGGCCGTGTAATCGGCGTATACCAGTGGCCGCAGTCCAAAAGGCGTGGAAATATTCACCCCCGCGCCAACAATGTCTCGACGTAAGCCCTCCAGTGAAACGCTTGAAGGTATATAGCTGTGTGCTGCAGTCAAAATTGAGGTACCCACCTGTTAGCTGTCATTCGGCCTGTTAGATGTCACGGTGGCCGGCTCTGTGTGCCAGTGAAGTCTTCGAAACTTGGGGCAAGCCCACGTCCGTCATCTCGGAAACTTCGGAGCTCAGGGTAGGCTATTAAACACGCGCGTTTTGGGCTAAATTTGCATAATATTTTTAAGAAATAGACGTTATGGCCAATTTAAAAGAAAAAATCGGACGAATTGACCGAAAGATTCTGCAGAGTCTTCAACGCGATGTCAGCACTTCCCTCACCGACCTCGCAGATACCTTAAACATTTCCCGTACGGCACTCAGTCGGCGCATCAAGCGAATGGAGGATGAGGGCTATATCAAGGGTCAGGTGGCGCTGGTTGATCCCGCGCAGGTTGGGCTTAATTTGACGGTCTTCATTGCCATAAAAACCCACCAACACAACGCAGCTTGGTCTGCACAATTTCAAGAGGTATTAGATAGGTTGCCAGGCATTTTGGAAGCTTACCGACTCGGGGGCGATGTGGACTATCTGCTCAAAGCCGTGGTGAGCGATATGAAAGGCTACGATCGGCTTTATCAACAACTTATCGAAGCTGATTTATTCGACGTCAGCGCAAGCTTCGTCATGGAGCAAATGAAGTACACAACGGCGCTGCCCATCTGAGCACTCATAAAAAGGGGTGGGTTCTGTTTGGCCTAAGACCAAAATGCGTTGCCAAGGCCTGCTGATACTCAATCAATGCCGGGGCGAGCTGAAAGGCAATCTTCGCCCAACGGACCGTTTATTTACCATATACTTTCCCATCACCAGCACTGCCTCGAGCGGCTCGCCGAAACTACCACTGCGTTGACCCAGACGGCGCACAATGGGCTGTAGAAAACGGATATGGGCAAATACCCCCTGCTTTGGTGCAATATCCCGCGCAAAAAGCCGAGCATAATCTGGCCGGCGCACCATCAACACCAACATCAAAGCTAGAAGCACGTATTGAGTGGCTGAAGCAGCGCTTGCGAGAAAAAGGGATTGAGCTGCCGCTACCCCTACACCCTGGAGGCAAGCCGGGCATAAAAGTAGAGATACGCGCCGAAGCACTCCAGCATACAAAGCTTTTCACACAAGCCACGTTTGACCATGCTTGGAAGAAACTGCCAAAAACAGATGGATAGGCGTTATTAACCGGGAGTGAACTGAGATATTTGATCCGAAGACAGTTGCCATCACCCAAAAACAGACGCTCAGACTATTGGGTATCAGTGACTGTTATCGGCCAAAAGCGGACTCTGAATCTAGGCACAACCTCGCCCTCAAATTACACTGCAACTTCGACGATCATTCACCCTGCTTTGATATAAATATCGAAGCTTTGATAAGCGTCTCCCAAAGCCAGAAAATAATAACCTCCATTTATCGACACTCGCTCGGACTGCATCCAAAGCGCTTCTTAAATGTTCGCGAAAAATGTGCAGAGCTGGAAAATCCCAAGCTATACGCTAACATTTCAATGCTATGTGCAGCGTAGGCTGGATCTTTTAGTAGTAATGCGCTTTTTTCGAGGCGTTTATTCAAAATCAACGAATGTATTGTTTCAACTTCCCCCTGAAACAGCTTATGCAGGTACCGGGTCGATATATTTTGTGCCTCAGCAATCTGTTGATTGGACAGCTCTGAGTTACACAGGTTGTTATCAATGTATTGCAGTATCCGACGTTTTAGTGAGTCACGGACGATAGAGTTGGCGCCAATCTGATCAAGCATTACTGAGGAACTGAACGCCATAGCGATCATGTTGACCAAGTTTTCAGAAAGCTCAACAGGCGCCCTCTGTACATTGCGCAGTTCTTTAGCAAGAGAAAATATAAAGTTTCGTAGCACCGCCCCCAATCCAGTCTGTCCTGAAATCGTGATCGCAGTGTATTGCTCTGGATTCATCAGATGGCGTGACAACACATCTTTGGGCATTTGCACTATTAGTTGATGAAACTGCTCATTAAAAGTAAGCGTGTAGGGCTGGGTGCTATCAAAGAGTGCGAAACTTCCTGGCGTTAGAAGCGCCTCCCGACCGCTTTGTTTTACCAAGCCCTGTTTTTCAATTTGAAAGCTAATAAGAAAATCCGCCTCGGTGGACTTCGATATTTGGCTCTTAGAGCGTTGCACCAATTGCGGAGTCGACATCACCTCAGCAAAGCGCAAGTTGCCAACCGAAACACCTCCGCGCAACTCACCGACGAAATCCTCGTGCGAAATATCTTCACAGTCGAGTTTGACAAACTCTTCACAGATAACTTCCCGGCAGTAGTCGACGCGCTCTTCCACCCTGAGATCAGTTGTATTCTTTATATAACCGTCGGAAATTAAAAAGCTCATCTTACTACTCAACCAATTGAGTTCCTCCGCTCTAATTTACGCCATCTTCAATTAAGGCTCAAAACCCTAAACATCCCTATGATTCGCCCGCTTGGAGCTTTGCGCCGTACTCATCCTCGGTAATAACGCCCCCTTCGAGCTCGGCTCTTCCTTGATCCTCAGGACGCAGAGAGTCCTGAAGAAAATCAATGCGCTTCCACGCGGGAAAGGGTTGAGCGCCGTCACTGGCAGGGACATAGGGTGAAGTTTCTACCCGGGTATGCTTATGAATGTAACGTGCGCAGTTGATGAATACTTTGTCTACATGCGCCCTGACGATTAGATTCGCACCTGGGTAACGAGATAGCAGTTCGTCGTCACTACTGACCTTCGCCGTGGCCTGGACTCGAATTCGGTTCGGTGTTTCGAAGTCCATAAACAAAAGGCCAATTTTCGCGGTGTCCGCAATATTGCCCATCGATAGAAACATGCCATTGCCGTCATAGTTCGGGAACGCGATCGTGGAAGGATCCAATACCGTAACAATGCCCGGAGGTCCGCCTTTGTGCGAGACGGTAGGACAGCCTGACGAATCCACCGTAGACAGAAAAAAGTAGTCCCTAGATTCGATAAATCCTTGGTGCATCTCATCTAGCTCGTCCCGCACTATCGCCGTTTCGACGGCCGCCGCTAGTGGCAAACTGTCGAACTGCGCCTGCATCGCCTTCTGCGATTCCGTATAAAATGCCATCGGATCTCTCCTCTTGTTCTAGCTGAGTGCCAACTCAGCGCTACGGGCCAAAAGCAGTGATAAAAGTATCATGGGACGCAAAAATTGCGATATTAAATGGCAGAGACCTGCTCCCTCTCCTCCACCTCCGAATCGTTCTCAACGGGTTCCGTCGCTAATACCTCTACCGGTACTTGAGGTGAGCGATTCAGGAGTAATCGTGTCACGTCTGGCCTAGCGTAATGCCCAGCAGGATCCGCGAACGACTTGGCTATCGCGATAGCGCCCAAATCCAAATCTGCAAACAGCAGACCTTCTTCCGCCTCACCCAACTTTTCGCACATGGGGCTGCCATCGGGAGCGTATATCTGGGCGTGTCCGCCGCCCGTATTAATGAGTGCGGCTTGATCATCGTTTTCAACTAACAGGTCGTACATCGACTGAGAGATCACCCCACACGGCGCTAACACGAAACAACCACCCTCTGCTGCATAGGTCTGCGAGACAGCCTGGTTAAGCTCTGGACCTAATGAATATGCCTGGGGTAAGCAGCTGAATGTTGGCCAAGCGGCAATGTGCACCTGTTCATGCATGCTGTACATGGCGTATTTTGACAGCGGTTGTAAATGCTCCCAGCAGCACAGCTGACCAACGCGACCGATATCGGTGTCGAAAACCTCTAAATCGCTGCCATCTCCCTCACCAAATACAGTTCTTTCCATATGGGTGGGCTTCAGTTTTCTGCGCGCTTGAATCAACTGTCCTTGATCATCAAACAAGAACTGCGCTATGTACAGCGAACCATGGTCTCGCTCACTGGCGCCAACCGATACGTAGATAGCGTTATCTCGGGCAGCTTGCGCCAACCGCTGGAACGCGTCGCTCCCTACAACTAGGCAATTTTCATGGTACTGCTGAAAGTAACGAATGTTATAAGCGGCTGCGGAAAGCCAAATCCACCAGGGATAGCCAGGGAACCAGCATTCGGGAAAAGCAACCAACTTAGCACCTTCCTTGGAGGCGTTTTCAATCAAGGATATGCCTTTGTCGACACAGCTCTCGAGGTCCATGAATACTGGGGCAGCCTGCACAACCGCAGCTTTAAATTTGATGCTCATTTACTGTTCCTCACTTCCGTAAAAACTAGGCTGTTGTTAGAAGCGATACCTAAAGGTTACGCCGTACTCCCTTGGTCGATTGTAGTTCGCCTCGTGAAAACCTAATCCAAAGTTTGAGTCGCCACTTTCTATGTAACGCTCACCAGCCAAGTGTACGTCGTCAAAGGATATGGCACCAATCGGGCCGTTTTCTAAGAGACACTTTTCTGCCGGTTGCTTCTCCAGTCTAACCTGCTAATCGCAGGTTGTGTATTTTCCTCTTCGTCATGGTCCTGGCCTTCACCAGGGCCCGCTGATCAAGTATCTCTTACGCCTGCCTTCAAAGACATCCGCTGGTGTGACGTTGTCCAGTGACTCGTGATACCGCTTGTGGTTGTAGTGGTGCACCCATTCACCAATCGCTTTCTCCAGCTCCCACGGGTAGTAGTACTGCTCTAGCTTCACCACATTCTTCATTGACCGG
>Ga0255751_10004969_pt1 | contig 11929 bp, 8 predicted proteins | sample 071ome_20_FD_179951 | JGI IMG/M metagenome (GOLD analysis project Ga0255751, IMG submission 179951) | Coastal salt marsh microbial communities from the Groves Creek Marsh, Skidaway Island, Georgia - 071412BT metaG (version 2) | ecosystem: Environmental > Aquatic > Marine > Intertidal zone > Salt...
ACGAACGCAAATCGACGAGTCATGAACCGTCACATTGGGACCCACTGAAGAGGTTTGGGACCCAAAAAGTGCACGACGCGGACGCGACCGGCGTCACTCTTGAACCGTTCGAGCGCGGACGACGACGGTAGCGATGGCGACGACGGTGAGGATGACGGCTGCGGCGACGCCGACGACGCGTGGGGATCGGTCGAGGTTCGGGCGACGACGACGGGTGTCGACGTTTGCGACGACGATGCGTGGGGTGGGGTGCGAGGGTGAAGCTCGCGTGATGAACACGTCGACGCTCGGGCGGCAAAGGGTAAAGCTGACGACGAGGACGACGACGAGGACGCGCGCGATGGAGAACGACGACGACGAATCTTCGTCGTCTTCGCCGTCGGGGAACGAAATGTCGCAACAGAGATTCGACGCGCGGACGTTCGACACGAAGATTGAAGACTTGGCGAGCCTCGGGTTGACGCGCGCGTTAGAAGAGGTGGACGCGCGACTGGAGCGAGCGATGCGAGGAGAAGCGGCGTCGACATCGACGAATGACTCGGACGGCAGCGATGGGATGGCGATTCGCATGGCTGGGGAGGCGGCGGAGCGCGAGGCGGTGGATTTGATGGCGTGCTTGAGGCAGCGAGGGGAGCTTACGGCTTTCGGCGCGGCGCACAACGTGCCAAAGCGGGATTACGCGCTCGCAGAGTTGAGACTCAACGGAATCGAGGCGGAAAAGTTGTTGGCGCCGACGGAATCGACCATCAAAGGGATTAGGGATAATTTTACGCGTGTGTTCGGGGTGTTGTACGTCGCGGGGTTGTATTTCCTGCATCCGACGTTCGCGCAGGGCGCCGGGGTGGCGGCGTTTGCGGCGTTTTGCGCGACGTACGATCAAGTCGTCTTTGGCGGGGGCGTATCGGCGCTCGCGTTTGATACTGTGGCGCAGTCGACGTCGAAGGAGTACGTCACGCGTTTGCGTCGACACGAGGCGGCGCACTTTTTGACGGCGTATCTCATCGGCATATTGCCGAAAGGGTACACATTGAGTTCGTTGGACGCGTTCAAGACGTACGGGGCGCTCAACATTCAAGCCGGGTGCGCGTTTTGCGACGGCGAATTTCAACGCGAAGTACAAAAGGGTAAAATTACCTCGACGTCCCTCGGACGCTTCGCGTGCGTCGCCATGGCTGGTATTTGCATGGAATACATACTGTTTGGTTTCGCCGAGGGTGGGCTGAGCGACGTGCAACAGCTCGATGGGTTGCTCAGGGCGTTGGCGTTTTCGCAGAAAAAGTCAGATTCCGAGGTGCGATGGGCCGTTCTCAACACCACAGCTCTCCTGCGAAGACACGTCGGTGTCACGGAAAAGCTGGCGGATGCGATGGCGCGCGGAGCCTCCGTTGGGGAATGCATCACTTTGATTGAGATGGAAGTGCAAAAAGCCGAGCTCGTATAAATTAAATTAACGAGCGAAGCGAGGTGCAGTTGTTGTAATAATACGCGGCATCGTTGAACATTAATTTTTTTAAAAGCCAAGCGTGCGTGCGTGCTCAGGCGACTTGAACGGGTGTAACTTCGTCCGTCGGCGTCCCCTTCTTGGCGCTAAAGAAGATGAATTGGTTTCGAATCTCGCACTTGAAATCGACGAGACCGCATTCGGTGCACAAATCCTTGAGTTCCTTTTTGCTCCACCATCTAAAGCCGCGCTCGGCGTTTTTCGTGCCACTAAATTCGCGCACGACGCTATCGAAGACGGCTTGCTGATCCTCATCAAAGAACGGAACTTGCGGGTTCATGAAAGTGGTACCGCAAAAAGTCGCGCCCGGCTTTAAGACTCTCGAAATTTCCGCTACCCCCGTCGTGGCGTCTGGCCAGCAGTGAATGGCGGCGCCGGCGTGTACGCCGTCAATCGTGCCCTCCGGAAACGGAAGGCGGGCGATATCCGCGCGGACGAAGCAAATGTCACCATCACTCAAAAGATTTTCATCCTCCATGTATTGCTTCGCTTGACGAAGCATGGCGTCCGAGTAGTCGAGCGCGACGACGCCGGCGTACTTTTTCGTCTTGAGAAAGCGTCTGGTAAACAAGCCGCTCCCGCAAGACGCATCGACGACAATGCCACCCTGCGCCGTCTCACCGAGAGCATCCGTAGCCAACTGAAACTCCTCATCCGGGCCCGGGAAACCGGCGCGCTTAAAACTATCGCGCCAACCGCGCTCGTATGCGAACGCGACTTGCGGCGTCTCAAACGTCGCCGTTCCGAAATATCCGCTCGTCGGAAGCAATCCACGCAACTCTTCCGGAAGCGCCGATCGCGCCAAATCCGCCAAACTCATCGGCCCGTCGTTACCGCTTCCCCGCGCGTTCTCCGCGGCACCAACGGTGAGATCCCAAGTCCCATCCTTGTTTTGCGTGTACTTCAACCCACTCGTCGCCTCGGACCCGTCGGCGCGAAGCGCTCTGAGAGACACCGGATCCGCGAGCGGAAACCGAATGGGCGGTTGCTTCGGCTCCTCTCCGATAACGTCGGCATCCGATGCAGATTCACGCGCCGTCGTCGCGTCCTCTTCGTCGTCCGCCATCGCGCTCGTCGTCGTCGAAGCGCCGCTCGGCGTCGCGTCCGCCTTCTCCTCGCTCTCCTCGTCACCGGCGGCATCGTCATCCCCCGTCGCGCGCGTCACCACCGCTCGCACCGCACCCTTCCGCGTCGACACCCTTCCGTTCCATCGCGTCCGCGTCGTCGTCGTCGTCGTCGACGCGCGCTTCCCGCGGCAACCCACGAAAGCGGTTGACGTCACCAATCCTCCACCCGCCAGAGTCACCGACGGCATTCGTCACTCTTCTTCTTCGAAACACCACACGCGGAGCTCGGCGAGGCGGTCGCGCGAACAAAGGGGCGCGTCGTCGTCGTCGTCGCGGTTCGCCCTCGGTCGGTCTCGCGCGTCGCGCAGTCCAGTCACGGGGCGTCGTCGTCGTCGTCGAAACGTCGGTTCGCATACACACCCGGTACATACTCTTAATTCAATCAGAACGTGACGTTATGTTTCTTATAATACATACAAATACACTAACATTATGGAAAACATCTTCAGGGTTTAGGAAATGGCCCGTGTTTGGATGAATGGATGGATGGATGATCGATCGATCGATCGCTTTTGGACGAGGCGCGGCAGTCGACGAAGCGACGAAGCGAGGAAGATGGCGACGGCGACGATGACGCGCGAAGATCACGCCAAGGAAAAGTCCCCGTACTACGCGCACCGAATCGACCTGTTCGATAAGTACTACGCGAGAGAACTCGAACGCATCGAAGGCGCAAAGGCGGCCGGTGAGGGCATCAAAGTGACGCTCCCGGACGGCGCGGTGAAGGAAGGGACGAAGTACGCGACGACGCCGTACGATGTGGCGGTGGGGATTCATAAAAAGCTGGCGCAGAACGCGCTCGTGGCCAAGGTGGATGGGGAGTTTTGGGACATGAGAAGACCGCTCGAGGGCGATTGTAAGCTGGCGTTGTTTACGTTTGACGACGCGGAGGGTAAGGAGTGTTACTGGCACTCGAGCGCGCACGTGCTCGGGGAGGCGTTGGAGCTTGAGTACGGTGCGGATTTGACCATTGGCCCGGCAATCGAAGAGGGGTTTTATTACGATTGCTTCCTCGGCGACCGTACGCTTAACCCCGACGACACGGAGATCCTCAAGCAGCGCATGGAGAAGATTATCGGCGAAAAGCAAGAATTCCAACGCATCGTTGTGAGCCGCGCCGAGGCGCTCGAGATGTTTGAGGAGAACAAGTTTAAGATTGAACTCATCTCCAACTTGCCGGAAGACGCAACCATCTCGTGCTACCGATGTGGTCCAATGGTTGACTTGTGCCGGGGTCCGCACTTGCCGGATACCGCGTGGTTGAAAACCGTCAGCGTCACGATGTGCTCTCGCGCGCACTGGCGCGCGGATGTCACCAAGGACCCGCTCGTGCGCGTTTATGCGGTCACGTTCCCGACCGATAAGCTCATGAAGGAGTACCACACGCGTATCGAAGAGGCGAAGAAGCGCGACCACCGTACTATTGGCCTCAACCAAGAGTTGTTCTTCTTCCACGGGCTTTCCCCGGGTTCTTGCTTTTTCCAAAAGCACGGCGCTCGCATTTACAACAACCTCGTGGCGTTCATTCGCGAGAAGTACTGGGAGTACGAGTACGATGAGGTTATCACGCCGAACATTTACAACTTCGACTTGTGGAAAACCTCTGGTCACGCCGCGCACTACAAGGAGAACATGTTCAGCTTTAACGTCGAGCAACAAGAATTCGGTCTCAAGCCAATGAACTGCCCGGGTCACTGCGTCATGTTCGGTCAGCGTCACAGAACCTACCGCGAGTTGCCGATGCGTTTGGCTGACTTTGGCGTGCTTCATCGTAACGAGTTCTCTGGCGCCCTTCACGGTTTGACGCGCGTGCGTCGCTTCCAACAAGACGATGCGCACATTTTCTGCCGAGAGGACCAAATGGAAGCCGAGCTCTCCAGCTTCTTGAAGTTCTTGGATGATGTGTACGAGGTGTTCGGACTCGAGTACGAAATGGCTCTCTCCACTCGTCCGGAAGGCTACCTGGGTGAGTTGGATGTGTGGAACAAGGCGGAAGACGCGCTCAAGGGCGCGCTAAACAGAAGTGGCAGAGAATGGAAGCTCAACGAGGGTGACGGTGCGTTCTACGGACCGAAAATTGATATCACCGTCTTTGATGCTCTCCGTCGTAGATTCCAGTGCGCCACGGTCCAGCTCGACTTCCAGCTTCCCATTCGTTTCGATCTCTCCTACGTCGACGAGGGGAACAACCCGACCAAGCCAATCATCATTCACAGAGCCATCCTCGGCTCTGTCGAGCGTATGTTCGCCATTTTGACCGAACACTTCGCCGGCAAGTGGCCGTACTGGCTTTCCCCGAAGCAAGTGATGATTGTTCCGATTGCCGCGGCGTGTGCCGATTACTGCTACGAAGTCAAGCGTCAGCTTCGCAAGGCGGGTCACTACGCCGAGGTCGACGACAGCGATCGCAAGATGCAAAAGAAGGTGCGAGAAGCTCAACTTGAACAATTCAACTATATTTTGGTGTGCGGTGCGAGCGAAGAGGAGAACGGGACGGTGAACGTGCGTACGCGCGACAACAAGGTTCATGGTGAGCACAAGCTCGAGGTGCTCCTCGAAGTTCTCGACCGCGAGCGCCGAACGCGCAGCCTAACGTGCTGCTTCGAAGACAACTCGGCCGAGAAAAAAGCTGAGCAGTAGATATCCATCAATTCTCAACGCACATAGGAGATGTCAAAGATAACACATTCATTATTTTGTCAATGTCCGTAAATTGGTTAGACAACGTTTCTCTATTCCCTCTAATTCATTTCCCAGACACTGCTTCCCTCGGAAACTCGAGCCAACTGATCGGTAAGCTGTGCTTGTGACACGTGCACACGATGTGTTCACCTATGTAAATCGTCTTTGGCATGAAGACTGCGAAGACAATGACCACAATGTGTCTTCTATTTACATCGACCGCCTCGTCCTCGTGAGACATGCCCCACGCATACCCTGAAGACATGTGTTCTTCGCGGCAAATCGCACGCGTGAGTGCGTAATTGATGTCAAGTGTAAACCAGTCGCCTTGGGTGTTGATCCTTTTCGATGGGTCCATTCCATTTTTGCAGATGAGTTGTGCAGCTTGAAGACTCGTACCATGGAAAGCAAGCTGAATGTCCTTCTCACCAGCCCCTTTCACGTGTCGACAAAAACGTTCATACATCGATGTGTTCGGAAGGGCGTGTTCATTCACTTGAATGATGAAATTCGGCGAAAGTGTATCGTTTCCGACCCGGTAAGGCGTTCGCATCTGAGAGAAATGAAAACAGTCAACACGCATCGTATCGTTTCGCAAACAACTCACCTGAATTGGGCGATCATCAAGAAGCTCCTTATGCGCTGATTTCCTCGGTGAACAACGGGCGACTATGAAGTCGTTGTGGCATCTCGCGCACTCGGGTGTTTGTGAGCGTTGGTTCGTGCTCCGTAGCGCTCTATTTTCATGATCACACTGTGGACATCTCCAAGAATGAATGGGAGTTTGTTGAGACGTCTTTTTCTCTTGCACCGCTGCGTGTTGGGCTCTCGTCTTTCGACGCGACGGCCGATCGGTAAAGTGATCATGAAACATCGCGAGCGCAATTGCACCGAAGTTCAGAACGGCGATAAAGCGCGCAATCTGATTGAGAGGCATGGATTGAGGTCTACGTTGCCACAAAACGTTTCATCGCCCGCGGGCGCAATGTGTAAGAGATCCAATGGAATCAACTCAAATCTATCTCAACTAACAAAAATCTAGAAAATAATCAATAATTTCGTCTATAAAATTAATTGCGCCTGTACGACACGCGCTTCAGGGGCGTCTTCACACGCTTTCACGACGCGCTCGACATCTTCTATGCCAATGTCGGGTTTGAGAAACGCTATGACGTGACCTCCAGACCCAGCGCCGCATATGAAGTTGCCATAGCTGATTGGTGATAGTGCGTCATAAATTGCTTTGACTGTCGGGCTCTCGATGGATGGCCAAAGTGATTGCTGCGCTAGTTTGTGTTCTTCGAGAAGAGTGCCGAGGCGCCGAATCTCCTCATCCCCAGCGGAGCCACTCTCTAAATCTCGCTCGCCGTATTGCCCCAAGCGACGGTACTCGATCAACATTCGTCGCGCGAGATCGGCGCATTTTTCGAGCGCATCCTTCACGCCAGGATCACGACGCTGCCACGTAGTCACCACGGAATCACACACAGATTTCGCCAAGCGACACGTGCCGGTGAACACGCATGCAAAACGCTGGTTAATAAACCGCGATACGTGTTCATCCACATTGAGCGTGTCGTAGGTATACACCGGCAACTCTCGAATCGAGCCGTGTTCGCCATCGCCGGGCATCGAATGGCTAAGACGCAGCCCTTTCAACGCTCCACCGACTTGATCTTGCCAACCCCCGCCCGTCGTGATGAGCTGTTCCACCGCGAGAACGGCGTTGATCACGACGCCCAAATCTACGTCCACTGACGCCAGCTCGTCTTGCATGAGATTCTGGTTCCCAGAGCACTGATATCGTTCAACCTGCGCCGCCAGATTGAACGGTTTGCCCTCTGAGTCGAGGGGTTGCCATTTCGCTCTGGTGGCCGCTTCAAGCAGCGCATGCACCATCGCAAACGCAAGGATACTGCTCGTACCCAAACCCGACCCCTTCGGAAGCTTGACTTCTGTGCGCAGCTCTATCCCAGATCCAAAACAATTCGCAAGTCGACTCGCAAACGACACTTCGTTCGAGAACGTAATCATCTCGGGAAATATGAATAACATCACCACTGCCTTGTGAAGTGCGAATTGACTTGTCGGGTCACGATGCGTGAATAGGGCATGCACCGAACGGACCTCTTCAATTACGTCCACACCGGTCGCTTCGTCACGCATGATGAGTCGCACGACGTCGCTCTTATCGAGTCTACTCACCCTGGCGACGATGGGACGTTCACCCTCTATCAATGCCGGAACGTGCAAAACACTCCCCGATTGCTCGAGAGAATACGGAGGAGTATCTGTCCAACCTCCAGCGAGGTTGAATCGTGCGGGGTAAGCCACACTTACGTCGAATGCTTCACACTTTGTACTTGAAGTAGCCAAATGCATATTGGCGAAAGGACGCGCGATTGACGTGCGCAAACATGACTGCGCGATGTCGTTTGCGTAAGGAACGCAAAGGGAAAGCGCCACCCTCGCTACATCCAGATGGTGTCTCATAGAATCCCAGTACATTGATTCTCTCGTAACGCTTCCAAGAAGTTCAAATAGATCGTTTCGGATATTCTCGGCATTCATGAACGACGCCTCGTACTGCACTGTGAGATCAAACAGATGATCGTCCCAGTCGCGGTGTGACGTGTCCGTTGCCAGCAGTGCGCGCAGTGTAGTCCCGATCACCTTGCGTCTGTTGCGATTTTGTCTCTCTAACAGCGCGTCCTGGTCAGCAAACTGTCGTAAAGCTTCGCTGATGCTCACTCTGTCGCCAGATTCCCCCTCTATATTTTTTGCGCTTCTCAGAGCTTGCGCCATGCGGCATGCTTCTCGTGCCGATTCCTCCGCAGAGTCGTGCACAGGAAAGAATCGCCCGAGCGTCGTGGTGCGCGCATCGCCTGGCTTCCAAACACATTCCGCATCTAGACCAAGAATGTCTACCGCATGGCTCACCGGCACGCCACAGACTGTGCTTGAAGTTGGCGATTTCACCACGTCGTTGACGTTGAGGACTATCGTGACGAATTGCCTGCCGGTATTCTCTCGCGCTATCGGAAGCGTGTACATGAACGTTTTCGCATCGACTTTACTGTCTGCTTCCAACTTGACGTCGTAAAGCGCGCAGTCGCTCCCGATGGTCACGTTCGCGCCTATGTCTGAGTTGAGCACACACGTTCCAGATCCGACGGTGACTCGACTTTCAACGTGACTCAACATGATGGCGGTATCCTCTGGCTGTTCGAAATCAGCCGGGATTCGCGACGCCATGCGAACCGGGATTTGCGGCGCAGGAAGCGAACGGAGGCACTCGATGTCCTTCGTCGTGTGGTGGAGGAATTCCGGAATAGTACCGAGATGTATAAACCTGCTCGGAAGCAACGGGATTACGATGAGCGGTCGGCCTCTTAAAGCTTCCGCTACGGCGCGACGCGCAGCCAACAAACGAGTACACGTGTCCTGCGTCGCTGACGAAGTCACGCTCGCCAAGTGACCAGTCTTATCGAGATAGCTCGCGTCAGCCTCGCTTCCCAGCGGCTGCATAAAGTCACCGTATGCGCAAATCTCACACTCTGCCAAGACATCTCCGCGTGTCTTTGAAAGTTCAATCAAAGCTTCGATTGCGCCGACGCCAATGTGGAAGCAGCTATCCGTGAGCACCCACTCATCGTTGCTGCTCGAGTAACCACGCATCACGCATCCTTTTGCGCGCATCTCAACCTCTTTCGGCTTTTGCAAGCACCTCTTACAGTCGAGCGGTGTCGGCGGACCGCCTTCCCGCATTGCTCGTACGCACGCGTCCACCTCATCCGCATCACACGCAAACACTCCGTGATGTTCACCTATGGTCACCGAGCTCGGATGTGCCAGCGCAGTGATACCCCGTCGCATCGCGTCGTACATATCCTCGCTCACCACTTCCCCGAGATTCCCAAATTCCAACGTGACGTCGGCGCACGACACGAATACTCCCGGCGGCAGCGTCGCCGCCAACGGCGTCAACTGCGCCAACTGCGCCTCCAGTATCGTTCCCGGGATCCCACGTCCAGTTCCATCAAAAGGAATCTCCGCGAAGGCCTTACCACACGTCCCGTGTTGCGGGCTCCTCTCGCTGTGTCCACCCGTGTGCAGGACGAAGACGCGTTTGCTCGACCAGTCCTCTCCAAACCAACTCTCCAACTCTCTCGCCACGCGTATGGTCGCCCCACCGCTCCCGATTCTCCCACCCGGCGGGTCCGCGACGACGACGTATCTCTCGCGCTCGAGTGGAAGCCGCCGGGCGTCGTGTAAGCGATCCAATCGCGCGCGAAACGCCCGCGCTTGTTCAGCTGAAGAAGCCGTGAGCGCCACTGCGTCCCAAAACGTTGCGCGTTCGCGAGGATCGGTCGAGGTGAGCAGACGCCGGTGGCGCTCGAGACGCGCGCGGGCGTGCGACGCGGTGGATGACGTCTCGTCGTCGTCGGCGCGCGTCGTCGGCGACATCTCGCGAGTCAGAATATGTAGTCGCCGGTTTCGAACTGATTTCGTTTGTCTTGTTCGTTTGTCTTGTTCGCGCGACTACAAAATGGAAAGTTACAATAATCTGGTCTTGCTACAGTACTTTCCGGGTTATTTCGCCGGCGCCTTTGCCCTCTCCTTCTTTCTACTTGCTAACTCTATCGCTTTCTGCTCCGCCTCTAAAACCATCTCCCGCGCGATGTCTTGACGAAGCATCTTTATGGTGACGTTGGACATGGAAATGTTGTTAAAGGCGTACGAGAGGAGACCGTCGGCGTCAAACTGACCGCTGTACGCCTCCTTCAGGCAAAGCATGACGTCTGGAAGGGACGTACACTCGAGAATCTCTCGCTCGTTCATCTTAATCATGGCGATGACAACCCTGAACCACACTTTTTCGCCCTCGAACATGATGCAATCGAGGACGCGCGCCGCCGTGGTGGATGGAAAGGATTCGACAAAGAGGCAGAGCAACCACTTGCTCGCAATCATAACCAAATCCACGTCCAACTGCCTGAGGTGTTTATCCACCTTTGGCGCGTGCATGTATAAGACTCGATGTAAAATCTTGTACTGAGAAATCGTCCCCTTGATGTCTCTCGCGTGCACGTCGCTTGGCAAGACGATGTCGAGCAACGCCGTAAACGTCCAAAACGCCTTTTCCTCATCCCCCATGACGAGCCACAAAAACGCCGCAATGTAATTCATCCCTTGGCAATACCCAGTCTTGCGGTTATGCCTCGCGTACGCGCACAAAATCCTTCGTAACACGTCGTTTCCCTTCTTCCCATCCTCTCCGTGTTCGTAGTGTCGATTCGCGGGAAACGTCCGCTCGAGGTCCAACTCAATCTGATCCACCACCTTTTCATCCTGATTCATCACCAAAAGTTTCTCGTAATACCCTCCACTCGGCGCGTTATCCATCAATTCCTTCCCCCCGCTCGCCCCGAACCACGTCTCGCGTCGTAAATCGCTCGGAACGCCGCATCGAATCGCCCGTTTCAGCGCCGCGTCTCGCGTATCGCGTCCCCTCTTCACCGTCTCGTGAAACTCCCTCTCCCCCATCGCTCTCACCTTGGACCAAAATCGTTCCTCTCGCGCACTCACCGCGCGTTTCTGCGTCGACGTTCCCGACGCCGACGCCGCGACGGCGGCGCTATCGATCACGAATCCATACTCGTCCACGTTCGCGTCCTCCTCCTCTTCCTCCTCCTCCCGCGCCGCGTCTTCGTCCGACGAACCGCCTCTCCCCACCCCGCGTCCTCGTCTCGTCCCCGACGTCTCCGGCGGTGCCTCAAACGTCCCGTTACGTCTCCGCCCCGCCTCGTTCGACCCCGTCCCTTGGTCCGTCGTCCCTTGGTCCGTCGTCGCGCACCTTTTGCACGACCGAAGTAACGCGCGCATTGAACCGAAACAAACCGAAAGAAACCCGACGACGTTCCCGACGCGCCGTCGGTGCGCACCGCGGGCACCGCGAGCGAGGGGGGCTCTGTTTTTCGACCCTCGTCGAGCGCGCGCGCGCGCGTAGTTTTGACGACGACCGAGTGAGTGAGTGAATGGATGGGATGCATGGAATGAACGGAATGAATCGATCGGGTCGGTTCGTTCCCGTCACTCGTCGTCGTAAAACGATTCGGATTCGGGTTCGCACCGAACGGTGGAACGAACGAACGACGACGACGACGACGACCGGGGACGACGACGACGGGGACGATGGCGATGACGCGCGCGTCGTCGACGTCGACGTCTATCGGGGGGTGGGTGACTCGGGAACGGGCGACGGGACGCGGGCGAAAGGTGCTGACACGGCGTGGACACCACGGACGGTGCGCGTCGTTGAGGAAGAATTCGGGTCCGACGGGGACGTGGGCGGGGACGAGGACGGGGCGGACGTCGATGATGATGGTGACGCGACGCGTGGGTGTGCGAACGCGGTCGTCGGTGGGAAACCGCGATGGGGACGGCGATGGATACGGCGAGGAGGAAGCTTTGGTTTCGGCGTCTGGCGCGCCGTTGCCTCCGTTGTTACGAATGTCGACGCCTCGAGCGGTGTGGTACGTCGGATGGCCCACGACGCTGATTGGACTCATGCGTTCGCTTTTCCCGCTCACCGATACGTTTTGGGTGGGTAAGCTCG
>Ga0255751_10004971_pt1 | contig 11920 bp, 7 predicted proteins | sample 071ome_20_FD_179951 | JGI IMG/M metagenome (GOLD analysis project Ga0255751, IMG submission 179951) | Coastal salt marsh microbial communities from the Groves Creek Marsh, Skidaway Island, Georgia - 071412BT metaG (version 2) | ecosystem: Environmental > Aquatic > Marine > Intertidal zone > Salt...
CCATTTCTGTCTAAAGAGCAGAAGTACCGCAGAAATCAAGGTACCCGCGTGACCAATACCTACCCACCAAACAAAGTTGGTAATATCCCAGGCCCAGTTGACTGTTTTATTAAGTCCCCAAACGCCAATACCGGTAGAAATGGTATAAATAATTGCTCCAAGACCCCACAAGAAGGCTACTAGAGCAATACCGAAGACAATCCACCATTGCTTATTCGCTCTTCCTTCTACAGGTCTAGCGATATCATTAGATACGTCACTGTAACTCTTTGAACCGGTTACAAGTGGTTTACGTATCGAAGCTTCATAATGCGACGCCATAAAATGGTTTTGTTTAGTATTAATTAGGCTTTTTCTGTATTTCTAACTTTGACGTGATAGAACACATTAGGCTGTGTTCCAACATGTTCTAGAAGGTGATACATGCGCTCACTTTCTTTGAGTTGAGCCACTTCACTTTCTTTATCATTGACATCTCCAAACACCAAGGCACCTGTATCACAAGCAGCCGAACAAGCCGTTTGGAATTCTGCGTCTTTCACGGCACGTCCTTCAGCTTTCGCATCTAGGATCGCTTTCTGAGTTCTCTGGATACAGAAAGAACACTTTTCCATTACCCCTCTTGAACGAACATTCACATCTGGGTTGAGTACCATTCGACCTAGATCGTTGTTCATGTGGAAGTCAAACTCATCGTTCTGATTGTATCTGAACCAGTTAAAGCGGCGTACCTTATAAGGACAGTTGTTGGCACAGTAACGCGTTCCAATGCAACGGTTATACGCCATATGGTTATGTCCTTGACGAGAGTGCGAAGTCGCAGCGACCGGACATACTGTTTCACATGGTGCGTGGTTACAGTGCTGACACATTACAGGCTGGAACGCCACTTGAGGATTCGAAGAAGGATCTTCTAACGTTCCGAAACCTCCAAGGCTTCCAGTTTCACCGAATAATCCATCGAAACTCTCTTTCTTGGCATCGTCCGCCGCAAAAGACTCTTCAGAAGAATAGTAACGGTCAATGCGCAACCAATGCATATCGCGAGAAACGCGGATTTCTTTCTTTCCTACCACAGGAACATTGTTCTCTGCATGACATGCAATCACACATGCCCCACATCCTGTACAGGCATTAAGGTCGATCGATAAATTAAAGTGGTGTCCTACCGAGCGATCGAAAGACTCCCAAAGATCTACTGTAGAGGCAGGAACTTCTTGGTGATCCAAAGAGACCACGGGAACCTCATTCCACTCTGAAGCAGGCTTATTGATAAAATCTTCTAAGGTCGTCTCCTTGATAATATCTCCTCTACCCATTAGGGTTTTATGCAACTGAACGCATGCGAATTCGTGCATACCAGATTGCTTTTCGATCGTTACTTCTTGAACCTTTGAGCCGTTGAAGTAAACTGAGTAGGCATTAACTCCGGTTTGCATTTCTGATTGCAAACCTACTTTTCTTCCATAACCTAGTGCTAAACCAACCGTACCCTGCGCCTGACCTGGCTGAATCATTACAGGCACATTTGAAAGGGTCGTTCCGTTTACGGTAACTTTCACGTAGCTTCCGTCAAGTCCACCATTCGCAACGTTTACATTTTTAAGACCATAACGCTCTGCATCTGCCTTCGAGATAGTAAGGTAGTTATCCCAAGAGGCGCGTGAAATCGGATCGGGGAATTCTTGTAGCCATGGGTTATTTGCCATTTGACCGTCTCCCATTCCGGTTTTAGTATAGAGTACAAGCTCCATACCTTCACTCTGCGCAGCCGCTAGTGAGCGCTGTGCCGCTTGAAGAAGCGTCTCGTCAAAACGAGCATCAACTGATTCAGGAGCAGCAGCTTCAAACACACCGTCTTGAACGGCCTTATTCCATGCATATCCTCCAAGTACGTCTTCAGTCCATTGTCCCTTTATGAAATCATGATAGGTTCCGTCATTACCTGACCACTTCAATAGGCATTCTTCAAATTGACGCGTATCAAAAAGATTTCGAATGACCGGTTGCGTTAGGGTATAGAAACCTTTCTTAGGTTGGGCGTCTGCCCAAGACTCTAAATAATGCGAGTTGGCCGCAACAAAAGAGGCAAGCTCGGCAGTTTCGTTCATTGAGAAGGTACTGCAAACGGTGAAACCAACCTTTTGCATTGCTTCTGCAAATGCAGCACCATTGGCTAAACTATAAACTGGATTTACCTTATCAATGAATAATGCACCGACAGCACCGCTATTCATATCTGCTATCAATTGGTCCATAGACGAAGCGGTTGAGCTTCTGATGTACCTAGGAGCGGCAGCATCAAATGCCTCGCTATTGAGTAGCTCATTGATGGCTAAAGTCAGTAATTGTGCGTTCACATCCTCAACACCACAAACCACAACAGCTTTCGAACCTACAGCACGAAGCTTTTCTGCCATAGCATTCACATGACCAGCAATTGAAGAGTCAGACTCGGTTACACTGCCACCGTTTAATGCCTTGTAAAGCGCTGCAAGCGCTCTCTTAATCTCAGCAGTGCTGAGAGGAATGCGCTTATCTGCATTAGCACCCGATAGGGTCATGTTTGATTCAAGCTGAACGTGATGCGACATATGACCGTGTTTAGGTACACGGTTCGCAACATATGATTTCGCGTAAGATCCTCCTTGCCAATCTCCTAAGAAATCCGCATCAAAAGAGAGGATTACATCTGCCTTAGAAAAATCGTAATCTGCCAGCCCGTTTTCTCCGTAAACCTTGCTGTAAGCTTCAAGAGCCGCTCCAGAAGAGACCGCATCGTAACTTACATGCTCAACAAAAGGATAGCTTTCTTTTAATTCAGCAACTAAGGCTTTGTATGAATGACTCGAGGTAGAAGCCGAAAGTATAACGGCTTTCTGTCCTGTCGAAGAAAGCGCATCAAGACGCGCTTTAACAGCGTTATCTAAAGTGTCCCAAGAAACGTCCGCGCCCACAGCAAGCGGACCTTGTAAACGGAACTTATCATAAAGGTTTAATACGGAAGCTTGAACTCTAGCATTCGCACCACCAAACAATCTAGCTCTGTCGTTGTTTTCAATTTTAATGGGACGTCCTTCGCGTGTCTTTACCAATATTGACGCAAAGTCAAATCCATCTGATATAGTTGTAGCGTAATAATTAGCCACGCCAGGAACGATCTCATCGGGCTGAATAACGTATGGAATCGATTTTTTAACCGGTCCTTCGCAAGCCGCTAGAGTTACCGCAGCAGTACTAAAACCAACATACTTTAAAAAATCTCTTCGAGAGGTTTCAGACGACTGAAGGCTCGCTTCGTCTTCTAGAAAATCATTGACCGGAAGGGTCTCAGCAAATTCATTGTGCTTGAGATGCGAAACTGGCTGATCTTTTTCAGAGAGTTCTGCTTCGCTTTTCCAATAAGTCTTATGTGATGCCATAATCAGTTAGGATTCCGAATAATTAATAGTGGCACTTACCACATTCAAGGCCACCCATTTGGGCCGCTGTTAGTTCTTTAACTCCGTATTTCTGAGACAATTCTTCGTGAATTTTCTCGTAATACGGATTAGAGGTCAACTGCACATTCGTCTCACGGTGGCAGTTGATACACCAACCCATTGTCAATGGTGCATGCTGATACATTACCTCCATTTCTTCAACCGGGCCATGACACGTCTGACATTCTACTCCAGCTACGCTGTAGTGTTGCGAATGGTTGAAATAAACAAAGTCAGGTAGGTTGTGAATACGCACCCACTCAACGGGTTGAGCCTCTCCAGTATACGACTGGGTCTGTTCGTCCCAACCAATAGCCTTGTAGAGTTTTTTGATCTCACCAGTATAGAACTCGTTAGTGTATCCGTTTGCCAAATCTTCAGCAGATGGACCCTCTGGATTTCCTTTGTATTCGTAAATCGATTTGTGACAATTCATACACACATTCAACGAAGGAATTCCTGAATGCTTAGAAACACGAGCAGAGCTATGGCAATACGTACATTCAATTTTGTTATCTCCGGCGTGAATTTTATGCGAGTAATGAATCGGTTGAACGGGTGCATATCCTTGATCAATTCCGACCTGCATCATGTAGGCATAAGCGAAGTACGCACTAGCCAAAAGCAAGACTACAGCTGAAACGAAAACTAGAAACTGATTCTGAACAAAAGCCTTCCAAATTGGCGTGCGTTCAGCACGCTCTTGCACCTCAATTCCGTTGGCTGCTGCGATTTGTCTTAACGTCTTATTGACGAGATACAACATCACGATAAGGACGATCAATACAAAAGAAAGAACCGCTAAGACGATATCATTGGTGCTCGATGCCCCTTCTGCACTTACTGCAACCTGTGCCGCAGGAGCTGCAACTGGAGCAGCGGGCGGAGGTGCTGCCGTATACGCTAAAATGTTATCAATATCTTCATTTGACAATGTCGGAAAGGCCGTCATCGCCGCTTGATTGTATTCGTTGTAGATGCGGTTAGCGTAAGCATCACCCGAAGCAATCATTCCTGCACTGTTCTTGATCCAAGCGTAAAGCCATTCTTTTTCAAGGCCTTCATCATCGTACAAACGCTGCTCAACATTGGCCAAAGCCGGACCAGTCATTTTACGATTCAGTGCGTGACATGCAGCACAATTTTGGTTAAACAACTGTTTACCCTTAGCAGGGTCTCCTGAAGCTTCTGCATCTTGTGCCATTGCAGGAATAACAAACAGCGCGAATAAAAGAGCCGAGAATATTGAAGAAAGGCGGCTAGGTATAACTTTCATAAAATCTCAATTAGACAAATCGTCATTTTCGACAAGGCATAATGTCCCCATCCAAATTGGCACAAAAATAAGACCAAGGGGGGTTAAAAAAAAGCCCCCAAGGAGCATTAATTAATTTTTTTTAATTCTAAATAAAGAAGTTGTTTAACCACCATTTCTGGCGACTCATGTATCTTTGACGCAAGGATATGAGACATGCACTAAGACTTAAGATCACCGGCACCGCAGGAGCCCTATTCTTTACCGTAATAGGATTACATGCTCAAGATCAGACCGTTGTGTCAACAAGCCAACAAGTCGCCCCTATGGTTTCTAAAGAGAAATCTTATGAAGTGATGGCCGAAATTTATGCTGCGCACCTCAAGGCACTACCCGATTACCAAATTCAATTGGGGTTCGGAACACTTGAACAAGCCAATGAAATTATCAGTCAGTTTCAGGCGATTCGTGAAACAGACTCTCTTTTCTACCCAACAAAAGAATTAAAATTGACCTTTGAGTCGCCCACCTACAGGGTGCGATTACAGTTTTTCGCAGACCGCATTGAAGCAGAAAAAGCGTTCGCTGATCTGCGAACGCTTTTTCCATCTTCTATACTCTTAAAACCAGGAAGTCGAACTATTAATTAGAGCTTCTTCTGAACAGCTACTTCGCTGTAGGCCTCTAACTGATCGTTGATCTGGATATCATTGAAGTTCTTGATCTGAAGTCCACAATCATATCCTTTTGCCACTTCTTTGGCATCGTCTTTGAATCGCTTAAGAGAGCTTAATTCTCCGTCGTGAATTACAACACCGTCACGGATGACACGGATCTTCGAATTTCTAAAGATCTTACCTGTCAACACCATACATCCAGCGATGGTACCGACTTTAGAGATCTTAAAGGTTTCTCGAATCTCAGCCGTTCCACTGACTTCTTCTTTCATTTCTGGGCTAAGCATGCCCTCCATGGCCTTTTTGATATCATCAATGGCATCATAGATAATCGAGTAGGTGCGCACATCCACTTCTTCTTTTTCGGCCACTGTTCTGGCATTACCCATTGGCCTCACATTGAATCCGATGACAACCGCTGAGGATGCACTAGCAAGAAGCACATCTGATTCAGTGATAGCTCCTACACCCTTGTGAATAATCTTTACTTGAATTTCTTCGGTAGACAACTTCTGGAACGAATCACTTAAAGCCTCGACTGAACCGTCTACATCACCTTTTAAGATAATATTCAATTCTTGGAAATCACCTATAGCGATTCGTCTTCCAATTTCGTCAAGGGTAAGTTGACGCTGTGCTCGAACGCTCTGCTCACGCTGTAACTGCATACGTTTCAGCGCGATTTGCTTCGCTTCTTTTTCGTCCTCTAAGACCATAAATTTATCCCCAGCTTGTGGAGCACCGTCCAATCCTAGGATCGAAATAGGCGTTGCCGGACTAGCAGTTTTAACCGAGTTACCTCGCTCATCCTGCATGGCCTTCACTTTACCGCTAGAAGTACCTGCGAGCACAAAATCTCCGATAGCAAGTGATCCGTTTTGAACCAAGACGGTAGAGACATATCCTCTACCCTTGTCAAGGAAAGCTTCAACTACTGTTCCCGAAGCTTTGCGTTCAGGATTTGCTTTGAGTTCTAGCAATTCTGCCTCTAAAAGCACCTTCTCTAAAAGCTCTTTAACTCCTTGACCGGTCTTTGCTGAAATATCTTGAGATTGGATCTTTCCACCCCAGTCTTCAACAAGCAAATTCATACCTGCAAGCCCCTCCTTAATCTTATCTGGATTCGCTTCAGGGCGGTCTACCTTATTGATCGCAAAAATGATCGGCACACTTGCAGCCTGAGCGTGGGCAATAGCTTCTTTTGTTTGGGGCATGATGTTGTCATCAGCAGCGATAACGATAATTACAATATCGGTAACCTGTGTACCTCTGGCACGCATGGCGGTAAAAGCCTCGTGACCTGGGGTATCTAAAAAGGTCATACGCTGACCGTCTTCAAGCGTCACTGAATACGCCCCGATGTGCTGTGTGATTCCGCCGCTTTCACCGGCAATTACATTTTCTTTACGGATATAGTCCAATAGCGAGGTCTTACCGTGATCGACATGACCCATAACAGTCACAATCGGAGCCCTCGGTTTTAAAGACTCCTCTGGATCTTGAGTATCCGTTTCAATATTTTCTTCTAGTTCAGTCTGAACAAACTCAACTTCGTATCCAAATTCTTCAGCAACAATAGACAAAGTCTCTGCATCAAGGCGTTGGTTCAACGTCACCATTATCCCTAAGGACATACAGGCAGAGATAATCTGGGTGGTTGATACATCCATCATTGTCGCCACCTCATTTACAGTTACGTATTCGGTAACCTTGAGGATCTTACTTTCGAGCTCTTGTTGTTCTAACTCTTTTTCGGTCTGCTGCTTGTGCAGGTCTCTCTTTTCGCGACGGTATTTTGCTCCTTTACCTTTTGAGCTCTTTCCTTGAAGTTTTTCGAGCGTTTCTCTTACTTGACGCTGTACCTCTTCGTCACTAGGCTCAGCACGCACCGCTTGAGACGCTCTGCCTTTTCCAGACTGCCCGCGGTGTCCACCATCACCTTTTTCGTTTACAATGCGCTTGCGCTTGCGTTTGCGATCTGCGTTCTGTGCATTACCGCCAGAAGAAGTTTCTTTCTTCTTCTTTTCGAACTGCGTTAAATCAATAGTGGTACCGGTTATTTTCGGACCTGACAACTTTTGATACTGGGTCTTGATTTGATCTGAACCCTCTTCTTCTTTTGGAGTTTCAGCTTCCTGAACTGGAGCTTCAGGTGTAATAACTTCAGCCTTCGGCGCATCCTTAGGAGTCTCCTCTACCGGGGCTTCAACAACCTCTGGTTTTGGCGCCTCCTGTTCTTCTTTAGCTGGCTTTTTAGGCTCTAGATCAATCTTACCTAAAGTCTTAGGCTGTACGATGGTGCTTTTGGCCTTTATGACCTCTGTTTCTTTCTTTTCTTTTGCCTGACGCTTTTCTTCTTGCTCCTTTTCAATTTGCTGTAAAAGCGCTTCTTTTTCTTTGCGCTTCTCTTCGCTCACCTCTTGCGAGGCGGCTTTCTTAGACATATCTGTTTGAAACTCATCTAAAAGAACCTGATAGACCTCTCCGCTAATTTTTGTCGTAGGACGAGCCTCTATCTCATGACCTTTCTCTTTCAGATGCTCTACAGCACGGTCAAGCGAGATATTCAATTCTCGAAGTACTTTATTTAATCTTATCGTTTCTAAATCAGACATACAATCGTTTTCGTCTATTAAATACTTATGGAAGGCGGCTTAGTGCAAATATAAAAGTTAGTCTTCAAACTCAGATTTGAGTATGCGAACAACCTCGCGTACCGTCTCTTCTTCTAGGTCTGTACGTTTAATAAGGTCTTCAATATCTACCTCGAGGACACTGCGTGCCGTGTCCAACCCAATTTTCTTGAATTCTTGAATGATCCATGCATCGATCTCATCCGAGAATTCTGTCAATTCAACATCTTCTTCAACTCCTTCTCTGAAGACGTCAATTTCATATCCCGTAAGCTGTCCGGCAAGACGTATGTTATGCCCACTTCGTCCGATGGCTTTTGAAACCTCTTCAGGCTTTAGATATACCTGAGCGGTCATATTCTCATCGTTAAGCTTCACTGAACTTACTTTTGCAGGGCTCAGCGCGCGTGTCACCAGCAGTTGCTTGTTATTCGTCCAGTTAAGGACATCGATATTTTCATTCCCCAGCTCGCGAACAATTCCGTGAATTCTAGAACCCTTCATACCGACACATGCTCCAACCGGGTCGATACGGTCGTCATAGGAGTCAACAGCGACCTTCGCCTTTTCTCCAGGAATCCTAACCGCTTTTTTAATGGTGATTAATCCGTCAAAAACCTCTGGGATTTCTTGGAAGAAGAGTTGCTCTAAGAACTTAGGTGAAGTTCGTGATAAAATGATGGTAGGCTTTGTTCCTTTCAATTCAACGCTTTCAATTACACCTCTTACGTTGTCACCTTTTCTAAAAAAGTCTGAAGGGATCTGACGATCTTTAGGTAAAATGATTTCGTTTCCTTCATCGTCAAGTAAAATGATCGCTTTATGACGAATATGATGCACCTCAGCAGTGAACAACTCGCCCTCAAGATCCTTGAATTGTTTGTAAATGGTAGTGTTATCGTGTTCTTGAATTCGAGCCACTAGATTCTGTCTCAACGCCAAGATTGAACGTCGGCCAAGATCCACGAGCTTCACCTCTTCTGAAACATCTTCACCTACTTCAAAATCAGGTTCAATTTTTCGGGCCTCAGAGAGTGAGATCTCTTCGTTCTCGTCTTCAACCATTCCGTCATCTACCACGACCCTATTTCTCCAAATCTCGAGATCCCCCTTGTCTGGGTTGATGATGATATCGAAGTTATCGTCAGAACCAAATTTCTTCTTCAGTGTGTTTCTAAACACTTCTTCTAGAATGGCCATAAGCGTCACTCTGTCAATAAACTTGTCGTCTTTGAACTCAGAAAAAGATTCGATTAATGCTAAATTTTCCATGATCAGGGCTTGAACGTTATTTCTATTTGTGCTTTTGTAATCTCGTTAAAATTAATCTGCTGTGAACATTCTACGGTCACTTTACCTTTACCCACCGGTTTAGGTTGGCGCTCTTTCCATGATAAACCAATCATCTGGTCATTGACTTCGGTCAGAACACCCTTGTATTTGGCTCCTACGGTCTCAACCTTGAGCATCCTTCCAATGTGTTGTTTGTATTGTCTGGGTAGCTGCAGTGGAGCGGTGGCCCCTGCTGAGAAGACCTCTAGTGAAAAGTCATGCACTTCACGATCCAATTGATGTTCTATAGCCCGTGAAGCCTCAATGCAGTCGTTTACACTTACGCCATTGTCCCCATCGAGGACTACTTTGATACTGTGATCAGAAGAAATCGTAAAATCAATTAAAAAAAGGTCAGGACGCTTCTGTAAAAAAGCCTCCAACAAATCGTTAACCCTATTTTTAAATTCTTCTGCCATAGTAACAAAAGAGGGGACTACTGTCCCCTCTTTTAAGCTTTTAGAATGCACTAAACGGCACTCTTGAAAAAGATGTTGGCCTACAAGGACTCGAACCTTGAACGACTGAACCAAAATCAGCTGTGTTACCAATTACACCATAGGCCACTACTCAATCGAGGGTGCAAATTTAAACTATTCTTAGAATCTGCAAAAATTAAAAACGCTAATTTCGTAAGCCTTAATTAGGCTCAAAAACGGGTACAAATGCAGTTTGAATTACAGCGCGATCGCCGCATAGTTTCTTGGATCATCTTTGTTATCGGACTGGCAGTTTACGGATTGACCGTCGAGCCCACCGGAAGCTTTTGGGATGCCGGAGAGTACATCTCAACCTCAGCAAAATTACAAATCGGACATCCTCCGGGAGCACCCCTTTTTCAATTGATAGGGGCCTTCTTTGCCACTTTCGCCTTTTCGAATGTTGAAAAGATCGCCTTAATGGTGAATTGGGTTTCTGTAGTTTCTAGTGCCTTTACCCTCTTTTTTACCTTTAAGATTATCGTGAATCTCGGAGAAAAGCTGCTGCGCAAACGCAACAATTTAAGTACCGATGAACCTATTACTGACGCTACATCTATTGTTGGCGTGTTGGGTGCCGGAGTTGTCGGGGCATTAACTCTTGGTTTCTCTGACAGTTTCTGGTTTAATGCGGTAGAAACAGAGGTCTATGCCATGGCTAGTCTTGTGATGGCTCTTTTGCTTTGGCTTGGTCTAGTATGGACCGATCGTATGCATCACCCAAACGGAGATCGTTACCTCGTTTTGATTGCCTTTGTTGTTGGTCTGGTATTCGGAATTCAGTTTATGGGGTTTTTAGCCATACCCTCAATCGGGCTACTCTATTACTTTAAGACCACCGAAAAAATCACTCCTAAAAATTTCATTATCGCCAACCTTAGTGTGGTGGGTTTACTCTTTTTAGTGTATCGCTTTTCTCTCACTTATGTCTTGAAATTATTTGGAGCTGCCGAGGTGTTTTTTGTCAACCAAATTGGTATGCCCTTTAATTCAGGTTCTATAATAACCGGAATTGCCTTAGCCGCACTTATTGTATATGCGATCCGAAAGAGCAAGCAAATGAAGTGGCAAAAGGTTCATGTGGTTGCCCACATGGTCTTATTTTTTATCATCGGATTCTCTACATGGCTGATGTTACCCATCAGGGCAAACGCTCAAACCGTGGTCAATGAGAACAATCCTGAGGATGCACGCGCCCTGCTGGCCTACTACAATCGCGAACAGTATCCGGCTCCTGAGAGCCCCTTTTACGGATCTTTTTATTCCGATTACTTTGCTCCTGCTGGGCCGGACCAAGACGGAACACCGAAGTACGAGAAGAATCAAAAACTACAACGTTACGAGATCGTAAACGCCTACAAAGGCGCTATTCAAGGGCCAAATCCGGATCATATTGGGTTTTTACCACGCATGTGGAGTGCCTCATCTGCAGAAAATTACATGCGCTACTACGGCCGTCTCGATTTTTCAATCAATCCGCGCTACCAAGGAGATAGCGAACTACGCTCAGCAATTGCTCAATTCAGGCAAATGAGTACTAAAGGTGATATCGATACAGCACAATACATTGATTTCTTAAAAAGCTTTGCAGAATATATAGAGGTACGTCCTCCGAGTTTCGGGCAAAATTTAACGTACCTCATCGATTTTCAATTCAATTACATGTTTTGGCGTTACTTCTTTTGGAACTTTATTGGACGCCAAAATGACGAGCAAGGCCGTTTTAACGCGAACGGAGAGTGGCTGAGCGGTATTTCTTTCGTAGATAGCTTGCGTCTAGGAAACCAATCGAATCTCCCTGCTGATCTAGAGAACAATAAGGCCAGAAACACCTATTACTTTCTACCCTTTATCCTGGGTTTAATTGGCCTTTACTTCAATGCCAAACGCGACTGGAAATCGTTTTACACCCTTTTGGTTTTCTTCCTTTTTACCGGACTCGCCATTCAATTCTACACGAATCCTACCATTTTTCAACCAAGAGAGCGCGACTATTCTCTAGTTGGATCCTTTTTTATTTTCAGCATATGGGTGGGCCTAGGAGTGCTTGGCCTTATAGAAG
>Ga0255751_10004977_pt1 | contig 11915 bp, 9 predicted proteins | sample 071ome_20_FD_179951 | JGI IMG/M metagenome (GOLD analysis project Ga0255751, IMG submission 179951) | Coastal salt marsh microbial communities from the Groves Creek Marsh, Skidaway Island, Georgia - 071412BT metaG (version 2) | ecosystem: Environmental > Aquatic > Marine > Intertidal zone > Salt...
TTCTTCTTCTTTGTTCTCGCTCATGATGATGAATGATGATGATGAATGATGTTGTTGTTGTTGTTGAGCTTCTCTTCTGTTTTATTTAATCTGTTACGAGTTACAGAGAGAGTCAGTCACACACACGACGAGTGTCAGAGAAGAGAGTGAAGAGAGTAAATAGTAGTGTTCAGAGTAAATAGAAAAGTGTGAATTTGTGAGAGAGCTCTTTCCTCAAATGACGTTACCACCATCGAATACGCGATCGAATACGCGATCGACGACGGTATTTTCCAGAGTGCACGTGTACGATAACAACAACAACGCGCCAATCCAAAACGACTGGGGCCGAGACCCGCTGTTTTGGGCGACGGCGAAAGTCTTCGTGAGCGAGATTTTAAACTCCCGAGCGGTGGAGAATACGAACGATACCGTTTGGGAGATTGAAGATAGAAGAGTAGGAGGAGAAGAAGGAGGAGAAGAAGAAGATCTCGCCGCCGCTGCTGCTGCTGCTGTCGTGAATGAGGAAAAGAAAATCAGGAGAATACGAAAGTGCGAACTGTGCGGGGTCATCGTCGAGTTTACCACGAGGAAAGACTCCAAGATATTTCTCACCTTGGACGATGGGACCGGAGTGATTGAGTGCGTGATTTGGGCGCCTTCGACGATGACTTCAAAAGCAACCTCAGAAGCCATCGTCGATGACCACGAGGAAGAGGAAAACTATAACCTCAACCAAGTGGAGCGAGACCCGTTCGGGAGGATAGTCGCCGACGATGGCGTGTTACTTCTCCACGGAAAACTTCGTCTCGGCGAAACCGTCTTTGTTCAAGGTCGGGTGAGTTTATACAACGGCGAGAAGCAAATAGTCGTAAACTCGATGCAGATGATATGCGAAAAAGAAGGATTAGCGAGGGAGAGAGATTTAGAGAGTTTGTTTTGGTTAGACGTGGTCGAGCAAAGGATGGATAAAGGCTATTGATGTTGTAAAAGTATGCTGGTTTAGTAGAGTAGTAGTAGTAGTAGTAGTAGTAGTAGTAGTAGTAGTAGTAGTAGTAGTAGTTCTGTAGTGAATTTTTTCTTTTTTTTCTGCTTGGGTGTGGTTCTCTCCTCCTCCTCCTCCTCCTCCTCCTCCTCCTCCTCCTCCTCGGTTTTTTTTGGTTCGTGGTTTCTCGACGACATTTTCACACAAAAGCTAAAGTTGAAAATCGCCATACTAAATAGAGAGAGAGAGAGATAATAGATTGAGAAAAATGGTTACTCCGTTGGTGAAAACGAACAAGATCAAGAAGAAACCCAATGGGTTCACGCGTTATCAATCCGATACCGCGAAGAGAGTTTCGGTACGTCTATTTTACGAGCGCATTTCGACTCCCCCCGCGATGGCTCTTTTTTCTTCCGCCTAAAAAAGAAAGGGCGAGAGAAAATGGGACAGAGGTCTTTTTTTAATCCGTGGGGGAGGGATAAACGCGCGTTTGCGACGCATAAAAGAGGGACATCGAGACGTATTCGAATGAAATGAATGTTTTTACGTTCATTTTAATCGTCATCTCGAGACGTTTTGCACGCTTGGACCCCTTTTTTGCGCGTTCGACGCGCGCGATTTTTCCACCCATTTTCGAGTCCGCCGAAGCCCTGTTTTGGTCTTTTTGCGCGTCTCTCTTCTCGCGTAGGAGAATTTTTTCTTCTCTTTCTTCGTCTTAAAATACTAACCGTCGCGTTTCTCTCTCCCTCTTTAACAACAATAACAGACGTCTTGGAGAAGACCGAAAGGTATCGATTCTCGCTTCAGACGTAAATTCAAAGGTTTGCCGTACATGCCGAACATCGGCTACGGTACCGCCAAGAAAGCCAGACACGTCTTGCCGAATGGTTTCTTGAAGTTTGTCGTCAAGAACGTCAAGGACTTGGATCTCTTGTTGATGCACAACAGAAAGTACTGCGCGGAAATTGCCCACAACGTCTCTGCGTTGAAGAGAAAAGCTATCGTCGAGAGAGCGGCGCAATTGAACGTCTGTGTAGTGAACAAGGACGCGCGCTTGCGCTCCGAAGAAGACGAATAAATTTCTTATATATTTGTTCGCGTATTCTTCGCGTGTTAGATTTTTTGTAGTAGAAGCTTAGTAAAACAGAGAGAGAGAGAGAGAATAGGGAGAGAGAGGGAAAGTTGTGTTTTGTAATATACATTATATCATGATGCGACGAGTGTGAATCTAAAATATCGAAAATCCATTTGAATATAAAGTATATAGTAAAGTACGCGCAGGAAGTACCATAAGAATAACTAGCTTACGCGGAGGCGAAAAGACTCACAAAAACGAACAAAAAAAAAACGCCAAGAAAATTTTCTCTCTTTTTTTTGTCTTTCTTCTTCATATTCCGTTTCACACGCAAACACGCACACGCGCGCGCGCGAGGAGAAAACGAATGTCCCTTGGCAGTACCGCCGCCCTTACCGCGACTACCAGAGGGAGGGGAGGACCACTCGATGAAGAAGAGAAATACCCATCGTTGGATAAACTGAGAGACTCGACGGCGATCGAGTCGACGAACAGTTTGGATTTGAATAACGGAAAAAGCGACGAAACGACGAAAAGGAGAAAAAAGTCGATTTTAGAGGAGTGCGCCGATGTCGTCTTGAACTCGACACGCCGCGACGGAGACGGAAACAACAACAACGACGACGACGAGAAGGAAGTGTCTGAACTACAAATCGCGTATCACGTGAAAAGACTGGCCGAGTTAGCCGCAGCGCCGTTTTTATCGTCGTCGTCGTCGTCGTCGTCGTCGGGAAAAAAAGATGTCGTTTTCGTCGTCGCTGGTAAAGGGGGTGACGAAAATAACGGCCACCACCACCACCACCACGAAGAGAACGGCGCAGAAAAGGATGATAACATCAATAACAAAGAAAAAGAACAACAACAGAATTTCAGGGGGATTCAAACGAACGAGGAAGCTGATATCGTCATGGCTGTATTCGAAACGATCGCGGAGAGAGAATCGGCGCTGTTGAGGGAAACGTGCGCGGAAAGTTTGGGTTTACTCTCTCGAGCGTTTCTCGCCGTCGATTCGATTTATGAAGAAAAGTTATTGGAGATTGCGTTCGTTCTGTTAGAGGACGACGATCCAGATGTCGTGTCAAAGACGGAGAAACAATTTTCGGTCATTTGCGAAAACATAACGAAAGATTGCATCGATCGAATGCTGATTCCGCACGTGATTAAAGTGATGTTTGAAGAGAACGACGAACAGTTGCGAATATCTTCCTTGAACGTCATGAAGAATATTTTGATCGGATCGGGCAACGGAATTTCGTTCGTTGAAAATTGTTACCACGAAACAAACATTAGTAGCGACAAGGATTTGAAAACGATGGATGAGATGATTGGATGCCTCTCGAGCGCTTCCAAGGATAAAAGTTATCGCGTGCGAGAATCGTTCGTTCATAACGCGGTAGAAATAGCCACGGGATTGAGAGAGATAATACCGACGATAGATGAAGCATCGAAATTGGGCGCGATAAAAGCGCATTTGAAAGCTTTAGTCGATGGCTTTATTTTGTTGTGTGAGGATGAGAACTGGGCCGTTCGCTTCAATTGCGTGAAGTCACTCCACGCAATGGCAAAACTTTCCTCTGACGCCGCTGGCGAAAAATCTTCCAGCACCGATATCAGTACAGATACAGTGTTGGACTTATTTGAAAAGCTATCTAACGACGTTTCAAAGAAAGTTCAACTGCTGACGTCGTGCGAGCTCGGTAACATCATCGCTTCTCTGCTCCCAGGAGACGTTAACGAAGCAAAACTTTCCGGCATGATTCAGCAATATTGCGAAACTGTTCGAGAAATGAGCACGAATCGTAGCGGTACAAACGCAAAGGACGCTGATGTTGAACAGGTTCGGATAAGCTGCGCGAGTTATTTTGGTGCCATGTGCGAAAAGTTAGCCCCGATGGGAAAGTGGGACGATATTGTTGAAGCGTTCAGATTACTTTCTTCACCGCCGCCGACTTCTTCAGTCATGGACGAACACACTAACAATAGCGAATCGTCAAACTGGCTGTTAAATTCGAACGCTCACAAAGCGAGGCTTGAAATCGCAAAGTCGCTGCAAACGATCGTAAACTCACTTCCTGGTTCTATTGTGGTCAAGGATATTTGTCACGTGGTGGAAACAACGTTTCTGAACGATTCCAACGACGAGGTGAAAATGGTAACCATCTCGCAGCTACATCACCTCCTTCAAAAAAAGCGTGAAAGTACTTCAGACGAAAGTAAATGCGCATCTTCACCTCCTCCTCCTTCTCCTCCTTCTTCTTCTCTTGTGGGACGTTCTTCGTCGATAGTAAGCCTCTTGTCCTCGCTCGCGGAAGATTCTAGCGCATATGTTTCTCTTTCTCCTTTAAAGTCGAGGAAACCGGCTGCTGCAGATTCCGTGGGAAGTTGGAGAGTTCGACTCGAATTGGCCTCCGCATTGGGGAACATCTCGAACAACATGCCACCGTTGCAACCACAACCGTCTTCTCTTCTGTCCATATCTTTGAAGCTTTTGAAAGACCCGGTGAACGACGTGAGAAAAGCTGCGAGTTCGATGGACTCGTTCTATTACGTGTTCAAGAACAGTTTACCGCTTCTGTTTTCAGAACCGCCGACGTGGTCTTCGTCCAGTCGCGCTGAATACAAAGATGCTTCAAATGCAATCGAAAGTATTATCAAAATGGCATCGAGTAAAGTTTGGACGGAACGCAGAACGTTCGCGGAGTGCTCTGGACGCGCGCTTCTCGCTTTAGGCGAACAAGAAGAGAGAATACAAAAGCAAGACAAGAAACTTCTTCAAATGCAAAGCACGTTACTCACGAAACTGTGTTTTCTCGTCGCATCCGACGCAGTTTCGAGCGTTCGCTTAGCCGCTTTAGAAGCGTTGATCGAATTAATTTCTCGAGATAATTCGTTAGCGAACGATCCGATCATTCTTTCTTCGCTCAAAAGCGATGGAAACGAGGATGGTGTTGGTTCGAACGCAATCGTCGCCGAAGCTCGAGCGCGACTGTCAAACGTGATCAACGAGGTGAGCTTTTCGAAAATAACCGTCTCTTCTTGAGAAGGAATCGACGCGAATCAAATATAAATTAGCACGACAATGTGTACCACTAAAAGTGTACTATCATCACAAACTCTATAGATAGAAGAGAAAGAGACTAGCGCGGCTGCTGTGTATATATAAATATACTCAATTTGTACTGCTTTCTAAAAAACGAAACGACTCTCTTCTCTTTCTTCTCTCCTCTTATTGGTACACGCCAACTTCTGCAGCTCTCACTACTCGATCGTGTAATCTATACCCAGCTTTTGTCACCACGGCGACTGACCCTGGCTCCTTTTTCGTTTCCCCGACCGGGACGTTGAACAAAGCCATGTGTTCGTTCGCGTCGAACGGTTCGTCCACGGGATCAAATTTTACCAATCCGTGCTTCTTAAATCCGCTACTCAGTTGTCTTTGCGTCAACTCCACGCCTTCTTTAAAGCTTCTCAAAAGAGCTTCCAACTTACCCGCGTCGTTCTTGGCTTCTGCGATGATCTCTTCTGTCACCGTCGCGCACGCTCGATCCATGTTATCCGCCACGTCTAATAAATCTTTCGCGAAACCTTGCACCGCGAACTTCTTGGCGTCTTCGTTCTGTCTCTGCGTTCGCGTCCGTAAGTTTTCCATATCCGCTAATGTTCTCAGATGTCTTTCGTTCAATTCGACGATCAACGCGTCTTTCTCGGCCATTTCATTTTGTTCCTCTCCTTCTTGTCCTTGTTCTCCTTCTTTCTCTTCCCTTTCGCTTCCTGTTGCTCCCGCTGACTTATCGCCGTCGTTGTTGTCGCCTTCGTTTCCTTCTCGCGTCGTCGTCGTCGACGTGCTTCTTCGAGCGAGAGAAGTCGTGCTAAAACATCTGCTGCTACTTCTGCTATTATTATTAATATTATTGTTGATATCATTCAACACCAATTTGTTGTTTGCACCGTTGTTATTGCCTCCTCTGACGCCTCGACCACCACCATTACCGAAGACCCCGACGACGGAAGAAGAAGAAGGATTCGATCGATTGGAAAAAGACGCAACCGCTGCGGCTTTATCTCGACCAACAAAAATTCTTCCTCTGGAAGAATAACAACTACTCGAGGAGGAGCTCAGAAGAGAAGAAGAGGAAGAAGAAGAAGCGCTTCTCGCCGACGATAAAATCGAGAAGAACTGTCTTCTCGCCACTCGCTTCATCATCGTAATCGATCTTCGTGTGTGTGTGTGTGTAAAAATCTGTTTGTTTGTTTGTTTGTTTGTGTAAGTGCCGGCGTGGTGCGCGAGTCAAAAAAAAAATGCGAAAGACGAAGACAAATTTTTTTTCTCTTTTTTTCTTCGTTCTTCTATCGATCGATCGATCGATGTTTTGTTTCCTTCGTGCTGCTGCGCTGCAAAAACCTGAAAATTCACCTCCAACACAAAAACAACGAACAACTCTTCTCTTCTCTCTCTCCTTCTTCTCTCGGAGAAAATATGAGTAAAAACCGCGGGGGGTCGAACTCACCACACACACGACACAACGACCACCTCTCCAGAGCCAACCCACAAGTGTAAAAAACACCGCACCACTGTGGGATATACGCTCTGCTCTACTCGTGTGCGCTCGTAAACACACGAACTCGTTAGTAGTATTCGTTCTGCTCCCGTCTCCTCTCTGGATTTCCCTGCTCCCTCGTCGATACGCGCGTGATATAACATAATATAATATATAACATTTAACGCGATGAGCGAGGATTTCTTCTCTTCTTCTCCATCGCAACGCTTTTCGAAACCGGTGAATAACTATTGGACGTTCACTTTCCTCTTGCTGTTCGTTTTGTTTCTCGTCGACGGGTTCAACAGAGAGACCGATTTTGGATATCACAAAAACAAAAGAGGTGCGGTAGTAAATGTGGGCGGTGCAGGTGAAGAACAACAACAACAACAAGTTTTACTAGGAAGAGCGGCGGGTGAAGATTTTGTTGAGGATGATTTAAGTGCTGATGCCGATGCCGATGCCGAGGATAATCGATTACCTTCATTAAAAAGTTTCGATATCGCGAAAATAGCACAGTCTGAACTCGAACCAAATTCGGAAAACTTGAAGTTCATCGTCATCGAAGGTTTAATCGAAGGAGAAAAGTTGAGAGAGATTTTGAACGACTTCCCTCCTGCGCTAGACTCGACGACGTTGGCGAATAAGAAAAACGTGGAGAAGCGAGACGTGTTGAAAACCGGGCAGGTGAAAGGAACGTACGCGGAGTTGTTGAAAGACGTCGAGTCCGACGCATTCAGAGACGCGGTCGGTGCAAAATTTGGGATTAATTTAAAAGGATGGCATAATAGAGTGACTTTACGCGGCGCCTGCGAACCGAATCCGTGCGGCGGCATGGATAGCATTCACGTCGACCACAAAGCCAAAGCGGTTTCGGTTCTCATTTATTTAAACGAAAACACGCTAGACGAAACCGACTACCACGGCGGCGACTTGCTTTTCTTAAAGAACAAGAAAAGCCTCGACGATGCTAACGTCGTCGCTCGCGTGCCTTCTTTTGGCGGCACCATGGTTGCTTTTAGAAACTTTCGCGGCGTAAAAGGTCAGAAAGAAGCTATTCACGGTTTGCGGCCGTTCACGGGGAAGCGCAGAGCGGTCCAAGTAAATTGGTGCAAGAGTAAAACCTGTCAATAATGATAAATAGCGTTTGTTTAGCTACCTAGTAGTAGAGTGTCGTCGTCGTCGTCGTCTTCGTCGTCGTCGCACGTAGTATAGCATTTTTATTTGAGAGGAGTTTTACTCCATCTAGCGTATAAAGTCAAGAATCTAGAATCAAAAATGTGTTCTCTCTCGTTCCTTTTGTCTTTGTGATTGAGCGTTATAAAAAAAAGTTGAACGCGCACGCGCAAAGAAGAAGAAGAAGAAGAAGAAGAAGAAGAAGAATCATGACCACTCTGGCTGAAAGTTTTCTGGCGGATTTGGACGATTTATCCGACGACGACGACGACGACGGAGAAGAAGAAGAGGAAGTGAAAGAGGAGAAAGAAGAATTCGCAAAAGCCGGCGTCGTCGCCGTCGAGCACGGAGGAGGAGGAGTAAAAGAAGAAGTGAAAGAAGAAGAAGCGAAAGAACAAAACGGATCGAATAATAATAATAATAATAACGATAATAAAAGCAACAACAACTTCTCGAACGCGTTGGAAAAGTGCACCAAGCTGTTGAGCGCGGATCGATACGCGCGCACCGTAGGGGCCGTCGAGAGAGAAATAGCAAAAATCAAGAAAGAGGAGAAAGAAACAACAACAAGAGGAGAAGAAGACGAAGACGAAGAAGAGAAAAATAAAGATTTGTACAAGCTGATTTTAGACTGCAACGCGTTGACCGTAGACATCGACGACACAATCGTCTTCATTCACAATTACATCAAAGATAAGTATAAAAAGAAGTTCCCGGAGTTGGAATCGTTGGTGCCGCATCCGATCGATTACGCCAGAGTCGTACAAAAAATAGCAAACGAGATGGATATCATGAGAGTAGATTTGGAATCGGTGTTACCTTCGGCGACGATTATGGTTGTCACCGTGACTGGGTCGACCACAGACGGGAAAGAGTTGAGCGATGCGGACTTGGAGTTGACGTTAGAAGCGTGCGACCGGTTGTTGAAGTTGGACAACGACAAGACGAAACTGTTCAAGTTTGTTGAGAAAAACATGGAGAAGACGGCGCCAAATTTATCGCAAGTGTTGGGAACAGACGTCGCGGCTCGAATCATGGGATTAGCCGGAGGATTAGAACTTCTCTCCAAAATGCCCTCGAACGTCGTGCAAAACATAGGAAACGGGAGGAAGAAAAATATTGCCGGTTCGTCTTTGCAAGTGCTTCAGAAATCCGGCGACGTGAACGTCGGTTTCATTTTTCAATGCGATTTGATTCAAAAGAAAACGCCGCCGCCGTTGAGAGTCAAAGCGGTTCGATTGATTGCCGGCAAGTGCACTTTAATGGCCAGAGTTGACGCGTTTGGCCAGGATCCGACGGGCGAAACTGGGAAGAAGATGTACGCCGATATCGAACAGAAGATTGAAAAATGGCAAGAACCTCCGCCGGCGCGCACGGAGAAACCGCTCCCGGCTCCCGGCATGATTCAAAAGAAACGCAGAGGTGGTAAGCGCATGCGCGCGATAAAAGAGCGATACGGAATGTCCGATATGCGCAAGCAAGCGAACCGAGTGGGTTTTAACGTCGCCGAAGACGAAATTGGCTACGAAGGTGAAGGTTTAGGCTTGCTTGGTAAAAGCGCCGGCGCGGCTGCGGCGAACGGTAAGCTCAGATTCCAAGAGAAGAAGGCGAAGATCGGTAAATACGCGCAAAAAGGGTACAAAGGCGGTATGGGCAGTGGATTAGCCACTTCCGACGCCGGCTTATCTGGCATGAGCTCTTCTTTAGCGTTCACGCCTATCCAAGGCATCGAGTTGGTCAATCCAAACGCCGAGAAGGAAAGCCGAGACAGTCAAAGCGGCACCGATTCCGTCTTCAACGACAGAAGAGGATTCTTCTCGACGAAGAAATAATAGCAATAGATTTAATAAAACGCAAGAACGAGATAGATTTTTACTCTCACAAACACACTCTTGGCTCTGGTGAAGAATATCTCTCACAAAGAAGTCTCTCTTCTCTCTCTATCTTCTTCAAAAGAATACTCCCGCTTCTTTAATAACAACAAAACTTGTATATAATACGCGTTACTAACAACATCGTCATGTTTACATTATCATCATCATCATCCATCGCGTCTACTTCTTCTCCCTCTTGTTTGTTTAGGAAGAGGACGAATGCGACGACGACGACGACGACGACGACGACGATTCGCGGCAGAAGGACGACGACGTCTCCAAAAAAAATCGTCAAAACTCTCGTCGCTGCTTCGGAAAGCAGCAGCAACAGCAACAACGAGAACAACAACGAGAACAACAACAACAATAAACAGTGCACTGGATCGTGCGATTCGTGCGGATTAGCGAGAGATCAAATGCAGTGCGATGGAACCGGGAGAATTCAAGGCGGATTAGCTGCCGTTCCTTTGTTCTCGTGGTGGCCTATTAAAGCGTACAGACCGTGTCCCGGTCTCATCGAAAGCGGAGGAACGTACACGAGGAAAGGTCAAGACGTAGATTCCATCTTATGGGGCGAAAACGGGAGAGATTAATGAATGATAGAAAGAGATTCTTTTGTTTTGTGTATATTTGCGCTTATAATTATACTATACTACGTACCGTTGCTTTTATTATTCGCTCGCCCGCTCGACTACACGCGTCTAAATCAATATCAATATCTATATATCTATCTTCTTTTCTATAAACTACCATCATTAAAAATACCCCGCTACGTTCTCATCGTCGAAGAGGAATTCACCGCCATCGTCCCTAACATTCTCGACCCTTCGTATTCGTCGTATTCGTCGTCTTCTTCTTCGGCGATGAGCTGCGTAAAGTTGTTTGAAAATTGAGAGCCGATGGCTAAGTTTTGAGTCACCTCTTCTCCGCACGCCTGCAGCTCCGCGCCTTCCAAAGATTCTTCCAAAATCAAACCGTGCGTTTCTGGAACTAACGTGCACGTCAACACGGCTAAAAAGGCGAACAGCGCCAAGACAATCGATGGAAGTTCCGGAGAAATCACTCGCAAGAACAACACCTGCGGCGCGCTGATCGAACCGATGCGTCCAATCATCGAACACGACCCCAACGCCGCCGATCGAACGATAGTAGGAAACAACTCCGTGGTGTATAAATACACGACGTTGAAGGAACCGCTAATGCCGAATCGACCGACTAACGCGAAGAATATTCTCTGCTTTCCTTTCAAAAAACCGCTGATGAAGGCACCAAACCCGCTCAAACTCATCAAAGACATCAACGTCGTCCGTCTTCCGATGATATCCACCGCGAACTGCGCCACGATGTGCGAAGGAATCTCCACCAACCCGCTCAAGAAATTGTTCAAATATATCGAACCGGCTAGATTTCCCACGTTTAAAGATATTCCGTAATAGATTAAACCGTTGCACGCGAACACGAACGCCATGCACATCAATCGTAGCTTTAACTTCTTGTGCGGAAAAATCGCAGACACGTTGACACTTTCCGTCCTTTCCGGTTCTTTCAAATCCGGGAGTCGATCGAACGTCAAGCGTCCGTTTTTCTTCGCTAGAAACTCCAAAACCTCTTTCGCCTCGTTTGGTTTTCCGTTCGCTAACAACCATCGAGGACTTTCTCTCAAAAACGAAAACGTGAGAGCGACGTATCCGCACCCGATTACCCCACAGAAAAAAGAATACGTTCGCCAACTCTCTCGCATCAAGTAGCCGAAAAACGACATCGAGCAAATCCCGAGCGCCCACCAGTATTGCGTCCCAATGCCCATGATGCCTTTCCAGGAAATCCCTAACGGTTCCGTGCACAACACGAACGACGCGACGCCGATACCTCCGACGCCAAACCCGCCTATAAACACGGCTACGAAATATTGCGAATACGAATACGAAATGGACGCTAAACCGGCACCTAAAGATGAAATCAACACCGCGGCGTAAACTCCCGTTCTTCTTCCTCTCGCGTCCGAGAGTTGTCCGAGCACGCCAGCCCCGAAGAAAAATCCGAGGAAGAACATCGACGACGCGAGTTGTTTCTTATACTCGTCTTTGCATATTAAACTAAACTCCGAAACGATCGATTGTTTCTCGTTCGTCCATTTCCACACGACGTTTTCTCCTCCATCCACAGATGATGTCGTTTCGTTCTTGTTCTTGTCGTAATAGTCGTTCAGCGTGCACAGCACGGACAAATCGTCCTCGCTCGCTTTCGCTTTCTGTTCCGAACAGTACGAATAATAATAATAAGCATCA
>Ga0255751_10004978_pt1 | contig 11909 bp, 6 predicted proteins | sample 071ome_20_FD_179951 | JGI IMG/M metagenome (GOLD analysis project Ga0255751, IMG submission 179951) | Coastal salt marsh microbial communities from the Groves Creek Marsh, Skidaway Island, Georgia - 071412BT metaG (version 2) | ecosystem: Environmental > Aquatic > Marine > Intertidal zone > Salt...
CTCGACGCTCATCGCGGGCGAACGTCGGAGCGCGAGCGATGGGTTCCGGCGACGCGCGTCCTCGACGGCGTGCGCGAGCGCGATCGTCGCGACGATGCTCGCGATGGCAGGCGGTCACGCGTGGATACGCTCGAGGCTTGGCACGAACTCGCGCGCGGTGACGTTCACCGTGGAGGCTGGATGCCCGCCGGAAAGTTTTAGGCAGGCACATCCGGAGTTTTTCGAGAACAGCATCGTGTCGGTGAAGCTCCTGACGAAGTGCCCGCCGCAAGACGGCGGCGATTGGACGTTTACGACGATGAATCGCGTGCCGGCGACGAAGCAGTACACGGTGACGGCGACGGTCGCGGATGAGTGCGAATATGGTTTCATGCTCGTCAACTCGCTGGGAGACGAAATTTTCGAAGTCGGTGGCAGTAACGTGGACACGCCCATGAGGAACGCGGAGTGCATCGAACCCGTGCCCGCGGGCGGAAACTTATACTGGAATCGACGCATGAGCCAGCACATGGGCTCGACGTCCATTAAATGGGCGTGGGGACACTGCCAAGAAGAATGCCCGATTCTGTGTAAGATTATCGCGTTGAGTAACGCAACTGAAAATAACGTGTACAGCGTACTCGAACGAGACAAGGATGAGATCTGGCACAGAGCCGAGGGCACGTTTAAGTCTATTCACGCCGGTTACAATGACCTCTGGGCTGTCAAGAATGACAACACCGTGTACGTGTCAACCATCGACAACTTGAACATCAGTTCAAGCAATTGGCAATCTGTGCCATCAGGTACGCTGCCCGGATCGCTCGAGTCTATCGATGTCGGGCTCGAAGAGGCGTACTTTGTCAGAACAGATAACAAGTACTATGCCAAGCCGGCCGATAACTCGGGCGCCTGGCGGGTAATGCCGGGAGGTTTAAAACAAGTCGCCGTCGGTAAGCAGTACTTGTACGGTCTCACGCACAGTCCCACTAACCCTTCCACAAGCGGTTGGGTGTGGGCCTGCGTACTGCCGTGCTCGGGGACAGGAATTCACACCGATTTTCCAGAGGGTCGCACCGCCCGACAGTGTGAAGTTTCTCTCGATTACGTTTACTGCACGTCTGAAACGAACAAAGTATACCGAATGGATGCGAGGCTCAGCTTTTTCAAGAACGGCCACGACGCGTCCGACGGCTTGTGGGGCTGGCCCGTCACTCGACCCGTCTCCAGCTGGACGCTCATACCGAACATTCAAGCCAAGATGGTCACCGTCGGTGATTTCAACGTCTGGGCGATCGACACGGAGGGCACTGTCAAGTTCTGCCCTCAACCGTGCAACGACGGACAATGGGTCACTCCGACGGGCGTCCCGAAGGGTATCGTCTACATCGACGCGTCCAAGTACAACTAATACGTCTAGAACGCGTCCTCACGTCGGTTTTTTTCTTCACGTGGTTCAGCCCTTTGTGTACGTTTTCGTTTGTGATTCGCGTTACACTCGTCGATGCAATCAGACTTTTCACCACGTCCTGTTCCCCTTCTTTTCCCTGTCTTGCATTTCGTTTTACATTTTGTTCGCCTACTACCGTCGTGGCCTAAACGTAGTCCCACATCGACGAAATACTAGAGATTAGTAGTAAACTTGCAGTTCGATCTCTCTTACGTGAGAGCCTACGACGAATCGCCAATTGCCCAACATCCAGCATCCAACCGACTACGGTGCGCGCGTCAGTGCCGCTCGCGTCAAAGAAAGCTAGAGCCCGGTGTATACCGTTCACAGCTTCGTCGTGTGTCGCGTCGCGTGTCCGTCTGAAGACAAATCGAACCGCCGATTCGCGTTTGCGGCATCGTACGCATACGTAGGAAGTCGTTAGTTCATTCAGTCAGTCGTTCACTCATCTCGGTGTGAATTGTTGGTAATCGTCGGTGCGTGTTTGTGAGAAACGTCAGAAAACCAACGTCGGGTCAACCATGGATAACGTGCTCAACGCCCGCGGAACAGCGGTATTGGATTCGCCGTCTTTGAACAAGGGCACCGGCTTTACGTTTACTCAGCGCGAACGGTTGGGACTGCGCGGTTTGTTGCCGCGCAAGTATGAGACGGTGGAGGTGCAGGTGAAGAGAGCGTGGACGCAGCTGAATGCTTTTCAAGACAATATGAACCGCTACATTTTCTTGGAGAATCTGCACATGCAAAATGAGCGGCTGTTTTATCGAGTGTTGGTCGAACACTTGGAGGACTTGATGCCCATCGTGTACACTCCAACCGTAGGGGAGGCGTGTTTGAACTTTGACGCGCTCTATAGGAATCGTTGCGGTATGTACTTTACGCGCAAAGATTCTGGCGTCATGCGACGAATGCTGGATAATTGGCCATCCGATGACGTTGAAATCATCGTCGTCACAGACGGCGGTCGAGTGCTTGGCCTTGGCGATTTGGGCACTAATGGGATGGCGATCTCCGTGGGTAAAGTGTCCCTGTACGTCGCTAGCGGTGGTTTCGACCCTGCAAAGTCGATGCCAGTGTGCTTGGATCTTGGAACGAATAACGAAAACTTGCGGTCGCACGATTACTATCTGGGCGCCGACGAACCGCGTCTGAGCGGCGACGCGCATCTCGCCGTCGTGACTGAGTTTTGCCTCGCAGTCAAAGATAAATGGCCGAACTGCCTGATACAATTCGAAGACTTCAAGACTGAGGATGCTTTCAGACTTCTAGAATCGCTGCGCCACAAAGTTTTATGTTTCAACGACGATATTCAAGGAACTGGCGCGACGATTTTGGCGGGCTTGATTAACGCGCTGCGAGCGCAAGGAACGCCCATCAAAGAGGCTCGCATCATCTTCTTCGGTGCCGGTTCATCAGCCATTGGTGTCGCGACGCAAATCACGCACCTGCTTATGAGCGAAGGTTTGAGCGAAGTCGAAGCAAAGCGCGCCATTTGGCTCATGGACAGCAAAGGTTTGATTACGGATCAGCGAGATAATTTCCAAGCCCTGTCGGTTCAGAAAAAGTTGTTTGCGCAGGTCGGCGTAGAGCCGTGCGATGATCTCGGAGAGCTCATCGATCGCGTCAAACCGCACGCGCTCTTTGGTTTGTCCGGTTTTGGTCCCGTTTTCACGCGTGAGCACATTGAAAGTCTCTGCGATCACATCGGCAAACCGATTGTCTTTCCGCTGTCAAATCCAACAGAAAAAGCTGAGATCACTGCTTTTGACGCGTACACCTGGAGTAAAGGAAAGTGTCTGTTTGCGGCTGGTTCGCCTTTCGACCCAGTCACCATCGACGGGAAGACACACACGCCTGGACAGGGCAATAACATGTTCATCTTCCCTGGCGTAGGCTTCGCGTCTGTATCCATCAAGGCGAGGGAGGTTCCGGATTCCTTCTTTTTATGTGCCGCCAAGGCGCTCGCAGCCATTCTACCGGACGAGGATGTGAAAAAAGGCACGATATACCCCCCTGTCTCGCGCATTCGTGAAATCTCCCGTCACGTCGCTGTCGCGGTGGCTAACCACGCATACGACATCGACATGGCGCAGTTGCATCCGAAGCCGGGCGATATGGAAGCCTTCATATCCGAGCGTATGTATTTCCCCATGGAGGACGGTTCCGTATAGCTTCGCTTTAGGTACTTTGTTTCTTCAGAATCCGTCCCGTGTTGCATATTTGTATTCTCATCTTTACCAACGTCCAGTATATTTCCATTCCGTTCTCCCGCGAGCCGGTGAAGTGCTCTGGTTGAAAATTAAGAGACTCAAAAGTGTCCAACCTCAGAGCGCATCTGTTTCAGCGACAAAGTCAAAGATGCCGACCAAGGCGCAGTGTTGGGTGGTGAGCTACGCCCGACGACGAGGGAACGAGGGGCGGGCCGGTGGTGGAGGCGTGTCGAGGGAAGGATTGCTCGCAATTCCGATGCAGTCGAACGTCATGCTGTTACACTCGCACCCGGACGGCGCGCGGTTGGCGCACGGTGAATACGTCGCGGGATTGTCCCCTGGACGCAAAATTAACATTGGTGATTACGAATGCGAGTTGTTGATGCTCGCCCCGCACGGAGGAGGCGGAAATCCAGCCTACGCTGCGGCGTTTGTGACACCGGGAGAGGTGTTACCTTCTATGAAACCGCACAACAAGGATGAAGGATGGCTGTCGTGGTTGGGTTTGGATGAGGATTACGACGAGGAACCGGTGGTTTTGAGAGCGCCTCAATTGCCACATCCCAACGATCCGCAGCCGTCAGCTCCGATAGCTTTTGGGTACAGCGGGTTCACGGCGGCGTACCAGAACGCTTCGTGCCATGCGCCGACGGTTCCTCATCAACAACCCGCGTATTCGTCTTACCAGTCGCCTAGGATGGCGCAAGATGCCTATGAGAGTGAAAGAGTGGCGACGAAGGCGACGTCTCGCGCGCCCGCGCAACCGGTTTCGAGGCCCGCTATCGAACCGGCGGTCGCCGAGCCTCTTCGGCAACGCGAGAGAAAAACATCAGTCTTTGAGGAGGAGTTTCTCGAGGAGGAGGCTTTCGATCGAGAGGTGCGTTTCGAACAGGCGAACGCGAACGAGAGAATGATGTCGAGCGAGCCTGCGGCGGTGACCACGACTTTGGCGGGAACGCAGGACGAGATGGAGAGTCTTCGACGACAACTTGCAGAGTTGGAAAAGCTCACAGGTGTGCGAGCGGACGACGCAGAGAACGCATTAAAGGAAGACATTTTGAAAGCGCAAGAACTCATCGCAGAAGTACCGGAAGTATCACCGACTTTGAAATTAACGGAGGAACAATCCGTCGAAACGGTCGTCGAAACCACTCATGAGGTGCCGTCGCGGGAAGCTCCCGCGCCCGCGTCAGCCGTCGCTCAGCCAGAGGCTCCTCCTTCTACTCCTCGACACGTCTCGGATGTTGAGATTCCGCAGACATTGTCCGCGTCGTCCAATATTTTCAAGGTAAATGATGGTGGGGGCGTGACTACCTCGCAACCTCGGCCTCGGGTTGCGCCCGCGCCGGCACCGCGGCCGCGCGAGCCCGAACGAGTTCAAGCTTCACCCGTCTCGATTCGCCCAGCGGCGACGTCACCCGTCGTGCGCTCCACGTCGCAGCGGGCGAGTCAAACCGCCAGTATGCCAGTACCAAGCGTTGCCAACGTCACTGCGGAGGAAGTACACGGTAACGCCGCTTGGGCGGCTGCGGTAGCTAGGCGAAACCGATCCGTCGATGAGGACAGCGACGCTTCGGATGACGATTTCGATTCCGACGGCGACAATGGTCCAGTCAAGTCTCGCGCAAGCGCTCCCGCAAGAGTCGTGGAAAACATCGCGAGTCAACCAAACAGAGTGAAAAAAGCAGACTTTGTCGTTGATAGGGAAAAACAGAAAGAGCCCGTGCCCGCGGCGAGAGAAAACGAGCGACCGGCGCCAGAGTTGACGAGCGTCGCGTCCAAATTGGCCGCGTTTGAGGACGCGTCTCGAACGCCACCGTCCAAGTCATCGCGCGGCGTCGCCTCGCCCAAGGCTGAAAATGGCGAGGAATACGTCAAAGGTTCTGTTGCCGCTCGGGCGAGCATGTTTGGCGAGCAAGCATCCTTTCGTCGGGGTGGTCGCGCATAGGGAGTAACCGTTCAATGTAATCTTAAGCAACTCTAACAACTCTAACACTACAACAAACAAACGTCGCGCCGCGGTTCCACTTTACCCACTTTTCTCCACACCCCGCGTCTAACTCTTCCTTGGTTTCTCTCGAATCGCTAGCGACGCCGCGTACGCCGCTCCCGACGCGACAACTACCACCGACCACGCGTATCCTTGCCATCGTCCGTACATGCGCATCGCGTGTTTCCATAGGACAGGTAGCGAATACTCCGTCCCCACTGCTGGTTGCGGTGTTTGTCTGCCCCTAGGCGTGGGTGTCGTCATTCTCGCGCAACCGATCGACTGAACGATTGAACGACGACGACGACGACGACGACGACGACGACGCGAAGTGAGGTCTCCCTTCCTTTTTTGAGACGATACATTCTGTTTACCCATACGAAGGCGCAAAAGGAACGCACGAAGACACGCCCGACCAACGCGGAACCGCCCGTCAGACGGTGACGCACCGGTGTTGCGGAGCCGCTAGCGATGGAAGGGGTACCTTACGGAGGGTACGCGCCCACCACGCTCCTCCCTTCGTACCCGTTCGACGCGGCGACGACGCTTCAGACGGAACTGTTGGACGAGGGTCACGCTCCACCGAGCGTGACGTCGATCGGTTTTGATAACGGTGAGGAGCTCTTGTGGTGTGGTACGGAAGATGGTTGGCTCACTGCGATGTACGCGCCAACGCTCGCTCGTCACGTGTCCGTGGAGGCGCACGCGCACGCCATCACGTCCATTTCGCCGCTCGCCGGAGGAGCATTAAGTCTGAGCGCATCAGGCGTCACCTATCACACCTCGAGCGGTGCGAAGACGCTCTCGTGCGCGTCGAACGACGGTGAGCGGAGCGCTCTCAAGGCGATGGCGTACCAGCACCAAAGTGGTAGAATAGCTGCAAAACTTTTCGTAGGTAGATCGACGCCTGTCGTGGAGCAGTACGACATGACTCGAGGTTTGCTGATAAAATCGACGGAGACGTCGCAGGGCGTTGAGACGCTGGATTGGGGCACACAGCGGGGTTTACTTGTCGTGGGAGGAGTGAACGGCGAGCTCAGTTTTAGAGACGCGCGAAACTCGTTGAGGCAAGAGTTGGTCGCCACTGCGCACGGGTCGGGTCGAGTCACTGGTTTGACGTGCAAGGGTGATCTGGTGGTGACTTGCGGAACGAGCATTCGTGGCGGTCAGGTTGTGGTTGATCAGTTTATAAAAGTGTTTGACGTGCGCTACAGCGCGCGTTTATTGAACCAAATCCAGTTCCCAGCCGGTCCAGTGTCGGTTGCATTCAATCACGGGTACGATTCACCCACACTTAGCATAGTGGGAAGAACAGGCGCGTGTCAAACTTTAGACGTCACGAACCCCGCCGTCGCGCCATTCTCCTACCAGATTGATACGCACGGCGCATCTATAGTTGGTCAGTGCGTGTCGTCGTCAGGAGAACTTGTGGCGTTCAATGACGATTCGGGCTGGGTGCACGTGTACAGTTCCAACGAAGAACCTTACGTGAATGCAGAATCGTTTCCGACGGCGCCCGTCGATGAGTCGGTATTGTCTCAGCAGCATTTCACGCTTCCGGAAGAACTGTTGGCATGCGGACTCACGGCTGAAGAGGTAAATCCCGCCAAGGCTGAATTCAAATCGAATTCAAGTCTTCATGGAGCAAAAGTTATCGAAACAAAGAAGAAAGGTTTGCCTGATGTTTACACTCGCGTGGAGTGCAACCGGTCAGCCATGACGGCGGAGAGGCGCTATGAAGAATTCGATTTCGCCGCCTACAACAAGACTCGCCTGCCGGGATTGACAAACGATCTCGCGAATTGCTACGTCAATCCAGTGCTTCAGTTGCTGAACTTTGTGCCCGAATTGCGTTCAAAGGTTGTCGGTCACACGTGCGAGCGTGAGTTTTGTTTGACGTGTGAAATGTCCTTCTTATCGCACATGCTTCGTACCTGTCCAGCAGGTTTGGCGACGCAGCCCCTCAACTTTCTACGAACTCTGCGCCAGGTTCGTGAGGCGGCCGCACTCGGTCTGATTGAAGGTCGCGACGAACTCGAAGCTCGAGCCGAGCACTCGCCGATTCGCCGAGTACAAGCTTTCCTGCGCTTCATACTCGAGCAGCTCAACAAAGAGGAACTTTCACGCAGGCAGGCGCTGGGAGACGTCGCACCGATCGGCCCGACGGCGTGCGAATCGACATTTGGAACGATTTCAAATGAATCTCTCAAATGCACGCAGTGTGCGGTGACTTCATCAAAGGAGATCAGAAACTTTCAAATAGATTTGCAGTATCCGTCTTCGCGCGACGCGCCGAGGCCGTCTTTTGTTGATCTGCTTTCAAAGTCGTTGGCAGTTTCTCAAGAGATGCGCGCGTGGTGTGAAGGTCACAAGGCGTACACCCGAATGAAGCAAAATCGTCTTCCGCTTTCGCTCCCGACGGTTCTTTCTGTCAATTTAGGAATGCACGATCTAAAAGACTTGAACTGGTGGGGCGTTGATAGCTTTGCCCATCCTACGTCGGACGCATTTTCTGGCAAAGTAGAGGAGCAGTGGTTGCCGCATTTTATTCAAGTGAGTCTAGATGCAGGGAAGAAAACTCTGGAAGCTCGACACGCGTTGGACAAGTCTCAGTTTCAAGATGATCCAAACGCTACGACTTACGAGCTCACGGGATTGGTTGTCTTCAGTCGCGACATCAACGAAGAAATCAAAAAGGGTTCAGATCTTCGACAGACAAAGACAACTGATATTTGTGGTCACTTGGTGAGCTTTATCAAAGTTCGACCACCATATGTGGATGTCGCTGGCGACTTTACAGCCTCGCCAAAGAAACCAGGAAGTACGCCGGGAGTTTCTCCCCTACCCAGGTTTGCGGGCGCCGCAAAGGTCACGACCGCCAACGGTGACGGTTCGCCAAAGTCCAAGATTGATTCCAAGGCTGAAGCTCTGACGACACCGCTCGCCGCCCGCGCGTCTGCCCCGGGTAATCCTAACGAGTGGTTGCTCTTCAACGATTTCGTCGTCTCGCAAGTCTCCCGTGACGAGGTGACTCAATTGTACGGTCAGCTCAAGATTCCGTGTCTGTGCATGTACACAAAGGTTGACAAGCCAGAGCCGTTGCCGTTGCCGCCGTCTCCCATCACGTTTGAGCTCTACAAGAAAATTACGCTTGGGATGCCAATTCCTGCGGGAGTTCCGTTCAATCCATTTTCTTGCGTCGGCGAAGATACTCCAGGTCCAGGCGTGCTACTTGGAATCGACGCAGAGTTTGTTTCTCTCGCCCCCGCTGTCATGGCGATGAGGGACGACGGCAGCGAATACGAGTCGGTTCCGGCGCGACTCGGTCTCGCGCGCGTGTCCGTCGTTCGTGGCCAGGGAGAACAAAAACTGACGCCCATCATCGACGACTATATTCGAGCAGTCGAACCAGTTCACGACTATCTCACTCGATTTAGCGGACTCGTTCCGGGTGACTTGGATCCGGCTTCCAGTCCTCATTTCATCACGCAGCTCAAACACGCATACCTCAAGTTGCGCTATCTCATCGACGCAGGTTGCATCTTTATTGGCCACGGTTTGAAGCAAGATTTCAAAATGATCAACATTGTCGTCCCACCGGAACAGGTGATTGATACAGTGGAGCTCTTTCATTTCAAACGACAGCGCAAGCTCTCCTTAAAATTCCTAGCCACCTACCTGCTGAGCGAGGACATTCAAGGCGAGACGCACGATTCGATTGAAGACGCTCGAACGGCAATCAAACTGTACGAAAAGTACCTCGATCTGCAAGCTCGAGGTGAATTCGAGCAGGAGCTGTTAGAAATGTACCGCTACGGCAAGATACATGGATTCAAAGGTGAAACCAAGGATGAAGACGGGATGAAACAATCCGCGAGCGTCGGCGACGGTTTGATGAGTGTCGACTCGTGGAGGAACCTGCAACAAGACATGTCCGCACTCGGCATCTCAGACGACGGAGGCATTTCTTTGCAAGAATTCGCGCGGCAACAGCGCCAGCCGCCGCCGCCACCAGTGCACCATCAACCTCCACCGCCCATGCCCGCGCAGTTTGTTCCATCTGGCGTCACTTTTGGCACGGGGCCGCCTCTGCGACCGCCACCGATGCCGCCGTTGGCCAATCTCAACCTGATGAACCAGTTGCACGCCATGAATGCTCACATGACTCCACACTTTGGCGACGCGCCGCCACCATTCCCGCCGCCGATGCCACCACCGAATGGAGCGCCTCTGCCACCCTCTGGCATGGGCGCGGCTCCACCCATGCCACCTAACATGCCACCACCCAATATGCGTTGGTCGTAACGAGAGACGACACTGCTTCTTAGACGGGATATACGATTTGTATTTGTACAACAGATTGCTGATAAACACTTCTACTCGTACTGCGAGCGATGCTACTAAGTACGAACTTTTTCGCGAACTGTGAATGCTGAAGCCATAGAAGATGACGCTCTCTGTCGACGCCGTGCGCGAGCAACTGATTCAACTGGGGCGGGACGACATCGACGACGCGACGATTGAGGCGTTTTTAGCGTCCGCTCGCGAAGAACCCGGGCGGAATGACGAGTCGTTCATCGCTGGTGGCGACGACGACGACGACGACGACGCGTTCACATCCACTCGTCAAACGGCTGGCCACAACGGTCGAGCGCACACACGACGCCCGCCGTGGAACGGCGACGCGTTTGAGGAACCGACGACGACACCGACGCCGTTTACGAGGTATCGAGAGTTACCGCGGAGGCAGCAGTCAACGAGCGTTCACCGCCGTGAAGCTGGACGTTGCGGAATCATCGACGCGGTGCGAGTTGGGCAACTGTATCGAAACGAGTGGGCCTCCGAGTCGTCGCCATTCGTCGTGAGCGGTCGAGAGAGACCGCGAGAAGGATTTGCAGAAAAGTTTAAAGCGATGCACGCGGAAGAAGAAGAACGAGTGCGACGCTTTCGTGTGCGCAACGCTCAAGGTGGTGGGTTCACATGTTGCGACGAGCCATAACCGATGTAGTCGACATTCGTCGCGCGGCGGTCCTTATGAGAGTGACGCTGACGATGCTGCAGCCCATGTTGGAGCTGTTTGAGCGCTCAGTTGTAATGTTGTAGTGAGATAGATATTGATGCTAGCATTCTTCCTCTGTTGATGAACCCTTGCTAGTGTTCATCGTCTGTTGATGAACGCCGTTCCTCCACCATGTGGAACTTCACAACGCGACACACGATACGGCATTTTATATGGAAAAATTTAAAACTCCAGTACCGGTTCGCTGCCCGTCGGCGCACGGCGGATCGATGACGATTGGCGTCGTTGGTGTGTGCGCGAGAACTACGTGTCACACGTTTTATCGCGAGGTCGCCAGGCTCACGACATCGTCGAGCGCGTCACCCTACAAGGATGAAAAATTTGCCCAACTTGTCGACCCAATGTCGAAATTGCACGTCGCGCTCGTTATGGAAACGAAGACGGACGAATCCACATGGACGCAACGCTTGTCATTAGATCGATCGACGAATTTTGAGCTCATCACAGCCAAGGTGCAGTCCCGCGAGCGAGGCGTATACTTTTTCGCTCGAGCAAAGACTGGAAAACGAGAACGCAAAATGTTGTCATCCAAATCGACAACAAAGAAACCAGGGCCGATTGATGAAGAACAAGACGATGCATCGACGAGCAAGCACATACCGAAACCGATATCCACGATGGCTGGCGCGAACGCGGGTATCGTGGAAACGGCGTTTGCAGAAAAGAAGTTTTCTTTAGACGAGACGGCGCAACATCGGCGAATGGGCCAAGCGGGGAAATCAAGCGGAGGTGAAATCGTTAATTCATCCGAAGCGCCCAAATCGGCATTCGTGCAATCGAAAATCAAGGATCCTGTGGTCTTTCCGTCTTTTCGGCGTTCATCTTTCGGGGCGATAGGCGCGTCGCAGAAATACATCGTCGATTCGCGCAATTCCGGGTTCATCGCCGCTGTTCGACGGAAAACCAAATAAAAAACGCCGCTTGAGCACAACAATACGGGGAACATCTAGGCAAGGGACAACATCGGTAGCCGCCGGGCCTACACATGTAACAAGAACGAGAAATATCACGCACGAACTACGCAAGACCACGACGGTAGTAGGCGAACGATGTGGAAAACGAAATGCAAGACAGGGAAGATGGGAAAGAGGACGTGGTGAAAAGTCTGATTGCATCGACGAGTGTAACGCGAATCACAAACGAAAACGTACACAAAGGGCTGAACCACGTGAAGAAAAAAACCGACGTGAGGACGCGTCA
>Ga0255751_10004979_pt1 | contig 11907 bp, 13 predicted proteins | sample 071ome_20_FD_179951 | JGI IMG/M metagenome (GOLD analysis project Ga0255751, IMG submission 179951) | Coastal salt marsh microbial communities from the Groves Creek Marsh, Skidaway Island, Georgia - 071412BT metaG (version 2) | ecosystem: Environmental > Aquatic > Marine > Intertidal zone >...
TAATATTCAGGACCTCTGATTAATAAATATTGCGTCATGGTAGAACAACCACAAAGATCTTATGAAATAGAAAAGACTAATCTTGAAGCACACGTGGATCTGTGTGCAGAAAGATATTTCCGTCTTGAGCAGAGACTGGAAGGTGTTGAAGTAGCAATCAAAGACATGAACACATCTATGGTTGCAGAATCCCAAAAGACTTCAAAAATCATCATTGGTTCTGCGGCAACAGTGATTGGTGGATTGTTATCCACTGTGGTTGCACTGATCATGATGTTATAACGTGGAACTCAAATTCAAATATTACTCAATTCAACTCAGCAAAGAAGAAGTTGACATTCTCCACAAACTGGTTGACGAACAATGGCTCAACGAATATTTTGCCATCGATGACTGGGCAGTCATTGACTTATTATACAAAAAGCATATAATAATACATGACAAAACAAGAGAAAAGAAACCTGAAATACAACCATGGTGCCGATCAATCGTATTGAGAACTTTATCAGAAGAGCCATCTGGCGCCTAACTCGCACAGACAGTATCATCAAATATGTGCCCAAATCCATACACAATGGAGTTGTGGTGGGAGACTGTGCTGTGATTAGGAACAAGAAACACACCTTTGATGTGTATTCCAAAGATCGCAGACCCATCAAAAAAGACATCTGCAATCACAAAGTTGCCATCTGTATTGCCACAGTGATGAATCAATACACAGGCAATCTCGATCAAACACTCAAAAAACTCAATGCTCTGGACAACGAATATGCATTTGCATTGGGCAACTATCATAGATTCAAAGCCAAAATTGATGCAAATCCGCATCTACAGAACGATTTTGACCAATGGGAATCCAAAGTGATTGAACTCAGTGATGAAATACAAAGCATTTTTGAATCCATGACCATATGATTAAAGATTAATGACAATATAAATACACAACAAACATGAAATTAGATAATATTGATTATTTTTCAGCAGACAAACTGCAAAAAGTTATTGAGGAGAGATTTGGCCAAAGCATCAAACTTTCCGAAATGGAAGATTCAACCCTTGATTTGTTCAAACAATCAGTTGAACAGAGCATTCAAACATTTGAACGTTCCATGGGATTCAACTCAGGATCGCAGAACCCAAAGTATTTAGAAAACAAACTGCTGGCTGATGCAATCATCAAAGAGCAAGAGTCCAGAATGAAAGTTTCTAGAGTGCAGGGTGACGAAATTGAATTGACTGATCCCAACAAGCCAGGTGTGAAAACTGTGGTCAACAAAAAGGAAGTTGATGTTGATGTTGACGATCAAGGCAATGTCAAAGTTGACACTCAGAACAAAACCAAAGACGCACAAGACAAAAACAAATTGAAACCAGGACAACAGGTCAGCATGGAAGATTTAGATCAAGATGCTATGGACTTCATTGAATGGATTCAAGACAAAGGCTACAAAATCACCAGTCAAGGTGCTGGCCCCAAAGGCATCTCAGTTGAATATCAAGACAGAGATGGCAACACTCACACAGTGGATTTCAAAGACAGCAAAGTGACACGTGAAGAAGAAGGTGACCTTGAAGACACAGTGGCACCTGAATTTAAAAAATTAGTTCATGACATGCAACAAGGCATGAGCAAACAAGAGTTGGAAAAGAAATATCCCAACAACAAAGAAGAAATTGAGCAACTCACAAAAGATTTAGCTACCATTGCTGAACACATCACAATGGCAGTGAGAGGACAACTTTCAGAAGCGTCATACAGACTTGGAGGAAAGGAACTCGCAGCTCTTAGACTATTGGTAGGTAATGAAAACTTTACTATGGCCAAGAGAGCATTAGAAATGGCGAAATCAGGACAGTCTATTCCTGCGTCACTAATGAAAGGCTTCATGCCTGTCATAGAAAAACTAGACACATTCATCAAAGGAGGAGCGTCAGCCGTGACTAGATTTAATAACTTACAAAAGGTGGTTGGACGCAATGAGTCCAAAGCCTACGCAGATACATTGAAATCTCTATTAGAGAACGAAATGGAAACATCAGAAATTCTACTTGCTTCACAAGATATTGTGGATCAAATCACAGACATGTATGAAAAGATTGCAGAATTAAAATCATCAACTGTGTTAGAATTGGTAGACAGAATGTCAGATGAGATGGGACAGGAACAAGCATCATCCTATCAAAATCAAATCAACCCAACACTTGAAGCATTAGAACAAGCTCTATCAACAGCAAGACAAGGTGCACAAGATTCAGTGGCAATCGTAAAAGGTGAAGCACCAAAACCAATGGCAGGCGATGGTGACATCGACACTGGTGCAGATGCCGACATGGATATGGACATCGACACAGGTGATGACATGGGTGGTGATGCAGACATCGAAGGCGGAGACGACTTTGGTGCTTCTGAACCTGCAGCCGGTGGCGAAGAGCCAGCTGGTCGTGCAGAGAGATAATGTTAATTGTCGAAATTGACAACGCAGCTCATCATCTAGCAACCATACTTCAATATTTCAAACAGGAGGCCGATTCACAACGTCAGCCTGCTGTAATTCCTATTCAAGCAATGTCTGATTTTTTTGACGATCAAGGCATGGCCATCAACACCGACACAATCAAACATCTGTTAGACACAGATCCTCAAGTAAAAAATCTTATCAAATCGTTTGATGGTGAAAAAATTGTCATAGACACAGAAGTTGAAACAGAACCCGGAGGCGAAATCAAAGGCTCCGACGAAGTGTCCAGAATGGCAAAAAGAGCATTGAAAAAACGCACCAAATAGTGTATAATAATCTTAATGATTAGAAAACTTCTACCAGAAGAACAACATCACTTTGAAAAAGATCCTGTGCGTCCACATATACCTGCATTTTTTAGAGTTACAGAACCCAACGAAACGTATGTGTTTTCTTTTGAAGACAAAGTTGATGCTGTGATATGTGTGGCATACCTTGACGATGTTCCTACCAATGAACATGAACTGCATATGGGATGTTGCACTATTGATGCTCCTGTGGCAACTTTCTATACCGTGTGGAGTTATACCAAAGGTGCAGGCACAGAAATCATATTTGCTGTGAAAGACTACATCGAACGTACCAAACCACATGTCAGAAGATTTGTAACTCTGTCACCTTGCACAGAAATGGCAACTCGTTTTCATCTCAAGAACGGAGCAATTCTGTTAAACAAATACGAGGAGTTTCAAAACTTTGAGTACAAGTAATCAATCACCACCACCGTTCGTTGAACGGTTTGAATATCACAAACTGGAACAGATCAACGAGTCAGGACGCAGAGTGTATCAAACACCCAACGGTGATAGAGTGCCTTCAGTCACAACTATTCTTTCCAAAACCAAAGACATGACTCATCTCAATGAATGGAAACAGCGTGTAGGAGAACAAGAAGCACAAAGAATAGTTAAAGAAGCATCAGGTATTGGGTCTGCCATGCACAACAATTTAGAGAGATTCCTGTGCGGAGAACAGAGAATGCCAGGATCCAATCTCGTGCATGTGCAAGCCAACAAGATGGCTGATCAAATCATTCAAAATGCCCTAGTTGATGTTGATGAAGTATGGGGCATTGAACAAGCACTTTACTTTCCAGGATTGTATTCAGGCACCACAGATTTGGTAGGACAATACAAGGGTGCTCCTGCTATCATGGACTTTAAACAAACCAACAAACCCAAGAAAAAAGAATGGGTTGAAGATTATTTCTTACAACTTGTGGCTTATGCAGAAGCCCACAACGAAGTGTACGGCACCAAAATACGTGAAGGACATATTTTTATGTGTTCTAGAGACCTAAACTATCAGCAGTTTGATCTAGAACCCACACACTATGACTACTGGCTTGATCAATGGCTGGCTCGTGTAGAACAATACTACAAACTCTAGACTTATAAATACACTAAATGGCAATAACTCAAATTTCACGCATACAGCACCGTAGAGGACTCAAAGAACAGTTGCCACAACTTGCGGCAGGTGAACTGGGATGGGCTGTAGACACACAGGAGTTGTACATAGGAAATGGCACCACATCTGAAGGTGCTCCTGAAGTTGGCAACACCAAAATAATCACAGAAGATGACAATATTCTTTCTTCATCCAACACTTATACCTTTGCAGGAAACACAGTTGCGGCAGTAGTCACAGGCGTTGACAACAATTCTCCTATATCGAGAACACTGCAAAACAAATTGGATGATTTTGCCAATGTAAAAGATTTCGGAGCAGTGGGAGATGGTTCCACTGATGACACGGCAGCTATCAACCGAGCAATAGCAAACCTTATCACAGTAGAAGCAACAGGCAAAGAACGCAGAAAATTATATTTTCCAGGTGGCACATACAAAGTCACAGGCAATACAATTAAACTGTATCCACACATATCATTGATAGGTGATGGACCAACATCAACATTTATCAAACAATTCGATGGAACACAGACACATCTCATTGAAACAGTAGATCGCAACGGCAACACTGGAGCAAGTATCGGCAATGATTCTGCTACAGCACCACAAGGTATTTCCTTGTCAGGCATTTGTTTTAACACATTGAACAACACAGATGTATTCCAAATTAATCAAGCACAAGACATTCATTTCGAAAACTGTCATTTTCAAGGAACCTACACTAACCAAGATTCTACTGCTCCATCTATACCAGGCAGTTCATTAGTCACAATGACAACCACAGCGGCTCATCCTTGCAAAAGAATACACTTTACATCATGCACATTCACAAATTCAGAATATGCTGTTGATACTAGTGACAACATTGAAGATGTAACATTCATTGGTTGCGAATTTGAAACCATGTATCGTGCATTTAATTTAGGTGAAGCATCGGATGGTTCCACCAACAACAAAACAGTTGGACCCACAGGCTTTGTGATCACAGCATGTAGATTTGATCAAATTGATGCAGAAGCCATCAAGATATGGAACGCTGGTGGCACACCACATGGTAACATTGTGTCTGCATGTTCGTTCAGAGACGTGGGAAGATTTTCCGATGATTCATCTGACACCACAGTGATACAATTTGATCATGCACAAAACTATTCAATTGGCAACTATTTTTACAGAGATGATTTGACTTCTCCATTAGGCGGCAGTGTGTACAACGAGTCACCTGTGAAGCATCCTGTGACACTTGCAGACAATCAATCATCAGTGGCTAATGTGGTTGATCCATTTTCTAGTTCAGCAGTACGTTTTGATCTACAAAGAGAACATCATGTAACAATTGACTATATTATAAAACGCGGCACAGCAAGACGCACCGGCAAGATGAGCATATCAGGCACAGGCGCAGGCATTCAATTGTCAGATGAATTTACAGAAAATTCTGCAACAGGCGTAACATTCTCTGTCACCACTGACGGTAACTTACAGTTTACATCTACCAACACAGGCTCTACAGCAACCTTTAAGTACAAGGTCAACAAATTTATCTAAGCCTAATTATCCACAACGAGATAAAAATAATCGTTTACTAAAGAACCTTTTGGCTCTATAATAATTACATACACCAAAATGAATAATCCAAAAGAAATACTAATAGAAAAAAGAGATGGCTCCAAAGAACCTCTAGACATTAACAAAATGCACTTTGTCGTTGAGCAGGCTTGTGAAGGTCTTACAGGCGTGAGTGCGTCTCAAATTGAAATGAATTCACACATACAGTTTACGTCAGGAATGACATCCAAAGACATCCAGGACATATTAATACGTTCTGCAAATGATCTTATCACATTAGATAATCCTAACTATCAATTTGCGGCAGCTAGACTGCTGTTATGGAACATCTACAAAGAAGTGTTTGGACAGTTTCAACCCAAACACTTTGTGAATGTGATAATTCAAAATGTCAAACGTGGAGTGTATGACAAACAGATACTAGACAACTACACCAAAACAGAATTAAAGAAACTCAACACATGGATCAAGCATGATAGAGATCTTGATTTTACCTATGCAGGATTACGCCAAGTGGTAGACAAGTATCTTGTGCAAGACAGATCAACTGGTCAAGTGTATGAAACTCCACAATTTATGTACATGATGATTGCGGCCACACTGTTTGCCAACTATCCAAAAGAAACTCGCATGTCATACATTAAGAAATATTATGATGCCATATCAACATTCCAAATCAATATACCAACTCCTGTGATGGGCGGAGTGAGAACTCCAATCAAACAGTTTGCAAGTTGTGTGTTGGTAGATGTTGATGACACACTGCCATCTATATTTTCTTCAAACTCTGCTGTGGGATATTACATCGCACAAAGAGCCGGCATTGGATTGAACTTGGGTCGTATCAGAGGCATCAACTCAAAGATCAGAGGTGGCGAAGTAGCACACACTGGCGTGGTTCCGTTTCTCAAAGTTTTTGAAGCCACAGTGAGATCATGCACACAGAATGGTATCAGAGGCGGATCAGCCACTGTGCATTTTCCAATATGGCATCAAGAGATTGAAGACATCCTTGTGTTGAAAAACAACAAAGGCACAGAAGACAATCGTGTGCGTAAGTTAGACTATTCAATTCAAATATCAAAAATATTTTATGAACGAGTTTTACAAGACGGCGAGATCACACTGTTCTCTCCACATGATGTGCCAGACCTATACGAAGCATTTGGCAACAATGAAGTGTTTGATGAACTGTACATCAAGTATGAAAATGATCGCAAAACACCCAAGAAGAAAATGAAAGCCATGGATTTGTTTTCTGCACTGTTGAAAGAACGAGCAGAAACAGGTAGAATATATGTGATGAATATTGATCATGCAAACTCACATTCATCATTCAAAGATCCTGTGCGTATGTCAAACCTATGTCAAGAAATTACTCTACCGACTGTGCCTATCCAACACGTTGATGATGATTCAGGAGAAATTGCTCTATGCATTTTAAGTGCCATCAACGTGGGCACTCTTAAAAACTTTGAAGACTTAGAAAATCTATGTGATCTATCTGTCAGAGCATTAGATCAAATCATTGACTATCAAGGTTATCCAGTCAAGGCAGCAGAAATCAGCACCAAGGCAAGACGCTCATTAGGTGTTGGTTACATTGGTTTGGCACACTTCTTAGCAAAAAACAAAGTAAAATATTCTGATAAAGAAGCATTGCCTTTGGTGCATGAACTTACAGAATGTTTCCAATACTATCTGTTGAAAGCATCCATGACATTAGCAAAAGAAAGAGGGGCCTGTGAATACTATGAAAGAACAAAGTATGCCGATGGAATTCTTCCAATAGACACATACAAAAAAGAAGTTGACGAACTTGCTAAGTTCAAATATACCTGTGACTGGGAATGGCTAAGAAAACAAATCAAAGAACACGGTGTTAGACATTCAACACTGTCTGCACAAATGCCGTCAGAATCATCTTCTGTGGTATCAAATGCAACCAATGGCATTGAGCCTCCAAGAGCACATCTTTCGACCAAAAAATCAAAGAAAGGTCCACTTAAACAGGTAGTGCCACAATACAACACACTCAAAAATCACTACACATTGTTGTGGGATATGCCTAGCAACGAAGGTTACATTAACATAGTTTCTGTCATGCAGAAATTTTTTGATCAAGCCATATCAGGCAATTGGTCATACAACCCATTACACTTTGAAAACAATGAAGTGCCAATGAGTGTGATGATTAAAGATCTACTCACAACCTATAAGTTGGGTTGGAAAACATCATACTATCAAAACACATACGACTACAAAGGCGAAGAAGACACAGTTCAGCCACAAGGCATTGAGGATACTGTTCAACAAATGATTGATGAACTTCCGCAACAAGTAGATGACGAACAATGTGATGCCTGCGCCATCTAATATCAAAGACTACTATTACAAAAAATGGGATAACTTTTATTGTTGTTACCAAAGTCCGTATAAAAATCTAGGCCAACAATGGCCAGCGTTTGGTGGTATTCATCAATGGATCAATTTCGATATGATTGTAGTACCTTATGATCATATCAAATTCAAATCAGAATATAGTCAATTCACATTAGAAGATCATCTTGAATATGCAAGTCAATCTAAAATGTTTGTTTTGATCGATAAAACTGTCGAACATATCCATGACGAAAATGATTTTGCACAACTTTATTCTAATCTAAAAAAGTATGATTTACTAGATCGCTGTGTCGTGATGGATAACACACACAATGAAACAATGTTTAAGAAACATAATGTGCCACACATTTATTTTCCTGGTTATGTATTCTTCTACATCTGGGGGCAAACCATCCCAAAATTTATTGCTGATCCAACTTATCAATTTTTGTGTTTGAACAATTATCACAAATATCATAGATTGGCGGTGATTTATAAACTGCATGAAATGAACCTATTGCAACGAACATCTTGGAGTTACCGTTCGACAGTGCATGACACTGATGAAATGCATAAAATATTACCAACTTTTGACATCAATAAATTACCGATCAAATTTCCAAAGTTTCTTGATCAAAATGACACTAATTTTGACCAATTTGCTAATATGGAATCACTTTACGGAAATTCAATGGCCACAATTGTTACTGAAACTGATTTTCTTTTCAATGATACAAGTTTTGCCACAGAAAAAAGTTTAAATGCAATATTTCAAGGCACTGTTCCTATATTTGTTAGTAGTCCTGGTACAGTGAATTTGCTAAGAGAACAAAGTATTGATGTATATGACGACATGATCGACCACAGTTATGACGATGAAATAGATCCTGCAAAAAGGTTTGAAAAAATAACGCAAACAATTGAGCAAGTAGCAAGTTGGCGAATCTACAAACAAATAAGATCAAATTTATCAGTAAGAACATTAAGGAATCAAATACTTTTAAGAGATGAACAACACTGGATCGATGTAGCAGACTTTTATGGCAATAAATTTTTTAACAATAACAAAATAAGTATTTGACATTTTAACAAGGACATATTATAGTAGTAAAACAATGAGCAAAACAGTATTCAACAGGAACGAAGTAGATTTTACCAAACAACCCATGTTTTTTGGTGAAGACCAAAACACACAGCGATATGATCAATTCAAATATCCTGAATTTGATAAACTAAACCAAAGGATGTTGGGATATTTTTGGAGACCAGAAGAAATATCACTGCAAAAAGATCGAGCAGATTACCAAACATTCCGTCCTGAACAAAAACATATCTTTACTGCAAATTTAAAATATCAAACACTGTTGGATTCTGTGCAAGGCAGAGGACCTTGTTTGTCATTTTTACCATATGTTTCGATACCTGAACTTGAAGGTTGTATTATCACTTGGGATTTTATGGAGACCATACACTCTCGTTCATACACATATATTATGAAGAATGTGTATGCTGATCCATCCGAAGTGTTTGACACAATTCTCAACGATGATGAAATTGTAAAACGAGCGATATCTGTTACTGAAAACTATGATAGATTTTCAGAACTTGCACAAGATTATTTTGTCAAAGGCAAAGGCGATCTGTATGAAGTTAAAAAACAGTTGTACCTCGCAATGGTGAACGTAAACATTCTTGAAGGTTTGAGATTTTATGTGTCATTTGCATGTACATTTGCATTTGGCGAATTAAAATTAATGGAAGGTTCTGCAAAAATTATTTCTTTTATTGCAAGAGATGAAGCCACTCACCTAAATCTTTCAACTCAAATCATTAAGAAATGGCAAGAAGGTGATGACCCTGAAATGAAAAAAATCACAGAAGAATGCAAAGACACTGTGATTGATATGTACAAACTGTGTGTTGAAGAAGAAAAAGCATGGGCCAAACATCTCATGAAAGAAGGAACCATCATAGGACTCAATGAAAAACTGTTGGGAGACTATGTTGAATTTGTAGCAAACAAAAGAATCAAAGCAATTGGTTTTGATCCTATCTTCGATCGTCCGTTAAATGCTAATCCACTACCATGGACACAACACTGGTTATCATCAGCAGGTTTACAGGTTGCTCCACAAGAAACAGAAGTTGAGTCATACATCATTGGCGGAGTCAAACAAGATGTTGACAAAGACACACTGAAGGGATTCAAACTCTAATGTTGATTGATTCAGGCTTCAAAGCCAATGACATCATTGCTATGAGAATATCAGGTGGTGATGAAGTGATTGCAAAATTTGTTGCACAAGATGATAAAACTGTAAAAGTATCTAAACCTTTAGCACTTACAATGACACAACAGGGCATTGGCATGACACAGTATCTCATGATGGCTGATATGACCAAAGAGTTTGTGTTCAACAAATCATCTGTGGTAACCATGCAAAAAGCCAACAAAGCTGCCGCTGACAACTACATCCAAGGAACTACAGGAATTCAACCTGCATCAGCAGTGCCACCACTCAAGTCATAATGATTGTTGAGTCTATCGATAGTAGAAATGATCTCTACAGTGTAAGCAACATCATAGATGACCGTTTGATACAAGACATTCCAAAAGAAGATTTTTTATCATATGATTTTGAAAACTTTGAAAATCATGAGGATAGGCCAAGAAGGCTAATAAAATTACACAAACAAAGTGTGCTTGCCAAAATTAATATCGACTTGTTTACCAAACTACCGATGATATCTAAAATGGTAGGTATACAATTCAAAACAATTAAGACTGTGTATTGGTTAGATTTACCTGGGTATAAACTTGAACCACATCTAGATGATGACCGCGTAAACTGTGCAATGCAAATCTATCTATGGGGCGACGATGTCGGCACAACATTCTATGAAGACAATACTTTAAAGGTTAGAAAAGCATTTAACTTTGTTCCTAATACAGGATACATTATGAAACAGAATGCAGATCAACTGCATGGTGTAGACAGCACAGTGACTAAACCTAGGCTGAGTTGTTATTCTTGGTTAGACTAGATAGATAATTTCCAATACCATAGTTATTGCCCTCAGTATCTTTGACTATGTGAATTATTTTTGTTCCTATAAGGTCATTGTTTTTGACATAGGCATCATAATGTTGTCCATATGTGTTCCAGCCATAATCTCTATCAATGTTATCAATTATGAATTGCCCACAAGACACCACATTGCCTTGCATCTTTGGCCTGTTATTGAAAATCAAAATAGAGTCCATTGTTTTTTTCTTGCTCCATCTGACACCTACTCTGTTCCAACCAAATCCATACTTGGTCAAACTCATGCCAATTGATTGGATACAAGGATGTGCTAAGTCTATAGAAATGTCTTTGGCTGACAACATATAAGCGCCATCGATTTCAATTGGTATCTGTTTTTGTTCACATTCTAGTAGTATGTTGTCCCATCCTTCTACAAGATCTGCGTAGTGATGATTTGGCAATGAAACAATCAAAGGAACTCCTGGTTTCAAATTGCCTGGTTGTGTGGGCATCATGCCCATGGCTTGATAGTAAGGATATTCTGTTGGTAATATTTGAATGTTCCACTTGTGTTTCAAACAAAAGTTTTCAATGAAATGGGTGCATCCATACATCAAATCAACATGCTTCATCACATGCCAGTTTTGTATGTCAATCTGTTTGGTTTTTGTAAACCATTCTTGTGCATTTGGTAAAAAGTCTTTGGGTGTGGTTTCTTTTTGTACACCACAAAACCACTTTTCTTTAATACTAGAAATGTGTGCATCTTCTAGTGTGTGTAGTACAGTTGTGAGTTCGGGAAGCATTGTGGTATTTAATTGCACTGACAAACACGGTTGACTAAATGAATAGATGGCATAAAATAGTATTGCTGGCGTCGATGCTACACTGGACCCGGGATCAACCCCGGCGCCTCCACCAACAGACTCCCTTCCGGGGGCGAGTGGATTGACAGGTAGAGTAGTTGGCAACTTATAAATGCAGAGGAAACTCTAG
>Ga0255751_10004990_pt1 | contig 11890 bp, 18 predicted proteins | sample 071ome_20_FD_179951 | JGI IMG/M metagenome (GOLD analysis project Ga0255751, IMG submission 179951) | Coastal salt marsh microbial communities from the Groves Creek Marsh, Skidaway Island, Georgia - 071412BT metaG (version 2) | ecosystem: Environmental > Aquatic > Marine > Intertidal zone >...
ACAGAACAGATTTAATATTCAAAGCATACGAAGAATACATAAAATCTGGCAATCACTTAAGGATAGTTAAATAATGCCATACAATGAAAAAGTAATGGATCATTATGAGAACCCTAGAAATGTTGGAATAATGGATCCTAAGGATAGTACTGTAGGAACAGGAATGGTTGGTGCTCCTGCCTGCGGTGATGTAATGCGTTTACAAATCAAAGTAGATGAAAACGGAGTAATAGAAGATGCCAAGTTTAAAACATACGGCTGTGGTTCTGCTATTGCGTCAAGTAGTTTACTTACAGAATGGGTAAAAGGATTAACATTAGATGAAGCAACAGAAATCAAAAATAGTGAAATTGCTGAAGAACTGGCTTTACCACCAGTTAAGATTCACTGCTCAGTACTGGCAGAGGATGCCATAAAGTCAGCAATAGCGGATTATAAGAGTAAAAATTAATGAGTTTATTTATAACAGACGAATGCATCAATTGTGATGTATGTGAACCAGAGTGTCCCAATGAAGCAATTTATATGGGTGATGAGATTTATGAAATAGATCCAGATAAATGTACAGAATGTGTTGGACACTTTGATACTCCACAGTGTGCGGAAGTTTGTCCAGTCGATTGTTGTTTACCTGATCCCAATAATGTGGAGACGGAAGAGCAACTACTTGCTAAGATAAAATTATGATGAATTTTGATTATCACGATGGATGGAAATGGTTGTCTTTGGCGGCAATTATAATTTTAATAAATTATTTTTTAATATGATAACACTAACAGAAGCGGCTGCTAAAAAAATATCTGAACGCCTTAATGAACGTGGAGGAATGGGTATCCGTATAGGTGTACAAACTACAGGATGTAGTGGCTATGCTTATATACTTGAATGGGCAGACACAACAAATCCCGAAGATGTTATATTCCGTGATAAAGATATAGAACTTGTAGTAGATAAAAAATGGACTACAATGTTAATAGGTACAACATTGGACTATAAAAAAGAAGGTCTAAATGAAGGTTTTGAATTCGTAAATCCAAATGAAAAAGCACGTTGCGGTTGCGGAGAATCGTTTACAGTATAAGTATTAATATATATAATACTTTTTACTATGTTATCAGCAAACAAGGCAATTAAACTTTTAGGTATTCCCAGAAAACAATTTGCCCAAGATATAAAAGAGGGTAAGATCAATCAATACGATGGTTGTGTATTGTTAGAAGAACTAAAAGAAGTTTATCCAGACTCGTTTGACGAATGCCGTACTAAAACACTGTACGAAATAATCAAAAACAATGCTGTTAATTACAGAGATGTTGATGCAGATAATCTTGATCCAAAGAAACTATTAAGACAAATCAAACGTCTCGAAGCACAAGTAGAACAACTCCAACAAGAAATAGAAAACTTAACACGATAAATATAAGTGTTATGGCAAATTCAAGAATCACAAATAATGAATTATTTAACCTTATGGAGGAAAGAAGGGTGGAAACTGCCGAAGAGTTGAAAATACTTCATAAGAGAATAACTGAAAGTAATGAGAAAATAGCAGATGAAATTGCAGAACTGAAAGAACATACAATTCGTCATCAAAATGAAGAAAAGAGTTGTTTGTGGAGAATAGAAAATCGCTTAGGTGAACTAGAAAAAATGAAATGGATTATCATAGGTGGTGGTACCACGATAGGATTTTTACTATTGGGTGGGCTAGAAGCAATTAAATCATTTCTTTCATAATACAATCTTATGAGTGTAAATACACTCATGCACAAAATTGAAGATTACATTCCAATTATTTTTAATCCCGGATCCTTTGGTACATATTTAAATTTTGTACTAGACAATTTAGAAAGTTCTCATATTAGACCTCCATTTCAACTTGATGGTTCTTCACATAATTACAAATGTAATTGGTTATATTACGAAAATGGTGAGTTCAGATTAGAAATAAAAACCGACTCAAAGTATGTCTTATATCATCCTAAAACTTCCAATGAGGAATCAATTGTCGAAAATATAAAAAGAGTATCTAATCTTGTTTCTGAATGTATTTTAATTTATCCAGAAAATGATTCATTGATGATATCTTTGAATAGTTACTATTATAAAAGAACAAATGGTTCCTATTTAGAAACACTACCGAAACAAGAAAAAGATTTTTTATACAGTAACTGGAATTTGAAACAGAATACTCACCCACTTGATATTCCTAGGTGGGTTGTTAGAGAATACCTAAGTTTCAGATTAATAGATGAATATTTAGATATTTTAGAATGGGATAATAATATAAAAAAACAGTTACCATTAGATAATATCTATTACCTAGATTTAACTAAATTCTTGTATCACTATGACGATACATTGTCCGACATAATTAATTATTTTGGATATACCACTAATTTTGATAGTAGACAAGAATTAGCAGTAATTCATATACAAATGTTAATTCTTCAAAAGACGGTAAATTCTGATGGAATGTCTAGAGAAATAATATTAGGGTTACTTGAAAATAAAAATGATAATTTAGTTATGGCTGGGTTAACAATAGTTGATGAGTCATATATTCAGTATGTATTAAGAAAGTATGGGTATGAATTAAAGTGCAATGATTTAAATCATTTCCCCACACATTTAGGTGACTTAAGAAATTTAATCTATAAAACATAAATAGTATTAGTAGAAATAATACGTAATACATTTATGCCACTAGAATTAATATCAATGGGTGCAAGTGCTTTGATGGGTTTCTTGTTTAAACTTATCTCAGCAAACCAACAAGCAAAACGTGATCAGTTTGAGATGATGATGCAAAAGGAAAAGTTTGCAGAAGAATCTCGTCAAGCGGCACGTAATATGCAAAATCCTGCCGCGGCTTACATTAGACGTTTCATTGTTATAACAATGATGTCTATACTTGCTTTTATTGTTGTAGCACCAGCAATCGATCCAACACTTACAACTAACATCGTAACTGAATACGATGATCCCGGATTCCTAGGTTTTGGAGGGGGCAAACGAATGATGATTGCAATGGTAAGTGGTGTTATGTATGACGAAACTATTCGTTCTATCTTAGCAAGTATCATTGGATACTACTTTGGAACCAGTACAGTAAAGTAATATGAAAAAATTATTAGCAATACTAACACTAGCATTTACACTTACAGGATGTGGCACGATTGCTGGAATAGATGCTACTACTGTGTTGGGACCAACCTTATTTAAAAATGCAGTTAAAACAGACGACAGAGTAACAGTTGCAGACTTTAGAACAAAAGATGTTCAAGAAGCAGTTGTAGAAAATACAAAGTCTGGAACAATTGTTGCACAAAACGAATTCAAAGATGGAAATCATAATTGGAACAAAATCAGCACTGCCAGTACAGTTGCGGCAACCGATCGCCCTACAGTTGCTCAACAACCACAACAATCTAAAGAACAAATACAACACGATAAGTCAATGACACTTACTTGGTTTTTCTTTTCGATGATGTTAATGGGTATGTTGGGTGCAGGTATTATCGGTTTAATTGAAGCAGTGAGTGGTCGTAATAGTTTGGATACTACACCAAGTGCTCCACCACCACGTTTTAAACCAAACAATAACAATAACAACCAACAAAACAGAAAAGGAAAATAATGTCTGAGTTAAAAGTTAATGAGTACGATGTCGTGCTATTGAAAGCGGTCGATGGTGATACAGTTGATGTAGACATCGATTTAGGATTTAATGTTTGGTTACACAGTGAGCGTGTTCGTATTATGGGTATCGATACACCAGAGTCTAGAACTTCAGACAAGGTTGAGAAATTATTTGGTAAGGCTGCGAAAGCAAGACTAAAAGAACTATTACACGACGGTGGTATTCTTGTTACTACTGAAGAAAAGAATGGTGAAGATATGCGAGGTAAGTTTGGTCGTATCTTAGGTGATTTCAAAACTCCAGATGGTAAACTAGTCACAGAAGTTATGGTTGCAGAAGGACATTGTGTTCCTTACTTCGGTGGAAGTAAAGACGATGTACAGGCACAACATATGATTAACAGGGAAAGACTTCTTAATGAAGGTGTGGTGTCTCGTGAAGATTATGACAAAGCAGTTGCACTAATGGAATCTAAATAAAAAGAAGTTCCATCGTAATTACCCAATAAGTTAGGTAATGTGCAAATTGATCCACTGCGTTGTAAACCCAATATTTACGTTTTGTTCTGTCTAAATTGCCACGTCTAACAAAGCCAGTTTTAATATAATCAATATGCCAATGTGCAACATAATCAATTAAAGCAAACTGTAAACTGGTTTGCCAATCTGTAAAAAATATCAATACAACAAATGTTCCTATACCGTGAGGTATATAGTGTTTTAAATGTGCGTGTAATCCAAAATATTTGCGTTTGCTGTCACCTGGATAAGATGTGGGTTGTATTGCTAAATCACATATTACATGTTTAAGCAATAATAATAGTAATAAATTCATAGAGATATTTATTGACTATCTTCTACTACAGTAACATTTGTTGCTTGTATGCCGTTGGGACCTTCTTCCAAATCAAAATTAACTTTAACTCCTTGATCTAGTTTTTTATAACCTTCCATACTAATACCAGAAAAATGGACAAAGATATCCTTTTCACCATCACGTTCGATGAACCCAAATCCTTTTTTGGCGTTAAAAAACTTTACTCTCCCCAACATAACTCGCTAAATATTCATTAATTATTAAACAATATTTATCAAAAATCTTGAATATAGTTTGAATGTCAAATTGAAATATATATTGTCTACATATACTGTTAATAATGGATAAATTACCACCAAATTTTTGTTTTTCACCCTGGACAAACCTCGATATAAACCCAGATGGTGCTATGAGACCTTGTTGTAAATATGACTTTTACGACAATCCAAATAATTTATATACAACTACAATAGAAGAATATAAAAATAGTGAATTCTTAGTTAATTTAAAAAAAGATTTTCTAAATGGAATCAGAAACGAAGGATGTGCTAGATGTTGGAAAGAAGAAAAACAAAATATAAAAAGTAAACGACTATTAGATATTGACAGATGGGGTGATATATACAATGACTTAGCATACGATGAACATAAATTTTTAACACTGAGTATCGCAATGGGTAATGTGTGCAATCTAAAATGTCGTATATGTAGTAGTGTTGCGAGTAGTAAATGGATAAAAGAAGAAAAACACTATACTGGTGTAAAGAATAAAGTACATGATTTTTATAAAGAGGATAGGTTTATAGATCAAATTAAAAATTTAATACACGATGCAATTAATATTGATTGGCCTGGTGGAGAACCTCTTGTTACTGGTAATGACAAACATTTAGAAATTCTCGATTATATTATTGAGAATGGTAAATCAAGTCAAGTGGCGTTACATTATATAACAAACACAACAATATACCCAGATGAAAAATTTTTTACTAGATGGAAAAAATTTAAGAAAGTTGAAATACAATTTAGTATAGATGGTATGGATAAACATTTTGAATACAATAGACATCCTGCTAAATGGAATGAAAGTTATTCGAATATAAAAAAGTATCAACAACTTGAAAAAGAAAACGAGAATATAGTATTAAGTATCGCACAAGTATTAAGTGTATTTACAGTTTACTACTTGCCAGAATTTTATCAATGGTGTATTGATGAAGGTTTACCAAAACCTTGGATAAGTAGATTGAATAAACCAGCACATTATCAAATGGGTATTTTTCCTACTGAAAGTAAACAAAAAGTAAAGGAAAAACTATTATCTTCCGACATAAAAGAAGTTAGAAAATGGGCAGATGAAGTTTATATGCATGACTCGTCAGAAAACTTATCTACATTTTGGGAATACACCAATAGAATAGATGAATACAGAAAGGAGTCATTCAAGAATACCTTTCCAGAAATATATAAATTATTACGCTTGCCTAGTTAGGTAAGTTACTCGTATTTGATTAGGATTGAAATATGCTTGGACAAATGATTTTGCATGTTCTATATCAAATTCCTTACAACTAAAAATGTCGATATAACAATCTCCATTTTTATCGACAAAGTGTCCAGTGACACTAGATGTTTCTATGAGTTGCACTAAACTGTAACCTGCTGCATCTGGATCGTGTGTGGCAAAGTGTTCGATAACTGGTTCACCATATGAAACCATACCTATCCCGGGAATTAATTCTTTAATAAAGTTATGTATATTTTCACCAGATTTAACTTTATCTAAGTCACCACCCTTACAATCTAATATTAAATGGTATCCCCAATAATTCATTTTAATCCTTGTTTCTTCAAGTAATCGTATATTGAATATTTAGGTTCCCACCCCAAACTCTTCATTCTTTCTGTATCTGCACAAGTGTATTGTCTTTCTAATGGTGTATCAGTATTCAATGGATAATTTGGTGCGATTTCTTGAATATTAATCATCTCTCCTGTACCAATATCAATTGCACCTTGTTCCGTTGGATTATCTATGAGTATTTCGATAGCATCTATTACATCATTCATATGTATAAAATCTCGATGATGATTTGTTACATATTTAAGTTTGTTATTAAGTAGTAAATCAAAAAACATATTCTTTCTCGGAACATCGGAATACACAGTATGGAATCTCATACCTATATTATTAGAATGTTTTGATGCTACCTTTTCTAATATGTGTTTCGATGCTGCATATGGATTAAGTTCTGGTTCATATTGAGAACTTGAACTTGCATACAGTATTCTTGTAGTTGGGTAAGTCTCGAATAACCTTCTACTGACTTCTATATTATTAACCCAATAACCACCTGGATTTTTAAAACTTGTTCTTACACCACTCAATCCAGCCAAATGAATAATTAAATCAAAATCAACTTTGGGTAATTCACAATTGATTAAGTCATCACCTTCTACCAAATCTATTCCAGTTAGATTATGTTTTTCTTTCAGTCTTTCGAATAATACAGAACCAATAAATCCTTTGTGTCCAGTAATTAATATATTCATTTAATGTCTCTTATTTTATACAGTTGACTAATATGACCTCTAAGTCCATCAGCGACTGTTCCATTGTTAAACCATTTCGAACCAATTTGATTTTGTAATTCTCCCAATGAACTTTCCCATCTATGAAACTCAGGTGAATCACTTTCCAAAAACCATTGACTCATTTCGTGATAAGTTGCACTTGTTGGTTTTTTAATTTGCCATAAACCATGGTCCCAATCTGGATATATTATTCGATTCACAATCTGGTATAAATCTGGTGTATGCATACTACCATTATTATTCAAATGTGTTACAGACGAATAGTCGCCAGTTCTTTGTAAGTAGTCAGCAACCATATGTGCTTGTTTGATTGGTATCTGTGGAAAGTTTGGATTCCAATAAAAATACTCATCATTCTCCCAAGTTTGTCCCAAGATGTCATTTTGATTATTTGTTCCAGTTGTTAGAATGATGTCGAGGAATGACATATAGAGATTATTATCATCTCTGAAAAGTCTTGGTTTATCTACACCATATATAAATCCGACTTTTTTCCCCTTATGAGTCATTTCAGTATGTTCGTGGAAAATTTTATGGAATCTGTTTCTAACTAATGCATCGGGTCCAAATCTTGAACCGGCTTCCCAGAACCAATCTAAGTTCTTGGTTGCCTCCAACATATCTTGTTCCCAGTCATACATATTGACTTTTATATTTTGTTTTTGGAGAAGTTTCTTTATTGTTGGTTTTGCAATGTATTCAATCTCTCTTGTGTAATACCCAGGATCTTTAGTAGAACCTAATCTTTTAAATTGTTTTTTCTCTGCTTCGAATGCACCGAACATATAAACTTCATCGAGTTTTATATTGTTATCAATAAATGTTTTAAGAATGTATCCGCTATCTACACCACTACTATAAAACAATACTAGATAATCATAATTGTCTCTTAGTTGTAATGCTCTTTCTTTGTATAACTCGTTAATGTCTAATTTACTCGGAGTTGTCCAATCATATTTTGAGAAAACATCATTGTAAAAATCCCAGGATACTTGTTGACCCGTTTTATTAGATTCCATAATTGCTTCGAGTTTACTGAAGTAATTTTTATTATTACAAGTGTAATGACCTTTGTTAGCGTATATGTACATTATAAATCGTTAGGTGTTTTTAAAAGGTTCACACAATCATCCATATTGACTGTTCCTTTGTCTGACATCAATCCAGATCGTTTCATATCTTCAAAAAACTTTTCCATACCGTACTGAGCGGAGAATAATGCAGGTGTGGAATATATAACAATCGATACACCAGCATCTTCTAATTCTTGTAGTGACCAATTAGGAGTTTTTCCACCTTGTAGTTGATTCACCATAATAGGACAATCTATTTCTTTTGATAGTCTTCTAATAACATCCAAATCATCAATTGCTTCTACCATAACTCCATCTGCTCCGGCATTTGCGTATTCTATAGCACGACGAATACCATCTTCCTTATCAGTGGTATCGGTTCGTGCAATCACAAATATGTCATTCTTAACTGATAACACATTTTTTAATTTAACAAGATACTCTTCTATTGGTAATACTTCTTTATTGTCAAAGTGCCCACACTTACGAGGTCTCTTTTGATCTTCCATCATCACAGCAGATATGTGATTATTCTCAAGCATTTTGACTGTATTTGCAGCAATCACTTCATCACCAAACCCATCATCGATATCAACTAATATGTGACTATCTGGTAATACATGTCTTACTCTTTCAGAAATATCTACTTGATCCCTCCAGTTTACAAAACCAACATCTGGTAAACCATAAGAACTTGCAGCAGTACTAAAACCACTTATGAAAATTCCATCAAAGTATTTCGATGCTACGAGTGCAGAAAATACATCATATACACCTATCATCGGAAGAATCTTTTTTGTATCGAGTCTTTGTCGAAAAGATAATCCTTTATTCATAGCCTTACTTATCACTGATTTTTTATGTGAAATTATTTTTTAAAATAAACTTGACTGTTCTGACTTTGTCGTTTATAATACTTTGTATTACAAACAAAAAGTTAAATGTAATAATATTTTTTAAACAAAGAAGGAGAATGGGAAATGTATATCGATCCTAAAAAAGTTGTAATTAAATCGAACGATGGTTCTATCACAAGATTAGCAAATCGCTACAGGGACCTTAATGTAAAACTAAAACAAGTTAAAGAAGGTCGTGATGAATCTTTAGATAAATTAAGAGATACAGTTCTTAATTTGTTTGACCCAATGGATGCGGACAAAACACGTGTCTTGTCTACAAACTCTTTAAGAATTACTGTTAACAAAGACACAGTTAGAAAAACTATCAAGACAGATATGGAAGCGGTGTTTGAAAACATCTGTGAGATTTACAACATTCCGAGAGAAGATCTTGATAAGATCATTGAGTTGAACTCAGAAGAAGTTGAAGTCAATGTAAAACCTGCAGTAAAAGTAGAAGGTTAAAAATAACATATTTTAGATATCATTTTGATATATAATACTTACATAACATAACGAAGGGAGTTATTATGTCAGATACAACAAACACACTCACGAGTAAAGAAGCATACAAAAGTATCAAAAGATGTTTCGATGTCAAACGACCAATTTTTCTTTGGGGACCACCAGGAATTGGTAAGTCAGAATTAATCAAAGAAATTGCATCAGAAAAGAATTCATATGTAATTGATTTGAGATTAGGTCAAATGGAACCAACTGATTTAAGAGGTATACCATTTTATAACAAAGATAAAAATGTTATGGATTGGGCACCACCAGTTGATTTACCAACAGAAGATTTTGCGAAAGATTATGAACAAGTAATTCTATTTTTAGATGAATTAACATCTGGTGCACCAAGTGTTCAAGCAGCGGCGTATCAGTTGATACTAGATAGAAAAATCGGTAACTACAATCTACCAGAAAATGTAGTTATTGTTGCGGCGGGTAATAGAGAATCAGATAAAGGTGTTACATATAGAATGCCCACTCCTCTTGCAAATCGTTTTGTTCATTTGGAAATGAGAGTTGATTTTGATTCTTGGTTAGACTGGGCGGTTAACAATAACATTCATAAAGATGTTGTTGGTTACATTACATTTGCTAAAGGTGACTTATATGACTTTGATGCAAAAAGTTCAAGTCGTGCATTTGCTACACCAAGATCCTGGACATTTGTTTCTGAATTATTAGAAGACAAATTAGATGACAAAACTACACAGAACCTTATTGGTGGAACTGTAGGTGAAGGTATTGGTATTAAGTTTATGGCACATCGTAAGGTTGCAGCAAAGATGCCAAATCCAACAGATATTCTAAATGGTAAAGTAAAAGGTTTAGAAGTGAGAGAAGTCTCTGCAATGTATTCGTTAGTTATTTCTATGTGTTATGAACTTAAAGAAGACTTAGACAATGGGTTGGACATTGATAAACTTCATAAGAAAGCAGATAACTTCTTCCGTTTTATGATGGAAAACTTTGAAATTGAATTAGTTGTTATGGGTGCGAGAGTTGCATTAACTACTTACCAACTTCCGCTTCAACCAACTAAACTTAAGAACTTTGATGAGTTCCATAAGAAATACGGAAAGTACATTCTTCAAGCGAGTGAATAAAGATGGCTGATACAAGTACCAAAGAAAAACAACTCGACAATCTAATTGGTGAAACTGATCCTAAGATTGATAGAGAAGCAAAAGAGAAACTTGTCAGTGCAAGAATTGGTTTACTTTTAAGAGCACCATTCTTCGGTAATATGGCTACTCGTTTGGAACTTACTAATGCAGACGAGTGGATGCCAACTGCGGCTACTGATGGAAGAAGGTTTTATTACAACAGCCGTTTCGTTAATATGTTGGAAACTAAAGAGATTGAATTCTTATTTGGTCACGAAGTTCTTCATTGTTGTTATGACCACATAGGTCGTGGTGAAACAAGAGATAGAAAATTATTTAATATCGCCGCAGACTACTGTGTGAATAGAGACTTGGTAAAACATAGTGTTGGTAAGTTCATCACGACAGTTGATTGTCTTTACGATACAAAATACGATGGGTGGACTGCTGAAGAAATCTATGATGAACTATATGAAAACGCAGATAAGATTGACATCGATGAATTGATTAGAAAAATGTTAGATGAACATTTAGATGAAAATCAAGATTGTAATAGTGAATCAGAGAAGGGTAAAGGTGATGGACCAGTCAAGTTATCGAAAGAAGATTTAGAACAAATCAAGAATGAGATTAAAGAAGCAATGATGCAAGCATCACAGGCTGCTGGGGCAGATAATACACCCGAAAGTGTTTCACGAATGATTAACCAACTTACTAACCCACAGTTGGACTGGAAGGATTTACTTCGTCAGACTTTAGAAAGTACAATCAAAGATGATTTTAGTTGGTGTAAACCGAGTCGTAGAGGTTGGCACGTTGATGCAGTTCTACCAGGAATGACACCAGGACAAGAAGTTGATTTGGTCGTGGCAATTGATACATCTGGAAGTATTTCCACAAGTGATCTCACTAAGTTTCTTTCTGAAATACAAGGTATTATGGATGCATTTACGACTTATAGAATCCATGTATTTTGTTTTGATACGGATGTCTACAATCCTCAGATTTTTACAAGTGACAACCTAGATGAAATTGCTGATTATCAAGTAACTGGTCACGGTGGGACAGACTTTAATTGTGTGTTCAAATATTTGGTAAAAGAAGGTATTGAACCTCAGAGACTTGTAATGTTTACAGATGGTTATCCTTGGAATGATAACTGGGGAGATTCAAACTACTGTGATACATTATTTGTAATTCACGGAAACGATTCAATAATTGCACCATATGGTGTTACAACACACTTTA
>Ga0255751_10004998_pt1 | contig 11880 bp, 10 predicted proteins | sample 071ome_20_FD_179951 | JGI IMG/M metagenome (GOLD analysis project Ga0255751, IMG submission 179951) | Coastal salt marsh microbial communities from the Groves Creek Marsh, Skidaway Island, Georgia - 071412BT metaG (version 2) | ecosystem: Environmental > Aquatic > Marine > Intertidal zone >...
CAATGTAGGTCGCAACATTTTGATCAACTGTCATCATGTAAACGATGACTGCGAAAACTATTAGAAGGGAGTAGTAGTAGATCATTGCTCGCTGAGAACCTCCAGACAGGTTACATTGATTTCGTTCCCAGCATCATAATCAAGAAACCACTCGCCAAACTCTTCTACCAGGGCGCGAGCGTTCTCAGGTTCTTCTGCTTCAAGGAAAGAACCGATGAGGGCATCAACATCAGACAGGATGCTCTCGATTTCGTTCATTTTGTTCATGGAGAAGATTTCAAAGGACAATGGAGTTAAACTCCAACGGAAAGGGTGGGATTCGAACCCACGGATGCTTTCACATCGCTGGTTTTCAAGACCAGAGCCATCAACCACTCGACCACCTTTCCAATAAAAGGGGTCCGAAGACCCCAGTTTTTAGTTAGATCAGAAGGAATACTTCAGACCAAGTTTGGTGCCGTATCCACGGTCAACACCAGCAGTGCCCGAACCAACGAACGAAACTTCGCCGTAAGCACCGAGAGCATCGGTAACAGCAACGCCAACGCCTGCCTTACCAGAAGGAACGCTCTTAGTATTGCCACCGTCAGGCATCAGGATAGTAGCACCACCCTGAACATAGTAGGAAGCGGACTCACCGATAGGACCTTCGTAACCAACATGGGTGTCAACAGCAGTGCCACCGTAGTTAGAACCAGACCAACCAGAGTTTGCTTCGACATTCACATAAGGACCTGCCATAGCAGCACCAGCGAAAAGGGGAGCAGCAGCAAGTGCTGCGAAAACAGATTTAATCATTGAAAATACCTCGTAATTTTTACTTGTGGAGTGATTACCCACAGATGTTGGGAGAATTCGACATTTCCCCGCTTGAATAGTGTACAACAAATTCTGGCGCGAGTAGTTGAGGCACCCACCTCTGTTGTAAATCGTAACATTGCGTCACGACCACTTATTTAGTGTATCAGAAACTTTCAGATTTGTCAACCTGGGTTTCTTCGTGGACAGAAGCATCCAGTTTGTCATACAGTTCGATGAACGAGGACTTGGTTTCATCGTCAAAACGATTCACACAAACCTCAATTGCTTTCATACGCTTGCCGAAGATAGCGTAGGCACGAATGATATGAACCAGACGACGAGTAGAAATAACTTCATCGATACCACCATCCTTAAAGGTTTTACGGATGATGTCTGCCCACTGAGCAAGTTTCTCACAGAACTCACGATCTGTCAACCCCAGATCAAGAGAAATACCCTCAAGGATTTTCTGCTCAGTCTTAGGAGTAGGATAATCTTGCTCGAAGGTCAGGGCGAAACGCTCAAGAAATGCCTCATTAAGTACATTAGTACCAATGAAACGACCGTCATCAGAACCCTTACCTTTGGTGTTCGCAGTGGCAATCACATTGAAACCAGCAGCAGGTTTGATGTAACGACCAGTTTTCTTGAGGAACACACCCTTACCTTCAAGAATAGACTGGAGACACATGATCTTGTTAGAGGCAAGATCGATCTCATCCAGCAGCAGAATAGCACCACGCTCCAGTGCTTCAATCACGGGACCATTGTGCCAGACAGTGTTACCATCAACCAGACGGAAACCGCCGACGAGATCATCCTCATCGGTCTCAATCGTGATGTTCACACGAATAAGTTCACGACCGAGCGCAGCACATGCTTGCTCTACACTGAAGGTCTTACCGTTACCAGACAGACCAGTAATGAACACAGGATAGAACACCTTAGAGGAGATGATTTTCTTCACATCAGTGAAGTTCCCGAACGGGACAAAAGTATCATCTTTAGCAGGAATCAGGTTCTGATTTTCCCGAACGGTAACAGCAACAGCAGGAGCAGCAGCAGGAGCATTATAAGTCTGCTCAAGTTTCTCCTGAACAGTCAGGTTCCACTTACCATGACCGACCTTGTATTGATCAAGGCGCTTCATGATAGTAGGATATGACACACCGAACTCATCAGCGGCGGAGCGAACAGCATCAGCACCAAACTCATCGCCATAGTTATTGGAGATGTAGTTGGTGAGAGCAATCATATCAATGTTGATCTTGCGGGGCATGGCGGTCATCTCGGTTGCGAACAAAGTAAGTATAGGGCAAAAAAGGGGGTCCGAAGACCCCCCTGTGACAGTTTCAGAACTGGACCTCCCAACCATCAGGAGACTTAATGTGTTTGGCACCTTTGTCTGCCAGAGCACAGATGGTTTGAGCAGTCTCGTTGAGACCAGTTGTAGGAGTCTCCAGTTTGAGAGATTTTTGTTCAAAGAACTCATTCAGTTTAGCATGAGTTTGCTTCTGCTTGCTCTCCTTCTTCTTCAACCTTGTGCTAATAATAGCAGGGAATGTTGAAGCGAAGATGTCCTTAGTAGCATCAAACTGTTCAGGATGCTTGGTAAGGAAATCAGAGCAATCCTGCTCAACTGAGATCACTTCTTTCTCATCAGTGATGAAGGTCTTCAGGTAAGAACGGAAACCGAAAGGCTTCTGAACCTTGTTATCAGGCAGTTTGACTAAACTAGGACCAGTACGAAAGAACTGGCGGTTAGACTGAATCCAATGAGTATAGTTGTTGTAGATCTCGGTGTAATTTTGATTTTCTAGGAGGTCGCGCATCAGTTTAAAAATTAATTGCTTACGAGAATAATTATACAGGAAAAAAAGTCGCCTGTCAAGAGACAAGCGACGCGAAAGAAGAGAGGAGTTTTTTGTTGGTAGATTTCTTCTTGAGAACCTGCTTGAATGCCTTACGGATCTCTGCGGTCGAAGCGTTATCAGATACCTCAAAAGAGGTATCAGCAGACAGTCCAGACGAGGCAAGAACATACAGGGCATTGTACCCCATAGGTTTCATCTCAACGGACTTTTCTTTCCGCCAGACCTTTGCTACAGACTCAGGAACATCAGTGGAGTAATAACGATCCTGACCATGGAGATAGCGATAGAAACGATTGAACTCAGTGCCACCAATAATACGGAATCCAATGAGATTTACTTCAGGAAAACGATCCTGAAGGTTCTCCAACAGAATAGCAGTCAGAGATCCGTTGTAAGTCTCATCGAACTTACGGTACACATTACCAGTAATACGATCGCGTAGAGCACAGTTGCTACCAATGCGATTGCTACCGATACCATAAGGAGCATACTGATTCTCTGTGGTATAAGTAAGACCACCACCTTCACCGTCAGTCAGAATCACAACATTAACCTTTTGAAGTTTGTTGTTGTTCTTGAACTGAGGAATGATCTCATGAAGAGAGATGATGCTCTCATTCAGGGGAGTTCCACTGAGATCGAGACCAGGAGGACAGTGGTAACGAACATAGGAAGACTGCTGACAAGCAAGGCGGAAAATATTTTTTGCCTGCTGATCAAACTGCTTAGAATTTGTACGAGAACTGAGGAAGTTCAGCATATGGAACATACGATGAATGTCAATCTGACCGAACTTACGAGGGAACTTTTCTGGAATTGACTCCATCTCCTCATCAAACATCAGAGGATTCCACTCATAGGTGAAAGCATAGACTTCAAAAGGAATCTGAACTTTCTTACAGAACCAGCAGAGATTCAGCAGTTGCTTGACAGTATCGAGCAACACATTACCCATAGAACCAGACCAATCCAGAACAAAGATCAGACCATGATTCTTACCATCAGGGAGGACAGTTACCTTCCTGAAGATATCATCATTGTACTTATAGGTATGAAGTTTGGTAGTGTCAAGAACACCAGTGCGAGAAGTAGCAGCACGAGCATAAGCATCGGCAGACTTCTTACACTCGAACTCCTTAACCAGATAGTTTACTTCCTTTTGAGCAGATGCTTTATACTTATTGTACTCAGCATCAGCATAATCAAACATATCAGTATAAAGATGCTGACGCTCTGCTTCCAGATTGGTCCAGAACTTATTGATGTAAGCATGAATGAATTCATGATCAACAACAATGTTGCTGAGATCAACCTTAGGAATCTCTACATACTGAGTATCATGATGCCAGGGTTCAGTTTGAGAGAGATTCTCAGAGTTTTGATCGAATGAACGCTGAGTTTTAGACTCTTCTTCATTAGGACCACTAGCGGCACCAGAACCACCACCAGTAGGAGGAGTAGAAGAATCATCAGAATCTTCACTATCACCTTCTTCAGATTCCTCTGATTGACCACCAGAAGACTCTCCATCAGGAGTTTCCTCCTGCTGAGCATTAGAGTTGCTAGAACCCTGCTGAGCGCCACCAGCGTCCTGCTGAGCGTTCTCTAGTGAAATAGTTTCTTGCTGTTGTTCTTTATCCTTCAGATAATCTACAAGATCCTCACAGATAGCGAGAACATCTTCGAAGGTCTCAGCATCAGCAACGCGAACAACAAATTGCTGCTCAGCATCATTGGTGAAAGGAATCATCGCGAAAGCACCAACCTTGAAATGAAGGTTGATACGATCGATCAGAGACAGTTCAGCAAGATTCTCTTCTTTCACACAGAAGAAATCTTCATCATTCAGTTCCTGATAACCACCGTAGAAACTACGGGACAGACCAGGATACTTACGCTTCATCAGTTTCTCAATGCGAGCATCCTCAACCACATTCACATAATCCTTAGGAATGTTGTTACGAACAGACTCACGCCAGTCAACATCAGGTGTGAACAATGCGTGTCCAACTTCATGCCCGACCAGCATATCATATACTGTGGCAGATGCCTTATTCCAGATAGGAAGGGTCAACACACGGCGAAGTGTATCAAACGATGCCGTAGAAACCTTTTTATGCTCTACAATCAGATTCTCGGTGGCGAGCAGTTTGGCGAGATTGCCCTTGATCTCTTGGTTAATCATGCGTCATGCCTCTGAACTGATACAAGTATAGGGGGTCGCCCTGTCATCGGACCACCCCCTGTGCCAGTTTGAGAACTGGACTAGATATATTACGAGTTATTTTATTTCTATGAAGTTTTTACGAGGATCTAACTGGTTTGAGATTCAGTTTGGACGCAAACTACGCAAAGGGTTTTATTCTGGGCCCCTTTATGGTGTAGAAAAGTGTAACAAAGGAAATCAGGGATCTCCTCATCGTCTTCATTTATACTCATTCATGACCAGAAGATTGAAAATAAAACTCCTCAGAGATCGAGAAACCAAACAATGGGAATTTTCATTTGGTGGTTTCTGGTGTAGTAACGGATCGATTAATCAATACATGAACTACAGCATACAACAATCAAAGTTTTTGGATGAAGAACAGTGAGTAATATGGTGGTCTCACATCAAATGTGACACTATGAGTGTGTGTCGTATTTGTGAGTGAAATACTACCACTTACAGAAACTGTGTGAGTGTGCTCAGCAGCAATAAGATTGGGATAAGGAGATTCACCAAGATCATTGTTGACGCCAGGATCCCATCCATTAGCTTGTCCAGACCAAGCCCCGCCATTAATATTCAAGTTGGCATCAATTGTATGTTGGTTTTTGGGGAAACTAAGTCCAGTTGTTGATGATCCTGTCAGAGTATTACTAGTATTACTTCCATTATCTCCACCATTTACAGAACTTCCAGCGCCACCAATCTGATTATAAACTTGGTGTGAGTGACCAGGATCAACAGGATTTGTGTGTCCATGGTTAATACCGTGACGGTGTGGTGGAATTTGCTGTCTAGTCAATCTATGACCATTAGCACTCCAAGTTCTAGTGTCACTCAAACTTGGTTCGATACTATTATTTGTGGTAGTTTCTGTTTTACTGTCAGAACCACCAGTATTACCAAGATTATAATTATTTCCAGCACCAACAATGAATCTATCTCTTAAGTCTGGTGTGGTAACATTCTGACCTCTTCTGTTTGTGTAAGTTCCACCATCACAAATAGCATAACCATCAGGTACACTCGCAGCAGAACCATTCCACATAATGATAGAACCATCTCTAAGAGCATACTTTTCAATCATCTTGGCAAAGTTTGCTGTTGCCTCAATATGCTCAACATTACCATCAAATTCTGATCCAGTCCAGTAAGATGAACCAAATGGATTTTCAGTGAGATCATAATTCAGAGACTGAAGATTATCTACTTCCAGAGTTCCTAATGTGCCAGTAATTACTTCTCCAGTATTTGTAGCATCACTGAACATCTTGAACTTGGCAGCATCATTATCCCAACCAATGAATGCTTTTTTCTGTGCCGCAGCACCATTATCATAATATCTCATTTCCAGACCACGATCTTTTCCATCATCCGATGTAAGATCTACAGCACCATCAGCAATACCAAGAGTAATGATTGGGTCAACGATAGTCATTACCTCAGAATCAACCTGAGTAGTAACACCACTAACTGTGAGGTTACCCATGATAACAACATCATGATTAACTCTGGTAACGCCACCAGTTTGAGCACCAATATCAATAAATGTAGCACCGCCAAATGCGCTTACTGTAGCAGCATTGAGATTTACTTGAGATGGATTGGCGAGGAAATTAAATATAGATGCGTTAGTAAAGATCTCAGCAGTTCCGCTCTGTCCATTAATCTGAAGATTACCATCAAAGATTGTCAGTGGATTGTTGATAGTAAATGTACCAGAAGGAGCGCCAACATTAATTGTAGCAGCACTTGTAAATACATCTACTGTTGTAGACTGGTTCAGCAGATTAAATGAAGGTGAAGTCGAAGTAAGATCACCACCATTTACAGCAAGATCTCCTGTGATTACACCGCTTCCAGTTACATTCAGGTCTCCACCAACATCAAGAGTATTTTCAAACAGTACATTACCAGTACCAACATGAAGTGAAGCAGTTGGATTATCTTGGTTGATGCCAAACTTACCAGTTACTTCATAGGGTTCGATGTCAGCACAAGTAGCAGAACCTGATGGAGCATAAGACTCTTCGATTGAAGTAAGGTGACCGACACCAACTAATCCAGCATGTCTCCACCCACCATTCAAGAAATTACCCTGAGCGTCAGAACCAACATAAATGTATCCTTCATGTCTGGTCCCTACACTGATTGTATTCTTGTAATAATGGTCTCCGAGGAATACACCTTCAACACCAGGATTAGGTCTCAGGTTACAGTTCAGAAGAGCAGTCTGCTTAACTGTACCGTTTGAGAATGAAGCAGCAAGAGCAAGACCCTTAGGACGCAAGTTAAGGTCATGCGATGTAAGTGCTCTATTAACTTCTGTTGGTTCTTTAGTAGATACCTGAATACCTTCGTTGAAGAGTGATTCGTTGTTAAATGCGTTGGCAGTCTTATTAGCACCACCAGCAGTTACCAGAGTACCCTCAATGTTAACATTCTTTGTTCCAGAAACATAAGGTACATATTCATCGTTACCAACAGCAGTAGATCCAGCAACCTTAAGAATTGGTTTATCAAGAATCTCTACTTCACCAGTAACAGCATTGATCTTCTGGTTACCAACATACAGATCACCGTATGCGTTCAGACCAGAATAGAATACAACACCAGCACGACGACGCTGAGCCTGAGAATAAAGAACTTCTTTGTCAGTTAGAACTCTTTCCTGCTTAGATGGGAAACCAGTTGAATAGTTACCAGATCCAAATCCAGTGTACTCAAATGTCTGGTTACCAGCACGAACCTGTGAAGTTCTTCTAAGTTCAATCTCAACAGTTGGACTTGTGCCACTGAAAGGAATCAATCTATTTTCTTGTCCAGATACTGCCTTACCAGTAAGAGCATTAAGTGATGTTGTATAACCAGAATCTGCTACAAATGCTTCAATACATTCCTTAGTAATAGAAGATCTATCATCGTCCTGATAAACATAACCATGAATAAGGTTATCAGCAACTGATACAGCAGCAGGAGGATCTGCCTTTGGATTATCCTTATCGAGGTCAGGATAAATCTTACCTACATCCTGACTGTACTTAAGGAATGAGAATGTATCTGTTGGTGAATTAAACTGATCTCCTGTTGGAGCAACATCAGCCATCAAGACTGTCAGATAGTAAATACCATCTTGCTCACCAGGAATATGAGTTAGAATTGTATCGATTCTATAAACAAAATAAACTCTATCAAAGTCTGCTGTCTGATTAGACTGAGAGGCAGTATTATAAGGAATGATTGTGTTATTAGCATCAGTTTTTCTTCTGACGACATAACCAATCAGAGGTGGTCTAGCATTAAGTTCGGTCTTAGGAATAACATAACGCAGACGATATGTTCTGTCAGAAAGACCTCTATCATCAGAAAGTCTTTGGAGGAAAGCATTCTCAGTATTGCTCAGGGAAGGATTACTATAGATGCTAGCAGTATTACTGCTAGTTAAAACAGGATGAATGGTATTAGTAAGATCTGCTTTTACAGCAACAAACCAGTTAGATTGTGTGGGATCATAACGCAGAGGTGATTTCTGAATATTTCTGTAAACAGTTAGAGTATTTACATCACCATTAGTGTCAATAGGAATAGGAACATTATTATTAGCATTGGACTCACTATCAGCAATTTTAAATGTGTAAGTATCTACAACATATACAAAGTATTCTGTAGTCAGACTGAGGTTAGTAACTGTACCACCAGATTGAATTAATGGCAGGGCACCAGTTTGTGTCTGACCAGATACAATTCTGCGCTTGAAGAATACTTTATCGCCAGTAGTGAAACCATGTGGGAATGTACCAGTAGAGAATGTTTCCTGGTTAGCATTAACATCAACATCAAATCTAGGCAGTTCAGGATTTGTATCAGAAACATATGCCTTAACTGACATCACAGCGCCAGCAGGAACTTGAGAACGAATGTTTACAATACTGTTCGCAGCACCACCAGCACCTGCTCTAGCATCTTCCTCAGAAGGAGCAATCTTGAATGAAGTATTATTTACCTTGATAGCATAGTAAAGTCTGTTGGATTCCATTCCCAATGGAAGATAACCAGTGCTACTGTAAATTCTAATTGGAGTAGCAGTCTCAAAGTTATTTGTGCTCTGAGTTACAAAAGTATCAGTAGCAACATCAACATTAGTGATCAGGTGTTCTTCAATACCACTAGGATCAATAGATGCTTGATATTCTTGAATTCTACTTGTAGCAGGATCGGTAAGATTTACATAAATTTTATCTGAAATTCTACCACCAACTTTATATAAGTTGATATCAAATACTGGTGTGGAGTTAGGATCGGTTTGCTCAAACAGATATAATTTGCTACCTACGCTATCTACCTGAAGATTTGCTCTACTCTTTTGTACATCCAGGGGATAGTATGGAACTTCAGTTTCCTGTGTACCTAATGCTTGAGGAGGAACAATGTGTGACAGATAACCTTTCTTATCAAGCGTGAATGCGTCAGGTCTGAAACCATCAGCAATCAGAGCCATTGTACCAAAGTTTGAGTTGGAGTTGGTGATAGAATAGTCACCACCATTCTCAATCAAGTGCTGTTCGGCGTAACCAACCGCGAACACCGAAACTGACTGAATAAACGCATTGTTAGAAACACGAATGTGATAGTGTCTCCAACCTGTTGTAGCATCACCACGATAGTAAACATAACCAGCAGAATCCTGGTGAAGTGCTACTGAATCAGAAGCACCGCCTTCGAGTACGAAACTGGGGTTAGGTGAAGTGGTTTCTGTGAACTTAACAAACGCACGGTCATCCTTCTGGAGAGATACACCAGTAAACTGGGCAACAACCATGGATTTAAATCCACTAACCTTATCACCATCTGCCCACAGACCACAAAGACCGTAGGTAGAACGCAGTGAACAGTTAAAGATATAAGGTGAGGATGAGTCTACAGTATCGATCTCAGCCTTTACAATGGCATTTGTGAGATTTTGAGCTGGGATAGCACCAGATGGATAACCTGGAGCAGTAATTGTAAACTCACTATCATTATTAACCTTAGTTACATAGTAAGTTCCATTCAAAGAACTAGCTGTACCAGTGATATCTTCAATGGTGATCTGCTGACCCTCAAATACCTCGTGAGGACCATTAGTTACAATGGTGACAATAGAACCAGTAATTACTACAGTGGAAATTTCTTTCTGACCTGCCTGTTGGAGAGGTCCAACAATTCTAGTTTCTTGTGTTCTCGATTCCAGTTCACCAGCAGTTGTAGGAATGGAGGCAAATGCTCTCGCTGCTTTAGCATAGAACAGGTCGAGATCAGTCTGATCAGAATATGTGAAGCAAGTAACTTTATGGTGAGAGTAGTTAGCGTTTACAATCGCAGTGCTGCTAGGATTATTATAAACACCACCCTGTCCAGAAGAATCAGATGTTGGAAGGGCATCAAACAGTGAGAACTGCCAGAAATAACAAGCACCAGTTACTTTAAAGATTGAAGTCTTACCAAGTGAACTGCTAGCAGGATCTGGAACATAACGAGGACGAACCCTAGTCTTTCTAAGGTCCATACCAACAATAGAAGTACCTCTAGGAATTACAAGACCACCCTCAACAGCATTAAACTTATAAAGATCATTGTTGGGATCTAGAATATCAAAATTCGACTGGTCAGATAACTCAGAAACCTCAGCAGTGTTTGCCTTACCAGGGCGGTTATCAATGATATAATCACCAGGCGCTAAGTTAATAGTGAACTGGTCGTACTTATCATTATTCTGACCCTGAACATACGAGAAACGAGCAACCTCAAGCAACGCTCTCTGTAAGGTTTTAAATGGTCTCGTCGGAGAGTTACCATTGTTTGAAATCAAATCTGTAGCGTTGAAGTCATCAGGATTTACATAAAGCATTCTACCATTTCTGGTAGCAATCAAATTCGTTAATCTGGTTAATGCCATCTGGAGTTATAAACAAGAGGGTTCTTCTGGGTTATTTATAACTACAAAAAAAGATCAGGGTAACCTGATCTTTCGAAGACTTCCTTCACACGGAAATAATATTATATCACTCAGGTTGAGAAATGTCAAGTATGTATTCCACAGTATTTGCCACATCATTCATAGCATCTCTGAGGAAAGGTTGCTGTCCTGATTCCATTCTTGAAACAGGACGACGGTTATCAACAAGAGTCCATCGCCACTGTTTCATTTCGGAACAATACCACAAATTAATTCTCATGTTTGAAATATTCGAGTTTAATCCAATTGATGAGGGCGTTAAGTTCAGATTTGTCAGTGTCATTAGTAACGAATGATGTGTAATATTCAAGTGCTTTAATAGCAAGTTCTCGATCTCGCTGTGAAATTAGTGACATGGTGTTCTCCTATTGTAGCATGTCTGGTAGAGTACTCTCTGGATGTAATGTTATACCACTCAGAAGCGGATGTAAACCCTCCTCCAACAAATATGCTGATTTCTGATGGATTAGTTCGATCGATAAAGTAGGGTTATGAATTGCTTCTGCTATCACCGCCTCATCATCTTTCACAGAATCATCCAGGGAATCATAGGTAAAGGGAATTTCATTGAGAAAATATGCCTTTACCACACCTTCTTCATCAGTGATTACATGTTTAGCGGTTACTTTATACATTAGCGTCTAATACATTTGGTATTGTGATCTTCTGCTTTTAGCGCCAATATCATATGAAGCATTGCTACTTCTGGATTACTGTCCCCACATGTAAATACATCCAGAGCAGCAGACCCTTTCTCGGGCCAAGTATGAATGCTGATATGACTTTCAGACAACAGTGCTACAATTGTAACACCTTGGGGTTCAAACTTATGAGATGAAATGTCTAATAAGGTTAAACTAGTTTTATTTAGAGCATCAACGATCTGTTGCTTTAAAAATACTTCATCATCAAGAAGTTCAAACGGACAACCATATACTTCCGTAAAACAATGCTTGCCTAGTGTCAACTCATGTGTCTCCTAATTAATTAAGGTTAATTTT